>Ga0302324_100007191_pt1 | contig 23782 bp, 25 predicted proteins | sample Palsa_T0_1_FD_201949 | JGI IMG/M metagenome (GOLD analysis project Ga0302324, IMG submission 201949) | Peat permafrost microbial communities from Stordalen Mire near Abisko, Sweden - Palsa_T0_1 | ecosystem: Environmental > Terrestrial > Soil > Palsa > Peat permafrost | place: Sweden: Abisko... | reverse complement strand
GCTGTCAGGCGCGCTTGGGCCGCAGCCTCGAGCAAACCCTCCCCACTCTAGCGCCCCTCGCTCTGTCCCAGCCGCTTCAGAAGATCGGCTGCAAATTTGAAGCGCGCTTCCTCCGTGCCGAATGCATGACTCATGCGCAGCTTGAGAGCACTCTCGAGTCGATATTGACCGGGACTCTTCTGGATCATGCGTACCACGGCGCCCGCGTCCACATTGTTGGTCTCCTCGAACAGCACATAGCCGCCCTGCGGACCCAAATCGAGACGCCGGATCCCGAGCGCGCGCGCCAGCAGCTTCAGGCGAGCGATGCGCAGCAGATGTTGAGCGCTCGGCGGCAGAGACCCGAAGCGATCGATGATCTCGGCGGTGAGGTCGTCGATGGCCGCATCAGTCCCGCCCGCGGCGATGCGTTTATAGAGAGACAGCCGCACGTGCACATCGGCGATATAGGTATCCGGAATGAACGCCGGCAGGCGCAGGTCAACCTCGGTGTCGGCTGCCAGCGGTCGCTCGAGGGCAGGCTCGCGACCTTCCTTCAGCGCCTTCACTGCCTGCTCGAGCATGTCGAGGTAGAGCGCGAGTCCCACCTCAGTCATCTGGCCGCTCTGCTGTTCGCCCAGGAGCTCACCGGCGCCGCGGATCTCCAGATCGTGTGTCGCGAGGACGAATCCGGCGCCCAGCTCCTCCATGGATTCGATCGCCTCGAGGCGCTTGGCGGCATCGCCACTGAGCGCCGCGCGCGGCGGCGCGATCAGGTAGGCGTAGGCGCGGTGGTGCGAGCGACCGACCCGGCCGCGCAGCTGATGCAGCTGCGCGAGTCCCATCCGGTCGGCGCGATTGATCATGATCGTATTGGCGGTCGGCACGTCGATGCCACTTTCAATGATGGTCGTGCAAACGAGCAGGTTGAAGCGACGGTGATAGAAATCCACCATGAGCTGCTCAAGGTCGCGATCGCGCATCTGCCCATGGCCGAAGCGCACGCTCGCCTCCGGGATGAGCGCCTGTACTTCGGCGGTGATCTTCTCGATGGTGCGCACTTCATTGTGCACGAAGTAGATCTGGCCGCCGCGGCGCAGCTCGCGCAACGCCGCCTCGCGCAGCGTCGGCCCGTGCCATTCGATGATGAAGGTTTTGATCGCCAGCCGCTCGGCGGGCGGGGTCGTGATGAGCGACAGATCCCGCAGCCCGCCCAACGCCATATTGAGCGTGCGCGGAATGGGCGTCGCCGTCAGCGTGAGGACGTGCACTTCGGCGCGCAACGCCTGCAGGCGCTCCTTGTCGCGCACGCCGAAGCGGTGCTCTTCGTCGATGACGATGAGTCCTAAGTCCTTGAAGCGTGTATGAGCGTGCAGCAGGCGATGGGTTGCGATGACGATGTCAACCTTACCCTGATCAATCCCGGCAAGCGTGGCCTGAGTCTCGCGCCCGGATCCGAAGCGCGACAGTGCCTCGATGCGCACGGGCCAGTCGGCGAAGCGATCTTTGAAGTTGGTGAGATGCTGCTGGGCGAGAAGAGTGGTGGGCGCGAGCACCGCGACCTGTCTACCCGCCTGCACCGTGACGAAGGCTGCGCGCATCGCAACCTCGGTCTTGCCGAAACCCACATCGCCGCAGATGATCCGGTCCATTGGCCGCGCGCTTTCAAGGTCGGCGAGGACCTGTCGGATCGCCTCGGCCTGATCGTCGGTTTCCTCAAACGGGAAAGCGTTCGCGAAGCTCTGGTACTCAAGTTCCGGTACCGGGATCATGAGTCCCGGGCGGGCGCGACGGCGCGCATACAGATCGAGAAGTTCTGCGGCGACGTCGCGGATCTGCTCGGCGGCGCGTCTGCGCGCCTTGGCCCACTGATCCGTGCCGAGCTTATGCAGCGGTGCGCTCTCGGGGGCGGCGCCGGTGTAGCGCGTAATGAGGTGCAGTGACTGCACGGGCACGTAGACCCGGTCGCCGTCCTGGTACTCAAGCACCAGAAACTCACCGCGCTGGCCGGCGATGTCCATCGCCTGCAGCCCGACGTAGCGGCCGACGCCGTACTCCTCATGCACCACCGGCGCGCCGGCGTTCAGATCCTGCAGATCGCGCAGGATCGCTTCCGGATCGCTCGCGGCGCGCTTGCGGCGGCGCTCCTGACGCGCGCGCGCGCCAAATAATTGAGCTTCCGAGACCACCGCGATCGGCGGCTGCGTAAGCGTCAGGCCCTCAAGGTCCGGCGCGATGGTGAGGGCGAGGAGCGCAGATCCGTTCGCGAATTCATCCCAGCCATCAACGGGAGTGATGCTGTAGTCATCGGCGCGCAGCATCTCGTGCAGAACTTCGCGGCGGCCAGCCGAATCCGCGGTGACCAGTACGCGGCCGCGGAATTGCGTGATGAAGCCATCGAGCAGCGCGAACGGTTTGTCGGAGTGCATGTCGATGCGCATCTCGCGCGGGGCGCTCGTCGGGAAGTTGTGCACGGCGGCGCGCGGCAGCGTTTCAAGATCGGCTTTGAAGGTGTTGAGCTCGATTGCCGCGAAACTTTCCAGGCGTGTTTCGATCTCGCCCGGATCGAGGAACAACTCCTGCGGCCCGAGCACCGGTCGCTCGATATCGTGGCGCCGCTGCTCGTAACGCGTCTTGATGTCTTGCCAGTTGCGTTCCAGCGCTGCCGTGAGTGTGGCGTCGCGCACCAGAATCGCGTTGCCGGGCAAGTAGTCGAAGAGCGTCGCCGTCGTCTCGAAGAACAGCGGCAGATAGAACTCGATGCCAGCCGGGGCAAGTCCCTCGCTCACGCCGCGATAGATGCCCGCCTGAGTAGGTTCGCCGTCAAAGCGCGCGCGAAAGCGGCGGCGAAAGCCGCGCACGCCTTCCGCATCGAGCGGCATTTCGCGGGCCGGCAGCATGCGCACGCTCTCGAGCGCATCGAGGGAGCGCTGCGTCTCCGGATCGAAGCGTCGAATGCCTTCAATAACATCGTCAAACAGGTCGATGCGCAAGGGCGCTGCGGAGCCCATCGGAAACACATCGAGGAGCGAGCCGCGCACCGCAAACTCTCCCGGGCTCGTCACTTGGCCGACGCTCGCGTACCCCGCCTCCACGAGGCGGTTGCGAAAGCTCGCAAGGGCGAAGGCATCGCCTTTATTGAGGTCAAAGGCGCGGCCCTGGACGTAGGCGGGCGGCGGCAGCCTCTGCATGAGGGTGTCGGCCGCGACGATCAGACAGCCGCTGTGCTCCTGCGGCAACGCAAAGAGCGTGCGTAGGCGCTCGGAGGTGATGTCCGGGTGCGGCGAGAAAAGGTCGTAGGGCAGAACTTCCCAATCGGGCAGCGTGAACAGCGCAAGTCGCTCGCCGGCAAAGAAGCGCAGTTCGGAGCTGCGCCGCTCAAGTTCGCGCGCGTCCGCGGCGATGACGACGTAGAGGCGCTCATCCGAGCGCGCCGCCTCAGCCAGCGCCAGTGCCGCGGCGCTGCCATAGAGCTGACGCCACTCGATGCGCCGCTGTGCGCGGGTGGGAACAGGTGGTTTAAGCAGTGACAAAATCGATCCCCAAACCTTCGAGCAAGCGCCGCAAGAACGCGGCAGCTTACCGGGCCGGGGACCGATCGCAACAGCGCGCGTGGAGGCGCGCCGCGGTATCTGTTTTTAGCCGCTCGTCACGACCGCGTGAATAACGCGGTCACGCTCGAAGAACACCGAAAACCCGGCATAGTCCCAGCGTGTGATTGGCGGTGCACCCACGGTCGGATGGCGTGTTGCTGGAGCGCCGAACTTCGCCTCGACGGCAGTCATCGTGGAGCCACGCGCCGGGCGCGCGACGGGAGATTCACGCACCATCACGTGGTCATCAACGACCACGGTGTCAGCGTAAGCAGCCCCGGCGGCTGCCAAACCACAAGCCAAAGCGACGAAATAGCGGATTCTCATATTGGAACTCCTCACCCGGTATGAATGACTAACGCATCCGAGGCAATCTGTCAAAGGCGCGGGCGTATACGGGGGCTTGATCTGTGACGCAGGTCTGATTCTCCGGGGGCCTCGCAGCCAACTGTGGTTAAATTGCCGCAATTGCTCTTTGTATAGGACGCGCATCAAGCGAGGATGTTCCACCCGCTGTCAATCTTTGTGGGCCTGCGCTACGTGCGCGCCCGCACCCGCAAGTTCTTCGTCTCGTTCATCACTTGGGCTTCGCTCGTCGGCGTTTGCGTCGGCGTTGCGGCGCTGATCGTCATTCTGTCGGTGATGAGCGGCTTCGAGGATGAGCTGCGCGACCGCTTGCTGTCGCTCGGGGCACATGCGCGCGTCATCGCAACGAGCACCGCGACGCCGGCAGAGTTGACCGCGGAGAATTGGCAGCGTGTGCGGCGTAGCGTAACTGCGGTCACGGGTGTGCGCAGCGTTGCGCCCTACGTGGAGTTGCAGGCGCTCGCGGTGCGCACGCCGGAAATGTTGCCGGTCGTACTGCGCGGCATCGATCCCAACGCCGAGCGCGAAGTCAACGATATCGGCAAGTCGGTGGTCGAGGGACATCTTGCCGACCTTGTGCCGGGCAGCAACCGTGTGATCGTCGGCGCAGTCATCGCGGAACGCCTGGGCGTGATACTGGGCGACACGCTCACCATGCTGATCCCGACGGTGGATCCTTCCGGCACGCCGACGCCAGTGCTGCGCGAGCTCACCGTCGCGGGCACCTTTGAGGTTGGATTTCAGGACTCCGATGCGACCCTGATTTTCGCAAATATTGCCGATGTGCGGGCACTCGCGCCGGATCTGCAGGGGGCGCAGGGCCTGCGTATCCGTTGCGATGACGTGCTCGCGGCGCCGCTCGTCGCGGAACGCATCCGTGCAAGCCTGCCCGCCGGCTTCGAGGTCATCGACTGGACGGTCGATCATGCGGCCTACTTTCGCGCGGTGCGAATCGAGAAGACGATGATGGCGCTCATTTTGCTGCTGATCGTCGCGGTCGCTGCCTTCAATATTGTCGCGATGCTCGTCATGGTGGTCACCGACAAGCGCACCGACATCGCGATTCTGCGCACCTTCGGCGCATCGCCGCGCCGCGTGATGGGCGTCTTTATCACGCAGGGGCTCGTCATCGGCTGGTTCGGAGTCGCCCTTGGCATCGCATTGGGTGTGCTGCTCGCGCTCAATGTCGATGTGATCGTGCCGATTCTCGAGCACACGTTCCGCTTTCAGATCATGGACTCGGACGTCTACTACACGACCAACATTCCCTCCGATCTGAAGTGGTCGAATGTCGCCTGGATCGGCTCTGCGGCGCTCATCCTGACCGGGCTTGCAACGCTCTATCCCGCCCTGCGCGCCGCGCACACGGCGCCCGCCGAGGCGCTGCGCTATGAGTAGGGCGCGCATGGCTGGCGCGTACGAGTGGCTGGTCGGCACCCGCTACCTGCGCTCAGCGCACCGGCGCGGCTTCGTGTCGTTCGTGGCGCTCATTTCGGTGCTTGGCCTGACTCTCGGAGTGGCCACTTTGATCGTCGTGTTGTCCGTAATGAACGGCTTCGAGCGGGAGCTGCGTACCCGCATTCTGAGCGTCACGGCGCACGCGACGCTTTCGGGCCTCGACGGCGCGCTGCCCGACTGGCGCGCGGCGCGCACGGCGGCGCTGCGACTGCCGGGGGTGCTCGCGGCGGTGCCCTATATTGATCAGCAGGCCATGCTCTCCCACGGGCAGCGCATCACCGGTGCCGGCATCCGCGGCGTCTTGCCGGAGGAGGAAAGCCGCGCGACCGGACTTGCACAGCATGTCACGCAGGGGCGCCTTAGCGATCTGCAGACGGGCAAATACCGCATTGTGCTCGGCGCAGCGCTCGCGCGTGAGCTCACCGCCAAGGTCGGCGACTCGGTGGTGCTCGTAGCGCCGCAGGCGACGGCAACGCCGACCGGAGTCGTGCCACGCATGCGCCGCTTCCAGGTCGTGGGAATCTTCGAGTCCGGCATGTACGAATTCGATCGCGGACTTGCGCTGGTGCACATGGCCGATGCGGCGCGACTTTATCGCCTCGGCGATCAGGTGAGCGGCATCCGCCTCGCGCTTGCAGACCCGCAACGCGCGCCGCAGACCGTACGGACCCTCGCTCTGGCATTGGGCGGTGGTTTCTACGTGAGTGACTGGACCCACGATCATGCCAATTTTTTCCGCTCGATCGAGATCACCAAATCGATGCTGTTTGTGATTCTCCTGATGCTGGTCGCGGTGGCCGCTTTCAACATCGTGGCCACCCTCGTGATGATCGTGAAGGAGAAGCAGACCGACATTGCGATACTGCGCACCTTGGGAGCAGGTCCGGCTAACATACTGATCACCTTTGCGGTGCAGGGTGTGCTGATCGGACTTGCGGGCACGCTCGCGGGTGCGGGGCTTGGCATTCTCGTGTCACACAATCTGCAATTCCTGGTGGATGCTCTGGAGCGCGCTCTGCATACCCAGTTTCTCGATGCGCGCGTGTATTTCATGAGCGAACTGCCGGCCTACGTCGAGCGCCTCGACATCCTGCGCGTCTGCGCGGTCGCCTTCCTGCTTTGTGTGCTTGCGACCGTCTATCCGGCGTGGCGCGCGGCACGCACGACGCCCGCGGAGGCTCTGCGTCATGACTGAGCCCGTGTTGATGGCTGCCGGCGTGCACAAGAGTTTTCGCCAGGGGCCGGAGACACTCGAGGTGCTGCGTGGCGTGACGCTCGCTGTTTGCGCGGGCGAGCGCATCGCGATTGTCGGCGCGTCGGGCTCAGGAAAAACGACGCTCTTACAGATCCTGGGCGGCCTCGATCGGCCGACCTCGGGCGAGGTGCGCGTGGATGGGCGCGGCATTCACGATCTGACCGAGAAGGAGCGCGGCGCGCTGCGCAACCGGGCGCTCGGATTCGTCTACCAGTTTCATCACCTGCTGCCGGAGTTCTCGGCACTCGAGAATGTGGCGATGCCGCTTCTGATCCGGCGCATGCCTATCTCCGAGGCGCGCTCCCGGGCGCGGGAGCTGCTCGAGCGCGTGGGTTTGAGCGAGCGCCTTGAGCACCGGCCGCACGAGCTCTCGGGCGGCGAGCGGCAACGTGCGGCGGTGGCGCGCGCCCTCGTGACGCAGCCGCGCGTCGTACTGGCGGATGAACCGACGGGAAATCTTGACGGCGTGAATGCCGCGCAAGTCTTCGCGCTCATGCTTGAGCTCAACCGGGAGCGAGGCACAAGTCTCGTTGTCGTGACCCACGACATGCGGCTTGCGGCGCGCATGGACCGGGTACTTGAGATCGACGGCGGCGTCTTAAGTGAAAACCTATCCGCAGGGACTTGAACTGCTCTTGCGGCCCCGATAGCGCGCGCGCACGCGCCAGCGCCAAAGAAGATCCAGGCCGATGCGGCCGCAGATACCGACCAGTGCCGCGCATATCAGGCAGCCGACGAGGAACGGCTTCCAGGAGGGCCCGAGCCCGTGCTGCAGCCACTCCCAGCTTGGGTGAAAGAAAAATCGCTGCGGCGTGACCCGCAAGGCGGCGGCGCCCACGCGATACGCCGTGTAGTAGATCGGGATCGCGGTCAGAGGATTCACGAGAAAAACAGTGGCAAAAATCGTCGGCACGTTCAGTCGCCAGACGACCGCACAGAGCGCTGCCAGCGGCAGATGCACCGGCAGGGGCACGAAGCAGATGGCGAGGCCCGCGCCGAAAGCGCGCGTGACCGGGCGCCGCTGCAAGGACCACAGGCCCGGATCGATGATGCGCGGACCGAACACGCGCAGGTACCAGCGATGCTGCAGGCTATCTAGGGAGGGTGTGATCTTCTTGAGAAGTCTGCGGGGCATGGGAGGCCTGGGACTGTAGCAGATCGACTCGTGCGCAAGGTGCACAGCGTCTTGAGCGCTCTTGCCTCTCCGGTATGATGCCGCCTCCAAAGCGGCTCTGCAGGCCAGGGTGATTTGAATGTGGGAAATCGTGCGGGCGGGCGGCCCGCTTATGTGGCCGATCATCCTGTGCTCCATCGGAGCCGCGGCGATCATCCTGGAGCGCCTGTGGACGCTGCAGGATAAGCGTGTGGTTCCCCCGGACCTGACGCAGAAGGTCCGACAGCTCATCGAGGCGAATCAGATCAACGACAAGGTGATCGCCGCGCTCGAACAGAATTCGCCGCTCGGCAAGCTCCTGGGCGCCGCGCTCGCCAATCGCCACCGCTCGCGCGAGGTCATCATGGAGCGCCTGGAGGATACCGGCAGGCACGTGGTGCACGAGCTCGAGCGCTTCTTAAGCACCCTCGGGACGATTGCCGGCGTTTCGCCTCTTTTGGGGCTGCTCGGCACGGTCACGGGCATCATCAAATCCTTCAACGCCATACAGGCGGGCGGCATGGGCGATCCGCGCGCGCTCTCGGGTGGTATCGCCGAGGCGCTGATCGCCACCGCCGCCGGGCTGTGCGTGGCGATTCCGGCGCTGATCAGTTATCGCTTCCTGCGCGGCAAGGTCGAACGCATCGTGGTTGAAATGGAGAAGGACGCGGTACGCATCGCCGATGCCATCGAGGCGACCCATCCGCGCGAACGCCGCTCCACCGACGTGGTGCGCTCATGAACCTTAAGCCGCGGCGCATGGAGGAACCGGAGATCAATGTCGTCTCGCTCATCGACGTGGTGCTGTTGCTGGTGGTGTTTTTCATGCTCTCGAGCACATTCCTCGACGAGGGCCGCGTGCGCATCCATCTGCCGCACGCAGGCGATGTACCGGTCGCGCGCCCCAAGCACGAGCCGCTCGTGATTGCCGTCACCCAAGCCGGCGGCTATCGGGTCAATGAGCACGAACTCATCAACGCGAGTCCCGAAACTCTGCGCGCTGCGCTCCTGAAGGAGGCAGGCACCGATCGCACAGGTCCGGTCACCATTCGCGCCGACGCGCGCGCGACCCATCAGGCGGTAATCACGGCGATGGACGTGCTTGGCCGGATCGGTTTCGTTGAGATCAATATCGCCACGGTGAAAACCGCTGACGCGGGCCAACCTTGAACGACAGCCAACGCGCCTCCGCCGTACTGGTCACTGCTGAAGCCGGGCGGATTTATCGGCGCCTGCTCGGTTACGCGGCCCCGCATTGGGGCATGTTCGGCATCGGCGTTCTGGGCATGATGCTGTTCGCCGCCACCGACGCATCCACAGCGTGGCTGGTGCGCGAATTTCTGAACGCGACGTTCGTAGAACGCAATCCGCAAGCGCTGTGGTTCATACCGATTGCGATCGTTGTGCTGTTCTTGTTGCGCGGCATCGGCGACTACGTCTCGAGTTATTTTCCGGCGTGGGTTGGCCGCCAGATCATCAAGTCCATGCGCGCGGAGCTGTTTGCGCATTATCTGCGCCTGCCGTCGGCGTATTACGATGCCGCATCCTCCGCGCAGATGCTCTCGCGGCTCACCTACAACATTGAGCTCGTCGCCGAAGCGGCTACCAATTCCGTCACGGTGCTTATCCGCGACACGCTTACCATCGTTGCGCTTCTGGGCTGGCTCTTTTATCTCAACTGGCAGTTGACCCTCATTGCGCTGCTGATCGCGCCGGTCATTACCTGGCTGCTGCGCCGGGTCAACCGCTCGTTTCGCCGCTACAGCACGCGCATTCAGAACTCCATGGCCGACGTCACGCGAGTCGCGAAGGAGGCGATCGAGGGACACCGGGTGATCCGCGTCTTCAACGCCCAGGATTTCGAGCAGCGCGCATTTGATGAGGTTAACGAACAGAACCGGCGCAGCAACATGCGCTTGGTGGGCGCGCGCTCGACCAGTAACCCGGTCGTGCAGCTGATCGCCGCCATCGCGCTCGCGGTCGTCATGTACTTCGCAATCCGGCAGGTCCTGGCGCACGAAATGCGTGTCGGGGACTTCGTGTCATTTCTGACGGGCCTGCTCCTCATCTCCGCGCCGCTGCGCCGGTTGATTCAGGTATTCGTGCCGTTGCAGCAAGGCATCGCCGCGGGCGCGAGCGTGTTTGAAGTTCTCGACCAGCCGCTCGAGGACGTCGGCGGCGCGCGCGCGCTCACCCGCGCCCGTGGCGGGGTCGAGTATCGCGACGTTCACTTCAGCTACGACCCGGAAAAAGGTCCGGTGCTGCGCGGCATCAGTCTGAGCGCGCCGGCGGGCGCCACCGTCGCCATCGTGGGCAAGTCCGGCAGCGGCAAGTCGACCCTTCTTAGCCTTCTGCCGCGTTTTTATGATCCGCAGCAAGGCAGCGTGTGCCTCGACGGGATCGACGTGCGCGACCTGCGCCTCGCGGACCTGCGTCGCCAGGTGAGCCTTGTGAGCCAGGACGTCATGCTCTTCAATGACTCGATCCGCAACAACATCGCCTTCAGCATGGCGGAGGCGAGCCCGCAGGCAGTTGAGGACGCGGCACGCGCGGCCTACGTGCTCGAGTTCGCCGACGAGCTGCCGCTCGGGCTCGACACACTCGTTGGGGATCGCGGCACGCTGCTCTCGGGCGGCCAGCGGCAGCGCATCGCGATTGCGCGCGCGATCCTGAAGGATGCGCCCGTGCTGATTCTTGATGAGGCGACTTCCTCCTTGGATACCGACTCGGAGCGCCGGATCCAGGCTGCGCTTGCTTTACTTGCCCGCAACCGCACGACCCTCGTGATCGCGCATCGGCTTTCCACGGTCGAACAGGCGGATCTTATCGTGGTGCTTGATGACGGCGCGGTTGTTGGGACGGGCACTCACGCAGAACTTCTGACGCAGGGCGGGCAGTACGCGCAGCTTCATCGGTTGCAGTTCAGCGCCTGAGCCATTCACCATGTCAGGCGCGCTTACCCGGCTCTGGTATGGAAATGCGCGCACCGCGGCGCTTTTGCAGCCGCTCGCAAGCCTGTATGGCGCTGCCGTACGGCTGCGCCGTGCGGCCTACGCGCACGGTCTGCTGCAGCAAAGCGCGCTCGGTTGCCCGGTGGTCGTCGTCGGCAACCTGGTGGTTGGCGGAACCGGCAAGACGCCGCTCGTCGCCTGGCTTGCGCGCGAACTTAAGGCGCGTGGCTTCTCCGTCGGCATCATGTCGCGCGGTTATGGACGTACGGCAAGCGATGCGCGTCTCGTGGCGCACGACGCATCCTGGGGCGAGGTCGGTGATGAGCCGCTGCTTCTGGCCCGAGCGACCGGCTGTCTCACGGCGGTCGGGGCTGATCGGCTGGCCAGCGGGCGCATGCTGCGCGCGGGCGGAGCCAATGTAATCGTCAGCGACGATGGGCTGCAGCATTTGCGGCTCGCGCGCGACTGCCAGATCGTGGTCGTGGATGGCGAGCGTGGCTTCGGCAACGGCAGACTGCTGCCGGCAGGCCCGCTGCGCGAGCCGATCGCGCGCCTCGGCGGCGCGGACGCGGTGGTCATTAACGCAGCTTCCCCGTCTGTCGGGCTCGTTGAGCGCTGCCGCCGGCTCAACGCAACGGTCGTGCAGATGCAGCTCGTACCCGGCGCAGTCACCGCAGTCATTGGGCACGAGCGCCGCAGCCTCGAGAGCTTCCGCGGGACGCCGGTCCATGCGGTTGCCGGGATCGGTAACCCGGCGCGCTTTTTTGGCGAATTGCGCCTCGCAGGCCTGACCGTGATCGAGCACGCATTTGCCGATCATCATGCATTTGTCGCCTCCGATCTTGATTTCGGGGATGATCTGGCCGTGCTCATGACCGAGAAGGACGCAGTGAAATGCACAAGCTTCGCGGGCCGGCCGCTGTGGTACGTGCCGGTGACGGTCGAGCTATCCCTGCCGGATGCGCAGGAGCTGATGGCGCGGGTTGCACGCCGGCTCGAGATTTACCGGAGGTAGAATCGTTCTATGGACGCGCGCCTGATTGAAATACTCGCTTGCCCCGTTTGCAAGGGCCCCCTCAAGTTTCAGCGCGACAGCAAGCTTCTGGTGTGCCGCATGGACCGGCTCGCCTATCCGATACGCGATGATGTTCCGGTGATGCTCGAAGAGGAAGCGCGACAGCTCGCAGCGGACGATCCGCTGCTCGACCGGTAGGGCTCGCCGCTTCGTGTTTCGTGTCGTCATCCCGGCGCGCTTCGAGTCGACGCGGCTGCCTGGGAAAGTTCTCCTGCCGCTTGCCGGCAAGCCGATGATCCAGTGGGTGTACGAGCGCGCCTGCGCCGCCGGTGCGCGTGAGGTCATCGTTGCGACGGACGATTCACGAATTGCAGATGCCGTGCGGCGCTTTGGCGCAGAGGTTGCGATGACGGCAAGGACGCACGTGTCCGGCACCGATCGCATTGCCGAGGCGGCCATTGAGCGCGGCTGGTCCGATGCCGACGTCATCGTGAATGTGCAGGCGGATGAGCCGCTCTTGCCGCCGGTTCTCATCGGCGAGGCGGCGCGCGCGCTCGAGGCGGATGGCGGCGCCGATATCGCAACGCTTGCGACGCCGATCAACTCGCTGGCGGAGTTTCTGGATCCGAATGTAGTCAAGGTGGTGACCGACAGGAAACACAGAGCTCTGTACTTCAGCCGCGCACCGGTGCCGTGGCTGAGGGACGGCGCTTCAGGTAGCCCCACCCCGGCAGGCTTCGCAGGCTCGATGCGCCATATCGGTCTCTACGCATATCGGCTGGCGGCGCTGCGAAAAATCACGGCCTTACCGGCAACGCCCCTTGAGTTGTGCGAAAAACTTGAGCAGCTGCGGGCACTCGAGAACGGCTTTGCGATACGCGTCATGGCGGCGAGCGTAACGCCCGGACCGGACGTCAATACGCCTGAAGATTTGCAGCGCGCAGCGCATCTGATCGTGCCGTGAGTCGCGCCCGCAGGTATCGTTGTCCTACACTCAAGTCAGCGCTTAGCCGACAGCGCCGCCTCGGGCGCGAGAGCAAACTTGCATCCCGTGCGGGCCTGAACGCTGGCAAGGTGCCTGCGGATCCGCAAAGAAAACAGGGGAAATCGTATGCTCCACTATGCCGTTGTGTTCTTCATCATCGCACTCATCGCCGCGGTATTCGGGTTCGGCGGTATTGCCGCCGGCGCCGTTGGCATTGCGAAAGTGCTGTTCTTTGTGTTCCTCGCGCTTGCGGCCTTGAGTTTCGTTGCGAACCTCATGCGGCGCGCCTGAGCTGCCACGCCATTTCTCGGGCGGGGTGCTAAAGTTCGCGGATGAATGTTGCCGCGAGCAAGGTTGAGCGCGTCGTCCGAGGAGTGGCCACATCCGACGGGGCGGGCGTCGCTCTGACGCGTCTCATTGGCGGTTCAGATCTGCCGGATCTTGATCCGTTCTTGCTGCTCGACCAGTTCGGCACAGACAAGGCCGAAGACTATATCGCCGGCTTCCCCTCTCATCCGCACCGCGGATTCGAGACCGTCACCTACATGCTCGACGGGCGCATGCGCCACCGTGACAACCGCGGCCACGAAGGGCTTTTAACTCCGGGATCGGTGCAATGGATGACCGCCGGCCGCGGCATCATTCACTCGGAAATGCCCGAGCAGGAGGCGGGCCTGATGCGCGGCTTTCAGCTGTGGGTGAATCTTGCGGCGAAGGACAAAATGATCGAGCCGCGTTATCAGGAATTTCAAGCTTCGATGATTCCGGTCTTGGAGTCGCAGGCGGGTACTCGCGTCAAGGTGATTGCCGGCAGCGTGGGCGCGATCACGGGCCCAATTGCCGATGTCGGCACGCAGCCGCTGTACCTCGATGTGACGCTTGCGGCCGGAGCACAGTTTGAACACCCTCTGCCACTGACCCATCAGGCATTTGTGGTTGTATACGAGGGTCGCGCCAGAATCGGGGTGAATGAAGACAGCCGCGCTCTTGATAGTCTCTCGCTTGGCGTTTTGACGCGCGGCAAAGTAGTGCAGGCGCGCGCCGATTCAATTGCGACCCGAATGTTACTCATCGCAGCAAAACCCCTGGGCGAGCCGGTTGCGCGCTATGGACCGTTCGTCATGAACACACGTGCGCAGCTGCAGGAGGCTTTTGAGGATTTCAGCGCCGGCCGTCTGTAAGCCGAGCGCATGCATCAGATGCCCGCATACCACTCGTAGCCCTGGTCTTCCCAGTAGCCGCCGTTGCCCGCGCCGATGTGCGCGAAGCTTGCGACGAGTTCGATACGCATGATGTATTTGGCCATCTTGTATCCCAACTGCCGCTCGATGCGGATTCTGACTGGCGCGCCGTTGGCGATCGGCAGCGCCGCATCGTTCAGGTCATAGGCGAGAACGGTCTGCGGATGGTAGGCGTCGTCGAAGTCGATGCTTTCATAGTAGGGCTTGCCATCATCCATGGGGTCGGCGCAATGAAACACCACGTAGCGCGCGGAAGCCTGCGGCACGACCCGGTTCAACACCGCACTGAGCGGCACGCCGGTCCATTTGCCGATCGCGCTCCAGCCCTCGACGCAGTCGTGGCGCGTGATCTGCGTACGGCTCGGCATTGAGCGCAGCTCCCGAAGAGTGAGCTCGAGCGGCTTTTGCACAAGTCCGTCGATCTTAAGACTCCAGTCGCGGAACTGATTGGCCGCAAGCGCCTGATACCGCGGGTCAAGGGGATTGGCAGTGCCGTTGCTGCGAAACTCGGGCGATACGTCCGCGGCGCTGAATTCCTGCGCCATCGATTTGCGCGCAGTGACGAGGCGCTGGGCCACGCCGTTCGCACGTTCGCCGAGGCCCAGCAGCTTGTGCAGCCACGGACTGCGCGTTGCGGTATCGCAGCCGGCGAGGAGCGAGGTGGCGGCTCCTGCGAGCAGGCGCGTGAGAAAGCGACGCCTGCTGTGCTCAGTGCCGATCATCGACACGCTCCGCCTTGATCGAATAGCGCCCGGTAATCATCGAGCGCAGATTATTCACGACTCCGGTGATGATGACTTCAAATACGTGCACCAGTACAAATGCGACGATCGTCCATGCGGCGATGAAGTGCAGGCTACGCGCGGACTGACGCCCACCGACGATATCGACCCAGCCGGGGATGACCGTATCAAGCCGCGGCGACATCGCCCAACCCATCAGTATCACGAACGGCAGAAGTCCAAAGATCACGAACAGGTAGCTGAGCTTCTGCAGGATGTTGTAGCGCCGCGCGGCCTCGCCTTGCGGATGGCGCAAACGCAGATGCTGCCAAATGGATTCTCCGATCGAGCGCCAGTCCGACCGGCTCGGTGTCAAGTCGCGCTTCAAGTGCCGGCTCACGATCGAATAGCCGACGTAGTAGAGGCCATTGATGACGAAGATCCAGGCAAAGAAGAAGTGCAGGCGCCTGCCCATCGAAAGCCACTGCACGCCCGGCAGCGTGATCCATCCAGGGAACCCATGTGGCAGTACGAAGAAGGGCGGCTTGCCGTTATAGGAGGATAGTCCCCAATAAAGTGCCGGATGAGCGTTGAAGATCTGCAGGCCGCTCATCAGCAGAATGGTGAGCGCTGCGACATTGATCCAATGCAATATCCGCACCGCGAGCGAATGCCGCGAATAGACGTATTCGGACGCTGACGGACGAACTGGCATTTGTTATTTCGCGCTCGAGCCTTTCATGTTACGCGCAGCCTCTGCTGCCGGTCTTCGAATGCGCTCGCATCTATGGTAATTTCGGGACGCTACACGCCTGATGGAGCTTTACAGGAGTCGACCGTGGCGACAATCAAAGTATTGCAGAACGGCCCGTATCTCGTCGAAGGAGATGCGCTGACCCTCGTCGATTGGAACGGGGTTTCCTATTCTATCCGCAAGCGCCCCTTCGCGCTGTGCCGTTGCGGTGCCTCGACCAGCAAGCCTTTTTGCGACGGCACGCACTCGCGCATGGGCTTCAAAGCCGCAGAAGCGGCGGTGCCGGGCAGTCAGGATAAATCCGCAGGCTAGCGTCACTCGATTGAAGATCCTTTTTATCTGTCTCGGCAACATTTGCCGCTCACCGACCGCGGAGGCCGTTTTGCGCACGCTTGCCGAGCGCGAAGCCTCCGATCTTGTCATTGAGACCGACTCGGCGGGCACCGCCGGCTATCACATCGGTGCGCCTCCGGATGCGCGCTCGCAGGCTGCGGCGCGACGGCGCGGCTACGAGATGTCGCAGCTGCGCGCCCGGATCGTCGCGCCGGAGGATTTCGAACATTTTGATTTGCTGCTCGCGATGGATCGCGACAACCTGGCGACCTTGCGCACGCGCGCGCCGCGCGAGTTCGTGGATCGCGTGCGGCTGTTTATGGAATATGCCCCACAGACGCACGCGAGCGAGGTGCCCGATCCGTATTACGGCGGCCCTAACGGGTTTGAGGAGGTTCTCGATCTCGTCGAGGCCGCCACGCGCGGGCTGTTGACGCAGCTGCGCCGCCGCGGCAAGGCGGCTTAAGCCGCCCTCAGGCGCTCACTCGCGAGGTTCCCGATCATCCGGAGGCTTTTCGGCAGGGCCGGATGACCACACAACAAAGGGGCGTGGCGCAGCGGCCGCGGCGGGCGGTGCCGGTGGTGCGCCGGGCTCGAAATGAGCGCTTGTGTCGCGCGGCTCGGAATACGGAGCCTCGGACGCCTGCCCGCCGTTGCTACTCTGGCTTGTCTCCGGCGGCCTTGATTCCTCGCGCGCCGGCCCGGCCGCATTGGCGTTACCCGAATCGATACTTCCCCCCATGCCACGGGACGCGCCCCCGCCACCGCGTCGGCCGCGGCGTCGGCCGCGACGGCCACGCCGAGGCTCGCTGCGCTCCGCTTGATCGGCGGCAAGGGCACCCCCCGGGGGTGCGGAAGGGGCGATGCCGGCGGCGCTTACCGGCTCGTCGCGCCGGGCAGCGGCTGCGGGCTCGGCCAGACGATCCGGCGGCCGGTCGCGACCTTTTCGATCCCGGTCACGATTGCGGTCGCGGCCGTCGTGGCGCGCACCGTCAGCGCGGCGGGGCGGTCGTCGATGATCACCGCGACCCCGATCGCGCCGCGGATCAGGGCCGCGCGCGCCGCGCTCCGGTAATCCCGGGCGCTCGGCAGATGCCGCCTTCGAGCTCTCCTGAGCCGTCGCTGTCGCCAAGGTAGGCTCGCCTCCGAGCCAAGTTTTCAAGCGCTCCCACAGGCCGCGGCGCGGCGCGGCTTGCATGGCGGGTGCGGCCGCCTGAATGCTCTGCGGCGCGGCGGTGGCGGGCAGCAAGGTTGCAACCGCGGCGGGTTCGAGGACCGGTTTTTGCTCGCTCGCGCTGGTGGGCTCGACAACGGCCGGTGCCGTCGGCAAGAGGTAGCTTGCCTGTTTGTTCTCGGGCAGCTCCGCCTCGTCGTCGCGAACGCGGCTGATGGAGTATTCGGGCGTCTGGATGTGCGGGTTCGGCACGATCAGAAGCTCAATTTCGCTCTTGTCCTCAAGGGTGCGCAGCCATTCGCGCTTTTCGTTGAAGATGTAAGTTGCAACTTCGACCGGGACCTGCACGACGACACGCGCGGTGCGGTCCTTCCTCAGCTCCTCGCCGATCAGGCGCAGGATCGCAAGCGCCATCGACTCGACGCTGCGGATACTGCCAATGCCCACACAGCGCGGGCAGACAATATGGCTCGTCTCCCCGAGGGAGGGGCGCAGTCGCTGGCGCGACATCTCCAAGAGCCCGAAGCGCGACAAGCGGCCGATTTGAATGCGGGCACGGTCCATCTTCATCGCATCGCGCAGGCGATCTTCGACGTCACGCTGGTTCTTGGTCGATTCCATATCGATGAAATCGATGACGATCAGGCCGCCGATGTCACGGATGCGAAGCTGGCGTGCGATTTCCTCGGCGGCTTCAAGATTGGTGTTGGTCGCGGTCGTTTCGATATCGCCGCCGCGCGTGGCACGTGCCGAATTGATGTCGATTGAAACCAGCGCTTCGGTGTAGTCGATGACAATGCTGCCGCCGGAGGGTAGCTGCACCTTGTGTCCGTAGGCGGACTCGATCTGGCTTTCGATCTGGAAACGCGTGAACAGCGGAATGTCATCGCTGTAGAGCTTTAAGCGGCGCTGAATGTCGGCGGGCATGAAGCGCTGCATGTACTCCTGCGCCTTCTGAAAGGCGGGCGGGTCATCGACCAGCACTTCGCCGATGTCATCGGAGAGGTAGTCGCGCATGGCGCGCGTGACAGCATCGCTTTCGCGGTAGACGAGAAACGGGGCGGGGCGCTCACCGGCGGCGGCGGCGATCTGGTCCCACTGAGTGCGCAGGTTATCGAGGTCCCATTGCAGCTCTTCGACCGTGCGACCTACGCCTGCGGTGCGCACGATTGCGCCCATGCCCTCCGGGATGTTGAGCTGTCCCATGATCTCGCGCATCTGGTCGCGGTCCTCGCCTTCGATTCGACGCGAGACGCCACCGGCGCGGGGGTTGTTCGGCATCAGGACGAGGAATCTGCCCGCGAGGCTTATGAAGGTCGTGAGTGCGGCGCCCTTGGTGCCGCGCTCCTCCTTCTCGACCTGCACAAGAATTTCCTGTCCTTCGGTGAGCAGCTCGCGGATGTTCAGGCGGCCGCCCTGGGGGGATTGCCGGAAAAACTCCTTCGAGACTTCCTTCAGTGGCAGGAACCCGTGGCGTTGCGAGCCGTATTCGACGAAGCAGGCTTCGAGCGAAGGTTCGACGCGGGAGATCCGGCCTTTGTAGACGTTGGCTTTCTTCTGTTCGCGGGAGCGCAGCTCAATACTTAGATCAAAGAGCTTTTGTCCATCAACTAAAGCAACTCGCAACTCTTCTTCCTGAGTCGCATTGACGAGCATTCTTTTCATGTGGCCCTACTAAAGTGCAGTGACGGGCCGACGAGAAAGCGACGGGAGGCCACGGGCGCAATACAGCGCTGCCCTCGTGGAAGCGAAGATTCCAAATCGATAATGATGGCGCTCGAATGTGCTTATTCACTTGAGTGCCCGCCATTCTTAAGGCGGTACTTCGGAAACCTTCGGGGAACTCTACCGACGGCGCGCCAAGGAGAGTCTTCATGCTCGAGACTCAACGCCGGCGCAGCGATCTTGTCGGCCCAAACGCGATGGCCTCGATACCGAGGACCAACTAACATGAGGCGGCAATGCCGCCATACCGTTGGTCGTCCGATTGCGGACGACTGCGACAGTATAGTCGCAAGAGCGCTGTAGAAACAATATGTTACGGTGAGGTTCAGTTGTCTGAGTCCCAGCGTGAGCCGAATCGGCAGGCAGTGCGCCATGTCGAGATCGACGCCGAGCAGGCTGGCAAGCGCCTCGATCAGTTCCTCATGAAGCTTTTCGGCACGGTGCCGCGCAGCCGCGTGTACCGCCTGGTGCGCAAGGGCGAAGTGCGCGTGAACGGCCGCAGAGCCGATCCGGCGCAGCGTTTGCAGGTCAACGACAAGGTGCGAGTGCCACCCGTGCGGATCGAGCCCGAGGGGGCTTCCCCGCGCATTCCGCGGGCGCTCCTTGAGCGCGTGGCCGAGGCCATCATCCACGAGGATGAGAAGCTGCTCGTCATCGACAAGCCCTCCGGCATTGCGGTTCATGGGGGCAGCGGCCTTAGCTTCGGGATTATCGAGGTCCTGCGCGCGCTGCGGCCCAAGGATTCACTCGAACTTGTGCACCGCCTTGACCGGGATACGAGCGGTTGTCTGCTCGTTGCGCGCAAGGCAAGCGCGCTGCGCACGATGCACGCGCTGCTGCGCGAGGGACGCTTTGAAAAGCGCTATCTCGCTCTGGTCAGGGGCCATTGGCAACACGGTCACGCCCGTATCGACGTGCCGCTGCGCACCGACATCCGCGTCGGCGGCGAACGCACCGTGCAGGCACACGCGTCGGGCAAAACGGCGCTGTCGGAATTTACGCCGCTGCAGTTCCTCGGCAAACGCGCAACGCTCATGCAGGTGAGCTTGCATACGGGCCGCACCCACCAGATCCGGGTGCACGCGGCACACGCCGGGCATCCGGTCGCGGCGGATGAGAAATACGGCGACGCCGACTTCAACGCACAACTCGCCGAAGTGGGACTCAAACGCATGTTTCTGCACGCCCACAGCGTCGGCTTCGAGTGGCCGCAGGGCGGCGTGTTCAACGCAACTGCGCCCCTGCCTGAGGATTTGGCCGCGGTCCTCGCGCGCCTCGCGCCCGGGAGCACGCACACTCGAGCTCACGGCACCTTGTAACCACAGCGGCGCAGCGCGCTCGCGACCCAGATGAGCGGCAAGCCGATGAGTGCAGTCGGGTCGCTCGAATCGATCCGATCAAAGAGCGCAATCCCCAGGCTCTCAGCCTTGAAGCCACCGGCGCAGTTAAAGGGCCGGTCACGCTCGATATAGCGCTCGATCTCCTCGGCGCCGAGCGTGCGAAAGGCCACCGTCGTCTCATCAATATGGCTCAGGCTAATGCCCGCCTGCACACCGATGACGGCGCAGGCCGTGTAAAAAATCGCGCGCTTGGCACTCGCTGCCGCCAACTGCGCGCGGCTGCCGGCCGCATCGTAGGGCTTGTGCAGGATTTGTTCCCCGATTGCTGCGACCTGATCGCTGCCAAGAACGATCGCCTGCGGGTGCGCGCGCGCTACCGCCTGCGCTTTGGCAATTGCCAGGCGCAGCGCGCGCGCCGGCGGCGGCTCGCGCGCAAGCTCATCCTCGGTCACCTCGGGCGCGAGCACCTCGAAGGGCAGCGCGAGGCGTGTCAGTAGGGTTCGTCGGTATACGGAGGTGGAGGCCAGCAATAAAGGTCGCATGGGTCGTGAAATCACTCACCAGAAACAAAGGCTTAGATCCGAAGCGGTTTTGACTTGAGGAGGGTCGATACCTATTATACGCGGCCCATGTCAGAGGCCTGGTCGCAGCCGCGTGATGTCGAGCCTCTGGCCGACCGACAAGCTGAATTCGAGCTTGCGATCCCGGTTGCCGAATTTCCGCGGGTGCGCGCGCGCTTGGGCAGCACCACAGGGACGGTGCGCGGGCATGTGCTTTTTCGGCGTGAGAGTGGCTTTGTGGTCGCGGCGCTTCAGGTATCGGGCGCAGTTGAGCTGGTCTGCCAGCGTTGCCTGCGGGGCATGCCTTGGAAGATTGATGGCAGCGCAGTCGTGGCTCTGATCGCGAACGAATCGCAGGTTGATCGCGTACCGGAGCACCTGGAGCCGATGCTGGCTCAGGGTGGCAGGGTGAGCTTGCGCGACCTGGTCGAGGAAGAAGTCATGCTCAGCCTGCCGATCGTAGCGCTGCACGAGGAAGCCGTCGGCTGCAAGCCGCTGGTTGCCGTGGGCGAGGATGATGAGGAGCGTAACGTACAACGACCGTTTGCGCAGCTGGGCGAGCTGTTGAAGCGGAGTAGCGAGGCAAGCAGCGCTTGCGAGGAGAAAGACAATGGCCGTTCAAAAAAGTCGTAAGACACCGTCCAAGCGGGGCATGCATCGATCACACGATGCGCTCTCAAAGCCGACGCTGTCGGTGGATCCGCAGACAGGCGAGACACACCTGCGTCACTGCATTACGCCGGATGGGTTCTATCGCGGCAAACGCATCATTGAGAAGAGCGCGGCGGATGAGGAGACGAAGTAGCTCCGGCGGCGCGCGTTTGCGGTAGATTGCTCTGGGCGAATCTTGAGCGATCGGAATTGAGTGCCGCTCGCAAGCGCGCTCGGGGGCGCTCAGCCGCCGCCCAAGCGGATGAGCCAAGAAGTGCAGAGCCGCGGCGGAGCACGGCGTACGATTAGCGGGTGCTTCACAGATCGAGGTGTCGATGTATTCGCGAATTGCCGGAACCGGTTCGTACCTGCCCGAAAAAATTCTGACGAACTTCGATCTGGAACGGATGATGGATACCACAGACGAGTGGATCCGCGACCGCACCGGCATTGAACGCCGCCATATCGCAGCGGAAGGTCAGACAACAGTTGATCTGGGTGAGCAGGCCGCACGCCGCGCGATCGAAGCTGCCGGCTTGCGGCCGCAGGACATCGACTTTATTGCCTTTGGCACGACGACCCCGGACCTGGTGTTTCCGAACTGCGGCGTGCTGCTGCAGGACCGGCTGGGTTGCCGCGGCGGCCCGGCATTCAGCCTCGAGACCGCCTGTGCCGGGTTCGTCTATGCGCTCGCGATCGCCGATAAATTTGTGAAGGCGGGCGAGGCGCGCTGTGCACTCGTTGTCGGCGCGGAGACGCTCTCGCGCATCACTGATTGGAGCGACCGGTCCACCGCGGTCATCTTTGCCGACGGCGCAGGCGCCGTCGTGCTGCAGGCGGACACTCAGCCGGGAATTCTATCGACTCATCTACATGCCGATGGCGCTTACAAAGACATGCTGTACTGCGGCTCCGGCGTGTCCAAGGGGTTTCCTGACACGAAGCCCCACATGATCATCAAGATGGTTGGCAGCGAGGTCTTCAAGGTTGCCGTGACAAATCTCGGCAAGGCGGTCGAGGAGGCACTGGCTGCCCAGGGGCTTGATCAAAGCGCACTTGATTGGCTCGTGCCGCATCAGGCGAACGTGCGCATTATTCACGCGACCGCACGCCGGCTGCGCCTGCCGCTCGAGCGAATTATTGTGACCGTGCAGGACCACGGCAATACTTCGGCCGCTTCAGTGCCGCTCGCGCTCGATGTTGCGGTTCGTGATGGACGCATCAAGCGCGGCAACTTGCTGCTGCTCGAAGCGTTCGGCGGCGGATTTACCTGGGGCTCAGCGCTCGTCAGATATTAGCGCGGCGTCCCCGGCGGTCACTGACAAATAAAAAACGCCGCGCCCAATGCGCGGCGTTTTCATAAGAGCTTCGCTCTTTACTTCGAGACGGATCGACGGAACATCCGGTCGATCTTCTCATTCGTAGCATCGCAGCAGGACTGACTTGCCTGCGACGCGGCCAAGGCCTGATTCGCCGTGCTCTGTGCGCCACTGGCTGCCTGATTGGCGGCCTGCGCGGCACTGTTGGCCTGGTCAGCAGATTGTTTTGCGGCCGACACATCGGACTGCAGCTTGCCGACCTGCGACTTGAGGTCTGCGACTTCCGCCTGGAGGGGCTTGATATCGGTACAGCCTACAAGCCCAGCTACGACTGCCAGGGCAGCCACCTTCAAAACGATCGCGCTCTTCATACATGTCCCCTTATGGGTAATTGGTTGGGAAGTCCCTAAGACACAAAAATAAATGCGAATGTGGCGTGCGAGTTCCCCCGCCGCCCTTTCGCCGCGGCGCAACTGAACCAAATCCACAACAGGAATGCAACTGCAAAGATTCTCTTGTCGGTTCGGCGCGACATTAATTGCGTCGCTGACAGGAGCAACAACGGCAGAATCGATGCGTTTTTGTTCGCGCTGACGTGGATGCAATGATGCGCTGGAGCAACGTGCGCCTGCGGAAGCTGAGGGCTTGCTCTGATGCTCAATCTGGATATAATCACAGTAGCTGTATACCCGCACAGGTAGATGCCATGTCAGATTTGACGCCCCGCCAGACGCAGATTCTGCGACTCGTACAGCGTGCAATTGCCGAAAACGGCATGCCACCCACGCGCGCGGAGATCGCGCAGGAGCTTGGATTTCGCTCCGCCAACGCCGCGGAAGAGCATTTGCGGGCACTGGCCCGCAAGGGCGTCATCAGTCTCGTTCCCGGTACCTCCCGCGGCATCCAGCTGAAGGATACGATCCGCGAGCAGTTGGGCCTGCCGCTCATCGGCCGGGTCGCCGCCGGCAGGCCCATGCTCGCCGAAGAACATATCGAGGCGCGCTTCCAGATCGATCCGGCGCTGTTTCAGCCGCAGCCGCACTATCTTCTGAAAGTCGTCGGCATGAGCATGAGGAATGCCGGGATCTTCGACGGCGATCTCGTCGCGGTGCACCGCACCTCTGAAGTGCGCAGCCGCCAGATAGTGGTCGCTCGCTTGGAGAACGAGGTGACGGTGAAGCGCTATCGCCAGGAGGGTTCGGTCGTGT
>Ga0302324_100007190_pt1 | contig 23786 bp, 29 predicted proteins | sample Palsa_T0_1_FD_201949 | JGI IMG/M metagenome (GOLD analysis project Ga0302324, IMG submission 201949) | Peat permafrost microbial communities from Stordalen Mire near Abisko, Sweden - Palsa_T0_1 | ecosystem: Environmental > Terrestrial > Soil > Palsa > Peat permafrost | place: Sweden: Abisko... | reverse complement strand
CCACGGTGCGCGGATGCAACATGATAAATTCCGGATGCGGAACCACGAATTTGTCTCCGCTGGAGGTCACAAGCGCAAACGGCTTGAACCCTCCTGAAAGACGGCGGCGAATATGTTCGACGTTCACACCCCAAACGTCGTCGCCGGACAATAATCCGTCAAGACAAAACCATAACGGTCTCCTCATTCTTTTACACTGGATGAGGCCGATTCCGCCCGAAGAAAGAAAAGTTTTGAACTAGGCGAAATCGACATAATGAGCACCACCGTCGTATCCCCCCAGCCGGAATTGACCTCCACCTCGACAGGGAAGGCTTCAATGCCATTGACATCCGCCGTCGCGCTCTGCCGCGCTATGGCGGAAAAGACGCGGGCCAGCATCGGTGGATGTTGAGCCAAGGCGGGTGCAAGGGCAATGCGGTTTTTCATCCATCCGATGCAAATGCCAGGCTTGCGTGAGAAGACTAACGTCGGTAAATCTCACGGCGATGGCCAATTGCTATCAAATAAATTTCTTCTTGAGCCACGTCAACTCGGTAGATCACGCGGTAGTCGCCGACCCGCAATCTAAACTTGTCCGAGCCAGTCATGCGATAATGTGGATATGTGTCGAGCCGCAAGCCCATGGCATCAATTTTTCGTTGGACATTGCCCTGGATTGCCAGAGGCAATTGTAAAAAATCGCGGTCGAATTCGCGTGCAGCAATCTGGGTGGCCGCCCCATTCATGGGCGAAATCAAGGCTTGCGAATGCGCGAACGTCCCTCACGAAGGTCCTGTTCGCCGCGTTCGATCTTGGCCTTGAATTCGTCCGTGAGCTCCAGTTGGTCCTCCAGCAGATTTTCCAGCCAGTCACGCAGTTCTTCCTGCTTCTCCAGAGGAAGCATTCGCACATCGGATTCGAGTTGTTCCAGAGTTCTCATTTCTGCCGGAATAATATCCCATGCGGGGACTCCCGTAAAGTCCCTTCACCGCAAGAGTGGCACCATTGCCTCGACGCCGGAAGGCCAATAGGCGAAATCGGCATGATTAGCACCACCGTCGTATCCCCCGGCCGAATTGACCTCCAACTCGACAGGGGAAGGGTTCAATGCCATTGACGGCGGCGGATAAGACGCGGGCCAGCATGGTGGATTTTGGAGGAACGCGGGCGCAAGGGCAATGCGGTTTTTGCCATACTGCTGCTAAATCCAGCACGCCCCAAATCAAATGAAGAATCATTATTTGTCCAAGGCCCTCTTAAATCCAAACAGCCGGAACAGCACTTCATCAATAGCGGCCAGAATTTCCGTTGGCAGGGGGCCGAGCAACCGTTCAATTTTGGAGTTGTCCACTCCCACAAGCCCGATCAGGTTGACCACAGACTCTTCCGCCAGCCATCTTGGTTTTGGAAAGCGGACTTCACATTCGCCTCCTCGGATTTCTGTGGTCAACGGTGCGACCACCGACATATTGCGCTGGCTGTCAGCCTTGCGCACGGAGATGACGACGCAAGGACGCACCTTGGCGACATAGCCCAAATCCACGAGCACCACGTCGCCGCGCTCAAAGCTGATCATAAAGGACGGTTGGAGCCGGTCCGAGCTTTTCCCAAGTATCCGCCGCTGCCTCCGCCAGATCAGACTCCCTTGACACTTCCCCGCGAACCTGCGGCAGACCGAGTTTAATGGCCTGACGCATGGCATCCGCCATCGAAAGATGAGTGTCCGCCGCCGTCTGCTTAACCTCTTCCATAAGTTCGTCGGGCAGTCCGAGTGGATAAGTTGTCATACTCTTGGGGAAATGATACCTGCTCATGGCAATAATTCAAGACCGCTTTCAAACAGGGACGATAATTGAGACCATTTAACCCCTGTTGCTTTCCACCCCAAAAAACCCCTATCTTTCCGACGTGGAAGACAACCGTAGAAGTACCACTCCAGTTCGTCCGACGCGCACGCGCTCATCGCCGCGATCAACCTGTTTCTGGAACTTGACAAAATGCGCCAATTTGGGATATACGTACTTATATGAGAACGCAGCCTGCGGACCGTCCAAAGGGGCTTGGTTTCACCCTCATTGAATTGTTGGTGGTCATCGCCATTATCGCCATCTTGGCGTCCCTTCTTTTGCCGGCGCTGTCCCGGTCCAAACAGCAGGCGCAAGGCATCGGGTGCATGAACAACTCGCGTCAGCTTACACTGGCGTGGCGTTTATACGCCGACGACAACCGACAAGTTTTGCCTTATGGGTACGCCGCGAATTTTCCGAGGCTCGTGTGGTCCGGCTCGAATAATTACGACGAGAGCGACACGCCGACTGATCCGGGCAATTGGGATGCCGTTGATGGGATTGAAACGGGTGCGATCTGGCCTTATTGCGGCAAGTCCACCGCGATTTGGCATTGCCCGGCCGATAACTCCACCGGCAAGAACGCGCAAGGTCAACTCGTGCCGCGCCCGCGCAGCTATTCCATGGAAAACTTCATCGGCGGCAACGACGGTACGCTGGGCGGCTGGGATGTCGGCACGCCTTTCTACGTTGCGCTCAAGCTCACCGACTTGAGAACGCCTGCGACCACCTTCATCCTCCTCGACGAAAGCGAATACACCATCAATGACGGATTCTTCGTCGTGGAGACTGCGGGTTGGACTGGTTCTCCCAACGCTGCCGAGCAAATCATTGATTATCCATCCGCGCGCCACCTCAATGCCGCAGGCTTTTCCTTTGGCGACGGCCATTCCGAAATCCACCAGTGGAAAGATCGTCACATATTTGCTCCGGCCGCGGACTACCCCCAATTGGTTCTATCTCACAGCCCTGACGTGTTTTGGCTGCAATCTCACTGCACGCCCAACGCGCCTTAATGGCGGCCTGGCCGAAAGGCCGGCCCTCGTTCAAGGCGGCGGATAAGATCCGGGCCAGCATGGGTGGAGTTCGGGCGAACGACGGCGCAAGGGCAATGCGGCTTTTCGCGCCGATGCCCGTAGAAGCCTAAATCCAGCAGTTTGAAGATTGTCTCTTGCACAATCCTCGACTAAGTTCAACAAATGATCGCCGATGAGGTCGAGGAAATAATGCAGGCCGACCCATTCAAGCCGGTTCGGATTGTCCTGGGCAACAGGCAATCGTTTGTTGTCGCCCATACTGATTATCTCAAGGTTAGCCCCGACCGTCGGACGGTCGTGCTTTGCGATGAGGGAGGACACTTCAAAATCCTCAACGCCCAGCAAATCAAATTCGTTGAGCCGGCAAAGGGCCGCTCATCGAAAACAGGGTAACCCGCTTGCTGGAGCGGGCGCACGAACAACAGGAAAAGGTCAACTTCGGGCATGGGCGAAAAGGCGCCGGACCTCCGCTTCCACCTGTGCCTCCGGCCAGTCGGGATGTTGGGCGCGCAGCCCAGCGGCCTTCATTTTGCGCGCCGACCAGTAAAGAGACTCGGCCGCCCGCAGTCGTTCTTGGCCCGACATGGCGCGAAGGATTTCCATTTGATCCAAACCGGGTTGTTCATCCTGCAACATAAAATAAACATGCGCCGCCAGGGCCTATCGCGCACGGCGACGCTTTTTGCCCTTCCATACGCACATCCGCCGACGCCAGGTTGATGGTGGTCCGCGGCCACACCAATTTCCTGGGCCTGACCCTTTCACGACCCTTTCACGGACCGGTAAAAAGGACACAGCGGAAGCCAAAGTAGTCGTAGCGGTTGTCGTGGCGCACGTCCGGAGTCATCGCGCGCCGCGCTGAACGCAGTGTCCCGGCCGGGGTGTCGAACCAGGAACTGCCGCGAACAACTCGCCGATGCGAACCGGGCGCGTAAAAAGTCTCGCACCATTCACGCGCATTCCCGGCCAGATCGTATAACCCGCTGGCGTTGGCGGGAAAAGCGCCGACCGGCGAGGTGTAGGGAAAGTCATCCACTTTGAGGCGCTGGTCGAAATTTCCCGCGCCCCTGGGAGGCGGCCATTGTGTTCCCCAAGGGTAGACCCCTTGGTTTCCGGCGTCTTTCTCTTCAGGAGTATGGCCATCCTCGTGATCCAGGCCGACGGCGAGGCTCCATTCCTCGTCCGTCGGCAAGCGATAGTATTGATTGGCGCCAATCACTGCCGCCCCCCGCTCCCGCTGGGTCAGCCAGGCGCAGAAATCGTGGGCATCCTCCCACCTAATGTTGACAGCCGGATGGGTTGGACCTTGTTCAAAAGCCGGTCTTCCCCAAAAGCGGCCCGTGGCATCCACCAAGGCTTGATAATCCTGCACCCGGGTTTTCCAGATGCAAAAGAGCACGCTGCATCCAGGCACGGGGACAAATGCCATTCCCAGGCTGTTGGTCCATCTTTCCGCCGCCGGCCAATGAGGCGCGGTTGGGACGGCGCTCATTTTTCGCGCGGAATGCGCTTGCCAAAACCATCCCGCTCCCAGCAGGGCCAAGAAAGCCGCGAATGCGGCAGACCAACCGATGAGTTTGCGGCGGGGCGCCGGCGGCGCTTCCGCGATTTTCCGCCCGCCGCCCGGCTTTTCAGGTGGTGTTTCGGTCAATCCCAGGCTCTCCGCGATGGCACCGGCGCTCTGCGGGCGCTGCTCCTGGTCTTTTGCCAAACAACTCAGGACCATGTCGGCGACTTCGCCGGGAATTTCATGGTCGATTCCCAGTGCGGCCATTTTCTGCGGCAACGCCTCCGGCATTTGCCGAAGGATTTGCTCTTTGATGTCCTCCTCGCGGAACGGCAGTTCGCTGGTCAACAACTCGTAAAGCGTTGCCCCCAGAGCGTAGATGTCATCCGTGACCTGCGGATGTTTGCCTTCAAGCTGCTGCGGGCTCATGTAGTGCAGCGTGCCGCCACCTCTCCGCGGTGCAAGGCGCGCGAGATCGCTGGTCATCGCCGCCAGCCCAAAGTCTGTCAACTTCACGCGGCCGCGGCCGTCAATTAAGATGTTGTCCGGTTTGAGATCGCGATGGATGACGTTCTCCGCGTGGGCGTAATCCAGCGCCGCGCACAATGGGCCAAGGAACTTGCGCAGAAAATCCCAGGGCAGCGCCTTGTTGGGCCGGCCTCGCCTCAAAGAATCCAGCGATTCGCCTTCGACGTATTCCATCGAAATAAAAGCAGGTTCATCGGGAGGCTCATGGAAATCGTGGAGGCGGACAATATTTGGGTGCGTCAACCGACGGCTGCGGGTGGTTTCCAGGCGCAGATGTTCCAGGGTGGGAGGGTTCGCGCGAACTTCCGACGGAAGGAATTTCAGCGCGACCCGTTCTCCGAGTCGCCGGTCCTCTGCCAGCCACACCTCTCCCATGCCGCCACGACCCAAAAGCCGCACTAGGACAAACCGCCCCGAGGCGAAACAGCGCCCCGCCTTCAATACATCGACGCCAGACACGGCAGAACAATGGCTGAGCCGCGCCTGACTCGCAAAATAAAATTCGTGCGGCCGGCCAAGGGCCGCTCATCGAAAACAGGGTAATTTTCAGTACCGTGAAACGGGAACAGCAACTCCTTTTGATCGGCTTTCGCGATTATGCGTTGTAGTTCATCCCGAAGTGGCGCGCCGTCAGCGCTTTCATTTAGATCACCCAAAAAATCCAATGCCGGATCGTTTTGAAAACTGCCTGGCCCCCAACTACCCATGGCTACTCCTTTGAATGACAAAACTCACTTGTGTGTTTGCTGCGGCTCAACGACCGTTCGTGCCGGATGAATCCTCGCTGCTCTGAACGACTCCAATCTCAGCGGCGGATGTAAAAGGCAGGTCATTGATTTCCGAGATGGCCCGCAGCTTGATGAAGCGGCATTTTATCGGCTCGAAGGTTTCGGTCTTCTTTTCCTTGCCAGTCTCGAAGGTGCCTTTTTTCACGGGTTGTCCAAAATCCTTGCCATCGCTACTGACGTAGAATTCATAGTCTTTGATCGTGCCGTGATCCGATTCGTCCTGGCGCGGCAGGTAGGTAAAGCCTTCGATGGTGGAGGGCGGAAGCAGTTCGATGATGATTTCGTGGGGCAGCCCCGGACTTTTGTTCAGCCATTGAGTGTGCCAAAACGTGTCGGGGTCGTTGTCCACGGCATTTGCCCCGAAACCGGAATCGCCGGAAGTCTCTTCGCTGTCCGCCTTCACGAACTCGAGCACAACTTCGTGGCTGTGGCCTACCGTCCGCGGCATTTTATATTGCCTTGCCTTAACTCTTGGCGCCTCAGTTGCCTTGACGCCTTGGCTGGAGTTAGAAGTGCCCGGGAAATCCTGCGGCGCCGGTGTCTCGACTGCCTCGGGCCGCGTGAGCGGCCGTTCCAATTGTGCCCTGTCTCCTTCGACCGCTGGTGCCGCGATTGTCAGCACCCTCCAGTGGCGGTCCACTGCCACGACGCCCACGATGATGGCCATGCTCGAGACGACCGTCAAGAATACAACGCCAAAGCGCTTGGAGCTTGCCGGGGTCGCCGCTGCCGGCAGCGCTTCCTGTTCCGGTGCAATCTCGCACTCGTGGCCGCCTGAGTCCGGCTCGCCGCCCACAGCCACATTGGCAAGGCATTCCTGGCAAAGGCCTTCCTGCGCGTCCTCGGACACCGGCTTGTGGCACTGCTTGCAAAATTTGGTCACAGGCATGAGTTCGCAGCCGACAAAACGGCCTTCCGATGCGTTTTCGCAACTTGCGCCGCGCCCGCGGGAGCCTTGTGCCCTTCGCGTTCTAGCTCAATGTCCGAAAAAGGCATGGCCAAGTCTAACCCGACAGCGGCGCAAGTTCCAGAGCAATGGTGATCCGATTTTGGACTGGATTCAATCAGGGCCCGAATTGGTGATTGATTTAATGGCCGAGCCGGCGCGCTTGCGGACGTCAGCGTCGGCGTCGTCAAGCAGTTTTGTGAGAGCGGGCATGTCTTTTCGGGCGGCTTTCGGATCATGAATCAGCGCCAAGCAGGCGTTGCCTCGCACCACTGCATCCGAGTTTGTCAAACAGGACTCAATGACCGTGCGGAGCAAGAAGTCCGTGCGTAAATCCGAGCTAACACGGTAAACCTCCCACCCCATCAAAGGTTCGCCGGCCTGATAAGAGTAATCTAATAACGCGGCGCCAAGTTGTGGCGCGGCGTTGTGCTCGTCGTTGATCTGGCTCAACGCCCACGTGGCAGCCAGACGGACGTTGACGTCTTTGTCCATGCACAATTCGCGGATGGTGTGCAGTTCATCCTTCGCAGATGGTCCGATGTCTGCGAGGCAAAGAGCCATCCGCGCCCGGATCAAGGAAAAGTCATCGTGGGCCGCGATGGACAGCGGTCGCAAGCTAACACCCTTGACATTATCCGGCCCGATATGATGCAGCAAAGCTCCGAGCACGGCGGCACGAGTGAGCTGGTTTGTTTCCACAAGCAACGGCAGCAGCTTGGGGCCGATGGACCTCGAGCGTCCAGCATGAACAATCTGTTCCGCCGAACATTGAAGCGCATCCGTGTTGCCTTGCACCACATAATCGTTCATCCGCATTTGCACGCTTGAGGGCAGCTTTGCATACACCCTCCGGCCGAAACCGCTCCACCGCATCCCGCTGATGAATCGGCAAAAAATGCTCTGCTTTTGCTCGAGGCCTCGAATGAGCGCTGTATCCGCAGCCGGTCCCGTTTGCTGCAGAGCCTGCAATGCGCCAATTCTTTCGGAGGCATTGGTCGACAGTGTTTGCCTTAACCAATAATCCGCCGAGTGGCCATTATACCTAGGTCCGATCAGAAAGTGCGCGGCCGCCACCGCGGCGATCACGGCCAAGGCGCTTACCGCCGCCACGCGTAACCAGATTTGCCGGACATTCTTCAAACGCTAATTCCAACTTGCAATGCAGGCCACTCCCTTTCACTCCAACTCAGGATTGGCGATCCAGGGCGCTGCAAAATAACCGCCAACTACATTGGGACTACCACACGATCATGCCCAACGGAACGCGGAAGGCAATGCGGCTGTGCGACTTCGTCAGCCTGCCGCGAATCCATCACGGCCAGGCGTTGCCCAGGCTGTCAAACTTCCATTCGCTGGTGACGCGTTGCAGGAAGAACTTTCGCGTCTGCCCTTCACCATCGAAGTAAACCGCGACGGTCGCCTGATCCACAGCCGGAAACTCCTGCCCTACGACGTCGAACCCGGTGTCGGCGCTGAGCGAGTCGGCGATCTTCTGCGTTGCGCTGGCCAACTCCTCCGCCGGAGGGCCGTGCTTGTTCCATTGCTCCCTGGTCAGTCTGGAATTGGCGTTGGACGTCACGCCGGCGGCCAAGGCGTTGGGATCGTTGCGCGTCATGGCCCAGAGCGTGGTTTGGACCGCGGAAGCTGGATCGGCGTAGCCGGCCATGGACAGTTGCTCTTTGCTCCAATGGGCCTGGACTTTGGACGGGTCCGGCGGCGGCGGCGGCGTGGCCGACTTGGCCAACTGCGCGCGCGCGCGCTCGTTGCGGGCGCGGAGTTTTTCGATCTCCGCGACCGCCTGGCGCAATGTTCCGATTTCCCCGCGCAAACGCAATAATTCGCGGAATTCTTCTGTTGACAGCGAATTCTTCGCGGCTTGCGCGACAAGATCAGACAATCGCGCGTTCTCGGTGGCCGAGGCCTCAAGTCCCGCCGCACGACGCTGGAATTCCTCGCTCTTCGCGCGCACTTGAAGTTGAGCGCGAAGCCCGATTTGCCAGGGCGCCGCCACAACGACCGCCGCCAGCGCCCCAAGCAGGCCCAGTTTCAACATCATCGCATTCATTTCAGGGGTGGCGTGAGAATGCGGTCATTTTCATACGCCTCGAAACTGTTGTAAGTCACCCCGTTCCAGGTGGACGGCATGGTCACAAACTGGGCGCTGCCATCCGCGAAACCATAAACCTTTGTCCATCGGCCGTCGCCGTCCAACACCGGATCCGTCTCGCGGATGACCAGAATGTCGTAAAAATTGGTCAAGTTCATGCTATTGGGGAAGATGGTGGTCGTCATGGTATTGGGCAATTGGTACACCCAGTCAAAATTATCGCGGAGGGAATTGCTGGCCGCGTCGGAATCGGCCGGCAAAAATGGTGTGGCCTCGTCGAATCCGGACGGGGAACGGTCGTTCTTATCTTCGAACATTCTAAAGGCCCGGAGATATTGCATCTCGAAATTCACCCTCGCTCTTCGCTGCTCGGCAAATTGCAGCGGCGTTTTGGGCTGGCTTTGCTGGTGCAAGCGGCGGTGTTCCTCGCGCAGCGCCGCAAGTTCATTCGTTTTCTGACGCAATGCGCCGGTTTCGGCCCGAAGTTTCTGCAATTCATCCGACTGCCCTTTGGCGGCGCTGGCCTGGGCCAGCGCATTGTCCAGCCGATCATGTTCGGCAGCCAATTGGGCCGCCTGGCTCGATTGTTGCCGCGACGACTCGTCCAACTCGCGCACCCTCCCCGCGGCGCGCTGTTGCAGGACCAAAGAGGTGAGGACGCTTGCGGCGACCACGACGCCGACCAGGCCGGCCTTGATTTTTGTTGCGTTCATAATGTTGAGAAAAACGGCGTGCATCAAGCCGCCCCCAGTTGCCCCTGCCAGCGCGTCCATTGCGAGTTTTGCCGCCAACCCGGCCGGCGCCGCCTTGACCGCTTCGGCGCCCAGGATCGCGCTCAATCCCGCCGCCGGCAGCACGACGCCGCGTCGCCTCAGTATGGCGTGCAATTTGTCCACGGCGCGGGAGACTCTCATGCGCGCGGCATCTTCGCTGACGTGGAGCGCGGCGCCGACGGCGCGAAAATCCTGTTCCTCGAAAAATCGCAGCAGAATGGCCTGGCGATCCTCGCGGTCGAGGTGCATGAGCGCTTCATCCAGGATTGGCCTCACGCGCCGCGCGAGTTCTTCGGGATCGTTTTGTAGTGTGTTCATTTCCACGGCCTCGCGTTCGCGGGCCTGACGACGGTGTTCACGGCGCATGGCCTTGGTGGCGACATGATAGGTGTGACGGTAGAGCCAACCGCCCAGCATGACCTCCCGCGAAAGCGCGCCCGCCTTCCGCGCCAGCCCGATATAGACGGTTTGGCTGACATCTTCCGCCAGTTGGGTGTCGCCGCCCACCAGCCGCAACGCCGTCGAATAGACCAGGTTTACGTAGCGACCCACCAATTCGCGGAAGGCTGGCTCCGAGCCGGTTTCCGCATACTCCTTAAGCAACTGTTGGCAGTCCGTCATTTGTTTTTCATTAGTAAAGCCCCGCCGGAAGGCGAAACCGAACAAAAAACTGCCCATTAGATTAAGATTAAGATTGAGAAATGCGCTATTGGGGCGCGCGAAAAGCGTTGCGCGGGGGCAGGGGGATGAGCCAATAATTCAGGCGAGTTGATGATGTTCGATCCCAAAATAACGGCGGCAGCGCTGCGCAAGGAGACCGGATTGCGCCCCACGCTGGGCATGGTGCTGGGGAGCGGCTTCCAACAAGCCATCACCCATCTGGAGGTGGCGCGCGAATTCGCCTACGGCCAGTTGCCCGGCTTTCCGACCGTCGGCGTGACCGGGCACGCGGGCAAGCTGGTGGTGGGAATGTTTGACAAGGTGCCGGTGCTGGTGCTCAAGGGGCGGGCGCATTATTACGAAGGGGTGGAAATGGAGCGGCTGACGTTCCCGGTGCGGGTGCTGGCGGAATTGGGCATCCGAACTTTATTGTTGACAAACGCGGCGGGAGCGGTCAACCGTCTCTATCGTTCGGGCGATTTCATGGCGCTGGCGGACCATATCAATTTCATGGGGGCCAATCCGTTGCGCGGGCCGGCGCTGCCGGGGTTGCCGCGCTTTGTCGATCTGACGCGGGTCTATGACCGGCGCTTGATCAAGGTGGCCCAGATGGCGGCCAAGAAGAGCAAGTTGCGCCTGCACACCGGCGTGTACATGGCGGTCTGCGGCCCCAATTACGAGACGCCGGCGGAAATCCGGGCCTTTCGCCGCCTGGGCGCCGACGCCATCGGCATGAGCACGGTTCCCGAAGCGATCGTGGCGCGGCAATGCGGGATGGCCGTGACGGGCATTTCCTGCATCACCAACAAGGCGGGCGGCGACGAAAAGGCGGGCGTGCTGGTGCATCAAGAAGTGCTGGCGATGGGTGAAAGCAAGAAGGAGGAGATGGCCCGCTTCCTCAAAGCCTTCGCCGTGCTGCACGCGAACTTGGGGAAATGAAGCGGCTGGACTCATCGCACTCTGGCCAGCAGCACGAGGCCCGCGCCGCCGCAGACGATGTTGGGCAGCCAGGCGGCCAGAATGGGCGGCAGATAGCCTCCCACGCCAAGGCCAAAGGAAATGCGTTGCAATATAAAATAGCCAAAACAAATAAAAATGCTGCTGGCCACGCCGACAAAAACGTTGTGGCGGCCGGCCCTCGCACCAAAGGGCAAGGCGATCAGCACCACGGCCAGACAAGTGAACGGCGCGGCCAGCCGCCCTTGCAGTTGTGTCAGGAGAATCGCTTTCTTGTGCGCGTCGGTCTGTGGGTGCAGCCGCAGGTAGTCCAAAATTTCGCGAATGGAAAAGACCGGCCCCTTGGCGGCATCGGCCGCGCGCAAGGTGTTGAATTTGAGTTCGCTTTGGAACCACGCCGGTGTCTCGGGGACGGTGAGCGTCTCCACCGCGTTGCTCTGGCCCGTGCGCGGATAGGACTGGCTCGGCAACTGGATCCAGGTCAGCACGTCGTATAAGAGCCAATGGTGGTCACGGTAAAGGGCGCGTCGGGCCTGCAACTCGCGGATGGAGCCGTTGGACAACACGGTCGCCAACTTCAGGTCCAGGATCTCGGAGGTCAGGCGGTTGAAGCGGCCCAGGTGCCATTCGCTGCGGGTGGCATCGTTGTAAAAATCCAACTTGGTGGCCTGTTCGCGCTGGCCCGGTTGGATCTGACGGCGCTCGAGGATGAATTTGGCCCGATCGTCGGCGGAAGGCAGCCAGAATTCGCCGATGAGAAAGACCGCCAGGCCGAAGATCGCGCCGACCGCGAAGTACGGAACGGCCAGACGCCACAGGCCGACGCCCGCTGCGCGCATGGCGGTGAGTTCGTTATAACGGCTGTGGTTGGTGGTGGCGTAGAGCAAGGCCAGCAGCAAGGAGACCGGCAGCACTTGCTCGACCAGCAATTCGGGCAGCGTGACGACGTAGTATTCCACAATGTCCCAGAAGAGAAGGTGGGCATCGAGGAAGCGGTTGATCTGGAAGATCAAATCGAACGCGATATAAAAGACCAGAAATCCGCCCAGACAATATCCCAGCGGCACGAGCAATTCGCGCAGTAAGTAACGGTCCAGCAAACGCACAGGGGAGTTTGCGCCGGGGAAGGGCGGTTTGACGAGGTTATTTAGGAGCCGAGCGCAGCCAAGCCACAACCCAATTTATGGAGTCATATTGCCAGCATGCCTTTGACGTTTTCCATCTCGCCTTGCGCTTTGGCAAGGAGGTTAGGGAGGCTGTCCGCCCTGAGGTTGCAGGTCTCAAAAGCGGCGCTCGAAGCTGTCACAAGGTCGGTGTTGGCCAAATCCTCACCGAACAGTTGATGCGCGATCATGTCTCCAACCTGGACGGCTGCGGTCAGTTGCTCGTAGGGCGACGCAGCCTCAAGTTCATGGTGGCGACGAACGGCCGTGACGATCTCCGGCGGCAAGTTCCAGCGCTGCATCAGTTCACCTCCCAGTTCGGCATGGTCGATTATTAAAGTGGACCGCTCCAACGCGCTCAACAACACGCCTTCGGCCTTTGCCTTTTGGATGACAGCGGCGTAGCGTTCGCGTTCAGCCGAAGCCAGCACCAACTTGCCAATGTCGTGAAGCAATCCGGCCGTGAAAGCCACTTCCTTGGACTGCCCGGCTTCCTCTGCCACCAAGGATGCCGACACGGCAACGGCGACGGAATGACGCCATAACTCCTCCACGTTTACACCCTTGTCCGCGCCCTCCATTGATTTCGTCTTGGCGCCATAGATGGAAACCACCAGACAATAAACCTGGTAGAACCCGAGCCTTGATACCGCATCGAAGATATCGCTTGGAGGTTGTTCGCCGGCAAAGTACGCACTGTTGCAAGTCCGCAGAATCTGAGCCGTCAAGGAAGGCTCATAACTGATCAACTGCACCACTTTGTCAACATCGTGGTCGGGATCCCGGAAAAGCGCCAGCAATTCGGTCACCAGCGTCGGGGCGGGCGGCAGATTCTTCAGGTCATCCAAATAACGTTTGGCCGGATTGAGGACGCGCAGGCGGTCCTGATGAATCTTTTCGTTCACGGCGTCCTGGATGTTTTTGGCTAGTTTGGCGGAGTTCATGGAATGGAATTATCGAATTCCTTGGTTGTATCGTAGGTGACGGACGACGCGGAGTCAACAGCCATGCTGTGAAGGCCGGGGAGTTTCGGTGTGATTTGCCCTGAAAATAAAAATCTCAAGCAGCCTGATCGACCACCTTCTCCTTCCCTTTGGCCTTGGCTCAGCTTTCTTAGCCCATTTCTTTCTCGAGCTTGCGGTGCAACGCGACCACCTCGTCGTAACGAACCAACGATCCGCCAAAAATATCGAGTGCCGATCCGATGGTCAGGTTGATTCGGCCGCCACCCACGCGCGCCACTTCCTCCAGGTCGCGCAACGAATTGGCTCCGCCGGCATAAGTCGCCGGGCGCGGCGACCAGCGGGCCAGTTGCCCGACCAGTTCCAAATCGATGCCGCGGCACAAGCCCTCGACATCGGCCGCGTGGACCAAAAACTCGTCGCACCATTGGCCCAACCGGCGCAAAGTTTCCGGTTCGATTTTCAGGTCGGTGAATTTCTGCCAGTGGTCGGTGACGACAAAGTAATCGGCCCCTTTTTTCCGGCAACTCAGATCGAGCACCAGTCGGTTCTTGCCGATGGCCGCCGCCAACGCTTTGAGCCGCTCCCAATCCAAGTGACCGCCGCGGAAAATCCAGGAAGTCACGATGACGTGGGAAGCGCCCGCGGCCAGCCAGGCGGCGGCATTATCCAACTGGATGCCGCCGCCGGCCTGCAACCCGCCCGGATAGGCCGCCAGCGCGTCGCGCGCGGCCGCTTCGTTGCCCGGTCCGAGCATGATGACGTGGCCGCCGCGCAGGCCGTCGCGCCGGTAGAGCTCGGCAAACCAGCGGCTGGGCCGCTCGGAGACAAAATGGGTGCGCAAATCCGCCGGCTGGCCGGTCAGGCTGCCGCCGACAATTTGTTTGACCTTGCCTTCATGCAGATCGATGCACGGACGGAACATGGGATCAGCCTTGGCCGAGTTGGCGGGATTTCTCCGTGGCCGCGCGGACGGCGCTGATCAAGACGCCGCGCAACCTGCCTTTTTCCAAGGCGTGCAGGCCCTCGATGGTCGTGCCGCCGGGACTGGTGACAATGTCCTTGAGTGCGCCGGGATGAAGGCCCGTCTCCAACACCATCCTGGCGCTGCCCAACAAGGTCTGCGCCGCCAGCTTGGTGGCCACCTCGCGCGGCAATCCCTCCGCCACGCCGCCATCGCTCAACGCCTCAATGATCAGATAGACGTAGGCGGGTCCGCTGCCGCTCAAGCCCGTGACGGCGTCCAGCAGCGGTTCCTTCAAGGGAAAGGCGAGGCCGACGGCGGAGAAAATTTGTTGCGCCAAAGCCGCATCCGCCGCCGTCGCCGCCGTGCCCAGCGCGTAGGCCGAGGCCGACGCTCCCACCAGCGCGGGTGAATTGGGCATGACGCGGATGACCCGCGCGCCTTGACCCAGCCCACCTTCCAATTTGGCGATCGGCACGCCTGCGGCGATGGAAATGAGCAAATGCCCGGGAGTCATGGCCGGACGAATCTCCTCCAGCAACTCGGCGACGTGGCCCGGTTTGACGGCCAGGAGGAGGATGCGCGCGAATTGCACGACTTCGATATTGGACGCGGTTGTCTTGGCCCCTGTCTGGCTTGCGAAAGCGGAACGGGCCGCCGCCAGCGGGTCGCTGGCGCGGACGTGCGCCGGCTTGAGCAGGCCGGCGGAGAGGACGCCTTTGGCCAGCGCCGCAGCCATTTTGCCGCCGCCCAAAAAACCGATCGTCAGCTTGTCAGCCATGCGAGCTTTCTAGCAGGTTGGCGGCGGCGGCGGAAGGATATTATAAGAGACCACCGCAGGCTTGCTAAATTCCACTTTTGTGCCCATGTTGAGTTTGATGAACAATAAAGGGCTTATTTTCGTTCTGATCCTGGTGTCGGTCGGTTTGGGCATCGCCTTGATTGTTGTCAATAAGGAGGCCGCCGATCAGAAGAGTCAAGCCATCGCGAGCGGCATCGCGGCCTCCAACCAGATCGTCAGCGTCAAGAGTCAAGTGGCCGAATTGCAAGCAGTCAATCAAACGCTGGAAACGAACCTGACGGCGACGCGGGCCGACTTTTCCAGCAAGCTGACCATCAGTGACGCCAATTTGCGCACGGCAGAGGCCAACCTGGAGAAGGCGGCGGCGGCGGCCAAAGCGCAAGCCGATTCCAACGCCCTGGTGCTGGTGCAGCGAGATGAGAAAATCTCCGAACTGGAAAGCGAGAACCTGGCGTTGGACAAGGAAGCGGCCTCGCTGCGCGTCTCCATCACGAATGTCCAGTCCCGCATCGCTGCCACGCAAGAGAAGCTGGACAAAGCGCAGGGCGACCGGACTTTTCTGCTGAAGGAACTGAAAACCTTGCAGGACGAGGAGGGGCAGATGGAGAAAAAATTCAACGACATCACCGCCGTGCGCGAGCAATTGCGCAAATTGAAAACCGAAGCCGCCATTGCCCGCCGGCTGGATTGGATGCGCCGGGGCATGGACGCCAGTTTCATCCAAAAGGGGAGCGAACTCTTGATGCAACATTCCCCGCCCGCGGCCGGGGCCGCCAATAGCGGCACGGATGTGGAAGTGCGGCAGAGCGGCGGCGTGAAAATCCAGACGCCCGTTCCCACCAATGCGCCGCCAAAATAAGTGTTGTCAGCGCTTCCTTTCGCGCAGCCCTTTGCGCCGGCGCCGGCGCCGGCGACCACGACGAACTCAAGCTTGAAGCCCGAACAATTAGTCGATGCGCATGGCCGCGTGCTGCGGGATTTGCGCGTGAGCGTGACCGACCGCTGCAACTTCCGCTGTCTCTATTGCCTGCCGGAAACGGAGGAGGCGGCCAATTTCTATCAGAACCGCTTTGGCCCGCCGCCCGCCGCCGCCGCGCGCATCACTCGTTCGTGGCAGCACCACGCGCAGCTCATGACCTTCGAGGAAATCGAACGAGTCGTGAGCCTGGCCGTCGGTCTGGGCGTCGAAAAAGTGCGCTTGACTGGCGGCGAACCGCTGTTGCGGCCGCACTTGGAAAAGCTGGTGGAAAAAATTGCGCGCCTCCCGGGCCTGCGCGACCTGGCCCTGACCAGCAACGGATTTTTCTTCCCCCGCCAGGCCGCCGCTTTGCGCGACGCCGGCCTGCAACGTGTCAGTTTCAGCCTGGACTCGCTGGACCCGGCCAATTTCAAAAAGATTACGGGGCGCGAGGGTCTGGAGTTGGTTTTGGAGAGCATCGACCTGGCGCGGGCGCTGGGCCTGCAGCCGGTCAAGGTCAACGCGGTCATGATCCGCGGCATCAACGACCACGAGATCGAGAGCCTGGCGGAATTCGCCCTCCAGAAGAAGCTCATCTTCCGCTTCATCGAATTCATGCCGCTGGATTCCGCCCGTGCCTGGCACCGGGAGTTGGTGGTGCCCGGGCGGGAGATTCTCCAGCGTCTGCAAGTCCGTTACGCTCTGCAACCGCTGGCTGGAAATCATGCCTCCGAAACCGCCCAACGCTGGGCCTTGCCGGGCGGCCAGGCGGAAATCGGCATCATCGCCCCGGTGAGCGAACCTTTTTGCGGCCATTGCAATCGCCTGCGCTTGACTGCCGATGGGAAAATCCGCACCTGCCTCTTCAGCATGGTCGAACACGACTTGAGAGGATTGCTGCGCGGCGGAGCGGCGGACGAGGGCATCCGCGATTTTCTGCGCGGGGTGGTTTGGCAAAAGGAAGCCCGGCACCACATTGGCGAGGCGGAATTCGTCCAACCCGCCCGCACGATGAGCTGCATTGGCGGCTGAGCCAACTTGGCCTCTTGTAAATGGAGGAATTCTGTTATATTTGAAGTTTTGAAATTTTATGCCGACATACGAATACGTTTGCGCCAAATGCCAGCACCACTTTGAGAAGTCTCAGCGCATCACCGACCCGGCGCTGACGATTTGTCCCAAAGAATTGTGTCCGCGCAAGACTTGGGGCAAGGGCAAAGTCAAGCGCGCGGTGGTCGCGGGCGGCGGTTTGATTTTTAAAGGCAGCGGATTCTACGAAACCGATTACCGGAGCGAAGGCTACAAAGCCGCGGCCAAGAAAGAGGCCGCCGCCAGCTCCGGCGGCTCAACCGACGGCGCCAAGAAAGACGCCGCCTCCGCCTCCAGCGCCTCAAAGGAGAGCGTCAAGAAGGAAAGCAAACCCGCCGAATCGGCCAAACCAAAAGCCGATGGCTCGTCCCCGGCCAAGTCCGGCTAAGGAGACATGTCCAAGAACTACCGTATTTCCAGCGCGATGTTGATCTGCTGAATGGCCTTCCAGATATGTTCGTGCTCACGTCTGTGGCCGGGATCGACGACTTCTTCCAAGGTGTGCTTGGCTTCGAGCAGCCGCGCATCGGACCACGGTTGGTGCTCGCCGCCGTAGCCTTCGCCATGCAAATCCAGGTCCATGAACTTGGCCGCTCTTTTGATTTCCTCCATTGCCTTGCCCTTATGGCCGCCATAATCGCGATCCGCTTGTTCCAGAAGCCAATAGGCGTGGCGCAGCTTGTGCCGCTTGAGGTCATCCCAAACCCAGTCCACCCGCCGTAACTGTCCTTGTTGGAGCACGGCGCCATCGGCGTCCAGCGGCGACGGCGCGAAAGCGGCGCGGCTGTTGGCCAAGGCCAGAGGCAAAAGAGCGGCCAGGGCCGCCATTGATGCGTAATGAGAAATGCAGTCTCTTTTCATAGCGTTCCTTTTTCGACTTCAATAATTTATTCTTTGATGTTTGCCCGCCTGAAAATACTCCCCGGTGTGCGGTTGTCAAGAGGCGGCGGACCTTCATGTCTGGGCCGCCTCCATGGCGCATCAAGGACGGATTTTCTCCGGCTCGAATTCGAACGGAGACACGCTCCGCCACAGGCTTTCCTTGCGTCCTGGCCGAGGATGAGGGTATGCTGTGGCCGAAGTCAGAGAGGCGCCGGATGGCGCCCTGGCGCAACGGATCATAACATCGAACAGGCACCGCACATCATGAACTCACGAACTTTCTTCCACACCACACTCACCTTGACAGCGCTGGCCGGCGCGGTTTCCATGGCTGGGATACCCGGGCCCGCTCTGGCGGCGGACGCCGGCCCACCGCAGTATTACGAGTTGCGGGTTTATTCCACCAAGTCAGGAGACCAGCAAAAGCTGGTCAGCGACTATTGGCAAAATGCGGCGGTCCCCGCTTATAACCGCATGGGCATTCAGCCTGTGGGTGTGTTTACCGAGTTGGAAGACTCCCCCACCAACAAGATTTATGTTCTCGTCCCCTGCGATTCGCTGGATGTCTTCGCGGCCATTCCGGCCCGGCTCGCCTCCGACGCCGCCTATCAGGCCGCCGCCGCCGACTACATGAGCCGGCCCAAAGGAAGCCCGGCTTTTGAACGCATTGAAAGCTCTCTCAACGTGGCCTTCGAAAGCATGAAAAAATTGGCTCCGCCCCCGTCCTCGGCGGACAAGACGCCCTGGATTTTTGAGTTGCGCACCTACCAAAGCCCCAGTGAAAGCAAGGGCATCAACAAGGTCCAGATGTTCAACAGCGGTGAGGTGCCCCTGATGCAGGAGGTCGGGCTGAGCCCTGTCTTTTTCGCCCAGACTTTGGTCGGCGCGCAAATGCCCAACCTGGTTTACATGGTTTCGGGCCCCAACATGGAGGAACACAAGAAGCATTGGAAAGAGTTCTTCAACGCGCCCATGTGGCCAAAGTTAAGCGGCGACCCGCAATATAAAGACAACGTCTCCCGCGTTATCAACATTTTTCTTAAGCGCACGGCGGCCTCCCAGATTTGACGCGTGATATTCAGGGTTGGCCGTTGAATTGGGCGCTCAATTCCGCGGTCCGCCACACGACCGGCTCCATGTCCGCTTCCAGCAGCGCGGCCGTTTGGCGCAAGGCCACATTTTCACTGTTGCGGGTTTCCAGGTCCAGTTGGTGAACACCTGATTCCACGCACTTGAACAACTCCCGCAAAGCGGCCCGGTTGAAGGCCGCGCCGGAAAGATTGGCCAATTTATTTGCCTTGCGCACGGCGCTGCGCCTGACGCGAGGCGTATCCTGGACTCCCACGGTGTGGGAACTGGCCGCCACCTGCTGGCCAGCCTGGGTGTAGGCCTGGACCAATTTTTGGCCAAGCTCTTTGACATCGGCGTCCTGGCTGTTGGTTTGCGCCAATTCCGCGATGCGCTGGACTTCCAGGCTGATCGTGGAGAATTGACGAACGAAATGCTTATCGCTGGACTTCACCGCCGTGTCGGCTGCGTAGCCCGCGCTCGCGCTCCCGATTACGCACGCCGCGATTAAGCCGCTGAAAACTTTAGTATTCATAAATGCAACGTACGCGCTGAACCTCATTCCTTCCATCAGGGGCGTTACGGATCATAATGTAGCATAAGATACGAGCATTTCAAGCGTCCTTGCATGCTCCAAACCATCGCCCGACTCTCAGGCACGGAATCATTTCGCGTTTCTGCGTTGAACGCTGACGCGCGCAACCTGGCCGGCCTCCAGTAGGTTCCATGTCCGACCGACCCACACGACGAATAAATCGTCTTCATCCGCGGGGACGGACATGCTTTCCGGGTGGTCCACCGGCAACACTTCACCGTTGCTAAGATGAATTTGAAAAGGGCGGAAGGGGGTCCGGTCCCTCATTCTTCTAACATAATCAAGTTTCATCAGTTCTGGATATCTAAAGTACAAGCCCCCAAATTCAAGGTTCATTTTTGCGGGATGCGTTCTCCCTTCCCGTTGTTGACACGAGGCGATCGGCGCAGGCCGCTTTGGAACCATAAACGCCACACCATGGCCAGCGCCTCCCAGACGATTTTGCGCGACATCTTCGAAGTGCCGTGAAAGCGATCGGTGAAGATGATCGGTATCTCGACCACTTTCATCCCCCGACGCCAGAGTTGGTGCGTCATCTCGATCTGGAAACTGTAGCCGTTGGAGCGCACCGCCTCCAAGTTAATGGAGGCCAGGGCGCGGCGGCGAAAACATTTGAAGCCGCCGGTCGGATCGGTGAAAGGCATGCCGGTGATCCAGCGCACGTAACGGGCGGCGCTGGTGCTGAGCAGAAGCCGTTTCATGGGCCAGTTGATCACACGAATGCCGTGGCAATACCGCGATCCCAAAACCAAATCGGCCTCCTGTGCCGCCGCGATGAACCGGGGCACATCGTCTGGATCGTGCGAAAAATCGCCGTCCATCTCCATAATGAATTCGTAGCCCCGCTGCAAGGCCCACGCGAAGCCGGCGCAATAGGCCCGGCCCAGGCCGTTTTTCTCGGAGCGATGCAACACGTTGAGAAAGAGGTTCGTGGCGGCCAATTCGTCCGCAAGCTGGCCCGTGCCGTCGGGAGAATGGTCATCGACCACCAGCATGTCCACGGGCGCGGGCAGGCGAGCGATGCGCTGCACCAAAACCGGAAGATTTTCCCGTTCGTTATACGTCGGAACGATGACCAGTGTTGTGTTCATGCTTTAAGCGCCGCCCGGACCGGGACCTTGCCCGGGTCCGCGGGCGCAATGAAGCCTCCCGCCGCCGCTGTCAAAAGGAGAATCAATTCCCCCGCAAAATTCAAGGCCCAAATCTTCGGCCTGGGTCAAAAACGCTTGCTGTAGTCCTCATGAGTTCCGATCCATTCCCACAAAAAGACACCGGCGGTGAACTTGCCAACAGCGCGATAGTGCGCGCCGACCCGCACTGACCAGTTGGGTTTATGGATTGGTTTAAAATGGAGCGAAGGATGGAAAGCATTCGCAGACCAGAGGAGATAATTCTTCTGTGCCAGCCTTCTTGCATCAGCCGGCAAGGCGCGATAGAGCCGCCAGAAATCAGGCGTGCCGCGGCTGGCAATCCTCACGGCTCATGGAGAATGCCATCGAGCGGCCGCGTTTCGCCGCCTGCTTCGGCGACGTCGGCGTCGCGGTTGAGGGACGCGAATTTGCCCGCCGCTCCGTCGGCTTTCATTTGGCGGTCCCAATCGTCATTGGTCCAACCGCACAGTTCAGCGATGAGTTCAGCGCGTTCTTCAATCGAAAGCATCTCGATGGCTGACCTGATGGACTCAACCGTACTCATGGCGCAAAATATGCCCTAAAAACGGACTCCTCGCAACGGAGATTTTAGTACAATATTTGAAATTAGGAAACTACTCAAACTGAGGGGCTATTGACTTCATGCAGGCTTTGGGCCACTTTCCCGCGATTGAAGGTTGGCGGCCTTTTGTGGCCGAGAAGGATCCATGACGATGGGAAAAGCGCTTATCATAGCCGAAAAACCCTCTGTCGCCGCGGACATTGCCAAGGCGCTGGGCGGTTTTGCCAAGGTGCAGGACCATTACGAAAGTGACCGTTTCGTCCTTTCGTCAGCGGTCGGACACCTGCTTGAACTCTGCCTGCCCGAGGGGGTGGAGGTCAAACGCGGGAAGTGGAGCTTTGCGAATTTGCCGGTCATCCCGGAGCATTTCGATCTCCGGCCCATCGAGAAGTCGGAGGGGCGCCTGAAGGAGTTGTTGCGGCTGATTAAACGCAAGGACGTGGACCACCTCGTCAATGCCTGTGACGCCGGCCGCGAGGGGGAATTGATCTTCCGTTATATTGTCCAGCACGCCAAGGCCAAACAGCCCATCCAACGGCTCTGGCTCCAATCCATGACCCCCGGCGCTATTCGCGAAGGATTCGCAGCCTTGCGCAGCGACGCCTCTATGCGCCCGCTGGCCGATGCCGCCGTGTGCCGGTCGGAATCGGACTGGCTGGTGGGCATCAATGGCACGCGGGCCATGACGGCCTTTAATTCCAAGACGGGCGGGTTCCACTTGACGACGGTGGGGCGCGTGCAGACGCCTACCCTGGCCATCGTGGTCGAGCGCGAGGAGAAGATTCGCAAGTTCGTGCCGCGCGATTATTGCGAGTTGCACGCGACCTTTGCGGCGCAGGCGGGCGAATACCTGGGGCGCTGGATCGATGAGAAATTTTCCAGGGAGAAGAAGGAAGGCGATGCGGACCTGAAGCCCGAACGCCTGTGGAACCGCCAGCAAGCCGAGGCCATCCGCGACAAATGCCTGGGCCAACCCGGCATCGTGACCGAGGAGAGCAAGCCGGCCACGCAGCTTTCGCCTTTGCTCTACGACTTGACCAGTCTGCAGCGCGAGGCCAACGGGCGCTTTGGTTTTTCGGCCAAGAACACGCTCGGACTGGCCCAGACTTTGTATGAGCGGCACAAGGTGTTGACCTATCCACGAACCGATTCGCATTGCCTGCCGGAGGATTACCTCGCCACGGCCACCGAGACGTTGCGGATGCTCGGCGGCACGGCTTATGCCCCGTTCGCCAACGAGATTCTCCGACAGCAATGGGTGCGTCCGAACAAACGCATCTTCAATAATGCCAAAATTTCCGATCACTTCGCCATCATCCCGACTTCGCTGGCGCCCAAGAACCTGAGCGAGGCGGAGCAAAAATTGTATGACATGGTGGCCAAGCGTTTTCTGGCCATATTCTATCCGGCGGCGGAGTTTTTGGTGACAACGCGCATCACGCGGGTCAAGGAGGAGCCGTTCAAGACGGAGGGCAAAGTGATGCTGCAGGCCGGTTGGATGAGTGTCTATGGACGCGAGGTGCAAGGGGACGAGCAAACTCCGCGCCTGGCGCCCGTGGCGCCGGGCGAACAGGTCAACACGACCAAGATCGATCTCATCGCCACCCAAACCAAACCGCCGCCGCGTTACACGGAAGCCACGCTGCTCTCGGCCATGGAAGGCGCCGGCAAGCTGGTGGAAGACGAGGAGTTGCGCGAAGCGATGAGCCAGAAAGGCCTGGGCACGCCGGCCACCCGCGCCGCCATCATCGAAGGTTTGATCTACGAAAAATACCTGCTGCGCGAGGCGCGCGAATTGCAGCCCACGGCCAAGGCTTTCTCCTTGATCACGCTGCTGCGCGGTCTGGAGATTCCCGAGTTGTCCTCTCCGGAGTTGACCGGTGACTGGGAGTTCAAGCTCAAGCAAATGGAGCATGGCGAGTTGGGCCGCCCGGAGTTCATGCGCCAAATCGAGGAGATGACCCGGCAGATCGTCGCCAAGACAAAAGGGCACGAGAGCGACACGGTACCCGGCGATTTCGGCGAATTGAAAGCGCCCTGCCCCAAATGCGGCGGCGTCATCCGCGAAAATTACAAAAAATTCCAGTGCCAGAAATGCGACTTCGCCTTGTGGAAGATCGTGGCCAGCCGCCAATTGGAAATGGCCGAGGTGGAGGAATTGATCACCAAGCGCGTGGTGGGTCCGTTGCAAGGGTTTCGCAGCAAAATGGGTCGGCCCTTTGCCGCCATCATCAAGCTAAATGCCGAGCTGAAGCCCGAATTCGACTTCGGCCAGCAGAACGGCGACGGCCAGCCCGCCGCCCCGGTCGATTTCAGCGGGCAACAACCGCTGGGCCAGTGCCCGCAATGCGGATCGCCGGTGTATGAAAACGGCATGTGGTACACCTGCGAAAAGGCGGCCCGCCGCGAAGGGTGCGCCTTCCGCATGGGCAAGATCATCTTGCAACGGCCCATC
>Ga0302324_100007188_pt1 | contig 23787 bp, 14 predicted proteins | sample Palsa_T0_1_FD_201949 | JGI IMG/M metagenome (GOLD analysis project Ga0302324, IMG submission 201949) | Peat permafrost microbial communities from Stordalen Mire near Abisko, Sweden - Palsa_T0_1 | ecosystem: Environmental > Terrestrial > Soil > Palsa > Peat permafrost | place: Sweden: Abisko... | reverse complement strand
GCGCGCATCCTGAACCTGAAGCGGTTCGAGCAAGGCCCGGAGTTGGCGGAGTCCGGCGCCGTGGAAGATCTGGCGGCTCTCGAGGCGCGGCTGAGCTGGCAGGTGTTGAAGGCGCTATCCCCAAAAACCGCGCCCACTGAGGAGGAGTTTCTGCGCGCCCGGCCGCGCGTGCGGCTGGATGCGCTGGAGAGCTATATCCGCGGACTCCTGGCGGCAAACCCGGAGCAGCAGCACCGGTTCTTCATGCAGGCGGCACGCCTCGACGCCGCGTATTCTCAACCGTGCTTCCAACTGGGCAAGTCGTATTGGGACAAGAAGGATTACCGCGTGGCAGGCGGGTGGCTGGGGCGCGTGCATCCGGGCGATCCGCACTATCTGGAGGCGCAGTTCTTCCTGGGCCTGTGCAACTATCAAATGGGCGACTACACAGCCGCCGCGAAATGTTTCGAGATTGTAGCGGCTAGCGTGCCGCTGAACGAAGTCTACAACGATCTGGGCGCGGCGCAAACGCGGAGCAACCCCGCGGCGGCTATCGGGAGCTTCCGCAAGGCGCTGGAAGGGGACAATGCGGATCCGGACTATCACTTCAACCTGGGATACGCGCTGTGGAAGGCTGGACAGTACCCGGCGGCGGCCGACAGTTTTCGCGCCGTGCTCGTAAGGAACCCCAACGACGAGGAAGCGGCCGGGCTGCTGGGCCATGCAGAGCGCCGCGAACCGCCGCGTCCGGCCAGCGAAGGACACGAGCGGCTAAAAACGAATTACGAAGAGACGGCTTATCGGCAACTGAAGGCCGAATTGGGCAAGTAAGCAGCCCCAGCCGTGCGTATTCCCAAGAGTGTTTTCTACGCCTTGCTCAGGTATTGGTGCACGAACTGAATTGCGATGGAGCCTTCGCCTACACCGGAGGCCACCCGCTTGACGGAGCCGTGGCGCACGTCGCCCACCGCAAAGACGCCGGGGACGCTGGTTTCGAGCAGACTGGGATCGCGTTCGAGCATCCAGCTCTGGGGCGACTTGCCGCCGCGCACCAAGGACGGGCCAGTAAGGATGAAGCCGCGCTCGTCGCGCGCCACGACGCCTTCCAGCCAATCGGTGCCGGGGCGCGCGCCGATGAATATGAATAGGGTGCAAGCCGCCACGCGGTCGCGCGTGTTGGTCTGGCCGCATTCAATGGTGATGGCCTCCAGGTGGTCTTCGCCATGAACCTCCACCACCTGGGTCTGATATTCGACCTGTATGTTCGCAGTGCGGGCGATCTCATCGATCAAATACTGCGACATGGTGGCGCCCAGCGACTTGCCGCGCACCAGCATCACGACGCGCCGCGCGAAGCGTGAGAAGTTGAGGGCGGCTTGTCCAGCCGAGTTGGCTCCGCCCACGATATACACGTCGTCGTCGCGGCAAGACAGCGCTTCTGTCGAGCCGGCTCCGTAATAAACGCCGGCGCCGGCCAGGCGATCCATGCCCGGCACGTCCAGCTTCCGCCATTGGACGCCCGTAGCGATGAGCAGTGCCTCGGCGGAAATCTCGCTGCCATCGGCCAGCCGGACGATGCGGTACGGATCCTGAATCCGCAATTCGACGGCTTCCTGCGGCGTGAGGATTTCAGCGCCGAAGCGCCGCGCCTGCGTAACCGCGCGGCGTGCCAGATCGCTGCCGCTCAATCCCGACGGAAAGCCCAGGTAATTCTCGATACGGGCGCTGAGGCCGGCCTGGCCTCCGGGCGCTTCCCGCTCGACGATCACGGCGCGCAGTCCCTCGGATGCGCCATAGACGGCGGCGGCGAGGCCTGCCGGACCGCCGCCCAAGATAATCAGGTCATAGGACGCGGCGCCCGCGCGGGTGTTGAAGCCGATGCGGCCGGCGAGGTCCGCGTGGGTGGGATCGGGCAGGCGGCCGCCATCCTGAAAGAGGACCACCGGAAAGTGCCGCTCGTCGGGCGCCAGCATGTCCATGGCGCGGCGCACCTCCGGTTCGCGATCGGCCGCCTCCACGTCAAGCCAGTGATAGGGCACCTGGTTGCGCGCCAGGAACTCGCGGAGTTCGTAGGAACGGCGCGACCATCGCGTGCCCAGCACTCGCAGCCCTTCAAAGGGCGGCCGGTAAGACGCCTGCCAATCGCCGAGCAGATCGTCCAACACCGGGTAGAGGTTTTGCTCTGGAGGATCCCAGGGCTTCAGGAGGTAATGATTCAGCTTGATCTCGTTGATGGCGCGGATGGCGGCCTCGGTATCGGAGTAGGCCGTGAGCAGCACACGCTTGGCATCGGGGAAGGCAGGGATGGCGCGCGACAGAAACTCGATGCCGGTCATCTGGGGCATGCGGTAGTCGACCAGGAACAGGGCCAGCGGCTCGCCGCGCTGCTCCAGCTTATCGAGCAGATCGAGCGCGGCCTGGCCGGAGTTGGCCGAGAGGACACGATAGTCCGCGGCATACTGGCGGCGCAGATCGCGCTCGACGGCCTTCAGGACTTCGGGGTCGTCGTCAATCGTGAGCAGGACCGGCTTCACCATAAGCACACCAAATGCTGACGTTTTCGATGCGCGTGGAGCGCAGAAGGTCGCAGCGAGATACAATGATCTTGATGCCGGAAGTAACAGGGGTCGTCGAAACGTGCTTGTACGTCGACGACCTGGAGCGCGCCACGCGCTTCTACGAGGATGTTTGCGAATTCAAGAAGCTGATCGGCGACGAGCGCTTTTCGGCGATGAGCGTGGCGGACCGCAACGTCCTGCTGCTTTTCCACAAGGGGGCAACGCTCGAATCCATCCCTACGCCCGGCGGTACGATTCCGCCGCACGATGGCGCGGGGCACACACACGTGGCGTTCTCCATCCCCGCCGCCGCGGAAGCGGACTGGCAGCGACGGTTGGAGGCACGCGGGATCGCGATCGAGAGCGCGGTGGAGTGGCCGCGCGGCGGGCGCAGCCTGTATTTCCGCGATCCGGATGCGCACCTGTTGGAACTGATCACGCCGGGTTGTTGGTCTATTTATTGATTCAGTCCGGTAGTCCGAACGCCAGTACGTTACCTCCCGCGGCTACCGCTACATACTGCGTTCCTTTGGCCGTGTAGGTCATCGGCGACGCCTTCCACGCCGTGTTGAGCTGCATGTGCCAGAGCGGCGCGCCGCTGGCCGCATCCACTGCCGCGAAGGCGCCCGAGCCGTCACAATAGAAGAGCAGTCCGGAGGCAGTCGCCAGCACGCCGCCCCAGCTCTCCTCAGCGCCCGACTGCGGAACCTCCCAGGCGATTTTGCCGGTTTCGAGATCCAGCGCGCGCAGATATTGGCGGGGCGTTTCGCCGGGAACCTCCCGCGCGCCGCCGCCATAGTACGACTCACCGGCTTTCCAGACCGGTGGAGATTTCGAGAAAATGTTGCACTTTTCGAGCGCGAGCAGATAGAAGAGCCGCGTACCCGGATCGAACGCCGTGGACATCCAGTTGGTGGCGCCGTCCATCGATGGGCAGGCGCGGACGCCGGCCGGCGCCGGTTCGCTGCCGGGCACCAGCAAAGGCCGCCCGTCCTTACCAATGCCACTCGCCCAGGTCAACGCATGCACAAAGGGCGACGCGCCCAGGAACTGGCCATTGGTGCGGTCGAGCACGTAGAAGAACCCATTGCGATTCCCTTGCAGCAGCAGCTTCCGCTGGCGGCCGCCGTAGGGCGCATCCACCAGCATGGGCGTTTCGGTAGCATCGCAATCGTGCAGGTCGTGCGGCGTGAACTGATAGTGCCATTTCAGCGCGCCGGTTTGCGGGTCGAGCGCCACCACGGAATCGGAATACAGGTTGTCGCCGCGGCGCTCGTCGCCGTTGAAATCCGGGCATGGATTGCCGGTGGGCCAGAAGATCGTATCGGTTTCGAGGTCGTAGGTGCCGGTCAGCCAGGTGGATGCGCAGCCATGCTCGATGGCGCGGCCCGCCCAGGTAGCGGCGGCAGGCTCACCGGGCAAAGGCACCGTCCAGAAGCGCCAGACGCGCTGGCCGGTGGCGGCGCTGTAGGCGGCTACGAATCCGCGGATGCCTTCGTCGCCGCCGGAGGTCCCGGAAACGACGAGATCCTTCACCAGCAGCGGCGCGGACGTGGCGCCGTAATTCTGGTTCGAATCGGCCATTTGGACGTCCCATAGGAGCGCACCGGTCAGGCGATGCAGCGCAAGCAGATGGGCGTTGTCGGTGACCATGTAAACACGGTCGCCCAACAAGGCCACGCCGCGGTTGATGCCGCCCGACGCATCGCCGGAGAGGCCCTTGCTGCGGGGGCGTTCGTAGCTCCAGATCTCGCGTCCGGTGGCGGCGTCCAGCGCCCAGGCGGCATTCACGTTGGTCACGTACATGACGCCATCCACCACCACCGGGGTGACTTCCAGGTGGCGCGCATTGGGGATGGGGAAGATCCAGCGGGGCGCGAGCTGGCTCACATTGCGCGGCGTAATCCGGTCGAGCGCGCTATAGCGATTGCCGCTTAACTGGCCGTGATAAGTGGGCCAGTCGCCGGGCCGCGGATGTGCGACGCGATCCCAGGCGATGGCGCCGGGCAGATCTACGCGGTCGCCCACGGGCAGGCTGGCGGGCGGATGGGCCAGGTAGGCAACCAGGTTCCGTAGCTCGGTTTCGCCGGCTGCGAGCGCGGGCATGTATGAGACCAGGTCGCGGTCGATGCCCTTCACTTCATCGCGCCGCAGCAGATAGAGCCGTCCATCGAACCCCTGCACCTGGAGATCGTACAGGCTCTCGTTGCGCAGAAAGCCGCGCACGGGAGCGCCCGAGTGCAATCGTACCGTGGCTACTTCAAATCCCGGCCTGCGGCGCGCGGTCGGTTTCAGGAGCGATTGCTCCATCTCGGCGAGGGTCAGCTCCGATCCGGAATTGCTCAAATCGGGACCGGTCACGCCGCCGCGGCCATTCATCATGTGGCACTGCGCGCAGCCGCCTGCACCGAAGAAGAACGCCTGGCCCGCGTCGGGATCGCCCGGCGGCATGCTCTGGCTGGCCGGCGTCACCCGCGAGCGCACGAATGCCACAATCTGCGAAAGTTCAGGCTCGGCTAAATTGAAGCCGGGCATGCCGGCATCGGGAAGGCCCTCGTGGATCAGGCCGCGCGCGGCTTCGTCGGAACGCAGGCGATCGCGGTCTACGCTGCCTATCGCGGGAGCGCGCTCGCCGCCCGTGCCGTCCGCGCCATGGCAGCCGCCACAGCGCTCTTCGAACCGCAGCCGGCCGGCTGCAAGTGCGTCCGCGCCGCCGGTGAAGACCAGCGTGCCAAAGTTCTCGGGCACATGGTTGGGATCGCGATTAACCACGCAGGTGGGCTGCCAGCAAAGGAAGCGCCGCCCCGAATCCGGCCCCAGGCCCTCGATGCGATAGAGATTCGCGCGCCATTTCGTGCCCGCCTTCACCGGGGAACTGCTGATGGCGCTCAGCGGGATGCGCGCAGCGGCATACCAGACGTGCGCTTCTTTGTCGATGCGTGCGGCGGTGGTCCATCCCGAGCGCCAGGATTGGTCGTAGCTGTCATGGTCTAGATCGATGGCCAGGTCGATCCAATCGCCCGTGGGGGCGATCTCGAATTCGCGATAGTGGCGGATGTTCTTCCAGTCGTCTCCCAGGAACATCTCGACGACATCGCGATCCCAGAGCTTGTTGCGCGGGCCCCCGCCCAGCGCGGGCAGGAACAGATTCAACTCAGTATAAGGACAACTGAAGAGCAGATAGAGATGCGTGTCGGTCCAGAACGAGCGTACCTGGCTGAGCAGCGCCGGGTAGTCGATCTGCTTGCTGCAATCCTTCGAAATGGAAGTGACGCCCGCCTTGCCCGCGCCGCGCCAGGCCGGCGCAGAAGGGTCGGCGGAAAGGGGCGGATCGCCGGCCACGTGCGGCACCTGTAATGTCGCGGTGGGCCGCGCTACGGTGCAGGGCTCCTGTGCGCACGCGGCGCCGGCGAGAAGGATCAGGACCGCGGCGGCTCGCATCAGGCCACCCCCGGATGCACGTACGGCGCACGGTACGGCCTGGCCAGCAGCCGGTTTGCGCCATCGTCGCCCGCGATGCGCCCCGCTTGCGGGTCCCAAGCCAGGGTCCGCCCGAGTTTCATCGACAGATTGGCGAGAATGCAACTGGTGGTCGAGATGTACCCTTCCTCGATGTCGGCGACTGGCTTGGACCGCGCATCGATGGCCGCCAGGAAGTCTTGCATGTGATGCCGGATGGCGGGCGCCACGTGGCGCTCCAGATCCGGCTCGATTTTATCGACCGGGTATTGCTCGAATTCGTACGTGACGTCGCGATGCACCGCGCCTTTGCCTCCCTCGGGCACAAAATCATAGCTGTACACGCTCACCTTCAGCGTGCCCTTATCGCCAAAAAAAGTCGCGCCCCAGGCATAGTTAGGATCGGGATCGGGGGCCGCGCCCCAGGTGCGATGCTGCCACACGATCTTCAAGTCATCATAGTCGAAAGTGGCGGTCTGCGTGTCCGAGATGTTGGCTTTCGACTGCTTATCGACCAGAATGCCGCCCTCCGAAGAAACCCGCTTCGGCCAACCGAGGTCCATCATCCAGCGCACCATGTCGAACATGTGGATGCACATATCGCCCACAATGCCATTGCCATATTCCATGAACGCGCGCCAACCGCGCGGGTGCACCAGCCGGTTGTAGGGGCGCATGGGCGCGGGGCCGGTCCACATTTCGTAATCGAGATTCGGCGGCGGGCTGGTGTCGGGAGGATTCTCCGCGGTGCGCATGTGATAGTAGCAGCAGATCTGGACCAGGCCGATCTTGCCCAGTTTACCTTCCTTGATAAAGCGGTCGCGCGCCTCGATAATGTGCGGCGTGCTGCGGCGCTGTGTGCCCACTTGCACCACGCGCTGGTGCTTGCGGGCCGCGGCCAGCATAGCTTGGCCTTCGCGAATATCGACGCTGATGGGTTTCTGGACGTAGACGTCGGCGCCCGCTTCGACTGCGGCGATCATGGCCAGGGCATGCCAGTGATCCGGCGGAGCGATCAGCACGATGTCGAGGTCTTTCTCCTTGAGCATCTCCCGATAGTCGCTGTAGGTGCGCGGTTTCTTGCCGGACGCCTGCCGGGTAGCGGTCAGATCCGCGGCGCGGGCAAGCATCTGCTTGTCGACATCGCAGAGCGAGACCACTTCGACCGGCGCCACTTGGATCAGGCGGAACAGGTCGGTCTTGCCGTACCAGCCCGGGCCGATGATTCCGACGCGCCGGGGCTTGTCGTCGGCGTAAGCCGGGGTGTAGCCGGCGGCGGACAGGGCCAAACCCGCGGCGCTGGTGTATAGGAACTCACGGCGATTCATAAAGAGAGTATACGACGCGGCGGGTTCGCCAGCCGCCTGCGATCGGCAGGGTCTCCGGAACCAGTTCGATTCCGTCCGCTCAAAGTTTTGCGCAACCTTTTTCCGCGAGACGTGTTTATTACATGTATGATTGAATACCGTCAGGAAGCCCAAGCCGGGAAGTGGGATGCCACCGGCAAAGGCAAATCGAAATCTTGGCGGAGACGGAGGAAACCTGAATGAAACGATATTTGCTGGTGGTAGCGCTTGCCGCGACGGCTTTGTGTCCGCTCGCCGTCGGCCCGGCGAGAGCCGCCGAGACTCCCATTGATGTCAGCAGTCTGATGAACACGCCCTGGACAGGTCCGGAATGTGACGGGGTCATCGCCAACGGAGATACCTTTCCAACGGGCAACCAGAATTTAGGGGGCGTCCCTTTCGCCATTCCAACCGGTCCAAATAATAACGTTTGGTTGGGCGCAGCAGCAGCAGATTGTGAAGCGGGTACCGTCAGCCTCACGGTTCCCGTTGGCGTGCCGGGCGTCACTTCTGTCTTTACCCTGCTCAACACGTTCTGGAGCCAGCCAGGTCCGAAAGCCTATTTGTTCGTGACGTTCACTGGGAGTGATGGCGCGACTGTCACTCAACCGCTGGTGGGCGGCGTGAATGTCCGCGATTACAACAACGACGGCTTTCAAAACACGATCAACAATACCAGCACCATGCAGGTTTGGACAAACGGACTAGGCCAGCGCTTGGATCGCCAGGAATATATTCTGCCCGCCGCCTTTGCGAACCAAGTACTGACCAGCGTGACAATCACCGATACGGGCAACGAGAACTTCAGCCGTGGAGTGTTTTCAGGCCTCACGGTCAGCACATGCCATGCTTATGTTACAGAAACAATCGGGATTTCCAGCAGCCAGATCGTCTACGATCCGGCCTTGAAGGTATACGTCCAGGAAGTCACTCTGACCAACACAGGCACAACGGCAGTGGCAGGTCCGCTGTTCTTCATTTTGGAAGACCTCCCAACGGCTGTCACACTCGCGAACAAATCGGGTGCTACGGCATGTTTTGCGCCGATTGGCAGCAGATACCTTGAAGCCCTTCCCGAAGGATCTTCGTTGGCCCCTAATACTTCGGTAATCGTCAAGTTGGGATTCAGCGACCCCTCTGGAGCCGCAATTTCATACGTGCCTCTCGTGGCCGGGAGCTTGGGTGGTACCCCGTAAGATAGATTCTCCTCGGGAGAGCGGAGCAAGTTGATGTATTTCACTGCTGAGGATGCCAAAAGCCGTCAAATAGCGGAGGTAATAATGTCTTGTCTGAGGATTCAATCAAAACCGTGCATGCTAATTTCAGTGCTGCTGCTATCGTCTGCGGCGGTCGCACAAACAACTATACCAGCAACGGGCCTTTGCAACACCGGCTTAACGCCTGCCAGTCCCTTGCCAATCGGTTGCACGGCTAGTACCCTAGTGACGCCTGTTAATCCGCAGTCCGGTGGCCCTAGTATCGATGGCAACTGGCAATTGGCTACGCCGTATCCTTCAGCATCCTGGGACCAGCAAGCACCAGATCCGTGTAAGCTGACGACGTTCGGCCCTGCATGGGTAGATACCGCTGCACAGGGTTGGTTTGACCCCAAGGACGGACTGTCACAATGGATCACGCCCCTGTCTGACGCCAACACGGCAGGCGGCTGGTACATTTACCGGACTGCCATCGCAATTCCGCCAAGTACATCTGCTAACGCCAAATATGTTCTGACCGTTACCGGCCAACTAATGGCCGACGATGAGCTTAATGCGATCATTCTGGGCCGACCACTGGAAAGCTCTGCGGGTGACCGACAACACTGTCGCGGTCTGGCGCTACCTTCTCTCACTTCAGTTCCAGGTGAAACGGGCGCCCAATACGCTTGGAATAAATTTCACTTCGGAGCGACGGTCGTGCCTGATACTTTCGCCTACCTGTATTTTGTGCTCTATAATATACCCTTCCCTGACGGGAACACTGGAAACTACACGGGCTTCCGGGTGGAATTCACTTCTGCAACCTTGACACTCGAGTAATTAGCAGTAGAAGCTATAGAGCTAAGGGTCGACACCGACTCTCAGCTAAGGGACAAATGGATGTTTTCTCTAACAACGCAGTCCGGAACGATGATGCCCGCTATCGGAGCGATGCTAATGTTCGCCACACTGCAACCGCTCAGATTCCGTGGCTTTGCAACACGGGTCTGACTCTTGCCAGCCCGTTGCCAATCCGTTGTACGACCAGCGTCCCTGTAACGCCAGTCAATCCCCAGTCCGGTGGTTCGAGTGTGGATGGCAACTGGCAATTGGCTACGCCCTATCCTTCGGCAGCTTACACTCACCAAGCGCCAAATCCATGTTTTCTTCTCGCCCGTTTTTTGATGCTCTTATTTGCGGTCTTTATTGTGGCAGACCGTTGTAGGACTGAGCTAGAGGAACGATCGACTTCAACACGTCTTCCGCGGGTACGGCCGCGCCGGCGCGGAAGGGAAGCCGGCTGTCTTCGGCGATGGGGGTCAGCGTCAGCCGGTTGTCGATACGGTTCCCCAGAAAATAGAAGCTTAAGTAACAGGTTGAGAACCGATGTTTGCAGGATTGCAGCATCCCACGGTAAATAGCGCCGCGCCTAACCCAACCAACAGTATCGTCTTCTTCATGAAATACCCTCACCGCTGTGAAAAGAAGTCGCCGGCGAACGGGTCGGCGTACAGTGATTAGTGTCACTGTAGCGGCGAAACATTTCATTAAACTGAAGCTTTCGCGCGAGCGTGCCGGCTAACAGCTAAGCTAGCGCGGCTGTTCCTGGTAGAGTCCCATCAGGTTGCCAGCCGGGTCGCGGAAATTCGCGATCAAGCTTGTGCTGTCCGGCGCGTCGCGGTGCGGCGGGTCCACGATTTCGCCGCCGTGTGCCGCCACCAGCGCCAACGTCGCATCGATGTTGTCGACCCAAATGGACGGCAGCAGACCGGCCTCGCGGGAAGGGGTCCGGCCAGTGAACCAGGCCCCGCTCACGTTTCCGGTGGCATCGTCGAAGCTTGGGTGATCGGTATCCCGCCCCCTGATGTTCCAGCCGAATACCCGCTCGTAGAAAGCCGCGGACTCGTGGACGTCAGCCGCGGGAATCTGCAGATAACACAGGCGCGGGCGAGGCAACAGGTCAAGCCGGTGCTTGATCTCCGACACCGTGGCGCCCCATTTCTCGGGCTGCACATCGGCTACGGACTCGGTAAACGCCCAGTGGTGGCCTTCCAGGTCTTCGGCGCTGTATTGCCTTTCGCCAAACGGCTTGGTGTCAGGCGGACTCAGAATCCGGGCCCCGAACTGCCTGGCGCGCTCGCAATGCGCGTCGATGTTCTCCACCCGCACCATCAACGCCTGGATGAACTCGTCCGGCCGCTGCACGGGCTGACCGGTTAGGATCGCGCAGCCTTCGCCGATGGCTAGCTGCACGTGGTGGATTGTGCCATCGGGCTCGGGGGCGGTGCGCAGGCGTTCGGTGAAGCCGAAGGCTCCACGAAGCCAGTCAATGGCTTTGGCGACATCCTTGTAGATCAGTCTGGGGACAATCGCGCCGGGCGGCGCGGAACGGTTTTCGATCATTAGTAGTGCCTCTCAGAACATTTTAGTGAAAGCGCGGCAGAGTGTATTGTAAAAAAGCATCAACCATGGAACCAGCGACTGCAGAGCTTCCATAACATGTTCTCTCACGACCGCCCTTACATCGGACTCCGTCTACCCCCGAATCACCGCGACGGAGTTTATCGACTAATCGCCAGCGGCACGTGATTGCGTTCCGCGGCCGAGCGTGGGCGATACGCCGCCGGTGTAATCCCTGTCAAGTCGCGAAAGTCGTGGATCAGATGCGCTTGATCCGTATAGCCGTGCTGGGCGGCCAGCGCGGACCAGTCGGCTGCGCCGGGATCGACGATCGATTGCACGACGCGCTGAAGACGGCGCACGCGCGAGAAGCGCTTCGGCGTGAGGCCCACTTGCGCGCGAAAGCGGCGTACGAAAGTGAGCGGCAGCAGACCCAGGCGCGAAGTCACTTGCGACACAGGCACGCCGCGCTCAAAGGCGGAGGCGGCAAACGGAATTGCCGGATCGGGGTCCCCCGGACGCACCAGATGGCCGAGGAGGACCGTTTCGAGGACCTGTAACTTGGCTTGCGGCGTGTGCGCCTCGAGCAGCCGTTCCCGGAGCAGTACGCCATCGCGGCCCCAAAGCTGGTCGAGTTCGACCAGTCGATCGCGCGTCTCGCTGAGTGGCGCGGTGAAGAACGGCGCAGCGCCGCCCAGTTTGAAGTCCACCGTTACCAGACAGCGCTGCTCCCTGGTGTCGATCACCGTGGGCTGTGCGTGCGCCCCTGCCAGGACAGCGCCGTGTGTCCGCTGCACGATTGCGCAATCCCGGCCGTGATACGTGCGGAATTCGTCCTCGTGCAGGTTTACCATCAGGTGGATTCTGCCGTTGGGCAGCACACGTTCTAAAGCGATCGGGGGCGCACTTTCGTGGTAGTGGAGAGATTCGACGAAGGGCGCCAGTACCGGTGAGACTGGGCGTGCGGATCGTGCGGACATGAGCGCAGGATAACATCGGCGGCAACCTCGGTATAATCGACGTTGATTGTCGTTCCACTCGCGTACGTCGGTCCCGGCGCGGGATTCGCGTTCCTCGGTTCGTTTCTGACCCTGATCGCGGGCTTCTTCCTGAGCGTCTTCTCCCTGCTCCTGTGGCCGTTTCGCATGGGCTGGCGCGCCGTACGCCGCCGCAAGGGATACCGTCATGCACGCGTGAAAAAGGTCATATTTCTGGGCCTCGATGGTCTCGATCCACGGCTGACGGAACGCCTCATGGCGGAGGGCAAACTGCCGAATCTGGCGGGTCTGGCGGCCGCGGGCAGCTATGCGCGGCTGCGCACTACGTTTCCGGCGCTCTCGCCGGTGGCGTGGTCTACGTTCGCTACCGGCGTCAGCCCGGCCAAGCATAACATTTTCGATTTTCTGGACCGCAGCTTGAAGTCTTATTTGCCGCAGCTTTCATCGGCGCGTGTGGGGAAGCCGGCGCGGGTGCTGCGGCTGGGCCGTCTGCGCATCCCACTCTCGCGGACGCCGGTGGAGTTGTACCAGAGGAGCCGGCCGTTCTGGAAGATCCTGGGACAGCACGGTATCGGCTGCACCATCCTGCGCGTGCCGATCACGTTTCCGCCGGAAAAGTTCGATGGGAGGCTGCTCTCCGCCATGTGTACGCCGGACCTGAAGGGCACCCAGGGTAGCTTTTCGCAATTCACCACGCGGGTGGAACGCGCGACCTATGAGAATGGCAGCCGCTACCCGCTGCGGCGCGTGGCTGGGGGCTTCGCGGGAGAGATCGAGGGCCCCCAGGACAGCTTTCTGGAAACAAGCCCGACTCTGCACATTCCCTTCCACATCGCGCAGCGGAACGGATTGTTCGAGTTGCACCTCCAGGGCCGGCGTTGCCCGCTCCGTCCGGGCGAATACACAAGCTGGCAGCGGCTCCGGTTCCGCACCGCGATCGGCGCCACGGCTAGCGGTATGGCGCGTTTTATGGCGACCGAGACCGGACCGGAGTTCAGTCTCTACATGACCCCCATCAACATCGATCCGGAGCGGCCCGCATTGCCCATCAGCCATCCGCCGTATTATGCGGCATACCTGGCGAGCCTGCTGGGCAGTTACGCCACCGTGGGGATGGCCGAAGACACCTGGGCGCTCAACGAGGGGGCCATCGACGAGGACGCCTTCTTGCGCCAGGCTTGGGACATCTTCGCAGAGCGCGAAGGCATGTTCCTCAGTGCGCTGGAGCATACGCGCCGCGGCGTGGTGGCCTGCGTCTTCGACACCAGCGACCGCGTACAGCACATGTTCTACCGGCGGCTGGACACGGCGGACCCGCACGCTGGCGCGATCGAAGAAATGTATCGCCGAATGGACGCGCTGGTGGGGAAGGCTATGGCATTCGCGGATAGCGATACGGCCCTATGGGTCCTCTCGGATCATGGATTCTGCGCCTTCCGGCGCGGCGTGAACATTAATGCATGGCTGCGGGACAACGGCTATCTGAGCTTGAAAAACGGCGTCCGCGAGAGTGGATCGTTTCTCGAGGGGGTAGATTGGAGCCGTTCGCGCGCCTATGGGCTGGGCTTGGGGGGATTTTATCTGAACATGAAGGGCCGGGAGGCGCAGGGCATCGTCGAGCGCCAGGACGCCGAGCCGCTGAAGGCCGAGATTATTGGCAAGCTGGCCGCGCTGCGGGACGACGACGGGGCCGCGCCGATCCGCAACGTATACGCGACGGCGTCCCTCTATCGTGGGCCGTACCTGGATGCCGCGCCGGATTTCATCGTGGGTTACAACGAGGGTTACCGCTGCTCGTGGGAAGGCGCGGTGGGGAAGGTCTCGGCGCAGGCGATCGAAGACAACCACAAAGCCTGGAGCGGCGATCATTGCGTGGATCCGGTGCTGGTGCCGGGCGTGCTGTTTTCCAATCGCAAGTTTGGGGCGGCGGACCCTGGCATTGAGGATCTTGCGCCCACGGCGCTGAATCTGTTCGGGGTCGAGGTGCCCGCCTGGATGGAAGGGAAGCCACTTTTGTGAAAGGCGTTATTCTGATGATTAGCGAGGGGCGGCCTGAGATGCCGCCGCAGGATGCGAGCCGGCCGCAAATGACGCCCGGATTGAACGAGGATCTCTGGGCCAACGGCGCCATGCCGGTCGCGGCGGCGAAGCGATTCGGCGTGGTTTTGTGAAGGAGAACGGACGCGCCCGGTCCACCCGGTTGTAACGTTCGCCTCACTTCGGAGCATCTTATACTAAAGCATATGAAACAGGAATCCCCGACCGCCTTGCACCCGGCGGAGCCCCCCGATATTCCCACCACGCATGCACCTCCGCCGCCCAAACAGGCGCACGGCGCCCCGCCCCGTTCCAGGCGGGTCTGGGTCTGGCTGTTGATTCTGGCCGTGGTGGCGGTGGGCGCGTACTACTTCTGGTCCAGAAGGAAGCCGGGTACCGACGCCGGCGGCGCCTCGGGAGCTGGCGGACAGGCGCAGAAGAAGGGCTTTGGGGCCATACCGGTGGTCGCGGCGAAGGCGCGCAGAGGCAATATTCCCGTTTATTACGTGAACCTCGGCGGGGTACTTCCGATCTATACCGTGACGGTGAAGAGCCGCGTGGACGGACAATTAATGGATGTGCATTACAAAGAAGGCGACCTCGTGCAGAAGGGCGCGCCGCTGATCGAGATCGATCCGCGGCCTTACGAAGCTGCGCTTACCCAGGCGGAAGGACAGCTAGTCCGGGACCAGGCATTGCTGGATAACGCGCGCATCGATCTGACGCGCTATAAGACTTTAGTGGCCCAAAATGCCATTCCCGAACAGCAACTGGCCACCCAGGCGGCCCTCGTCAAACAAGACGAAGGGATCGTGAAAACGGATCAGGGAATGATCGAAACCGCGAAGCTGAACGTGGTGTACAGCCATATCACTTCTCCGATCTCGGGACGGGTGGGACTGCGCCTGGTAGACCCCGGCAACATCGTGCACGCCACCGACACCAACGGCATGCTGGTCATCACCCAGATGGACCCGATCAGTGTGCTTTTCCCGCTCCCCGAAGATCAAGTTCCGGTGGTTCTGCAAAAGCTGAACGCGGGGCAACGGCTGCAAGTGGACGCCTTCGACCGCGCTTCGGACGTACTTTTGTCGCACGGGTACCTGGCCACGGTGGACAATCAAATCGATCCAACCACCGGCTCTCTGCGCTGGAGGGCCAACTTCGACAACCCGGGCTACAAGCTGTTCCCAGGGCAGTTTGTCAACGTGCGCTTACTGGTCCAGTTGAAGCAGGGGGTCACGTTGGCGCCCACGGCCACCATCCAGCGTAACTCGCAGAATACCTATGTATTTCTGGTGAAGCCGGATTCGACGGTGACGGTGCGCACCGTTACGATCGGTACCGTGGAAGGCAACGATAGTGAAATCACGTCCGGCTTGCAGCCCGGCGACACCATCGTCATGACCGGAGTCGACAAGCTCACTGAGGGCACCAAAGTTGCCGCGCACCTGACCAACGACACCGGGAGCGGCGTTCCAAGCACTAGCCGTCCCCTGGTGAACGGCGCGCCCATAAAAGGTAACACCGCGGGCGGCATGAAGCCGGGACAAAGCGGCGGGACGCACAAGGCAAGCTAGATGAGTCCGTCCCGCATATTCATACTGCGGCCTATCGCCACGTCTTTGCTCATGGTGGCGATCATGCTGACCGGCATGGTGGCCTACAAGCAGCTGCCGATTTCGGCCTTGCCGGAGGTCGATTACCCCACCATCCAGGTGATCACGTTTTATCCCGGGGCCAGCCCGGATGTGATGGCATCGTCGGTGACGGCGCCGCTGGAGCGGCAGTTCGGCCAGGTGCCGGGCTTGCAGCAGATGACCTCCACCAGCTCGGACGGAAGTTCGGTGATCACGCTGCAATTCAGCCTGAGCCTGAATATCGACGTGGCCGAACAGGAAGTGCAGCAATCCATCAATGCATCGGGAACCTACCTGCCCGTGGATCTTCCCACGCCGCCGATCTACAGCAAGTCCAATCCGGCCGATACGCCGATTCTGACGCTGGCGCTGACTTCAAGCGCGATGCCGCTCTCGGCGGTCGAGGATTTAGCCGATACGCGCCTGGCGCCCAAGATCTCGCAATTGCCCGGCGTCGGACTGGTGAGCATCAGCGGCGGCCAGAAGCCGGCTGTGCGAATTCAAGCCAACCCGACGGCGATGGCCTCTTATGGCATCAACCTGGAGGATCTGCGCACGGCCATCGTCGCCGCCAACGTCAACCAGGCGAAGGGGAATTTCGACGGCTTGCACCAGGCTTACCAAATTGGCGCGAACGATCAATTGCTCTCGAGCGCGGACTATAAGCCGATGATCGTGGCGTACCGGAATGGCGCACCGGTCAAATTGACCGATGTGGCCAAGGTCGTGGACGACACCGAAAACATCCGGCAGGCTGCCTGGATGAACGACGTTCCAGCCGTCATCCTGAACATTCAGCGGCAGCCGGGCGCCAACATCATCGCGGTGGTCGATCGCGTGAAGCTGCTATTGCCGACGTTGACCACCAACCTGCCCCAATCCGTTCAAGTCAAGATTCTGACGGACCGGACCAACACCATTCGGGCGTCGGTGACGGATGTGAAGCTGGAGTTGTGCCTGACGGTAGTGTTGGTGGTGTTGGTAATGTTCCTGTTCCTGCGCAATGTGTCCGCGACCATCATTCCCAGCGTGGCGGTGCCGCTCTCGCTGGTGGGCACATTGGGCGTGATGTACATGCTGGGCTACAGCTTGAACAACCTGACCCTGATGGCCCTGACCATTGCCACCGGATTCGTGGTGGACGACGCCATCGTGATGATCGAAAACATCACACGCTACATCGAGGAAGGCGAGGCCCCCTTGCGGGCGGCGCTGCAGGGATCCGCGCAGATCGGGTTCACGATCATATCGCTGACCATTTCGCTGATTGCGGTGCTGATCCCGCTGTTGTTCATGGGCGACATCGTGGGGCGCCTGTTCCGGGAATTCGCTGTGACCCTGAGCGTCACGATCCTGGTTTCGGCGGTGGTTTCGTTAACGTTGACGCCCATGATGGCTTCCAAGCTGCTGAAGCACAATCCCAAAGCCACGGAGGGGCGTTTCTACCGCGCTTCCGAGAACGCTTTCAACTCCGTCGTTGCCTTCTATGGCAGGACACTGCAATTCGTGCTGCGCTTCCAGACCATCACGCTGCTGGTCGCGGTAGCAACCCTGGTGGTGACCATTCTCTTGTTCATCCGGATTCCTAAGGGGTTTTTCCCGATCCAGGACACGGGGGTTATCCAAGGCATCTCCGAAGCGGCCCAGACGGTGTCGTTTGCCGAGATGTCCACCGAGCAGCAAGCGCTGGCCAAGATCATCATGAAGGATCCGGCGGTGGAAAGTCTTTCTTCATTCATCGGCATCGACGGCACCAACACCACCCTGAACAGCGGGCGCATTCAGATAAACTTGAAGCCGCTCGAGGAACGCAGTGGCAGCGCCAGCGATGTCATCCGCCGGCTGCAGCCGGAACTGGCAACCGTACCGGGAATCACCTTGTTCATGCAGCCGGTGCAGGACATCAGCGTGGAAGACCGCGTGAGCCGCACGCAGTTCCAGTACACTCTGGAAGATGCCAACGCGGAGGAGTTGAACCGCCTGGCGCCACAAATGATTGAGAAGCTCAAGCAGCTTCCGGAGTTGCGGGATGTGGCCAGCGATCAGCAGGTGCTGGGGTTGCGCGCGGCTCTGGTATACGACCGGGAGACGGCCTACCGCTTGGGAATCACGCCTTCGGAGATCGATCAGACGCTGTACGATGCCTACGGCCAGCGGCAGGTGTCGACGATGTTCACGCAGTTGAACCAATACCACGTGATCCTGGAAGTCGCGCGCGGATATGAGAACACCCCTCTGAACCTGCGCGACCTGTACATCCGCACGGGAATTGGGGCGCCTTCCGGCGGACTGGTTTCGGGCGGTTCGGCGGCCACGCAGACGTATGGACCGCAGGCCGGCGCCTCGTCGGCGTTGGCGAGCGCGTCCACGGCCTCGAGCGCATTGAACTCGAGCATCGCCTCCAGCAGCGTGTTTGGCATTGCGCCGCAATCCTCTTCGGCGTTTGCAAACAGCGGCCAGGTGCCGCTCAGCGCGTTCACAAATTTGGAGATGACCAGCGCGCCGATTACCGTCAACCACCAGGGGCAGTTCCCGGTGGTTACGCTATCTTTCAATCTGGCTCCTGACGGCTCACTGGGAGACGCTGTGAACGCCGTAAACCGGATAAAGGACCAGATGAACATGCCGCCCAGTGTGCAGGCGGCTTTTCAGGGTACCGCAGCGGCCTTTCTGGCGTCGCTGGCGAACGAGCCCGTGTTGATTCTGGCGGCATTGGTAACGGTTTACATCGTATTGGGCGTGTTGTACGAGAGCTACATCCATCCGATCACGATTCTTTCGACGCTGCCTTCGGCGGGTGTGGGTGCGCTGTTGTCTCTGTCGCTGTTCAACCAGGACTTCAGCGTGATCTCGTTGATCGGCATCATCCTGCTGATCGGCATTGTGAAGAAGAACGGCATCATGATGATCGACTTCGCCCTGGACGCCGAGCGCAAGGAGGGCATGCCGGCGGTGGATGCGATTTACCAGGCGTGCCTGCTGCGCTTCCGTCCCATCATGATGACCACCATGGCGGCGTTGCTGGGCGCCGTGCCGCTGGCGTTCGGCAGCGGTGTAGGTTCGGAGCTGCGGCGGCCCTTGGGCATTACCATGATTGGCGGACTGATCTTCAGCCAGGCCTTGACCCTCTACACCACGCCAGTGATTTACCTTTGGTTCGACCGCCTGGCCAAGCGATTCTCGCATCAGGAGGAAAATCGCCAGGTCGATCCGGGTGCGGAGCCCATGGGTGCCTAGTGATGGTATCCGATTGTGGGGCGGACCTCCAGGTCTGCGCGGGTCCTCCAGGACCCGCTGTTTCGCGGGTCGGGGGTGCACAAGAATTGGGTGGTAGTAGAGCACGGCAATGAATATTTCCGAGTTGTTTATCAGGCGGCCGGTCGCCACCACGCTGCTGACCATCGCGATCGGCCTGGCGGGAATGGTGGCCTTCCGGATTCTGCCAGTATCGCCGCTGCCGCAGGTGGATTTTCCGACCGTATCGGTATCGGCATCGCTGCCGGGCGCCAGCCCCGAAACCATGGCATCCTCGGTAGCCACACCACTGGAACGGCAGTTCGGCCGTATTGCATCGGTGACCGAGATGACCTCGTCGAGCAGCCTGGGATCGACCAGCATTACGATGCAGTTCGATCTGAACCGCAACATCGACGCGGCGGCGCGCGACGTGCAGGCGGCCATCAACGCGGCGCGCGGTTATCTGCCGGCCAATCTGCCGATGAACCCTACATACCGGAAGGTGAATCCTGCGGATTCGCCTATTGTATTGCTGGCGCTGACCTCGCCTATCCTCTCCAAGGCACAGATGTACGATGCGGCATCGTCCATCATGGCGCAGAAGCTTTCCCAGATAACCGGCGTGGGCCAGGTGGTGGTGGGAGGGAGCGCTTTGCCGGGCGTGCGCGTGGAATTGAACCCCACGGCGCTGAACAAGTATGGCATCGGGCTGGAGCAAGTGCGCGGCGTGCTGGCCGCGGCCAACGCCAATAACCCCAAGGGGCACTTCTCCAACGGCGACCACATATGGGAGGTGGGCGCAAACGATCAGATCTTTAAGGCCATCGACTATTCGCCGCTGATCGTGGCCTACCACAATGGTGCGGCCGTGCGCATCTCCGATGTAGGTGAAGCGGTCGATTCCGTGGAGGACCTGCGGAACGCGGGTTATGCCAACGGTCTGCCGTCGGTTCTGGTGGTCATCTTTCGCCAGCCGGGCGCGAACATCATCGATACGGTGGACCGCATCCGCGACATGATTCCGATATTGCAGGCGTCCGTCCCGCAATCCATACATATCCAGGTAGCCATGGATCAAACCGTTACCATCCGCGCCTCGGTGCACGACGTGGAAAGGACGCTGCTGATCTCGGTGCTGCTGGTGGTGCTGGTGGTTTTCTTCTTCCTGCGCAACGTGCGCACCACCATGATTCCCAGCGTGGCTGTTCCAATATCGTTGATTGGAACATTCGGCGTGATGTACCTGCTGCACTTCAGCATAGACAACTTGTCTTTGATGGCGTTAACGATTTCAACCGGATTTGTGGTGGATGACGCGATCGTAGTCATCGAGAACATCACGCGGTATCTGGAACAGGGCATGCATCCGTTTCAAGCGGCGCTGAAGGGGGCCCAGGAGATCGGATTCACCGTACTGTCCATGAGTTTGTCGCTGATCGCCGTTTTCATTCCGTTGCTGTTGATGGGGGGCATCGTTGGCCGCCTCTTCCGCGAGTTTGCGGTAACGCTGTCAGTGGCCATTGCGGTGTCGCTCGTGGTATCGCTTACTACCACGCCGATGATGTGCGCGCACCTATTGAAAGAGCACGCCAAGCATGGCTGGCTGTACCGGACCAGCGAGCGTTTCTTCACCTGGATCATCGACACGTATGGGACCACGCTCTCGGTCGCTCTGAACCACGCTCCGATTACACTGGCCATCCTGGTCGCTACGATTGCGCTGAACGGGTACCTGTTTGTGCGCGTGCCGAAGGGCTTTTTCCCGCAGCAGGACAACGGACGCATGATGGGCCAGATCACAGGCGACCAGGATACTTCGTTTCAAGCCATGGACCGGATTGTGCGGCAGATGGTAGACATCGTGGACAAGGACCCAGGCGTCGACACGGTCAATGGATTCACTGGGGGCGGAGGCGGACCGGGCGGCGGCACCGCCAATCAGGCGCGCATGTTCATTTCGCTCAGACCGCTCGGGGAGAGAAATGCCACGGTGGACCAGATCATTGCGCGGCTGCGGCCCAAACTGGCGCGCATACCGGGGGCCACGCTGTACATGCAAGCTTCGCAAGACTTGCGCATCGGCGGGCGTTCCAGCGCGGCCCTCTATCAATACACCATGCTGTGCGACAATCTGCAGGACCTTACGGACTACGCGCCGCGGATGCTGCAGGAATTGAAAACGATACCGATCATCGCGGATGTAAACAGCGACCAGCAGAACCGCGGGCTGCAGTCCATGGTGGTCTACGACCGGAAGACCGCCGCGCGTTTCGGCATCTCGTCGCAGCTGTTGGACAACACCCTGTACGATGCATTTGGCCAGCGCCAGGTATCCACCATGTACACAGCACTGAATCAATATCATGTAGTGATGGAGGCTGCGCCGCAGTACTGGCAGAACCCGTTGTCGCTGCGCGATATCTTCGTGCAATCGCCGAACGGAACACAGGTTCCTTTAGATGCCATCGCCAGTTACGCGCCGACCACCGCGCCGCTGGCGGTCACCCATCAAGGACTTGGCCCGGCGACCACCATCTCGTTCAACCTGCAACCAGGCGTGGCTCTGGGAGATGCCGTGGAAGCCATTACCGCGGCGGCGGCCACAGTGGGACTGCCGCGCAGCATCCAGACCCGATTCGCCGGGACGGCGCAGGCATATCAGGATTCGCTGGGCAACGAACCGGTGCTGATCGCGGCGGCTCTGGCGGCGGTCTATATCGTGCTTGGAATTCTCTACGAAAGCTACGTCCACCCGATCACGATTCTTTCCACGCTGCCTTCGGCGGGCGTGGGCGCCCTGCTGGCCCTAATGCTTACGCACACCGACCTGAGTATTATCGCCATGATCGGGATCATTCTGCTGATCGGCATCGTGAAGAAGAACGCTATCATGATGATCGACTTCGCCTTGTCCGCCGAGCGGAACGAGGGCAAGAATTCCCGTGATTCGATTTTCGAAGCGTGCCTGTTGCGCTTCCGCCCCATCCTGATGACCACCATGGCCGCCATGCTGGGGGCTTTGCCGCTGGCCCTGGGCAGCGGCGTGGGATCGGAGTTGCGCCGCCCGCTCGGCATCACCATCATCGGCGGCCTGCTGGTGAGCCAGTTACTGACGCTTTACACCACGCCTGTGGTGTATCTCTATTTCGACCGGCTGCAACACTGGTGGTATCGGGTGCGCCACAAGGCGCCGCCCTCAGCGCAGCCGCTGGGATCCGAAATCTGATGCGAACTTCCCTGCTCCCCACTCTCACCAGCTTGCTACTGCTTTCGAGCGCGTGCATGGTGGGCCCCAACTACAAACGTCCTATCGCGCCGCAGACTCCGGCCTACAAGGAGCCTCCGCCCGAAGGCTGGAAAGAAGCGCAGCCAAACGATGGCGCGATTAAAGGCAAGTGGTGGGAGCTCTACAACGACCCTCAGCTCAACGCGCTCGAGGAACAGGTGAGTATCTCGAACCAGAACGTGCTGGTAGCCGAAGCTAACTTCCGGGCGGCACGCTATGCCGTGGAGATTGCGCGCGCCGGCCTGTTGCCGACCGTTTCGATCGGGCCGTCCATCGGGGCTTCAAGAACTCTTGGAGTCAACTCCAGCGGGCAGATATCAGGCGGTACCGCCCCGCTCTACAACCTGTCAGGGAGCGCTTCCTGGACGGCGGATATTTGGGGCAGTATCCGCCGCGGCGTACGGGCCGCCCAGGAGACAGCCCAGGCCGACTTCGCGCTTTTGGAGAACGCCCGGCTCTCGTATCAGTCGGACCTGGCGCAGGATTACTTCGAGCTGCACGGCACCGATGGGGAGATCGACTTACTCAACACTACGGTCAAATCATACGAGGACTACCTGACATTGACGCAGAACCGTTACAAGGCCGGCGTGGCTTCGGGCGGCGACGTGGCCCTGGCACAGACCCAGTTGGACACTACCCGGGCGCAGTTGATCGATTTGGGCGTGGCGCGCGCGCAATACGAGCACGCCATCGCAATCCTCGCGGGCAAGCCGCCGGCGGCCGTGACTATTCCCGCGGCGGTTTTGAATACGCCCCCACCCGCCGTGCCGATCGGAGTTCCGTCCGCTCTATTGGAACGCCGCCCAGATATCGCCGCCGCGGAGCGCACCACAGCTTCGGCCAATGAGCAGATCGGCATCGCGGTGGCCGCGTACTATCCCACGCTGACCTTGAGCGCGTCCGGAGGCTTCGAAGCCACGGACATCGCGAAATGGTTCTCGCTGCCGAGCCGCTTCTGGTCGTTGGGAGCGGCGTTGTCCGAGACGGTTTTCGAAGGCGGCAAGCGCGGCGCGCAAGTAAAGATGACCGAAGCCGAGTACGATGCCACCGTGGCGACCTACCGCCAGACGGTGCTGACAGCCTTCCAGCAGGTGGAGGACAACCTGGCCGCTCTCCGCATTCTCGCCCAGGAAGCTACCGCCCTCGACCTGGCGGTAAAGGCCGCCAAGGACTCTCTGGACATTGCGACTTATCAATACAAAGCGGGCACGGTCGACTATCTGACAGTCATTACGGCGCAGGCTACCTACCTGGCCGACGAGCAGACGGCGGTGACGGTCCTGCAGCGTCGGCTGACTTCGAGCGTCCTGTTGGTCCAGGCGTTGGGCGGCGGATGGGATGCGTCTGAAGTACCCAGCGCCAAAGATCTGCGGCGCGGCCTCTAGTTCATGCACGAAGTACGCGTCAACCGCAAGGCGGCCCGCCGGATCGCGTCGGGCCATCCCTGGATTTTCGAGAGCGACATCGTCGATAAGGGTGACGCGGCACCGGGCGCCGCAGTCATCGTAATCAACCTTGCGGGACGGCCGCTTGGGACGGCCCACTTCAGTTCCACTTCGCAGATCGGCTTGCGCCTGTTGTCGCACGATGTCCGGGAGATCGGCCCCGAGTTCTTCGCGCAGCGCCTGGCGGCAGCGGAGGCGCA
>Ga0302324_100007186_pt1 | contig 23788 bp, 20 predicted proteins | sample Palsa_T0_1_FD_201949 | JGI IMG/M metagenome (GOLD analysis project Ga0302324, IMG submission 201949) | Peat permafrost microbial communities from Stordalen Mire near Abisko, Sweden - Palsa_T0_1 | ecosystem: Environmental > Terrestrial > Soil > Palsa > Peat permafrost | place: Sweden: Abisko... | reverse complement strand
GATGTGCCGCCCGCTTCCGAGGAACTCGTATATGCCAATCACCCGCGCGGATTCGCTCTGTGCAGCATGAGGTCCAAGACTCGCAGCCGCTACTACATCCAGTGTCCACTGGATGACTCGGTCGAGAATTGGTCCGACGATCGGTTTTGGGACGAGCTCCGTGCCAGACTTCCCCCGGTCCTGGCGGCTCGGATGATCACCGGGCCTTCCATCGAAAAGAGCATCGCGCCGCTGCGCAGCTTCGTGTCGCTACCCATGCGTCACGGTCGCTTATTCCTGGCGGGCGATGCCGCGCACATCGTGCCGCCGACGGGCGCCAAGGGACTGAATCTGGCCGCCGCCGATGTCAAAGTGCTGTATGAGGCGATCGCGCGGTACTACCATTCGGGCAGCGAGACACTGCTCGAGGAGTATTCGGCGCGCGCGCTTGCGCGGGTCTGGAAAGCCACGCGCTTTTCCTGGTGGTTCACGAAATTGACGCACAAGTTCTCGGAGGACGAATTCGCCTACCGCCTGCAATTGGCCGAGCTCGAGTACTTGAGCGAGTCGGCGGCCGCGGCGACGGCGATGGCCGAGAACTATGTAGGTCTCGGCTTCGAGGCCTAGGGCTTCTGCTGAAAACCGCCCAGCCGGGGCAGCCGGACCGTATCGCCAGTGGGGTGGCGGAATTCGGCTTCGCGCATCAGCCACTCTGTCTCCGGTTGCGGATTCATGATCGCCATGCGGCACTCTTCGAGCTGGTATTTCAGCAATGGCAGCAACTCCGCCTGCGGTCCAATATCGGTGGAGTCCCTGCCGAAATGCGTATTGCAAAAGAGTTGGAAGTATTCCGCGTAGAGCTCTTGATAGCGCCTCATCGGATCGAAAAATCCCGAGTCGCCCACGACATTGCCGCCGACGTGGCTCGTGCAGAGAAAACTGCAGGCCTTGCGCAGATATAGTCCATGCTCAGCAATGACAGAGCGGGTGTAGTCCTGCGCCGGATGGAAAGAGACGATGATGCGCCGGCGCTCGGTGCCGCGAATTCGCACATCGCGCAGATATTCGAACAGCGCCTTGCGGTGGATCAGCCGAAAAGTCGCCTTCTTGAGCAGGGCCGCTTGTGTACGCCTGAAGCTGGGGTTCGCGACCTCCCGCATCAGTACCGAATGCTCACTTTCCCAGGCTCGAAACGCCGCCGGGCTCTCCAGCAGCCGGCTGGCGACCAGTTGTTCGTTGGGATTCTCGCTGTATAAGGCGCTATGCACGCGGTCGGTCGATTCGCGCATGAGCCGCTTGTGATCGACGGAGTTCCCGTGCACTGTTTTCACCCCTTATATTATTTTATTGCGCCGCGCAAGAAAAAAATCCGCGTTATTTGCAGATTCAGGTTTTTGCTGAATCATGTCAATGTCATTTGTTTATCGGATTTCTTGGCGTCGCAGCGCACAAAAACCGGCGGCCGCCTTCTTTGGCAGCGAATTCAAGAGCCTCAGCGATATACTTCAACATCGGGCCCATTGGCCGACGAGGTCTAAATTAATTTTTCACCTTCGGAGGAGCGCCGCTGGAATGGACCAGGCCAATTTGTTTCGCGAAGCGATGAGGGTATTCGTTCGTGTTCAAGCGGTGAAGCGCCTTTCCGCCGCCACGGCCGCATAGGCGAGGATCAGCCCAGACCTAGACCTTCATCAGAGTTGGAAATGGCCGACTCAAGAATGGCGAGCCGCGCAAACCAAAGCGCCAGATGCGCTCCGGCGCTTTGGTAATGCCAATGCGTCGGCCACGCACAATGCTTGGGGCCGTGATGGAGGTTTTGAGTTCGAACGGCGAGCTATCAATCGCTTTGCCACTCAACTGGGGGCTCACCGCCAGAGCTTGGCCGAGGCGGCCCGGACCTGAGCAGAGCATGTGCGGATCTGACGCCCCGCGCCGGCGCATCATGGCCGGAATGCCGGTGGTGGGTTCCAGGGCGCGAATTAGCACGCCGGCGCCATGTCCCGCTTCTCGGCATACGATGTTGAGACACCAGTGAATCCCGTAAGACAAATAGACATAGGCGTGCGCCGGCGGTCCGAACAGCGGCGCATTGCGGGGAGTCAATCCGGTATATGAATGTGCCGCCGCTTCCCCTTCATCGTAGGCCTCCGTTTCGACAATGATTCCACCCACCCCCGAAACGGTCAGTTGCTTCCCAATGAGCTGCTGAGCAACGCGAAGCGCACTTTTGGAGAAATCGATGCCAGCCCAGCCGTGGGGCAGCACACCAGATACTTTGGTCCGGCTCACGCGGATGGTGCGACCAGAATCCCCCGCACCGGCGAATCCTCGTCCGCATGGCATGCGGCGCACATACGATGAAGAAACTGCAACGTCAGATAGTTGAGCGCCGCGGTGTAATCCTCCGGCGCTGGGCGCTCATTCCACCGAGTCTGATGCTTGGCCATGTGGAGGAGTTGTACTCCAAAGGATGAGAGCAAGTAAAGCCAGCTGCAACGGAAGCCGCGCCACTAGGACCCATACCGGGATGCTGAATAGGTCGGCTCGCTGCAGCATGTAGACGTTCGCGGGCGTCACGGCAAGCGTAAGAATGAATAGCCCCCAGCCGGCGAGGCGCCGCGTTCGCGTAAGCAACACCCCTGCCGCGCCCACAAGCTCAAACACACCGCTTACCAACACGGCAGCGTGAGGCCAGGGGATGTAAGGCAAGAATCATCGCCGTTATCCGCCGCCATCGTTGCCAAAACGGCATTTTGGAGATGACTATGTACGTTAAGGCACGGAACGGCATGCCAGGCAAGCGGACAATGTGGGGTAGGTAGCCTTGGGCAGGGTAGGCAGCCTTGGCGACCTGCTGGCGGAATCTCGCGTCACCGGCACCTGGATATTAAATGACGATCAATTCTGAACGCGGAAATCCAAACCGTGTCGGGTAAGCGCCTCACCGAAGTGCTTGAGCAGAGCGAGCACATACATGTGCAAATAAAGCAATCAACCGAAGAGCTGTCCTCGGTCAGTACCGGTCTTGAGCACGCACTTGCAAACAATGACCCGCTGGCGGGAGTGAAAACCGCTCTCGACAAAAATGAGGCCCTGATGAGGCAATTGCAAGATTCGTCGGAAAAACTAACGGCGGTGAATCAGGCGCTGCAGATTGAAATCAGAGATCGATCGATGGTCGATCATCAATTGGCCGCGGCGGTGGAACAGGAGGAAGGCTCCCGCAGTGCCGCCTTGCATGACCAGTTGACGGGCCTGCCAAACCGGGTTCTATTCAGCGATCGGCTGGAACATGGTATCGCGCAGGCGAAACGGCATCGGTGGGTGCTTGCCGTTATGTTCGTTGATCTGGACAAATTCAAGAGCATCAATGATACCTATGGCCATCAGGTTGGCGACGCCGTCCTGCAGGCTGTCGCAATGCGGCTCAAGCGCACTACGCGCAAAGACGATACGATCAGCCGCTTTGGGGGTGACGAGTTTTTATGCATGCTGACTGAGTTCCATGAGCAAAACGAAATTGCGATGATTGCCGTAAAAATACTCAAGGCGATTCAAGCGCCATACGACCTGCGTATAGGTGACGTCGTCGTAAACCCAAGTCTTGGGGCCAGTATTGGAATCTCGGTGTTCCCAAAAGACGGCGAGAGTGCGGCTACGTTGATCAAACGCGCGGACGAGGCCATGTATGGGGCCAAAGAGAACAAATCCGGGTTTGCATTTGCACAATAGAAATCTGCACCGTCATGTGCGGTTTCGCACAGACGGGGCCATCGGCAGGGTAGTAGTGTCCGCAAGATGCTCCACGAATTTTTGACGTTGAATCGTCAGCTATTGATCAGTCGTTGTAGGGAAAATGTCGCCAAAAGGTTCGAGCCCGTTGAGACCCTTGCAACGATAGATCACGGCGTGCCGCTATTCCTGCAACAGCTGGTCGAAACCCTTCGAGACGAGCAAAACACGGACATTCGCAGTGTCGATTCGGAGTCGACGCCGGCGCGCACGGAGATCGGTCGCGCGGCGGCCCTACACGGCGCAGAATTGCTGCGTCTAGGTTTCAGCGTCGACCAAGTGGTGCACGACTATGGGGATGTGTGCCAATGCGTGATGGCGTTGGCGGTCGAGCAGGAGGTACCCATCTCCACAGATGAGTTTCGCACGCTAAATCGTTGTCTCGATAACGCGATTGCGGACGCCGTCGCGTCGTTTGGGTCTGTCCGCCAGACATCGATCGACCGCCAAGCGGAAACCTTGCAACAACGCCTGGTTGTCTTTGCCGCCGAACACCGACGGCTGATCGATATCGCCATCCAATCAATTACTGCAATCAAGACTGGGAATATAGGAATAGGCGGAGCAACCGGCATACTGCTCGTGCACGCTTTAGAGGAACTACGCTCCCTTACTGACCGAACGCTGCCGGAGATTCGTCTCGCATCGCCAAGCGCCAAGGCAGTGTCTGCCTAGGTTTGCGGGGAACGCGGCAGAGACTCGAACTGCCCGCAGCAGCCCAGGATGTCCTGTGGGAGTCGTTCCTATCTTACTGCCATGACGATGGGGACGTTGCCGCGGCTATGCCGCGTCGCAGGAGTTGAGTGCATTCCCGAGCGGCTACGGGCCGGCTGAAATAGTAGCCCTGTCCGATGAGACACCCGTGGTATTGAAGGAAGGCGAGCTGCTCCGGAGTTTCAACCCCTTCGGCGATCACCTGCATATGCAAGTGGCCACCCATGCTGATCACCGCCGCGACGATGCTGGCGTCGTCAGAATTGGAAGTGATGCCGTGCACGAATGACCGATCTATTTTCAATGTGTCGATCGGGAAGCGCTTGAGGTGATTCAGGCTGGAGTATCCGGTGCCAAAATCATCGAGCGCGAGATGCAGGCCGATGGCCCTGAGGGCGTGCAGGACTGCGGACGTGGAGGTCGAGTCCTGTGTCAGGAAGGTTTCTGTCAATTCGAGTTCCAAGAAGCGCGAGTCCAATCCGGTCATCGCAATCATATCGCCAATAAACTCGACGAAATCGTCGGCTCGCAGCTCTACGGCAGAAATATTGATTCCGATACGGATAGGTGCCAATCCGATGTCCTGCCAGGCCTGCGCCTGGTGACAGGCTTCAGCCAGAACCCAGCGACCGATCGGCACGATGAGCCCGGACTCTTCTGCGATCGGAATGAAGTCGGCCGGCGACACGGTTCCGAACTCAGGGTGATTCCATCGGATCAGCGCCTCGACACCCATGATCGCACCGGTCCGTAGATTCAATTTGGGCTGGTAGTGCAGGGAAAACTCATCTCGCTGCAATGCGTGCCGCAGGCCGTTCTCCAGGGACTGGCGCTCGAGCGCCCGTATATTCATATCTCGTTTAAAAAATTGACGGTTGTCACGCCCGTTCTCTTTGGCATGGTACATCGCAAAATCCGCGTGCTTCATCAATGCGTCGGCATCCGAACCGTCGTCGGGATAGGTGACGATTCCGATGCTCGCCGTGATATGCACTTCGTGCTGATCGATTGTATGGGGAACGCGTAACGCGGCCAGGATTTTGTCGGCGCATACCGTCGCGTCGCACGCGTGCGCCACTTCGGAGAGCAAGATCACGAATTCGTCTCCTCCTTGGCGACTCACCGTGTCCGACTCGCGCACGCAGCCGAGTAGGCGCTGCGCGATGGATTGCAGCAGCCGATCGCCGATCATATGACCCAGGGAGTCGTTGATATGCTTAAAGCGATCCACATCCAAAAATAGTACCGCCAGTTGGCGCTGGTAACGATGGGCGAGGGAGAGCGCCTCAGTGAGCCGATCATTCAACAACAGTCGATTGGGGAGGTCGGTCAAGCTATCGTGCTGAGCCAAGTAGGACATGGAGAGCGTCGTTGCGCGCGCCGCGCTGACATCGTGAAACACCATGACGGCGCCAGTGACGCGTCCATAGCGATCATGGATGGGGGCAGCCGAATCTTCAATCGGCGACTCGACCCCGTCACGGCGAATCAATACGCAATTCGGCGTGAGGCTGACGGTCTTATTTGACTGAATCGCGAATGCCATGGGGTTGCGCGCCGGGCCGCGCGTAACGCTATCGATGATACGAAACACATCGCCAAAGGGACGGCCTGCCGCGTCTTGCCGCGACCAACCGGTCAGGGATTCGGCCACGACATTCAGATAGGTCACGTTCCCAGCGACGTCGGTGCTGACGACGGCGTCGCCGATGGAGTCGAGCGTCACTTGGGCGCGTTCCTTCTCTTCGAATAGCGCCTCCATGTTGACGGCACGCTCTATCATGCTGCGGACTGCTTTCGGCAACAAATAGGCGTCCAGGCGATCGCTCAAGAGATACTCTTGCGCGCCGCGCTGCACCGCCAATTGCGCGGTACCTTCATCGCTCACCGCAGTGAGAATGAGGATCGGAATCTGCGGTGCCGCTTGAAACAAACGATCAAAGGTCTCTATTCCAGAGCTGTCGGGAAGGAACAGATCGAGCAAGACCGCGGCGACCGGTTCGACGGTTTGTTGCTTGTCGGCGAGGTGATTTAATGCGTCGCAGCAGCGCGTGAGCCAGATTACTCGGAAAGCGCCGTCGCTCGAGTAGGTGAGCGCGTCTCGAACTGCGTCTGCGTGACGTGAATGGTCCTGAACGAGAAGTATGTTTTGCAACGTTCGACCTGTGGCGTCCTTGTCCCGCGTCATATTCAAGCAGATGATCGGTAAAATGACTGTACGCTGCCGAACATAGAGGGCTGGCAATTGAAACCGCTCTAACTCCATAGAGTCGAAATCGGAGCGGCGAATAGTTGTTCGCCAAAAGGGACGACGGTATCGTGGTCGTACAATACCAAACCGATGATGAAGCGTTTGCCGCAGGCCTCCGCGAGCTTGCGCAAACCTGAAAAGTCGGCTCCCGAAACGGTCGCAGCTGCCTTGACTTCAATGCCGACTACGTGGCCGCGCGCATCCTCGATGACGATGTCCACCTCGTTGTCATAGCGGTCGCGGAAGTGGAAGAACTCGAGGCGCTCGGTGTTCCAGCTTGCAAGCTTGAGGAGCTCTGCGAGGACAAATGTCTCCAACAGTGGGCCGAAGGCCGTTCGATCGGATTTCAGCCGCGCTAAAGAGAGGTTTCTGAGCGCCGCCAAAAGTCCCGAATCAAGAAAATGCAGCTTGGGAGTCTTGATCAATCGTTTCAGCTCGTTGGTGTACCAAGGTTGCAGTGTACGGACCAGATAGAGGTTCGCGAGCACGTCGGTGTAACGTTGTGTCGTCACGTGCCCGATCCCCAGGGGTGCTCCCACACTCGAATAGTTGACGAGTTGAGCCGAGTGCGCAGCAAGCGCGCGCAGGAGCTTGGGCATCTGCCGGATGTACTCAATGTGAGATATATCGCGCACATCGCGCTCGATGACGGCGCGAATATAATCCAGAAACCATTTTTGGCGACGTGCCGGTAACTTACGTGCGATCGCCTCCGGATAGCCTCCCGCAACGACCCGCTCGATGAGTTCGGCCCCGACGGTCATCTCACCAGTGGAGGGTGCCTTTCCGTTCAGGACGCGCTCCAGGAAATCGCAAGGCTGTTTGCGCAGCTCGCTTTGGGAGAGCGGCAGGAGATCGGTGATTTCAATGCGTCCGGCAAGCGAGTCCGCCACCTGCGGAAGGGTCATGAGATTGGCTGATCCGGTGAGGAGAAATCGGCCGGGACGCTTATCAGTGTCGACGGATCGCTTAATCGCCAAAAGTAGCTGAGGCGCCCGCTGAACCTCGTCGATGACCGCTCGGTCCAATCCTCTAATAAAGCCGACGGGGTCGTCCCGTGCTGTGTCGAGGGTCGTTTGATCGTCGAGAGTCAGATAGGGCATGCCGTCGACAGCGAGTTTTTCGGCAAGAGTTGTCTTCCCTGATTGCCGTGGACCTGAAATCAAGACGACCCGCGTATCCGTTAGAGCATCTCGCACGCGATGTTCGATGAAACGGGGATACATGGGTTACGATTTCGGTTCAAAAAGCTCTGGCGGATTGTCAATATTGGCCCGGCGGATTGTAACTAAAGGTTCGGCTAATTGACATTCAAAGTTCGGCGAATTGACAGTGCGAGCCCGCGAATTACAATTATACTGGCTAAATGAAAGGCTTAGATCGCCGAATTTCCGTGGCCCCGATGATGGACTGGACCGACAGCCACTGTCGCTACGTGCACCGTCTATTCGCACCGCATGCCTTGCTGTACACGGAGATGATCGTGGCCACGGCCCTGCTGCGCGGCGACGCGCGCCGCTTGCTGGAGCACAGCGCCGCCGAGCATCCGGTGGCCCTGCAGCTGGGCGGCTGCGATCCGAAGGAGCTTGCGGCAGCCGCGCGGATCGGCGCGGCTGCGGGCTTCGCGGAGATCAATCTGAACGTGGGCTGTCCCAGTGACCGGGTCAAGAACGGCTCCTTCGGCGCATGTCTCATGCTGAGGCCGGCGCTGGTAGCCGACTGCGTCCGGGCCTTGAAGGACGCCACGCCGCTGCCGGTGACCGTCAAATGCCGTATCGGCATCGACGATCGCGACGACTATGAATTCTTCGCGGCTTTTGTCGATGCCGTCGCCGGAGCCGGCATCGCGGCGCTCATCGTGCATGCCCGCGCGGCGATACTGGGGGGCCTCTCGCCGAAGGAGAATCGCGAGATTCCCCCGCTGAAATACGACTACGTTCACAGGCTCAAACGGGAGCGGCCGGAGCTGACCCTGGTATTGAACGGCGGATTGTCCCAGGTAGCGGAAATCCACGGACACGTGGCGAAGGGACTCGACGGCGCCATGATCGGTCGCGCCGCCTACCACCGTCCCGCATTGATCGCGGAATTGGAGCAGGCCCTCATCGACCCGGCCTGGGTCGTGCCGGAGCCCCCGGAGATCATCGAGCGCGTGATTTCCTACGCCAAGGTCTGCGCGCGGCGGGGTATACGCCTGCACTCGATTACCCGGCACATGCACGGCTTGATGGCCGGGCGCGAGGGCGCGCGCGCCTGGCGCCGGTTTCTGTCCGAGGTGGCCGCACGCGCCGATGCGGTGCCTGAAACCCTCTATTCGGCGCTTCCGATACTCAACCAAGGGATTGCAGCGTAAACGGCTTCAGGCCGCGGCATCGGATTAAGTATAATGACCTGACATGGGCAAAGAAATCGAACTGGCCATCGTATTCGCGGATGTCGTCGGCAGCACCAAGCTGTATGAGCTACTGGGAGATCTGCGGGCACGGGACATGGTGGGGATCTGCATCGATGTGATGCGGGCGGCCACCGACCAGAATCACGGCACGGTCATCAAGACCATGGGGGATGAGGTCATGGCGACCTTCCCGACCGCCGACGATGCCCTCAACGCCGCGGCACAGATGCAGAAGCAAATCGTGCTGCACCCCCAGCTCAAGGTCGATGAGCAAACCGTGGCCATTCGCATCGGCTGCAACTTCGGACCGGTGGTGCAGGAGAACCGCGACATCTTCGGTTCGGCCGTGCACACCGCCAATCGCATGACCAGCCAGGCCAAAGCCGGCCAGATCATCACCACGGCGACCATGGTGGAGCACCTGTCGAGCGACTGGCGCGCGTCCGTACGTCAGATCGACATCGCCACGCTCAAGGGGCGCAGCAGCGAAGTGGCGCTATTCGAGGTGCTGTGGCAGACGGACGACGTCACCAGCATGGTGCCCGCAATCGCCATCACTTCGCGCGAGCGTGAGCGGGCAAACAAGATCCTGCGGCTGCGCTTGCGCTACCAGGGCCAGGAAGTCCTGATGGACGAAGGGCGCACCAACATCACCATCGGCCGCGCCGAGGAAAACGATCTGGTCGTCAAGGGCAACCTGATTTCGCGGCTGCATGCGCGCGTGGAGATGAACCGCAATAAATTCATGCTCATCGATCAGAGCACGAACGGCACCTTCGTGCTCGGCAAGGACGGCGAAGAGGCGTTCGTGCGCCGCGATTCCATGCAGATTCGCGGCGAGGGCCTGATCGGTCTCGGCAAGGCGCCGGACAGCAATTCTTCGCAGGTGATTCGCTACACCTGCGAGGAGTGAACCCGCTCGATAGCGCCCTTGAGCTCCGACTTGAGCGCCTGCGGCACCCGCTCGCCGAATTCGCTCAAATATTTGTCGATGCCGGCGAACTCGTCCTGCCACAGCCGCGGGTCGACGGTCAGCAGCTCCTCGATCGCGCTCGGCGCCATCTCGAGGTCCCCGAGATCCAAGTCGCCCGGCTCCGGCATATGGCCGATCGCGGTCTCGCGCGCCTTGGCGGTGCCCTTGCATCGATCGATGACCCAGCGCAGCACGCGCAGATTCTCGCCGAACCCCGGCCACAAAAATTTACCCGCCTCGTTCTGGCGGAACCAATTGACATGGAAAATCTGCGGCGGCGATTTGAGCTTGGCGCCGACATTGATCCAGTGCGACCAATAGTCGCCGAAGTTGTAGCCGGCGAAGGGCTTCATGGCCATGGGGTCGCGGCGCACGACGCCGACTGCCTCAGTCGCCGCGGCCGTGGTCTCCGAGGCGACGCCGGCTCCCACCAGCACGCCATGCAGCCAGTTGCGAGCCTGGAATACCAGCGGCGCGAGAGTGCGGCGCCGGCCGCCGAAAATAATGGCGGAAATAGGCACACCGCCGGGAGCATCGGCGAGCTTTGAATAACCGGGATTCTGTCTGGCCGCGACGGTGAACCGGGAGTTCGGCTGTGCGGCCGGTCCGTTCGCCGGATCATAGGGCCGCCCCTGCCAGTCGATGACGGGCTTGCCCTCGGTCAAGCCTTCCCACCAGGGTTGATTGTCCGCGGTGAGACCGACATTGGTGAATATGGTGTCGTGACGAATCATGTCGTAGGCATTGCGATTGGTCTTGGCATTCGTGCCCGGGACGACGCCGAAGTAACCGGACTCGGGATTGATGGCATAGAGCCGCCCGTCCTTGCCCGGATGCAGCCAGGCAATGTCGTCGCCGACCGTCCAGACCTTCCAGCCCTTGTAGTGGGCGGGTGGGATCAGCATGGCCAGATTGGTCTTGCCGCAGGCGGAGGGGAAGGCGCAGGCCAGGTAGTGAACTTCCCCCTGTGGATTTTCGATGCCGACAATGAGCATGTGCTCCGCCAGCCAGCCTTCGGTGCGCGCCTGCCAGCTGGCGATGCGCAGGGCGTGACACTTCTTTCCGAGCAGCGCATTGCCGCCGTAGCCGGATCCGAAGCTCTTGATCGAGAGCTCTTCGGGAAAGTGCATGATGAAGCGGCGCTTCGGATCGAGATCCCCGGTGGAATGCAGGCCTCTCACGAATGTGCCGTCACGTCCGATGCGCTCGAGCGCCGCACGCCCCATGCGCGTCATGAGATGCATGTTGAGCACGACGTACGCGCTGTCCGTGATCTCGACACCGCATCGAGAGAACGGCGAGTCGATGGGCCCCATGCAATAAGGAACGACGTACAGAGTGCGTCCCTTCATGCAACCGGCGAACAAGGCATCCATCTGGGCATGAGCCTGCACCGGATCGATCCAATGGTTGTTCGGCCCCGCATCGTCCTTGTTGCGCGTGCAGACGAAAGTCAGGTGTTCCACACGTGCCACATCCGATGGATTCGAGCGGGACAGTACACAGCCCGGAAAGCTCTGCGGGTCGAGCGGCAGCAACTCCTTGGCGGTGATCAATTGGCGTTGCAGCAGCTGAAACTCGGACTGGCTCCCTTCGCACCAATGGATCCGATCCGGTTGGGTGAGCTTCGCCACCTCATCGACCCAGGCTGAAACATCGCGGTTCAGGGACTCGAGTGCGGTCATTTGCTGGGGTGCGGTGGCCATGGGGGAGGTCCTTAGAAGCTGGCTTAATAGACCCAGAAGGATGACAGATGGCTGCCTTGATAGCCAAGTCAGACAAAGACTGAAGATGCGATAGCGCTGTCGCATTTGCCCGGTACCGTACGGGCTTGCGATGTTTCCTATAAGTAATTGATTCTGAATGTCTTAGAATGTGCCCCACGATCATGAGTACACATTTTCCGGCCCTCTCCGTCTGCGGCGCGCTGCTCGCGCTTTTTTTTGCGGCACCGACCTGCGGTCAAGAGCCGGCGAGTTCCCTCGAGATCAAATCCATCGCCGAAGTTGAATCGAAGGTGGCCCTGCAAACGAGTACGGCCGGGGACGCGGGCAGGGCAGGGGAAGCGAGCAGGGCGGGGGACGCAGGCAGGGCGGGGGCCGCCGGTCCGGCGGGTACCGGCGGCCGTGCCGCTGTCGAACTCGTACCCGCGGACAGGGTGGTGCCGGGCGACCGCGTGATCTACACCCTCGAAGTGCGCAATACCGCGGCGACAGCCTTGGATGCGCCGAGCTTTACCTATCCCATCCCCGAGCACATGCGGTATATCGCCGACTCAGCGGTGGGTCCGGGAGCGCAGGTCAGCTATTCGGTGGATGGCGGCCACCGCTTTGCGCGTACCGAGGATCTGAAGGTGACGGGCCCGGACGGCAAGCTGCGCGCCGCGGTGGCCGCCGACTACACCGACATCCGCTGGCAGCTGAAGAACAGCCTGAAAGCCAATTCGGTCGCGTTCGTGCGTTTTCGCACACTCGTGAAATAACCGGGCTGCAAACACCGTAGGCTAGCGGCCTGGACTACAGGATCAATGAACAGCGACTACAAAGATGTTTTCGGCCTCGAGGGTCCGCTGGCGCGGGCCCTGCCGGGCTATGCGTATCGCCCCGAACAAGCCGCGATGGCAAGCGCGGTGGGCCTCGCGCTGGCGCGTCTGGAACCCCTGATCGTCGAAGCCGGCACGGGCACGGGTAAGACCTTCGCCTATCTGATTCCGGCGCTTCTGTCGGGGCGTAGCGTGATCATCTCCACGGGCACGCGCACCTTGCAGGATCAGCTGTTTCGCCGCGATGTGCCGCTGCTGGCGCGAGCCTTGGGATTGCCGGCGAAGATCGCCTTGCTCAAGGGTCGTGCCAACTATCTTTGCCGGCATCGGCTGGAGCTTGCGAGCGGCCAAGGGTCCTTGCCGATGGGCGACCGTGGCGCCGCGCGCACGCTGGCGCAGATTTCGCGATGGGCCGTGACAACCAAGGCCGGGGATCTATCGGAGCTCACCGATTTGCCCGAACAGTCCTCGCTCTGGCCGCAGATCACCTCGACCCGCGAAAACTGCTTGGGATCGGAGTGCCCGCAATTCTCGCGCTGCCATGTGTTCGAGGCGCGGCGCAACGCCCAGGCCGCCGACATCGTGGTGGTGAATCATCACTTGCTGCTCGCGGATCTCGCGCTCAAGGACGAAGGCTTCGGCGATCTGTTGCCGGGCGCCGAGGCCGTCATTCTCGATGAGGCGCATCAGGTCCCGGATATCGCGGCACAGTTCTTCGGCCAAACCTGGTCGGGCCGCCAGGCACAGCTTCTGTTGCGGGATACGACCACGGAGATGCTCGCGGCCGGTGTGCGCGATCCGGCCACCGCCACGGCCGTCATCTCCGTGGAAAGTCAGATCGAGGAACTGCGCGGCGCCTTGCAGCACCAGCAGGGGCGCCATGAGTGGGATAGCCTGCCGGATGCCTTTCTGGATGCGCTGCCGGAACTCGAAACCGCCCTCAGCGACATTGCGATCCGGCTCGAGGGTTTCGGCGCCGGCGCCGGGGTCGCGAATTGCGCCCGGCGCGCGGCAACCTTGGCCAATTCGCTCGCCGCTTTGCGCGAGCTGTCGGGCGACACCGGATTGCGCTGGGTGGACGTCAACTCGAACGGGTTGCTGCTGCAATACACGCCCTTCGAGATTGCAGAACGGCTGCGCGAATATGTGGAATCGCGGCCCTGCGCCTGGGTGTTCACTTCCGCGACACTGGCCATCGGCGAGGACTTCTCGCATTTTGCCGCGCGCATCGGATTGCCGGAAGCGCGCACGGTGCGCATCGACAGTCCCTTCGACTATCCGCACCAGGCGCGTATTTTTCTGCCGCCGCACATGCCGCAGCCGCAGGATCCGGCCTTCGCTGCCCGATTCATCGATGCCTGTGCACCCCTGCTCGAGGCGGCCGGCGGACGCGCTTTCCTGCTCTACACCAGTTATCGGGGACTAGCGGAAGGCGTTCGGGCCTTGCATGCGCGCTTTCCCAATCCGCCGTTTCCGGTGCTGGTACAAGGCGAGGCGCCGCGCGAGGCGCTGTTGAGCCGGTTTCGCGACCTCGGCAACGCCGTGCTGCTCGCCACCGGCAGTTTCTGGGAGGGCGTGGATGTGAAGGGGGAGGCACTGTCCATAGTCGCGATCGACAAGCTGCCCTTTGCTTCGCCCGACGACCCGCTGCTCAAAGCGCGCCTGGAGGGTATCCGCCGGCGGGGCGGCAATCCATTCTTCGAGTATCAGCTGCCTCAGGCGGTGCTGGCATTGAAGCAGGGCGCCGGACGTTTGATCCGAGACTTCGACGATTTCGGTGTGATTGTCATCGGTGATCCGCGAGTGAAGACCAAGGCCTACGGACGAGTGTTCTTGGAGGCATTGCCGCCGAGTCCGGCCGTTACGAACGGTGCAGTCGCCGCGGCGTTTCTCGCCGAAAAATTGGCGCAGCTGGCTCCCCCGATGGCCCGCGCCTCACAGGTGACCTAGCCATGGGCGCGGTCCTTGCGGTCGATGCGGCGACCGAAGCATGCTCGGTGGCTCTGCTCAACGGCGATGCGCTGATCGGCCGATCCTCTGAGGGCGGACTGTCGCATGCTCGGCGGATTCTCGGCATGGTCGATGAGGTCCTCGCGGAGGCCGGCATGACGCTGTCCATGCTGGACGGAATTGCCGCCAGCATCGGTCCCGGCGCTTTCACCGGCGTGAGGATCAGCGTGGCGGTGGCTCAGGGTCTCGCGTTCGGCGCGGACCTTGCCGCCGTAGGGATCACGACCCTGGAAGCTCTGGCCTATCGCATCGTGCATCAGGGGGCGGCAGGCGCTTTGGCCTGTCTCGATGCACGCATGGGAGAGGTCTATTGGGGATGCTTCGCCGCGGACGCCTCGCGGGGCCTGACCGCAGTGGGTGCGGCTCGCGTCGGGCCGCCTGCGAGCGTGGTGCTCCCTGACCCCGGCGGATACCCCGCCGGCGCATATCGAGGAATCGGCCGCGGCTTCGCAGCCTATCCGGCGCTTGCCGAATTGCCCGGCCTCGAGATCGATCCGCAGGATTGCCGTGCCCTTCCGGATGCCCGCGAGTTCGCGCGGCTTGGTGCGCTGCGCCTGGGGCTCGGAGAGGGGATCGATCCCGCCGCCTTAAGTCCTCTGTATTTGCGCGATAAAGTGGCTTTGACCGAGGCCGAGCGCGGGGTCAAATAGGGGCTGTCACGGAATTGTCACAGGCGAACGCTGTAATAGTGGGCTAAGAGAATCAAGGGACTAGAACTACATGACTGCCAAGCGCATCCTCATAGTCGAAGACGAAAAAGCGATTCGTGACATGGTCGCCTTCGGCTTGCGGCGCGCCGGCTACGACGTCCGGGAGGCGGAAGACTGTCGCGAGGCGCGCGCGCGGATCGTCGATGTGCGGCCCGACTTGATGCTGGTCGACTGGATGCTGCCGGACATGAGCGGCCTGGAACTGACCCGATCGTTGAAGCGCGCCAAGGACACGGAAGAGATTCCGGTGATCATGCTCACGGCTCGCGCGGAGGAGCAGGATAAGGTGGGCGGCCTCGATGGCGGTGCGGACGACTACATTACCAAGCCGTTTTCCCCGCGCGAATTGCTGGCACGCATCCAAGCTGTGCTGCGGCGCGCTGCGCCGGCCGGGTCTGCCGACATCGTGGAGGCCGAGGGCCTGAAGCTCGACGACTCGAGCCACCGGGTCAGCGCCGGGGACCGCGAAATCCCTCTGGGGCCCACCGAGTATCGCTTGCTGCATTTCTTCATGACGCATCCGGAGCGGGTGTTCTCGCGCGGTCAGTTGCTCGATCGAGTCTGGGGCGGTAATACTTACGTCGAGGAGCGCACGGTGGATGTGCACATCCGCCGGCTGCGCAAGGCGCTCGAGCCCTATCTGTTGGAGCGGTTGGTGCAGACGGTACGTGGCGCCGGCTATCGGTTTTCCACCCGGGATTCATAGGGAGGGCGGGCGCGAAGTCAATGGCGGCGATGTGGACTTTTGCGCTCGCGCGCCTCGCGGGCATTCTCGCGTTGGGCCTGGTTTTGGGCCTGCTCATAGGGCCGATTTGGCTGTGGCTTCTGGGGGCCGCCTGCCTGTACCTGGGTTGGCAGTTGCTGGCCCTCTACCGACTCGACCGCTGGCTGCGCCTGCGCTCGCAAATGGACCCGCCCACGATGGGCGGAATTTGGGGCGACATCGTCGCCCAAGTGGTGCGGCTACACCGGCGCAAGCAGTTCCACAAGCAGCGCCTGATACAGCTGTTCCGCGAACTGCGCCGTTCCACGGCCGCGCTGCCCGACGGCGTCATCATCTTGAGCACCCAGCGCGAAATCGTCTGGTTCAACCGCCAGGCGGCGCGCCTGCTCGGCCTCAAGAGACCGATGGATCTCGGGCTCAGGATAGACAACCTGATCCGCTCGCCGGAGTTCGTGCTGTACCTGCACGGCGATGATTTTGCGATGCCTCTGGTGATACGGCCGCCGGTGCAACTGGATCTGTACCTGGCGCTGCAAGTGGTGCCCTACGGCGGGGGGCAGTCCCTGTTGCTGGTACGCGATGTGACCCGTCAAATGCGCCTGGAGGCCATGCGCAAGGACTTCGTCGCCAATGCGTCGCATGAGTTGCGCACCCCGCTGACGGTGATTTCCGGCTACCTCGATACCCTGGCGGACGATCCGTCCATCGACTCCGCGTGGGCCGGACCCATCAGGGACATGCGCGCCCAGGCGCAGCGCATGAACGCCATCATCGCCGACCTTTTGGTGCTGTCGCGCTTGGAATCCACGGACGGCGAGGCGCCGCGCGATCCCATCGATGTGCCGAGAATGCTGCAGCGGCTGCATCGCGACGCGCTGGCGAGCGCCGATAGGCCGCGCCAGGTGCACCTTGATTTGGAGTCCGAGGACGGTTTGTTCGGTTCCGCCCACGAAATCGAATCGGCGTTCACCAATTTGCTGGTCAACGGCATGAAATACACACCGGCCGAGGGTGTGGTACGCATGCGCTGGTGGAGCGACGAGGACGGGGCGTACTTCTCCGTAGTGGACAGCGGCATCGGGATACCCGCAGAGCACATCCCGCGACTGACGGAACGGTTCTATCGAGTGGATGCGGGCCGTTCCCGCGGGCAAGGCGGCTCGGGGCTGGGCTTGGCCATCGTGAAACATGCCCTGCAGCGCCACGGAGGCTGGCTCGATGTGAAGAGTAGCGAGGGCAAGGGCAGCACGTTCACCTGCCATTTCCCGCAACCGCGGATCTGCCATGAGGCGGTGCGCACGGCGGCGAGCGCATAATGTCACAAATATCTCCCCCTGGTGTTGACGCGGGGCGCAATCGGATGTAAACGAACGCCAGTATTTTCACGCGTCCCCCCGGATCGAGTGCTAAGGTATTTTCTATGGAAACGGCCGATCTCACCCACCACATCTCCCGCCGCTTCAATGAGGATCTGGAGAAAGTCCGCAACCAGGTGCTGCAGATGGGCGGATTCGTGGAGCAGCAGCTGCACAAGGCAATCACCGCCTTGGTCGAAGGCGATAGCCGCCTGGGCGAATCGGTTGCGACCGACGATTACAAAGTCAACGGCATGGAAGTGTCGATAGACGAGGAGTGCAGCCGCATTCTGGCGATCCGGGCGCCGGCCGCCGGGGATTTGCGGGTCATCGTCGCCATCATCAAGACCATTACCGATCTCGAGCGCATTGGCGACGAAGGCGAAAAGATCGGCTACATTGCATCGCGGCTTGCGACCATGGAGCGGCCCGCGGACAAGTACCGCGAGGTCAAGCACCTGGGAAGGCAGGTCGCACAGATGGTGCACGATGCGCTCGACGCTTTCGCCAGGATGGACTCGCACGCGGCGCTCAAGACTGCGCGGGAGGACAAGATGGTGGATGAGGAATATGAATCGATTCAGCGGCAATGCATCACTTTCATGATGGAAGACCCACGCACCATTCGGCGCGCGCTCGAGATCATGTGGATCGTGCGTGCCCTGGAACGCATCGGGGATCACGCCAAGAACATCTGCGAGTACGTGATCTACATGGTGCACGGCAAGGATATCAGGCACACCTCGCTCGAGGACGTCGCCAAGCAAATCGACGCTGCGCAGGCCTTGTTGCGCGGCTGATGACTTCGCGCCAAGGAAATCTTCTCGGCTTTGCGGCCTGCGTGGGCTTGCTGGCCTATGCTTATTACGCACAGACCGTGCTGCATCTGGAACCCTGTCCGCTGTGCATTTTTCAGCGCGTCGGAGTATTTGCGGTGGGCATCGTGTTCCTCATCGCCGCCGCACACGATCCGGTGGGTTGGGGCAGGCGCGTGTATGCCTGCCTGCTGGCCGCGGCCGCCTTGGCCACCGTAGGCGTCGCGGTCCGGCACTTGTACATCCAGAGCCTGCCCGAGGGCAGCATCCCGGCCTGCGGCGCGTCGCTCGATTTCATGCTCAAGGTGTTTTCTTTGAGCGAGGTGCTGGTCAAGGTGCTGACCGGCTCCGGAGAATGCGCCAAGGTGACATGGTCCTTCCTTGGGCTGGCCATGCCGGCCTGGGTTCTCATCGCCGCGCTTGCTCTCGGCATCTACGGCCTGTGGGTGAATCTGCGCCGCCAAGTTCCGGTGCTGCGCTTCTGATGACACCCCCGCCGAAGTCCGACACCCTGCAATTGACGGAGGAACTGATCGCGCGCGCGTCGGTCAGCCCCGTCGACGGCGGCTGCCAGGAATTGATGATCGATCGGCTCGAGGCCATGGGATTCGCCGTGGAACGGATGCGCTTCGGGCCGGTGGATAATTTCTGGGCAAAGCGCGGCAGCGGCGGGCCGGTGTTTTGCTTCGCCGGCCATACCGACGTGGTGCCCTCGGGGCCGCTGGAGGAGTGGCAGAGCGATCCTTTCAAGCCGGTCATCAAGGACGGCTTGTTGTACGGCCGCGGCGCGGCCGACATGAAAAGCGGCCTCGCCGCCATGCTGACGGCCTGTGAGCAATTCGTGCGCCGGCATCCCGAGCATCGAGGCACGATTGCCCTATTGATCACCAGCGACGAAGAGGGACCGTCGGTGGACGGCACCCGCCGGGTGGTCGAGGTGCTGCGCGAACGCAAGGAACACATCGATTGGTGCCTGGTCGGCGAGCCGTCGAGTGAGAATACGCTCGGCGACACCATCAAGATCGGGCGCCGGGGAAGTTTGAGCGGCCGGTTGACCGTGCATGGAATACAGGGGCATATCGCCTACCCGCAATTTGCGGACAACCCGGTGCATGCCGTGGCGCCGGCGCTGGCCGAACTCGCGACGCGGACCTGGGATCACGGCAACGAGCATTTTCAACCCACCACTTTCCAGGTATCGAATATTTCCGCGGGGACCGGCGCACCCAACGTCATCCCGGGAGAATTGAAGGCTCGCTTCAATCTGCGTTATTCGACGGAACAAACCGTGGACAGCCTCAAGACCGTCGTGGAGGAACTGCTGCGGCGGCATCGGGTCAAGTACTCCCTGGAATGGTTCATCTCCGGATACCCCTTCCTGACCGTTCCGGGCGAACTGTCGGCCGCCGCCACCCGCGCCGTGCAAGAGCAATTGCAAATCACTCCTAAGCTGTCCACCGGCGGCGGCACCTCGGACGGTCGATTCATCGCCCCCATGGGCGCCCAGGTCATCGAGCTCGGGGTCATCAACGCGACCATTCACAAAGTGAACGAGTCCGTGCGTATCGCGGACATCGATGGGCTGCAGCGTATCTATCACCGCATCCTCGAACTGCTCCTCACGCCGTCTTAAGACCACGAGCCGGCATATAGCCGTTCGGCGGTTCTAACCGGTCAGGGGGGTGGTAATCATGAATCGACAACTGGCGGATTCAGTTGTCGATTCATGATTACCACCCCCCTGGCCGGTTGCTATCGCCGACGAACATATGCCCGTTCGTGGTCCTAAGAAGAGGTTCGTGGTGCTGAGGCGAGAGGGTGCGGGTTAGAGTTCTTCGGGGGTCATGCGCAGAGTGATGGTGAGCGTCGTACCGCGGCCGGGGGCGCTGTCGATGTGCAGGTGGGCGCCGATGAGCTGAGCTTGCTCGTGAAGGCCGACGATGCCGTAGTGTCCCTGTCGCGGAGCGGCGGGGTCGAATCCGATGCCGTCATCCTCGATGCGCAATTGCAGCTGCGTTCCATCGACGGTCTTCAGTGCGAGCGAGGTGCGGGTGGCCATGGCATGGCGCTCGATGTTTCGCATGGCTTCTTCGGCCATACGAAACAGGGTTTCGGCGCGCTCATCGCCGAAGCGGCCGGCTTCGGGATCCGAGATGAATTCTCCGCGCAATGCGGTGCGATCGATGAACCGGTCGAACGCCGTGCGCAGCGCCGGGCCGAGGCCGGTGTCGCGTACTGCGTTGACCCGCATCTGGGTGATGGCGGTGCGTGCCTCGTTCAGGCCCTCGTGCGCCACTTCTTCTGCGCGAGCCAGCTCCTCGCTCAGCGAATCCGGATCGTGCACTTGCAGTTTGCGCAGCAGGCGCACCTCGCTGAGCATGGCCATCATCGAGTGGGCGAGGGTGTCGTGCAGATCGCGCGCGATTTTCAGGCGCTCGCGCACGACGGCGGCATAACGAGACTCCTCGGCAAGACGCTCAACCTCCCGTGTTCGTACGGCGACCCGGCGTTCGAGTTCGCTGCTCAGTGTCAGCAACTCGGTGCGCTCCTGGCGCAGGTCGTCCAGTATCTTGGCGAATGCCGCGGCAAGCTGGGCGACCTCATCGCGGCCTTTCGGCACCTCGATTTGCGCCATCTCATTGCGGCCTACCGCAGCGGCGGAACGAGTCAGGCGCCGCAAGCGATTAGTCAGGTGGCGCGCGCCCAGCGCCCCGATCAACGCAGTGATCGTGCCGAGGCAGATCGAGATCCAAACAATGCGAATCGCCAGCGCGTTCGCGCGCTGATAGACGTGCTCCCTGGATTCGCTGAGCTGCACCTGCCAGCCGAGCGTCGGGTGGCGAGAGCCCACGCTCATCGGCGCCCGCGCGACCACCACCATGGCGCCGCCGGGCAGACGCTCGAACAGCGGAGTGGCCGATGGTTTGGACGGAGCTTCGGCGGCCGGCCCCGATTCCACCGGTCCCGATTCTAACGGCGCCGATTCGAGCGGCCCAGGTTCGATCGAATCGGGTTCGATCGGCGGGGGTTCCTTCAGCGCGACGCCTTCCCATCGTTTGCCGAGCAACGCATCGGGGCCGACGAGCACCTTCGCGGTGCCATCCAGCACCAGAGTTTGCGCGGAGCCGCGGGGGTTCAATGCATCGTTCAGCCGCTGCACATCGTTCGGCGCCCAGTGCCAGTTCAAATGCGCCGCGATCACCCCCAAGACCTGCCCGGAAGCATCGGTGATGGGCGCGGATAGATCCCCGAGCAGGGGTGTGGTGCCGCCCGTGCGCGGCATGCCTTGAATCACGCCGATCCAAGGCCCCTCGAGTCCCGAGGAAAACCACGGCTGATCGGTTACTTTGCTGCCGACGAGACTACTTTCCTTCGCCGCAAGCACCGTGCCGCCGGCATCGGTCACGGCGATCCAGCCAAGATCCGGATAGGCCCCGGCCAGGCGCTCGAAAACGCCGGCGGCGCTGGCCGGGTTCCCGGCGGCGCGCAGGGCATCCAGGCGCGCACTGACCGCCTGGCCCAAGTCCGAGGCCAGTTGGTCGGTCTCGAGAGCCAATCGGCGGACGTGTTGCTGCAGGACAATTTCGCGCGCGACTCGTCCCGCCCAGATCGACGCCGCGATCGCAAAGCTCGCCGCCAGAGCGATCATCAGCCAGATGATGCGCGCGACCAGGCTGCGCCGCGGATCCATATCCCGCAGCAAGGCGATCAGGGAGTTCGACAGGCGCAGCGTGCTCATGAGTTTTCATCGACAGTGACGAAAGTCACTTCCAAATGATGCCTGTCGAGTCGCATGATTACCAACGAGTCTCGATGTGAGTGAATTCCATGACCAAGGAAGAGGCGGCCGGCACACCGCGGGTCCGCATTCTGATTGCGGAAGACCAGGCGCTCGTCAGGCGGGGCACCACCGTGCTCCTGTCCATGGAGCCGGACATGGAAGTGGTGGGGCAGGCCTGCGACGGAGTTGAAGCCGTTGCCATGGCGGAGCAGCTGCGCCCCGACGTGGTGCTCATGGATCTGCACATGCCGCGTCTGGGCGGCGTGGCCGCGACACGCGAAATCACGCGAATGCTTCCGGGTACCCAAATCCTGGTGCTGACCACGCTGAACGACGATGAAACCGTATTCGAAGCGGTGCGGGCGGGCGCGCAGGGGTACCTGTTGAAGGACGTGACGGAGCAGGAACTGCTCGACACCATCCGAGCCCTGCGGCGCGGCGAGTCGCGCCTGACGCCGCAGATCGCGCGCAAGGTCATGGATCAGTTCCGCCGCCTCGCGGGTTCTTCCGAGTACGTGCCGGACGCGGCGCACGCCGAGCAGAAGCGCGCCGTCGGGGCTGAGACGCTGAATGAAAAGGAAGAAAAGATTCTGCGGCTCATCGCCGAGGGCATGAGCAACCGGCAAATTGCCAACGCGCTTTTCCTGGCTGAAGGCACGGTCAAGAACTATGTCAGCCGCATCATGGAAAAGCTGCATGCCAACACGCGCACGGCGCTCGCCGTGATATCCGCCAAGCGCGGTACTTAGGCGCTGCGCGCCAGATCGCTAGTGCCGAGGCGCCATGATGTTGGACGGTTGATGGTATTCGCCCGAGGGGCGGAGCCGTTGGCCGGCAACGAGGAAGCAGTTGCCGGCCGACGGCTCCGCCCCTCGGGCGAATACTCTCACCGCTCCACACCACCCCGCCGACGGTACCCGATCTGCTCCATCTAGACGGTGATGTGCATCCTGCGCGGTGATGTACGTCGGCCAGTGCGCACGGTCAGGGGGGATAAGAGGCTGGACGCCAACTGCTGCCTTTACGTTGGCGTCCAGCCTCTTATCCCCCCTGACCTTGTGAACCGGTCAACATCACCGTGCAGATGTGCTGGTGACTTTCGTCACTGCCAACTCGTGACTTTCGTCATACCGGAACCATGACTTTGGGCACCTGACCGCGGGTGCCGGCAGGTTCATCTTGAGGCTGTCACCACACCGGAAGGTTACTGACGTGAAGGCTGTCCCGGCAATTTGTTTCTGGTTCGTTGTGGGCTTGACCGGATGCGCGGTGGGTCCGAACTATCGTGCTCCGAAGCCCGATACACCTGCGCAGTTCGCGGCAAAAGCTGCAACGAATTCCCCTGCCTCGGCCACCCCTGCCTCGGCCACCCCGGCCGGGCCTGCTCCGGAGTTGGCAAGCTGGTGGCGTTCGCTGAACGATATGGAGCTCGATTCCCTGGTCGAGCGGGCCGTCAAGTCCAATCTGGATGTGGAAATCGCATTGACGAGACTGCAGCAGGCGCGCACCTATGAGGTCGTGGTCGTCGGTCACGCACTACCCGATGTAGACGCCGGCGCGGCGGCGGGACGCGGCACGGGATCGGACCTGACGAAGGGACTCGCGGATGACGCCCTTAGATCCGCAGACACCGGGGCGGGACTGCAGCACATCAATACCATCGCGGGATTCGACACGGTGTGGGAACTCGATTTCTTCGGTAAATACCGTCGTGAGTTCGAGGCGGCACGCTACGACAGGCAGGCGG
>Ga0302324_100007183_pt1 | contig 23794 bp, 22 predicted proteins | sample Palsa_T0_1_FD_201949 | JGI IMG/M metagenome (GOLD analysis project Ga0302324, IMG submission 201949) | Peat permafrost microbial communities from Stordalen Mire near Abisko, Sweden - Palsa_T0_1 | ecosystem: Environmental > Terrestrial > Soil > Palsa > Peat permafrost | place: Sweden: Abisko... | reverse complement strand
GAGATCCCGTGGACCTGTTGCCGTTCGCGCTGGTGCCGGACGACCGTTGCCGAGCTGACCACGGCGATCTGTTCTCGGAGTGGCGGGTCGCCGCACCGGGCGGGCAGCAGGCCGTTGCCATGCCGGTCGGGTCACGTTTCGGCTCCAAGCTCGGTCCGTTCGTCACGGACTTGACGCCTACCGGCGAGTGGCAAGGGACCGCCCCTGGTGACGTGGCGCTGCACTTGACCTTGACCTCATGGCGGATACTGGGCACCACCGAGCGATCCCTGGAGCTGGCCATCGATCACGTCGGCGAGCGGGTGCAATTCGGCCAACCGCTCTCGGCGTTCCAGGCGGTCCAGTTCCAACTGGCCGACGCCGCAGTCGGCACGGACGGGCTGCGGGAGTTGTGCCACTTCACGTTGTGGCGACTCTTTGCCGATCCCGACGCCGGGCTAGCCGATGCCCTGGCCTTGCGGCTCCATGCCGTGGACACCGCCCGGGCCGTGTTGCGAACCAGTCAGCAGCTGCACGGCGCGGCCGGCCTGTGCGACGAGTACGACGTGTCGGTGCTCGCCCGTCACGTTCAGCCTGACCTCCGCTTGCCTTTCGGATCGGAACGGACCTCGGCCGAACTCGTCGAGGCCGTGTCCCGGCTGGGATTCGCCAGCCTCTTTCCCCAGGGCGGCCTGGACCCATGACCACCCTCGAAGGGCCGCCGCTATCGGAGGCTCAAGGGGTGGGCGCCCTGACGATCGGCGGGTTTCTCACCGAGATTTGCGCCCGCTTCGCGGCCAACGAGGCGCTGGTCTTCGACGACCCCCTGCGGGGCGGTGCCACGCGGCGATGGAACTACGCCGAGCTCGGCCGGCAGGCGCATCAGGTCGCCGCGGCCCTGGTGGCAGGCGGAGCAGGCAAAGGTACCCGGGTCGGCATTTTGATGGGCAACCGCCCTGAGGCGGTGGCGGCCTTGTTCGGCGCTGCACTGGTGGGTGCGGTCGCCGTCCCGCTTTCGACCTTCTCCGCAGCGCCGGAGTTGGCCTACATGCTCCGTCACGCCGACATCGAGGTGCTGCTCACCCAGACAGAGATGCTCCACCGCCGCTTCGTCGACGACGTCGTGTCCGTCTGCGCCGAGCTGGACGAGCCCGGCGGGCAGGAGCCGGGCGAGCCGGGCCGCGGCCGGATGACGTCGCTCGGCTTCCCGTTCCTGGACCGGGTGGCGGCGATCGGGCTCGACCTGCCGCGGGGTCGAGTGGAGACGTGGGAAGGCTTTCTGGCGAGGCGCGACTCCGTGTCCGACGAGCTGATCGACGCCCGAGCCGCTCAGGTGTCGCCCTCAGACGACGGCCTCATCACGTACAGCTCGGGAACGACGGACCGTCCCAAGGGCATGCTCCACGCCCACCGTTCACCCACCCTCCAGTTCTGGCTGCAGGCCGGCGTGTTCGGACGGCACCAGGCCACCAGGATGTGGACATCGTTGCCGATGTTCTGGACGGCGGGATTGAACACCGCCATGGGTGCCACCCTCGCCGCCGGCGGGTGCTGGGTGATGCAGGAGTCCTTCGCAGCCGGCGAGGCGCTGCGGCTCATGGCCCGGGAGCGAGTGACCGAGCCCTACACCCTCCCCCACCAGACCGCCGCCCTCGAGGAGCACCCCGACTGGGCTCATACGGACCTCTCGTCGCTGCGATGCGTGTTCGGCAAGTCCGCCTTCGCCCGCCACCCGACCGTCACCGGTGACACGGACTGGAACATGCCGGTCGCCTACGGGCTCTCGGAAACCTGTTCGGGCTTCGCGACCCACTACTCCGACACGCGGCGCGACCTGCTCAAGACCAGCATGGGCCGGCTGCTGCCCGGCAACCGGATGCGCGTGGTGGATCCCGAGACCGGGCGGACCCTCGGGCCCAACCAGAATGGCGAACTGGCCATCGCCGGGCCGACGCTCATGGAGCACTACGTCAAGCAGCATCGCGACGAGTGCCTCGACGCCGACGGTTTCTTCCGGACCGGTGACGCCGGTTTCTTCGACGACGACGGCTTCGTGCACTGGACGGGGCGGCGATCCGAGATGATCAAGACGGGCGGCGCCAACGTTTCGCCGGCCGAACTGGAGGTGGCGCTGCGGGCGTGCCAGCCGGTGAAGCTGGTCAGGGTGCTCGGCCTGCCCCACTCCCGCCTCGGCCAGGTGGTGGTGGCCTGCGTGGTGCTCAAGGACGGAGCCAACGCCAGCGCCGGCGACATCCAGCAATTCCTCCGCCAGCGCGTCGCCTCCTACAAGGTCCCCAAGCAGGTGCTGTTCTTCACCGACGGCGAAATTCCCATGACCACGAGCGACACCAAGGTCCGCGACGCCGAGCTGATGCGGCTGGTGACTGCACGACTGGAAGGAGCCACACGTTGACGAATCTGGACACGACCGACCTCGACCAGTACATGGGCGTCCCGATGGAACCGGGCGAGCTCAAGGAGCCGGTGACGGTCAACGACATCCGCCGGTGGGTGCAGGGGATGCACTATCCCAACCCGCTTCACTACGACGAAGACTGGGCCGCCGCCGGCCGCTTCGGGCGCATCGTGGCCCCGCAGTCCTTCACGGTCGCCTGCGACACCAGCCACGGTTGCTCGCCCGCCCAGGTGGGCCGCATACCGAACTCGCACCTGATCTTCGGCGGGGATGAGTGGTGGTTCTTCGGCCCGCGAGTCGAGCCGGGCGACCGGCTGGTCTGCCACCGGATGCCGTTCGACTACAAGGTGTCGGACACCAAGTTCGCCGGTCCGACCTGCTTTCAGCGGGGCGACACGTTGTACATCAATCAGGCAGGTGAAAGAGTCGCCCAACAGCGGTCTACCTCGATTCGCTATGAAGTACGCCAAGCGCACGAGAAGAAGCTGTTTGACGAGCCGAAGGAACCGGAGTGGACCGACGAGCGGCTCCTGGAGCTGGAGGACATCAAGTCCGGATTCATAGCCCAGATCCAGGACCTGCGCCACGACAAGCGGGTGTTCGGCTCGATCGAGCCGGGCCAGGAGTTGGCCACCAACGTGCTCGGTCCGCACAACCTGGCCAGCTTTACCACCGAGTGGCGCGCCTACCCCATGACGACGTGGGGCGCGACGCTGAAGGGGCCGACGACGGTTAGGGCCGAGGCGTTGGGCTACACCAAAGAGATGAGCGGCTTCGAAGGCGACCGCAAGATGGAGCGGGTAAACCCTGAGCTCACAGACGGCGCCTACTACGGACCGTCCCGGGGGCACCTGCAGCCCCGCTGGGCCCAACACGTCGGCATGGCCCGCGGCTACGGCTACGGGGCGTCGATGGGAGCCTGGATCCTCGACTACGTGGCGGCGTGGGGCGGCGAGTGGGCGTTCATCACGCACTCGGTAGCCCAGTACCGCCATCCCGCGTTCACCGGGGACGCCACCTTTGTCCGGGGCCGCGTCACCGACACTCGGGTTGAGCGGCGCCGGCGCCACATCGCCACGGTGGCGGTAGAGCTGACCAACCAGGACGAGATGGTGATGGCCAAGGGGACCGTTGAGGTCGAGCTACCTGCTGACTGAACGGGACCGGGCGCCGGCCAGACGCACCATGCTGTCGAGGGCGCCCTCGAGCACACCGACCACCGCGGTGCTGTTCTCGCCCGGCACCAGGAACACCGACAGCACCACCCGCAGCAGCAACTCGTTGAGCTCAGCGACGGTGACCCAGCCCTCCCGCACCGGGCTGGCATTGTGCATGACCGGCGCCAGCAACTCCTCGGTGATGCGGTGGAACACCGGCAGCTGCCGGCGGAGAAAGCCGAGCACGAACGCCGGCTCGGTGTCGATCAGCAGCGTCAGGGCCGGGTGTTGCCGCAGGTAGGTGATGATGTACTCGGCGACCTTTTCGAGACGAAGCTCGTCCTCGGGGACGCCGGCGAGCGCCGCTCTGAGCCCCTCTGCGAAGCGATCCTGCTCATACTCGGCGACCACCGCCAAGAGGTCTTCCTTGGTGGGAAAGTACCGATATATGGTCCCGCGTGAGAGCCCGGCCCGCTCGCTGACGTCGCTCATCGTCATGCGGCGCAGCCCGACCCGGCCCATCGACAGCAGAGCGGCCTCGAGGATGCGATCGCGCGTCGCGGGGACGAGTAGAGCCATTGGGTGTGCGACGCTACTGCCGACGCCATCGCGCCGCGGCCTTTGAGCCGTCAGGGCCCGCCGAAGACCAGCGGCAGCTGGAGTACGGTTCGCAGCATCGGGGTCCAGATCAGCTCGGCGCCCTCGGCGATCCGGTAGTCCGGAATCCGGCGGTGCCACTCCCGCATCGCCACCCGAAGCTCCAGCCGGGCCAGGTGGGATCCCAGGCACCGGTGAATGCCGCCGCCGAAGGCGGAGTGCCGGTTGACCGACCGGTCGAAGTCCACCTGGTCGGCACCCTCGACCGTCGCCGGGTCGGTGTTGGCCGCCCCGACGAACAGCAGCACCGATTCACCCTTGTGGACCGGGCAACCTTGCAAGTCGGCGTCCTCGGCCGCGATACGTGCCACCGCGCTGACTGGTGACTCCCACCGGAGCAGCTCCTCGACCGCCGCGGGCACGACACCGGGATCGGCGACGATCCGCTGCCGCCGGGCCGGGTTATCGGCTAGGTGCACCCAGAAGCAGCAGAGGCTGTCGGTCACCGTGTCGAGCCCCGCCAGGATGAACAGATAGCAGACATCCATGATCTCGTCGCGGGTCAGCCGGATGCCATCCACCTCCGCCTCCAGGAGGTCGCGTAGCAGTCCGTCACCCGGTTCCCGCCCCAGCCGGTCGAGGGCGGACTCGAAGTACTCGTAGCACTCCTGGCCGGCGGTGGCGCGGGCCTTGGCCATCTTGTGGACCTCTGTCTCGCCATCGGCGCGGACAATCCCTTCCTTGATGTGCAGCAGGAAGTCGAGGTCCTCGAGCGGCAGTCCCAGCAGGCGCAGGAAGACGGTGGACGGCAGCGGGATGGCAAACTCCGAGGTGAAGTCACACGCACCGCGCTCGATAAACCGGTCGATCAACTGGTTGACGAGGACGGTGACGTCCTGCTCCAGCTTGGCCATCTGGCGGGGGGCGAAATAGGGGTCGAGCAGGACCCGGTACTTCTTGTGGTCGGGTGGGTCGATCTGGAGCGGAATCATGGGGCGGTCGTTGCCCAGCCCGCCCATGCCGCTGCCGAACTGCGACGAGAACACCTTCGGGTTGCGCAACACCTGGTCGACGTCGGTGGCGCGCGACACCACAATGGTCGGCGTACCGCCGGGCAACTCGAGCTCGTCGCGCTTGGGGGGTCCGTCGCGCAACCGCTCGAAAGCGGGTCGCGGATCGCGGGCGAACTCGGGGTCGAGCATCAGCTCGACCATCCAACCCGGCTGCGATGCATCAATGGGTGGCTGACGGGTGTCGGTCTGGCTCATCGGTTCCTTCCCGCCTCGGCGGTGCCACCCGGTGACCGGCCGGTCACCGCGTTGTACACTATGAGCTAATTATGTCACATCCGTTCAGATCCGTCGATACCCGCCGGCTGTCACAGCACCGCCCCGGCCACCTTCAGCTCGAGGATGGTGTCCATGTCGAGGCCCAGCTCCTGCAAGACCTCGTCGGTATGCTCGCCATGCTCCGGGGCGCGGAGCAGGTCGGGCGGTTCCTCGTCGAACTGCAGGGGTGACGCCACCATGCGGAACGTGGCACCGGACGGCACCGTCACCTCTCTGAGGTAGCCGTTGGCGAGCACCTGAGGATCGGTGAGGAGCTCACTAGCGGTCTGCACCGGTGCCCACACGCCATCCACCTCGAGCAGGGCGGACTTCCACTCGTCGAAGGTGCGGCTGGCAAAGATCTCGTCGAGGATGGCAACGCACGCTTCGCTGTTCTGGGCGCGCGCCGACGCATCGACGAAACGGTCGTCGCCGGCAAGCTCGGGGCGGCCTACCTTGGTAACCAGATCTGCCCAGTACCGGTCGGACTCCAGCATGATCAACGACAAGAACCGGTCGTCCTTGGTGCGGTAACTGAGGACCAACGGGTTTGGCACTCGGGCCCGGTTCCCCTGGGGAAACCGCTCGAATCCAAACAGCCCAGCCATCAGAACCGCGGCGCCCGTTGCCCACATGCCGGTGGCCAGCAGCGAGTTGTCGACGACCAGCGCCTCGCCCGTCCGCTCCCGGTGGAACAGCGCGGCGGAGATGCCTCCGGCGATGGTCAAGCCAGATATGACGTCCCCGTAGGCGGGGCCGGGCTGCATGCTTGGATACTCCCCTGGGGTGCTGATGATGTCGGCCGAACCGCCTCGAGCCCAAAACGAGCAGGCGTCGTAGCCACCCCGCTCAGCCTCGGGCCCGCGCTGGCCGTGGCCCGAGCCCCGCACGTAGATGATCTTGGGGTTGACGGCCCGGAGATCGTCGACGTCGATCCGCAAATTGCGGCGGGCCTGGGGACGGAAGTTGGTCAGGAATACGTCCGCCCCTTTCACCAGTTCGAGCAGTAGCTCGTAACCGCGCTCGCTCTTCAGGTCGAGCCCGACGCTCCGCTTCCCTCGATTGGGGAACTCCATCATGAAGTTGATCCCGCCGGGACCGCCGGGCATCAGGCCCGAGGTAACCAGCCCCCGCTGCGGGTCACCAGTCTCGGGATGCTCGATCTTGATGACGTCCGCTCCCCACTCGGCCAGGACGGCACCGGCCACTGGCACGTATGTCCAGGCGGCCACCTCGACCACCCGGATCCCGTTCATAATGCCTTTCACGTAGCTCTCCTCACTCCGATATCAGGGCGAACGCCGACAGGTCGAGGGTGCCCACCGCCATAGCCCCCATGGTTCCGCCGTCGGTCAGGATGTTCTCCCCGGTGATGGCGGCCGCGGCCGGGGAGTTGAGGAAGATGAGCGGATAGGCCTGCTCGTCGGGCGTGGCCCGCCGGCCCAGCGGGATCGGGTAGTTGTCCATGAACGCCTTTCCGACCTGCTCCTCGAAGGCGGGCAGCATCGGCGTGTCGGTCGGCCCGGGACTGGTGCAGTTGATCCGGATGCCCCGCTTGGCCAGCTCGAAGGACCGCCAGACTGTCCACACGATGATGACCTCCTTGGACGGGGCGTAGCCGCTGGCGATCTCCCGGGGGTGCTCCTGAAGCCACTGCTTGCCGGCCGCGAACCCGTTGGTGGTGACGAGTGGCATCCACTTGGCGATGTTCGCCGTCCAGGCCGCGCCGGCGCCGGACGATATGGAGGCGATAGCGCCTCCTGAGGTCATATGGTCGGACACCAGGTCGGTCAGGAGGCGCAATCCCACGAAGTTGACCAGCATGGTGTCGAAGTCCGAGAATTTTCCACCGGGCAGCCCGGCACAGTTGAAGAGGGCGTCCACCGGGCCGCCGATCGCGTCCACGGCTGACTCGATGGCATCTGGATCCCGCAAGTCGACCTGGTGATAACCAGCGACTTCGATCGGGGGTTCCTTCAAGTCGATGACGTGGGTCTCGGCGCCCAGTTCGGCCAGGTGACGCACGGTCGCGGCACCCATGCCGGCGCCCCCGCCGCCGCTCACCACCACTCGACGGCCCTCATAGGCCCACACTGATCCCACGCCGGTCCCCCATCGCTCGTCCCGAACTGACGTTATCGGCTTACTCCGTAGTCACGCCGAGGGCCGGGAGGCAGAACCGCAGGACGTGCGCCCGGGCCTGATCACGATCCATCGGATGCTCGCGGCGCGCCTGCGGGCTGACGAAGCTCCAGACCAGGTCGAATATGGCGGCCGCGTCGCGACCCGGGTCGGCCTCGGGGAACGACCCGTTATCCGCGCCCCGGACCAACACCTGTCGCAACGGCGACACCAGCTGGGATCGAAGGTAGGCCACCTCCTCGTCGTAGCCCGCCGTCTGGCGGGCCGCCACGTTGAACATCACCAGCCGCTGGATGCGGCGCCTGTCGTAAGCGATCGCCAGCATCTCGTCGAGCCAGCCGTCAACGGCGTCGAGCGGCGTGACGGCCTCGTCCACGCGCCTGACCACGTCGGCCACCTCGCGCCCCGACGCGGTGCGAAACATGGCCAGGAGCAGGTCGTCCTTGGAGCGGAACTGCCGGTAGAAGGCGCGCGTCGACAGCCCGGCCTCGTCGAGGATGTCCTGCACGCTGGCGCGCTGAAATCCGTTGCAGCGCATCACCTTGAGGGCAGCATCCATGAGCTGGCCGCGCTCGGCCTGGGCCTCCGCCGACAGCGGTGCCTCGGTCACCCCTAGGCCAGGCCGCGGGTGAGCAGCATGCATCCGACGGTCGAGCCGGCCCCGTTGGCGACCACGGCCACCTCGGGGCGCCCGCCCACCTGGCGGTCACCACCGTCCCCGCGCAGCTGCAGCACGGCCTCATGGATCAGGCCAAAGCCGTGCAGGCGACCAGCCGACAGCTGGCCGCCGCTCGTGTTGAGGGGCAGCTCCCCGTCGAGGGCGATGCGGGACCCGCCCTCGAGGAATGAGGCCGCGCCACCCGTCGGGCAGAAGCCCAGCGCCTCCAGCCACAGCACCGTGATCATGGAGAAGCCATCGTAGAGCTGGGCCACGTCGACGTCCGCGGGGGTGAGGTCCGCCCGCTCCCACAGGTGGGCAGCCGGGTCGCGCCCCGGAAAGGTGGCCAGATCCTCCCACTGGTCCCATGACGGGCGGCCCCGCACAGCGGTCCCGACCGCGTGGATCTGGACCGGCACGTGAGCGGCGTCAGACGCGGTGTCCGTATGGGAAACCACCAAGGCGGTCGAGCCGTCGCAGGGCAGGTCGCAGTCGTACAGGCAGAGCGGTTCGGCGATCATGCGGGCGCCCAAGTAGTCGTCGAGGGTCATGGGCTCGCGCAGGAGGGCCTTGGGGTTGAGAGCGGCGTGCCGGCGGTTGCTCATGGCGATCTGGCCGAGCGACTCGCGTGTCAGGCCGAAGTGGTGGAAGTGGTACTGGGCAGAGTAAGCCAGCCAATCGACCGCCGACATGGCACCGAAGGGCACCAGGTACTGGAACGGCCCGGGCACCCCCCGGCCCATCCCCGACGATCCGATCCCGGCGCGCCCGCCCGAGCCCTGCGCGCTCGACTCGGTCACGGTGCGGTACACCAGTACGTGGCGGGACAGCCCGGTGGCGATGGCCATGCAGGCGTTTACCACCGCCTGGAGCTGGGCGGCCCCGTCGAGACCACCGCTGTACCAATCGACGGATAGGCCGAGGGCGTCGATGACGTCGTTGGGCCCGGGACCGCCGAAGCCGCCGCTGGCCGTACCCCTCCCCCCGCCGGGATAGGTCGACAACCCGTCGATGTCATCAGGTTGGAGTCCGGCGTCCGCGATGGCGGCCTGCACCGACTGCATGGTCAGCTCCATCTCCGACAAGCCTGTCCGCCGGCCGACGACCGATTGGCCGATCCCGGAGATGTAGGAGAGGCGCTCGCCGATCCGGGTGGTCACGGCGACTCCTGCCGCGGACGGAAGAGCGGGTAGTAGATGCCGTCGACGATTTCGAAGACCAGCTCCACCTCCATGCCGAGGATGACGTCGTCCCCATCGATGCCCACCAGGTTGGTCGTGAGAAAGAGACCGGCCTGCTCGTTCAGCTCCACCAGGGCGATGATGTAGGGCTCCGAACCGGGAATCCAGGCTTTGTGATTGACGGTGAAGGTGGCCACCCGCCCCCGGCCGCTGACGGCCTCGGGCGAGACGTTGGCGCCGCGGCAACGCCGGCAACGAGGAGCGGCGGGGTGCACCCACCATCCACAGTCGCCACAGTGGTGCATGTGCAGGCGGCCGTCCCCTCCACCAGTCCAGTACTCCTGGTTGTCGGGGTCGAGGAATGGCCGCAGGCGGAGCGGCAGCACCTCGCCGACCTCTCTTCGGCCGGCCACCTCAGGCCCCCACCAGTAGTTGCAGCAGCTCGGCGCGGGGAACCTTTCCCATCTGATTGCGCGGCAGGTGCTCGACGATCACCAGTCGCTCCGGCACCTTGTACGCGGCCAGCTCCTCCCGGCAGTGCGCCATGATGGCCACCTCGTTGGGCACCTCCCCGGGCCGGCGCTCGACGACCGCCCCCACCCGTTCGCCCAACCGCTCGTCAGGCACCCCCACGACTGCGCACGCTCCTACGCCGGGCGCTTCGCCGAGGACCCGCTCGACCTCGGCCGGATACACGTTGGCCCCGCCCCGGATGATCACCTGACTCTTGCGACCCACGACCCGCAGATGGCCACTTGGCTCGAGCACGCCCAGGTCACCGGTCCGCAAGGCGCCGTCCGTCAGCACCGCTCCCGACGCCTCGGGCTGCTTCCAGTAGCCGAGCAGGGGTCGGTAGCGGCCGGCCCATGGACCGCTGGTCCGGGCAGACAACACCAGCTCACCGTCGACCGTCCCCACATGTACGTGGTCCAGGGGGCGCCCGCTGGTGGCGGGCGGGCGCTCGCCGGTGACGTCATCGATGCTGACCAGGGCGGGGGCCTCGGTCAACCCGTAGGTCCGGCTCACCCGTACACCGAAGCGTTCCTCGAACGCGGCCCGGAGGCGGTCAGGGCAATCGCCGCCGCCGACCCAGACTTCCTCCAAGCTGGCCAGGTCCTCCCGCGTGACGGAGACGTCATTGACCATGGTGTGCAGCTGGGCGGGCGGGCCATTCCAAACGGTAACCCGCTCCCGCCGGATCCAGTCGACGACCGAGGCCACGTCGCCGGGTTCGATGATGACCGCGGTGGCTTCCGCCTGGGCGGTCAGGAGCGTCGTCAGCACCATCATGTTGAGGATGGTCAGCGGCAGGGAATCACCCTTGCGCAATCCCGGCCCCCACCCGCGCCGCGCCACCGTCGCCGCCCCGGGCAGCACCAGGCCGGCCTGGCTGTGTACGGCGCCCTTGGGGAACCCGGTGGTTCCGCTCGTGTAGGCGATGGCCGCGGGCGCGTCGGAATCGGGCTGGGGTACCCGAGGTCGCCCGGCGGACGCGTCAAGAGCGGCGTGCCAAGCGGCCGGCGCCACGATTTGCACCTCCTGGCCGACCCGTCCGACCAGGTCGGTGGCGCTGGGTTCGTCCGCCAGCACCACCTGGGCTCCCGAGTCGGTGACCAGGAACGCCTTCTCGGGAGGTGCCAAGGCCCGGCTGATCCCCACCCAGATGGCCCCGAGCCGCATGGCTCCATGGAACGCCACCACGATGTCGAGATCGTTGGGCAGGGCCGCCGCAACCCGGTCGCCGGGCCTGACCCCGAGGTCGTGGAGGGCGCCGGCGGCCTGGTCGGCCCAGGCGTCGAGCTCGGCGTACGACGTCCGGCCTTGTCGGGTGACCAGCGCCAGCCCGGCTGGGTCGTTTGCCAAGGCGGCGTCGAGGACATCGAACACGCCGGCCGGCACCACCGGGGCCGGACCGCTCACCGGGTCGGAACCGGCGCTTCGGGTCGATCTTTGACTGCAGGCAAGACTGGAGGCGCAGTGCGCCAGTCCGGGATCCCGTCCGCCGGCTCGGCGGCCGGGTACTTCGACTCGTGGATCTCTGCCCAGTGGGAATGGTTGAGCTGGTGCAGCGTGAAGCAGGCGTTGAGCGAGTTGTAGAAGCCCATGTTGTCCACGCTCTGGTTGACGGACTCCTTGATGAGCAGGGCCGCCATGGTCGGGACCTTGGCGATGCGGCGGGCGAACGCGAGTGTCTGTTCCTCCAGGTCGAGGCGGGGAAAGACCTTGGACACCATGCCCAACCGGTAGGCCTCCTCGACGTCGATCGAGTCACCGGTCAGCATCAGTTCCTTGGTGCGGCGCGGTCCCAGCTCCCACGGGTGGGCGAAGTACTCGAGCCCGCACATCCCCAGCCGGGTCCCGACCACGTCGGCGAACACGGCGTCGTCGGCGGCCACGATCAGGTCGCACGCCCACATCAGCATGAGCCCCGCTGCGTACACCGGACCTTGCACCTGGGCGATGGTGATCTTCCGCAGGTCGCGCCAGCGCCGGGTGTTCTGGAAGTAGTAGTGCCACTCCTGGAGCATGCGCTTCTCGGCTCCCTCCCGGGTGCCTCCGTTGGTGACCGCGCTCGGATGCTGGTCGGGACCGGGAGCAAAGTCGGCCCGGGATTCGGCCGAGCCCATGTCGTGGCCGGCCGAGAAGAGGGGCCCCGCTCCGCCGAGTATCACCACCCGCACCAGGTCATCGGCCTCGGCACGGCGGAAGGCCGCGTCCAGCTCCACCAGCAGGCCCCGGTTCTGGGCGTTGCGGGCCTTGGGCCGGTTGAGCATGATCCGGGCGATGGTGCCTCCGTCGAGGCCCTCGTAGGTGATGAACCGGTACTCGTCGCTCATCGAGCGGCCATCTTTCCCAGGTCGCTGGCCCGGGTGGAATGGGTCTGGGCCCGAGGGTTGGCCCGGGGCCGGATGGCGACGTCGTGGCCGGCCGCCTGGCGGCGTAGGGCGCCGACGGTGCACTCCTCAGCTGCCCTGACGCTAAAGGGGTCGAAGTTGAAGAGCCGGATGGCGTTGAGGTGGCTCATCCGATCGATGTCTCGGCGGTCGACCCCGTCCATCTGCTTCATGAACGTCTCGGGGGCGGTAGGCCAGGTGGAATCCGAGTGCGGGTAATCGCACTCCCAGCACACGTTGTCCATGTTGAGGAACTGCCGGCTGGCTACGCCGAAGTGGTCGTCGATGAAACAGGTGATCACGTGCTCGTTGAACACCTCACTAGGCAGCCGGTCCCCGAAGTCCTGCCCGGTCCAGAAATGGTGGCGTTGGTAGTTGTAGTCGACGCGCTCGAGGAAGTAGGGAATCCAGCCGATCCCACCCTCGGACAGCGCGAACATGAGCGATGGAAAGCGGCGCAGCACCGTGGACCACACCAGGTCAGCCGCCGCCTGCACGATGTTCATCGGAGTCAGGGTGATGAGCACATCCATCGGGGCGTCGGGGGCGGTGATCACCAGCTGCGATGAGGATCCGATGTGCATGCAGACCACGACCCCCTCGTCGCTGCACGCCGTCCAGAACGGGTCCCAGTGGTCGGAGTGCACGCTCGGCCATCCCAGCTTGGAAGGGTTTTCGGAGAAGGTGACGGCGTGGGCGCCCTTGGCCGCGGTCCGCCGGACCTCGGCGGCGAGAACCTCGGGATCCCAGATCGCCGGCAACGAGCATGGGATAAACCGGCCCGGGTAGCTGCCGCACCACTCGTCGATGTGCCAGTCGTTATAGGCCCGCACCATCGCCAGGGCCACGTCCTTGTCCTCGGTGCGGGCGAAGAGCTGCCCGCAGAACTGCGGAAAGGACGGAAAGCACAACGAGCCGAGCAAGCCGTTGGCGTCCATGTCCTTGATCCGCTCGTGAATGTCGAAGGTGCCCGGCCGAATCTCGTCGAGCGCGGTCGGCTCGATCCCGTACTCCTCCGGGGGCCGGCCGGCCACCGCATTGAGGGCCACGTTGCTGATCTCGGCCCCTTCGTACGCCCAGGCGTTGGTGCCGTCGGACCGGGTGATGAACTGTGGGGCCAGCTCGACGTAGCGGGCCGGCAGCCTGCCCTCGAAAACGTTTGGGGGCTCTACCACGTGGTCATCCACGCTCACCATGATCAAGTCGTCGAGGTCCATCAGAACCCCCCTTTTCGTGCGGTCTTGGGCAGGACACTACCGGGCGTTGCGGTGCAAGCCGCCGTCGACATCTCAGTCGTCCTCGAGGAAGACGGCCCGCTCGGGGCAGTTCTGCTGCGCCGTCTGGGCCTGGCCGACAAGCGCGTCGGGCACGACTGCACAGGTCACCACGCCGTAGCCACGGTCGTCAGCGTCGAACAGTTGAGGAGCCAGGGCATAACAACGCCCGTGCCCAGTGCACAAGGACTCGTCGATCCGGAGTCTCATCGCCAGCAACCTCCCCGGTTGATGGCACAACTCTGCCATCCTGAGGCAAGACAGGCCACCTGGCCCGGCCTGAATTAGGGTCCAGGCCTTGTGGACCTCGGCATCGTCGGTCGGCTGGCCGTGGTGACCGGTGCGAGTCGGGGTATCGGACGGGCCGTCGCCGGAGCGCTCGCCACGGAAGGGGCGGCGCTGGTGATATCCGCCCGCGGGGCGGCCGACCTGGATACGGCCGTGCGCGAGCTGCAGACAGCCGGAGCCAACGTGGTGGGAGTGGCCGGCGATGTGTGCGCTCCTGAGACGACCGCAGCGATCGTCGAGGCAGCCGCCGGCGCCCACAACGGGATCGACATATTGGTCAACAACGCCGGCGGCGAGAGCGGCCACCAACCCATCGACCAGCTGAGTGACGATGACTGGGAGCTCGCCTACCGGCTCAACGTGGTGAGCGCGGTGCGCCTCACGGTGGCCGCGCTCCCTCACATGCGCGCCCAGCGTTGGGGCCGCGTCGTCAATGTGGCGTCCTACACCGCCAGGGTGCCCGAACCGTTCTGCGGGCCGTACGCGGCGGCCAAAGCGGCGCTGGTCAACGTGACCCGCAACCTGTCGCGCGCCTACGGAGCCGACGGTGTGTGCGCCAACTGCGTGCTGCCCGGGCTGACCGAGACCGAGGGGGTGCGGACGGGATTCGAGGAGGCCGCCGCCACCACCGGCCGATCGCACGAGGAGCTCTTGGCCCGCATGCTGGACCGCGCCCCGATCGACGCCGGCCGGCTGGGGACCGCAGCCGAAGTCGCGGCGGCGGTGATGTTCTTGTGCTCCGAGCGAGCCTCGTGGATCACGGGAGCCGCGCTGGCCGTCGACGGCGGCACTGTCCGTAGCGCACCCTGACAGCCGTACGAGAGGAGACCGATGCCCAGCCCCTACGAAGCCTTTACCGCCCTCCGCTTCGAGCACCCCGCCCCTGGAGTGGTCAAGATCGTCCTGGATGGGCCCGGGCTCAACGCAGTGGGTCCCCAGCTCCATCGGGAGCTCGCCGACGTGTGGCTGGCGGTCGACCGTGACCCTGACACCCGGGTCGCCCTCCTCACCGGGGCCGGAAAGGCGTTCTCGGCCGGGGGCAGCTTCGAGCTGATCGACCAGATGACCGCCGACTACGGGAGTCGCATCAAGGTCATGCGCGAGGCCAGGGACCTGGTCATGAACGTCCTCAGCTGCTCCAAGCCGGTGGTCTCAGCCATCCACGGACCAGCCGTCGGCGCCGGCCTGGTCGCCGGCCTGCTGGCCGACGTATCCGTCGCCGGCCGCACGGCGCGCATCATCGATGGCCACACCCGCCTCGGGGTGGCAGCCGGTGATCACGCGGCCATCTGCTGGCCCCTCCTCTGCGGCATGGCCAAAGCCAAGTACTACCTCCTCACCTGCGACACCCTCCGCGGCGAAGAGGCAGAGCGGATCGGCCTGGTCTCACTGTGCGTCGACGACGACGCCGTGCAAGACCGGGCCTTGGAGGTGGCGATCCAGTTGGCGCAAGGGGCTCAGAGCGCCATCCGTTTCACCAAGCACACCCTCAATCACTGGTACCGCGCCAACGCCGCGGTGTTCGATGCCTCGCTCGCCTACGAGTTCTTGAGCTTTAGCGGCCCGGACGCCGCGGAAGGGTTGTCGTCCCTGCGGGAGAAGCGCCCGCCGATCTTTACCGGACCGGCCAGCGAGTAGGCGAGCCTCACGGCAACCCGAAGACCAGGGGAAGTCGGTCGATCTGACGGAGAGCGGGCGAGTAGACCAACTCGGTGCCAGGAGCCAGGTGGTACTCAGGGATACGGCGGTGCCATTCGCGGAGCGCCACCCGCAGTTCCAGGCGCGCCAGATGCGATCCCAGACACCGGTGGACTCCTCCCCCGAAAGCCAGGTGACGGTTCGGGTTGCGGGTCAGGTCCACGCGGTCGGCGCCCGGGATCGCCCGTTCGTCGGTATTGGCTGTCCCTAGCCCCACCCCTACCCGGGTGCCCTTGGCGATAGGGCACCCATCGAGCTCGGCGTCGGCGGCGGCCACCCGGCCGACGGTGGTCACCGGGGTTTCCCACCGGAGCAACTCCTCGATGGCGGAGGGGATGATGGCCGGATCGTCGACGATCGCCTGCCTGGCCCCGGGATGGCTCGCCAGGTACGCAAGGTCACATTCGAGAGCGTCGGTCACCGTGTCGAGGCCCGCCAGGAGAAGGAGAAAGCACATACCGAGGATCTCGTCCTCGGTGAGCCGGTCGCCGGCGACCTCCGCGTCCAGGAAGCGACTCAGGAGGTCGTCGCGCCGGTGGTCCGCACGCTCCTCGAGGGCCTGCTCGAAGTAGGCGTCGATGCGCTCGGCCGACCGGCGCTGATACGCCTGCACCTCCTCGACTGTCGTGCCCTGGGGGCGGATGATCCCGTCCTTCATGCTGAGGAACATTTCGAGGTCCGATAGGGGCATACCCATCATGCGCAGGAACACCGCCGAGGGCAGGGGGATGGCGAATTCGGCGCCGAACTCGCACTCGCCCCGCCCGATGAAGGCGTCGATGAGGTCGTTGACCAGCCCGGTGATGTCGTCTTCCAAGGGGGCCATCTGGCGCGGCGCGAATATGGGGTCGAGCAGGCGGCGGTACTTGACGTGGTCCGGGGGATCGACCTGCAGCGGTATGAGCGGCCGCTTCTGTCCCAGGTCCACCGCCTCCATCGCCGACGAGAAGATCTCCGGGTGCTGAAGGGCGAATTCCACTTCGCCCCTCCGGACGACCTGCACGGACCCGAACAGGCCCGGGACCACCCCGCCCACGTCGCGAAGCCGGCGCCAGAAGGGATGGGGATCGTTGGCGTGGGCCGGATCGGTGAACTCGGCGGGATCGAATGGGTCGGTCACGAGCGCGGTAACCCCAGAACCTTTTCGGCGATGATGTTGCGCTGGATCTCCGACGATCCGGCCGAGATGGTGAGACCGAAGGACCGGAAGTACTGCTCCATCCAGGTGCTGGCTTCGTCAACGGCCAGGAACGGTCCCCTGGCCCCTTGGGGACTGACGGTTACCGACGCCGCGCCTTCCACCTCGGCGGCCACCAAGCCCAGGCGCTGCCGGGTCTCGCTGGAGAACAACTTCATGAGCGCCTGCTCCGGGGCGCTCCCGCCTCGCATCAGCTTGCCGAAGCCCCGGTACCCGAGGCAGCGGACCGCCTGGGTGTCGACGTACAGGTCGGCGACCATCGCCGCCGCGACGGCGCGCTCGCCGCTGCGCAACTTGGACAGCCACCCGGGAGCCGCGTCGAGCATGTGCCGCATCGAGGCGTCCAGGGCCATGACACTGCTGACCCACACCATCCCCCGCTCGTGGGCGAGTGAGCCGTTCGCCATGGCCCAACCGTCATTGAGGGTGCCAACCAGGTTGGCCGCGGGTACGACGACGTCAGTGAAGAACACCTCGTTGAGCTCGGGATACTCCGGTGCGACGAGCTCGGGGAGCGGGCGCACTGAAACCCCGGGAGTATCGATGTCGACGAGGACGACGCTGATCCCCTTGTGCTTGGCCGCGCTCGGGTCGGTGCGGCAGAACAAGAAGCAGAAGTCGGCGTGGTTGGCGCCCGACGTCCACACCTTCTGGCCGTTGATCACGAATTGATCACCGTCGAGAACGGCCCGCGTCGACAAGGCGGCCAGGTCGCTGCCCGCTCCGGGCTCGCTCATCCCCAAGCACCCGGTCCGCTCGCCCCGGAGGATCGGCATGGCGTAGCTGCCGATTTGCTCTTCGCTGCCGTAGTCGAGGATCGAAGGGGCGATGATGCCGAGGCCCTGAGGGTTGGTGCTCCGCGGCACGTCGGCGCGAGCCATTTCCTCCAGGTAGACCAACTGCTCGAGGGGGCTGGCGTTACGGCCGCCTCGCTCGGGAGGCCAGCCGGGGACCAGCCACCCGGCGTCGAACATGGTTCGGGTCCACCGCCTCGCCCACGGCGGCGCATGGCCCGAGGACAGCGCCGGATCGGCGGCCATCTCCTCGGGCGACGGTCGGTTGTCCGCCAGCCAGGCCAGGAACGTCTGGCGGAACCCCTCCACCGATCGGTCGAAGCTGAGTCTCATGGGGCCTCGCTGCCGGCCGGTTCGTCGAGCACCAAGCCGAGCCTGCTGACGATCGCGGCCCGCTGCATCAGGGCGGATCCGAACAGGGCGTTTGCCGACTTCGCCCGCTTGAGATAGAAGTGCAAGTCGTGCTCCCAGGTAAAGCCGACGCCCCCATGGAGTTGCAGGCCGTCCTGCACCACCAGGCGCTGGCAGTCCCCAGCCGCAGCCTTGGCCATCGCCACGGCCAGACCCCGCCGCTCATCGTCCTCCGCGATGGTGAGGGCGGCGAAATAGGCGAGAGAGGTGGCCCGCTCGACGGCCAGGTACATGTCTACCAAGCGGTGCTTCAACGCCTGGAACGACCCGATCGGGCGCCCGTACTGCTCCCGGTCCTTGGCGTACTGCAAGGTGATCTCGAATATGGCCCGGCAGGTCCCGGTCATCCCGATGGCGATGGCGGCAGTCGCTTCCTGGATCGCCCGGTTGATCGTCTCCACTGCGCGGGGGTCACCGGGAGCCACCAGCATTCGGTCGGCCGGAACCGCCACGTTGTCGAGCAGCACCTCGGCGAGCGGCTGGGACGGATCTATGACATCGGCGGGCCGCGAGGTCAGGGAAGCCTGGGCCACGACGAACACGCCCAGACCCTCGTCGCCGCTGGTTCCCTCCTGGCGCGCCACCACCGCCACCTCGTCCGCGGTGGCGCCATCGAAGACAAACGATTTCTTACCGTCGAGCACCCAGCTGTCACCGACCGGCCGGGCCGTAGTGGCTACCGAGGCTGCCTCCCAGCGACCGTCGTCCTCGGCCAGGGCGAGGGTGCCCGTCGATCCGGCTTCGGCGACAGGCCGGAGGAACGTGTCCTGCTGCTCGGACGTGCCGGCCTGGCGCACCATGGGCACAAATTGGGTTGCCGTGCTGACAAAGGGGGTCGGTGCCACGGCGCGACCCAGCTCCTCGACGACCACCGCGAGCTCCACGTAACCCAGGCCCAGGCCGCCGAAGGGCTCGGGAATCGTCAGCGCCGGCCAATCGAGCTGGACCATCTGTCGCCACAGTGGGGCGGCACGGGAGGCGCCGTCGTCGGCCTTGGATTCGTAGACTTGGCGGACCATCGATGGGGGGCAAGCCGTCGCCAGCACAGCGCGAACGGCGTCGCGCAGCTCCTGCTGGTCGTTGGTCAGCTCGAAATCCATGTCGCTCCTAGTGTTGTCCAACTGAGCAAGGGGCACACTTGGACACCGCGCGGACCCGGAGGTTCGGCATTGGCACGAAGTAGCAACACGGCGCCCCCTACGGTCCCGCCCAAGGGAACACTCAACGACCGGAGGTGGCAGGAGGTACTGGACGCCGCCGCCGCCACGTTCGATGAGAAGGGCTACCAGGCGGCCACCCTCCAAGACGTGGCCTCCCGCGTGGACCTGTTGGCCCCGAGCCTCTACTACTACATCAAGACCAAGGAGGATCTGCTCTTCGGGGTCATGCAACGGGCGCACCAACTCGGTCTTCGGCTGATCGAGGAAGCACCCGAGCTAGCGGGCGCAGACGCCGAGACCCGCCTCGTCGAGTTCATCCGACGCTGGATGGGCGGCACCTACCCGCCCGAGGTCCGCATGGTGGAACGAGACCTGCGCCACCTCAGCCCGGCCCGTCAGGCCGAGGTGATGGGCTGGCGCGACCGCATGGATCATTATCTGGAAGACATCGTTCGCCAGGGGGTGACGGACGGCACCTTCGACGCCGACCTGGAGCCGAGCGTGGTGGCGAGCACCCTCTTCGTCGTCCTCAACTCGACGCCGACCTGGTGGCGGGCATCCGGGCGCCGGTCCTACGCCGAGCTGACGGAGTGGTACGCCAAACTGTTCGCGGGCGGCCTGCGATCAGAGCAGGGTCCTCGACGCGCCGTTTGACACCCTCAGGATGACACCGGTAATCTAACTTCTATTCGATAGATGAAGGTTCTCCGGGGGGTTTGATGTCACTCGTGGCCGAGCCACAGGAGGCGAGAGTCGACCAAGGTCGCCGTCCGCCGGATCCACAACAACCCGCGGCCCGGCAGCACCAATCGCCCGCACTCCCCCGCGGCGATGCGATGGTGGCCTACGTCGACCGCCTGGAGGTCCTCTACCAGGTGCGAGGTGGAGGCCTCGACCCCGACCACGTGGCGACGCTCGTCGAGCTGGGCGGCCAATGGCCACCGCTGGTGGTGTGGGCGGACCGTCCCGAGGCCGTAATTGACGGGGCTCACCGCCTGGCCGCGGCCAAGCGGCTCGGCCATCGGACGGTAGCTGTCATCGCCTTCCACGGGTCGCTCGACGACGCCTTCGTCGAGTCCGTGCAACGCAACGTGGTGCACGGCCTGCCCCTCGCGCTCGAGGACCGGCTGAGGGCCGGACGGCGCATCGTGCGCCGGCACCCGGAGTGGTCCGATCGGCGCATCGGTGACGTGTGTGCCTTGGCGGCCAGGACCGTGGCTCGGCTGCGCCGGGACCTGGCCGCCGACTCGGCGCCGCCCGTCGTGGCGCTCGACGCCGGGATCGCCTCGGCGACTCGGATCGGCCCAGACACTCGGATCGGCCCAGACACTCGGATCGGCCCAGACACTCGGATCGGCCCAGACACTCGGATCGGCCCAGACACTCGGATCGGCCCAGATACTCGGATCGGCCCAGATACTCGGATCGGCAGGGACGGGAGGGTCCGTCCGGTCGAGCCCAGCGTGGTACGCCAGCGCATCGCCGAGGCCCTGGCCTCCAATCCGAGTGGCACCCTGCGCCAAGTGGCTGCCGCGGCCGGCGCCTCTCCGGAAACCGTGCGGCGGGTGCGACTAGGGCTCGGGACCCGAGCCGAGCCTCCCGAGACGTCGACTTCTGGCGGGCCCGGCTCGAACACCCAGGCGTCGTGGCGCGCCGACCTGGCCCTGACGTCGGGCACCGAGCTGGGCGACCTGGTCGAGTGGTTGGAACGGACCGACCCGGGCGACAACCCATACCACTACGTGGGTGGAGTCCCGCTCAGCCGGGTGTACGAGCTCGGAGATGAGGCTCGTCGGCGCGCCGCCTTCTGGACCGACATGGCCCGATCCCTCGAGGCGCGCGCCCGGAGACCGGCATGCTCGCGGACCTGAGCCCGCGGCAGCAGGGCGGCATATCAGTCGACGACTAGGGGCTCGCAGATGCGGCATGGCCGCAGGCGGGCGACCTCCTCGGTCGACACGGAGCGAACCGAAGACAAGCGGTTGGCGACGATGGGACACGCCGGCGTGTGGAAGTTGGTGCCCGTCGGCGTGGCCACATAGGCGGGGCTGGCGCCGTTGCGCGACGGGGGGACCGCACCGCCGCTACTGCCAGCACTGCCAGCACCGTCAGCACTGCCATCGACGCTAACGGCCCGGTCCGACCTCAGGACCTCGAGCAGGGCCCGCATCTGCTCGGCCTGCTCGCGCATGGCCTCTTGATGGTGCAGATCGGCCTGGTCGTAGATGCGGTAGAGCCAATGGGCCCAGTAGAAGAAGCAACCAATGATGACAATGGCCAAACCGAGTAGCCCGCCGCTGATGATGTAGGGGATCTGTTGCTGGTCCACCCGCCCGTGGGCGGCACCCGCCCAGCCGAGCAGGATGACCGCCACTCCGAGCGGGAGCAGGATCGCCCCGGCCAGGATCTGCCAGGTGTTGCGCAGGTCGAGGTCGCTCGAGCTGACCCGCGCCCAGATGCCGGGCGGCCGGTCCTGGCCCGACGCTACGGGCGGGAACAGCCCGCTGGCCGGCGACGGAGGAGGCGGCGGCGTCACCGGACTCTCCGTGGTGACGGGATCGGCGGGATCGCCGACTCTCGGTCGCGGGCTCACGGGGTCCTCCCTCGTAACAGCTGCCAGTTGGCGTAGCCGAGCAGCGGTCCGGCCGCCACGATCGACAACAGCACGGCGATGACCACCCAGGCCACCCGCACCGGGAGGCCGAGGAAGCTGGCCGGGGTCACCGCGGGGAACGACGACGGGGTCTGGCTGACGGGGACCGGGGCGGCGACGGCCGGCGACGGGGCGCTGCTGATGGCGGCCGGAACCGAGGTGGTAGTGGAGACGGACGAAGATCCGCTCGTCGAGATGACGGAACCGCTCGCGACGGTCTTCGCGGTGGTGACGGGTGTGACGACCGCTGGGGTCGACGGAGGCGTGGCGATGGAAGGGAAGGGGACGAACGGCGGCAACGCGGTGGCGTCCGCGCTGGCCTGGCTCAATCCCAGGTCGACGTCGAGGCCCACCGAGCTGAGCGGCACTTCGCCCTCAGGGTTGGGGATGTGGGCGTCGAGGAAGCCGACCTGCACCGCGGCGGAGGTGACCGACGCCGACTGGCCGTTCTGCTGCGAGCTAGGCGCGATGGTCGTGACGGTGAGGCCCAACTGCTGGAGCACCCCGAGGACCTCGTTGAGCGCCACCACTGCCAGGCCGCCCTGGTCGGAGCTGACCAGGCGGATCCCGTTCGGCCCGATGTAAGCGGAGTAGAGGCCGAGAATGGTGACGGCCCCGATGTGCAGGGTGCTGTTCTCCTGCCCGACGGTGCCATTCGAGGAGGCCGTGGCCGTGGATGAGATCCCGGCAATCTGGATCACGCCCGCGATGGTGATGTGGTTGATCTCAGTGTCAGCGGTGGTGGCGACCGAGGCGGCCTGGACGGTGGCACCGGTGGACGAGGTCGACGACCCGAAGTCGAAGGCGCCGCCGACACTCGTGTCGTTGAGGCTGGCCGTGGCGGTGGTGGCGGCCGGGCCGGATTGCGTGCTGGCTGTACCGGCCCCGACAGCCGACCCGCCGGGAGGCGCGTAGCTGCTGGAGGTCCCCGCGGTCAGCTGGGCCGGGTAGTCGGATTCGGCCAGGACATGGTCGTTGAGCAGACTGACCAGCTGCGGTGGCACCGAGGACGAGAAGGTCTGGACGGCATTGCCCGCGTCGGCGGCGGTGGGTCCCGGGTAGACGGGCGAGGCCACGCCGCTCGTCGAGGGCCCGGTTGACACCGTGGAGGAGGCATACGGCATGTCGGCCTCCACCAGGTTGCCCTGGGTGAGGTTCCCCGCCCCCACCAGGCCCGGCGTCAAGGGCGAGATCTGGACCGCTACCGCGGTCGCCGACGTGTTGAGGCCGGCCAGACCGCTACCGGGCGCGGCGCCGACTTGGGCGCTGGCGGTGGGCGCGACCAAGAAAGCCGCTAGCGGCAAGCCGATGATCAGGGTGGCCGCCACCGACACGGCCACTCGCCCTCGCCGCCGGCGCGACACGCTTGCCATCGTTATCGTCCCGCACCCAGATAGGCCGCGGTCAGCGCCGCAGAGGTCCGGAGATCGGCCGGCTCGCCCATGTCGACGATCCTTCCTTTTTCCAGAACATAGCCGTAGTCAGCCAGCTCGAGCGCGGCGTCGACGTACTGCTCGACCAGCAACATGCTGATTCCAGCGGCCGCGCCGCGCCTGATGGCGTCGAACAGCTGGGCAGTGACGAGAGGGGCCAGGCCCATCGAGATCTCGTCCAGCATGAGCAGGCGGGGGCGGGCCACGAACGCCCGGGCCAGGGCCAGCATCTGCTGCTCGCCGCCCGAGAGCGTGCCCGCCTGCTGGCCCAGGCGGGCGCCGAGGACCGGAAAGAGCGCCACCGCCTGGTCGACCACCACGTCGGGATTCCCTGTCCCGCCGCCATACGTGGCCATGGACAGGTTCTCCGCCACGTTGAGGCTGGGAAAGATACCGCGGCCCTCCGGCACGTGGACGATGCCCAGGCGGGAGATGGCATGGGGTACCAAGCGCCCGATGGACCGGCCCCCGAAGCGCAGCCATCCGCCATCAGCGCGGGCGAGGCCGGAGATGACCCGCAGGGTGGTGGTCTT
>Ga0302324_100007178_pt1 | contig 23802 bp, 24 predicted proteins | sample Palsa_T0_1_FD_201949 | JGI IMG/M metagenome (GOLD analysis project Ga0302324, IMG submission 201949) | Peat permafrost microbial communities from Stordalen Mire near Abisko, Sweden - Palsa_T0_1 | ecosystem: Environmental > Terrestrial > Soil > Palsa > Peat permafrost | place: Sweden: Abisko... | reverse complement strand
TCAGCGCGTGAATCTCGCCTTCATTGACGGTCATGTCGAGCCCACTCACGGCTTTAACGCCGCCGAAGCTCTTGACCAGTCCCCGCAGCTCCAGGATCGGGGTTGCCATCAGGCGCTGTCCGCGACGTTGCTTGTCGCGCGCATCGGCGCCGCAGGCGGTGTCTGGTAGGTCGGAATCAGGCGGCGTACGAGCCCCACGATCCCTTCGGGCATGAAGATGACCATCACGACGACGGCTGCGCCGTAGACCATGATGTACGAATCTTTGAGCGGCCGCAAAAATTCGGGTAGGAACGTCAACAGAATCGCGCCGGTGACGGCACCTGTGATCGTCGCCGAGCCGCCGATGACGAGCATGACGAGGAAGATCACCGACTGATCGAACGAGTAAGAATCAGGGCTGATGAAGCGCGTCATGTGCGCGATCACACCGCCCGCAAGCCCGCCGAACCCTGAGGCCAGGACGAAGGCGAGCACCTTGTAGTGGGTGACGTTGATCCCCATCGCTTGCGCCGCAATCTCGTTCTCGCGGATGGCCTCGAAGGCACGCCCGATGCGCGAATGCTTAACGCGCCACGCGATATAAATCGATAGCAGCAGCGCACCATACGCGACGTAAAAGTAGGTCTGATATGTGTCGAGCGCGAGCGTACCGAGGTGCGGCGGTGGAATGCTGTTGATCCCGTCCGGGCCGTTCGTCAATCCGCGCGCATTGATAAAGACGAGCTGAACGATGATGCCGAAGCCGATCGTTGCGAGCGCCAGATAGTGTCCCGAAAGGCGCAAGGCCGGATAGCCGACGCCGGCGCCGATCGCGACGCTGACCAAAACGCCGAACGGAATTGAGATCCACGGCGACAGGCCGAGCGTCGTCGACGCAATCGCCGATGAGTAGGCCCCGATTCCGAAGAACGCGGCTTGCGCGAGCGACATCTGCCCCGCAAATCCCAGCAAGATGCCGAGGCCGATCACGACGATCGCGTAGATCAAGGCCGTGTCGGTCACTTGGAGCATGTATTGCGAGTGAAGGACGAATGGGATGCATGCGCACGCGAGCGCCAACAGGGCAACGAGGGTGGCGCGGCGGTTCATGCTTTCTCCGAGACGCGTTCGCCGAACAATCCGGACGGACGCAGCAGCAACACCCCGATCAAGATGACGAACGCGATTGCGTCCTTGTAATCCGACGAGATGTAATAACCGCCCAAATTCTCGACTACGCCAATGAGCAAGCCACCGATGATAGCGCCCGGGATGCTGCCGAAACCGCCGACGATGCTCGCGGCAAACGCTTTGAGCGAGATCAAGCCGCCCATTTCTTTCGTGACCGTGAAGATCGGCGAGACCAATAGCCCGGCAATCGCGCCCAGCAAGACGCTATAAATGAACGTGATCGCGACGATGCGGTCGACGCGGATTCCGAGAAGCTGGGCGGTGGCGCGATCTTGGGCCGTCGCGCGCATTTGCTTTCCGAGCGTGGTGCGCTCGAAGAGCACGAACTGAAAGGCGATCAGGAGAGCAGAAACGCCGAGAATCAGAAGATCTTGCGTGCGAAGGTGCAGACCGCCCGCGCTCAGCGTTTGCAACGCGAAGGGGCTCGGAAACACGATCGGCTGACTTCCCCACACGATTTGGGCGAGATTGCGTAAAAAGATCGAGACGCCGATTGTCGAGATGACCACCGGCAACCACCCTCGATCGCGCAACGGATAATATGCGATCCGATTGAAGAGCAAGCCGAATCCTGCCATCAGGATCAAAACGAGCAGATAGACGGCGATGATCGGAAGCTGCCAGTGCATGACGGAGCCGAAAACGATCACTGACGGCAGAATGAACGACACCGCGATGAACGACGGAAACATCACGAAGTCGCCCTGCGCGAAATTGACGACGCCGACGGCGTTGTAAATGAGGATGAATCCGAGCGCGACGAGTGCGTAGATCGCGCCCATCGCCAAGCCGCTGACGATGAGCTGCAGCGTCGCGCTCAGATCGAACATGCTTAGACCGAGACGGTGACGGTTTTGACGAGTACGACCTTCCCGTTTTTCACGACGCCGACCGACATGTTGTGCACGAGGTTACCTTCCGCGTCGCACGTGAAGTCGCCGAGTACGCCTTCCCAGTGTTTCGTCTTATGCAGCGCTTCGACGGCTTTCGCGGGATCGGCGGTACCGATCTTACGGTATGTGTCCGCCAGCAACAGAAACGCATCGCGCGTCCAGCCTTGTCCCGTGCCTACATCCGGCTGGCGATGATACTCGCGGTAGAACGTCGTGATGAACTTCGTCGCGATGTTCGAGTTGAAGCCGATGATGAAGTCTTGCGCGACGAAGATGCCTTCGGCTGCCGCTCCGGCCGTGGCAAGTGCCGTGGTGTTTCCGACTGCCGGCGAACCGAGCAACGCGATGTTCGCATTCATACCGAGCGACTTGAATTGGTCGAGGATTACGGCCGTGTCGCTGGGGTTTTGCACGTAGGCGACGATTCCGTCGGCGCCCGCCGTCTTGAGGCGCAGCAACTCTGGGGTGAAGTCCTTTGTGTCTTTCGGAAAGCCTTCGCGCCCGATCGCTTTCATATTATAGTTTTTCAGCGACGCCTCAACCTGATCCGCGCCGCCGCTTCCGAACGCTTCCGTCGAATGCAAGATACCGATCTTCTTCAGCTTCTTATCTTTAACGGCAAAGTCAACTAAACCGTGCGCGGTGATCCCATCGGATGCGCGGCAACGGAATAGGTTGGTCAACCCGAGCTGGGTGTTCTTGACCGCGGTTCCGCCCGTCATCCACGGTAACGCCGCGCCCTTCATAACGGGCGCCATTGCTTGGATTTGTGTCGAGAGAACCGGCTGCACGACGGCGACGACATTTTCGCCCAGCAGCTTGTTGAGCGCGCCGACCGCAGCTTGATTGTCATTGGTCGCATCCTCGACGACCAGCTCGACCGGGCGATCATCGAAGCACTTGCCGGGCCGGGAGTTGATCTCTTCGACCGCGTAGTGCGCACCTTCGAGCTCTTCCTGTCCGTTAAGTGCATTGGACCCGGTGATCGGTGGAATCGTGCCGATCCGAATCGGCTCGCCTTTCCCAAGAGCGATGTTGGGAAAGGCGAACGTTGAAGCCGCACCCGCGACTGCTGACTGAACGAGAAATCTCTTGCGAGTCTCAGACATGCAAAAATCCCCTCTACTTAGCGCTCGTAGGAGTTGTAAGATGATAGGACAAGTCCTTCCATGATGACCACCTTCCAGACCGTATCGTCACGCCGTTTACACGAACGAGTTCTCGATGCACTCGTCGAGAGTATCGTTGCCGAAAAGTTCGCGTCCGGCGATTCGTTACCGTCGGAAGCCGAGATGTGTGAAGTCTACGGCGTTTCGCGCAGCTCGGTACGCGAAGCACTCCGCGTTCTCGCCGAAAAGGGCCTTATCGAGGTCCGGCATGGTCTCGGAACCCGCGTCAATCCACCCGAGCAGTGGGATTTCATGGATGCCCTGGTGCTCAGCGCACGCCGCAAGAATGACGCGATGGCGCCGATCTTCGATGAACTTCACGAAGCACGCAAGATTCTCGAATGCGAAGTCGCAGCACTTGCGGCGGAGCGCGCGACCGCTGAAGACTCGGGACGCCTCGCGACGACGCTTGAACGGATGCGAAAATCCCTTGGCGACGCGACCGAATTCGCCGAGGGCGCTTTCGCATTCCATCGCGTCCTTTTCGAAGTCACGAGAAATCGCGTGCTGCTGCGCATGGCAGCGCCGATCCGCGAGGTTCTTGCCTATACGATTCAAGTGGCTTCGGCGACGCCGGGAGCTCTCGCAATGGGCCTATCGGAGCGCGAAGCAATCTATCGTGCGGTGATTGCCGCCGATTCGAGCGCGGCTCGCGACGCGATGGCTGCGCACCTGGATAGGTTGTATCGGACTGTCGGGGCCGGCACGCGTATCGCGACCGTCTAAATGAAGGTTCTCATCACCGGCGGGAACGGCTTCATCGGTTCATGGTCAGCTCGCCTCTTACTCGAAAGCGGACACGACGTTCGCATCCTGGATGGTCACGACGATCGCACCACGTTTCACGACATCGTCGGCACTCTCGAGAACCGTCCGGTCGAACGCGTCGTCGGTGACATCGCGGATCGTGCGCTCGTCGAGGAAGCAGTCGACGGATGCGATGCCGTTATTCACCTCGCGGGACTCCTTTTGCCGCGCTGTCGCGAGGATCCGCTCGAAGGCGCGCGCGTGAACGTGCTCGGCACGTTATGCGTCTTCGAAGCCGCAAAGAAACACAAGATCAGCGGCGGGATCGCCTACGCCAGCACGGCTGCCGTGTTCGGTCCCGACGACGGCGTGACGCCTTTTCCATCCAACCATTACGGCGCATACAAGCTCTGCAATGAAGGCAACGCGCGCTCGTATCTCGTCGATGCCGGAATTCGCAGCGTCGGCTTTCGTCCTTATACGGTCTACGGGCCGGGGCGCTGGTACGGTATGACTGCGGGACCAACCCTTGCGATGCGCGCTGCGGCTGAGGGCAAGCCTTACACAATCCCGTTCAGCGGCCGCACCGGAATGAATTTCGCATCGGACGTCGCGGCAGCGTTTGTGCTCGGCGCTACGCAAACACCTGACGGCGCGCAAACCTTCTCGCTCGCCGGCGACGTGTCATCGACAACGCAAATCATCGACGCGATACGCGCCGTCGTCCCGGACGCGCAGATCGCCGATAGCGGCGAGCCGCTTCCGCTTGCGCCCGTTCTCGATGAAGGCGCCTTATGGTCGACGTTCCCGACGCTTCCGAATACGCCACTCGCCGACGGTACGCGCCAAACGATCGAGTTCTATCGCGCCCTCGCCCAACACGCATAACGTGCGTACCGATGTGAGCCCGAACGTTCTCGACGCGCTCCGCGAGATCGCCGGTAACTCGCACGTGCTCACTGCCGACGAGGATTTGCTCACGTACGGGTTCGATGGAACGTGGTACGAGCAGCGACCGCTCGCAGTCGTCATGCCTGCGACGACGGCCGAAGTTTCCGCGGTTCACAAGCTCGCGTCACGCGAGCGGCTTGCCATCACGCCGCGTGCGCTTGGCAGCGGCCTTTCGGGTGGAGCGGTACCGCTTGCGGGAAGCCTGATTCTTTCGATCGTGCGTATGAACGCGATCCTCGAAATCGACGAGACAAATCACGTCGCCGTCGTCCAACCCGGTGTCATCAACGCGGATTTGCAAGCTGCGGTCGAAGCACGAGGCCTCTTTTATCCGCCCGATCCTTCGAGCTACAAACAGTCGGCAATCGGCGGCAACGTCGCCGAGAACGCCGGCGGCGCACGTTGCTTGAAATACGGCGTGACCGGCAATTACGTGCAAGCGCTGGAAGTCGTGCTGCCCGACGGCGGAATTCTGCGCACGGGCGGCAAGATGGTGAAGAACGTAACGGGCTACGATCTGCGCGCGCTCTTCACCGGGTCCGAAGGGACGCTCGGCACCGTCACGGAGATCACGCTGCGCCTAATTCCGAAACCAAAGTTCAGCCGCACGGCAATGGCAACGTTCGCACAAATCGACGATGCGGCGCGCACCGTCACCGCGGTGATGTCGGCCGGATTGATCCCAACCTCGATCGAGCTGCTCGACAACCTCACGATGCAGTGTCTCGAGGAATTTTCGCCGGCCGGCTTGCCGCTCGAAGCCGACGCCATCTTGCTCTTCGCCGTCGACGGCGATTACGAAGCAGTCCTCGATGCGGAGTCGGCTGAGATCGAACGCATCGCGCGCGCAAACGGAGCTGGTGAGATTCGCGTCGCACACTCGCAAGCCGAAAGCGATCGACTTTGGGCAGCGCGCCGTGTGATCGCGCCGGCGCTCGCGCGCAAACGCCCGCACCGGCTGGGCGAAGATATCTCGATCCCACGCAGCGCGATTCCGGAGATGATCGCGCGCGTTCGCGCCATCGCCGCTCGGAACAATGTCATGATCCCCGTCTTCGGGCATGCCGGCGACGGCAATTTGCATCCGAATATCTTGTGCGATCGCAGCGACGCCGAGGAAATGAAACGCGTGCGTGAAGCCGCGCGCGAGATCTTCGAAGCGGCTGTCGATCTCGGCGGAACGCTTTCGGGCGAGCATGGGATCGGATTGCTCAAGAAGCAATTTATGGAGATGGACGTCGGACCCGAAGCCCTACGCGTAATGCGTGCGATCAAAAGCGCACTCGATCCGCTCGGAATCATGAACCCGGGCAAGATCTTCCCTGATCCCGGCGGCGTCGACGCGTTCACGTTACCCGGAGTCACTTCGTGAGCTTCACCGCTCCCGATATTCCGCCGGCAGACGTCTTCAATCGCTGCGTGCGCTGCGGTCTGTGTCTTCCCACGTGCCCGACGTACGTTGAGACGCTGGTCGAAACGTCAGGACCGCGCGGTCGCATCGCGCTCATCAAAGCGGTCGCTGAAGGCCGCCTCGAGCTCACGAGTCCCGGCTTCGTTCATCAGATGTCGGAGTGTCTGGATTGCCGCGCCTGCGAAGCAGTCTGTCCTTCAGGCGTCGAGTACGGACGATTGCTTGAGCCCGCTCGCACGCAAGTGCAACGCGCGACCGCCGCGCGTCAACCATGGCACGTCCGCGCGTTGCGCTGGTTCCTGCTCGACCGCGTCTTCTCGAACATGGCGTTGCTGCGTTTCGTCGCGACGCTGCTGCGGGTGTCGCAGAAACTCGGATTGCAGTCCTTCGCACGCACGACCGGTCTGCTCCGCCTTCTGCAGCTCGAAGAATCTGAAAAGCTCTCACCACGCATTTCCGATCGTTTCTTCGTCGCCCGGGACCAGCGCTGGACGGCCGAAGGAAAGCGCAAGGCAACCGCGTTCATGCACGCCGGCTGCGTTATGCACGTCGCCTTCGCGAACGTCGATGAAGCGACGGTTCGCATGCTCCAAAAGGCCGGCTGCGACGTCATTGCACCGAGTGGCCAGGGTTGCTGCGGGGCGATCAACATCCATGCGGGCGAAATGGACCGCGGGCGCGAGCTCGCCAAGCGCAACATCGCGGCCTTCGAACGCTCGGACGCCGACGTCTACATTATAAATGCCGCCGGCTGCGGGTCGACGCTCAAAGAATACGGACATCTCTTTTCGGAAGACCCCGAGTGGGCCGAGCGGGCTGTGGCGTTCTCGGCGCGTGTCCGCGACGTGACGGAGTGGCTCGATGAGATCGGACTTCCGCCCGGTATGGGGGCGCTCGAGCGGACCGTCACCTATCAGGATCCGTGTCATCTCGTCCACGCTCAACGCATCGCCGGCGCACCACGCCGGTTGCTCGCGAAAATTCCAGGATTGCGCTTACGCGAGATGCCGGAGAGCTCGCTCTGCTGCGGAAGCGCGGGGATCTACAATCTGACGCAACCCGACATGGCCGAGCGGCTCCAAAAGCGCAAGGTCGCCAACATCATGCGCGTGACGCCCGAAATCGTCGTGACGGCGAATCCCGGTTGCGCGATGCAAATGGCAGCCGGCTTACGCGCTGCCGGCGCTGAGATTACGATTAAACACGTCGTCGAGATGCTCGACGAAGCGTATGCGGCTTACAGCCCTGCGATGCGGCCCGAGCCGGCCAGCGCGTCATCGAGCGTATGAAACACGCCGAAGACCGTTAACAATCCGGTAATCCGGAGCAACCGCAAAATCTGACCTTCGCGAGCGACCAGGCGGACTTCGCCGCTGTTCTCTTTGGCGCGACGCTGACTGCCGATCAGTGCACCGAGACCCGTCGAATCGATGAAATCGAGACCCGAAAGATCGACGACGATCCGGTGCTGTCCGCGTTCTGCCGCGTCGAGCAGTGCTGCGCGCACCGTCGGTGACGTCGCGATATCGAGGCTGCCTTTGAGCTCGAATATCTGTGTCTCGTCGTCGGCGCTGCGTAAGTGAATATTGAGATCGTCGATGTGCAAGCTCTGTCCCTCGCCCGGCGCGTTCGAAGCGGCGTCGCGGCGTCCCTTTGAGATGATGCTGGGGCGGCTGGACTCGAACCAACGCATGCCAGAGTCAAAGTCTGGTGCCTTACCAACTTGGCTACGCCCCATCGCCGTTTCGGCGACCCATCGTTCCGGGCCGGAGAGAGTTCTCCTACCCGCGGCGCCGCAAGAACAGACGCTCGCTCAGCGGCGTGATCAGCGGAAGCGAGAAAAGCTCGCCATGCGAAGCTCGGATTGCACAGTTAATAACGATGAATGCCGCAGCTGAGAAAACGACGATATCGATCACAAGTGCGGCAGCGTAGATCTCGATCGTCAGCGTCTCTGGTGGCCCGCCTAAAACGACGAACAAGACGAGCGGCAATGCAAGCACGACGAAAAGCGCGAACCAGACGAGCGCCCCCAGCACCATCGCCTGCCGCATGTGCGTGCGATACCAAAGACTCCCGGGTGCGCGGCGTGTCAGCTCGAAAATAGCAAGCGGCCACGCAATATATGCAGTGGCCGCGCGCGCGTATTCTTCGGTGTTAGTTTCTTGCGACGAGGATCCGCTTTGCTCCCAAGTAACGCGAGGACCAGTATGCATCGTGTAGCTCGCTGACCTCAACACCATGGCTGCTCGAGCTGTGCACGAAGCGGCCGTGGCCAAGATAGATCCCGACGTGGGACGCTCCATACGTATACGTTTGGAAGAAGACCAGGTCCCCCGACTCGAGGTGCGCGACCTTCTTGCCGACTTCGTATTGCGCGTCCGCGGTTCGCGGCAGATGAACGCCGAGCATCGCGAAAACATGCTGCACGTAACCGGAGCAATCAAAGCCGGAAATGGACGTACCGCCAAAGACGTACGGGACGCCGAGGAAACGCATCGCGCTCTTCGTCAGCCGCGCAGCGATCTGCGTGGTGCGGGAGGCGATGCCTTCGGCAAGCCGGCGCAACGCGGACTTCTTTGAATCGAAGGCCGACGGCGCCCAGAGCGCTACATCGGTGCCTTCTTGGCTCGGAACCAGCGAGGTTTCCGCGGCCAGCGCGGCTTTGCGCGCTGCGGCGACGACCTTCGGATCCAGCTGGACGCTTGTTTCTTGATCCAACACCAGGACGGTGCCGGCGCGTACCTCGGTCCCCTCAAGCTGATTCAAACGAGCCAGCTCGTCGACGCTGATGTTGTGAGATTCGGCTATCGAAGTGATCGTGTCGCCGGGTGCGACCGTGTATGTACGGGCGTCGCAGACGCTATAACATAACGCTGCAATAACTAATGCGACAAAGCCCGTCGCAAAAACGCGCAAAAGAGCTCCTTCTTTCGGTCGCTTACGGGGTTAGTTGTCGGGTTAGGACTGAAAGATTGCCCTCGCGCCGACCGGCGCGTTCACCCCTGCCTGGTTTCCCCCGCTCCGGATCACCCCGATCCGGACTCAGCAATAAGAGCGTCCCCCTCATGGGGGAGTCGAGGTCGGCCTTTGGCGGTGCCGCTGGCCCCTCCTCCTCGCCCTCGTCGGCCGCCTATCCGAGCGTCGCTTCCCGGATGGCGTCGGCCACGTCGTTTGCCAAACGCCCGATTTGATCGGAGTCCGGGCCCTCGAGCATGACACGAACTAATGGCTCGGTGCCGGAGGGGCGAACGAGGATTCTTCCTACGCCGTTGAGCTCGCGTTCTGCGCGTTCGACCGCAGCCGCGACGCCCGAACTGCCTGTAATCTTTTCTTTTTCCGATTCGACGCGCACGTTGAGCAGAATCTGCGGAAACTCGACCAACTCCGCAGCCAACTCATGCAGCGTTCGTCCGCTGCGAACGACCGAACCGAACAAGCTGACCGCGGTGAGCAATCCGTCGCCGGTCGTGTTGCGCGTGAGATCAATGATGTGACCCGACTGCTCGCCGCCGAAGCGCAATTTGCCGGCACGCATGCGTTCGAGTACGTAGCGATCGCCCACCGGTGTGCGTTCCAGCATGATTCCCTCGCGCTTGAGCGCGATCTCGAGACCGACATTGCTCATCACGGTGCCGACAACGGTTGCGCCCGGGAGCGTTCCACCACGCTGCATTTCACGCGAGAGAATTAACATGACGTGATCGCCGGTTAACTTGTCGCCGTGTTCATCAATGAAAAGTGCACGGTCTGCGTCACCGTCGAACGCGACGCCGATCGCGCCCTCGCCCTGCGCTTGTACTGCCGCCTTCAGCGGTGCCAAGTACGTTGCGCCGCAGTTCACATTGATCCGGGAGCCGTCGTTTTCCGCATTGATCGCAATGACGTTGGCGCCGAGTTTGCCCAAAACGTACGGCCCCATCTCAAACGCTGCGCCGAACGCCGCATCAACGACGACCGTCAGTCCGCTTAAATCGGAGCCCGCTTCGAGCAGCGCCGACGCATAGCGTTCGACGAGACCCCGGCTCGCTGATGCCATGCCCACGTCTAAATGGGTTGGGCGCGGAAGATCGGCGGCGTCGATCTTGCTTGCGATTTCGTCTTCTTCCGCATCGGTCAATTTGAAGCCGTCTGAGCCGAAAATCTTGATGCCGTTGTCTTCGATCGGATTGTGCGAAGCGCTGATCATGATGCCGGCCGCAGCATCGATCGCCGTCGTTATGCGCGCGACGCCTGGTGTCGGAATGACCCCGATCGTGATGACGTTTCGGCCGGTCGATGTAATCCCGGCAACGATCGCAGCCTCGAGCATCGATCCCGAGACGCGCGTATCGCGCCCAACGACGACGGGATGCGCCATATCGATCTTGTGCGCCAGCACGGCGCCGGTCGCGCGACCGATGCTGAAAGCAAGCTCAGGCGTTAGATCGGCGTTCGCAACTCCGCGCACGCCGTCGGTCCCGAAAAGACGACCCATCTGCCCCTACTTAGTCGGACAGGGTGTCGCGTTCCGCGCGGGGAGCGCGTTCACGCTCACCGGGATGCCGACGTGCTCGAACGGATCGCTGAGCGCCGGGGCCGCAAGAAAGCGGAAATAGGCCCACCCGCCGAGGGCCAGGGCGAAGGCGAAAAGCTTAAGTCCGAAGTTTTTCCGTAAGGTTTGCAGCACGTGGGCTTCGCGTTCTCATGCGTTCGAGTAGGTTGGGGATCTTCTGACGGCGGACGCGCGGTGGGCGCGTTACGGCGAGGAGTACACGGCGGAGCCGCTCTTGATCGGCGATTTCGCGCGAAAGACGGCCACCGCGCGCGATCGAAATCGCGCCGGTTTGTTCGGAGACAACAAGGACGACCGCATCAGTTTGCTCCGAGAGCCCCATGGCGGCCCGATGCCGTGTTCCGACATGGCGGTCGGTGACCGTTTCAGATAGCGGCAAATAGCAGCTGGCGGCGGCGACACGGCCGTGTTGAATGATGACGGCGCCGTCGTGCAAGGCGCTTGCGCGCGCGAAGATCGAGAGCAGCAGATCGACTGATGTGAGGGCATCAAGGCGCGTCCCGGCTTCGATGATCTCACCGAGACCCGTCGTCTGCTCGATGACGATCAGTGCGCCGGTCCGCGAGCTCGAAAGCGCCTCGGCGGTTGCGGCCAGCATCGCCATCAACTCATCGTTGCGAGCCGGATCGTCGGCCGGATTGAGCGCGGACAAGAAGCCGCCGCGGCCGATTTGCTCGAGCGCACGCCGCAGCTCCGGCTGAAAGACAATCGGCAGCGTGACGGCAATCGCGATCACGACGTACTGCATGACGGTTGAGAGCAGCAGCAAGTGCAGCACTTTCGCCGACGCCAGCAACGTCACGAGAACGAACAATCCGACCATGATCTGGACCGCGCGCGTCCCGCGGATCAATAACAGGAAATAATAGATGAGGATTGCCGTGACGACGACGTCGAGCAGGTCGAGGAGTCCCACGGGAAACGTCCCGAGAGCCGGCAGGCTCAAGCTCGTCACCTTATATCAAGCTCCGGAACGCGATGCTCGATAATCCGGTTCTCGTCGAGATCCGGCTCTTGAATTGCTCGCGCGACCAGGCGTGCGAGCTGATTGTCGTCGAGAGTGCGCACATCGGCCATTTGGGGCCCAGCAAATCTGCGCCGTTCGATCTCGACGAGATGGCGCACGAGGCCCGGCGGTGTAATAGCCGGGTCGACGCAAACGATAAGCGCGTCGGTTCTCTGCTCGCAGCTTTTCACGCCCACGGGTTTTCCAGGCCCATCGAGCGCGAGCATGACCGCCGCGCGTTCGCGCGGATCATCAAACTGGAATACGAGTTGGGAGAAAGTATCCAAAGCGACAGCAATCTTCCGCACGGCGATGACAAGCTCATGCGTGCGCGCGTCGTTCGTGTCGGACGAAATAGCGCTTGGGTCGTACAAGACAACGAAGAGACCCCGCGTCTTGCATCGCTACGCCGCAAGGACGAGAACATGCAGTCGATGCTGTTGCCGGGCGATCTCGTCGACGTCCGTCCGCACGAAGATGGAACGGTCGTCGTCGATCGCGTAGAGCCGCGAACGTTCGAACTCGAGCGCCGCACCGTTAAAGGCCGCACCAAGAGCATGGCCGCGAATGTCGACACAATCGCAATCGTTGCCGCGATGGTCGAACCCCCGATTCGTCTTTCGATGGTCGATCAGCTAATCGCATTTGCAGAGCTCCAAGAGCGGTCGGCACTCGTGTTGCTCACGAAAGTCGACCTCACCGACGGTACCGATGCATCGCGCATCCTCGAGTTGTATCGGTCGCTCGGATATCGCGCGTTTGAATTGCAACCAAAACTCAATGCGGGAATCGAACTTTTGCGATCCGCGCTGGGCGACGCACACGGCCTGCTGGTCGGACAATCCGGCGTCGGAAAAAGCTCGATCTATCGCGCGCTCGGCGGCGCAACCGAAGTCGGCGAGGTATCGCGTTTCGGGCGCGGCCGTCAGACCACAACTGCGGCTCGGCTGCTTCGCTTGGGCTCCGGGTTCTTGATCGATAGCCCGGGTGTCGGTGCGTTCGAGCTGGGCGACGTCACCTCGGCCGAGATGACGCGGGCCTTCGTTGAATTCGAGCCGCTGGCGTCCGAGTGCCGGTTCCGGGACTGTGCCCACATGGCCGAGCCTGGCTGCGCCGTGCGGCGGGCCGTGGACGACGGCCGGGTCGCCCTCAGCCGTTACGACAGCTACCGGCTCATATTGGATCGAGCTGATCCGCTGAGTAATTATTCTTAGTTTAAAAGGCGCTCCGGCCCCAGGTGCGCGCCCCCCACGCTTCGCGTAGGGCCCCCAAAACGCTCGGCCCATCACCATTACCACACCGCACGATGATCGCGCCGGCCTCGCAACGGCGCCGTTGCTGATGGCACGACGGTTGATTTAGCCTCATATGGCCTGCTATAGTCCACCTCGTGCCTAACATCAAATCTGCCGAGAAGTGGGTCCGGCAATCGACGAAACGTCGCGTTCGTAATCTCGACACCAAGACGCGCCTGAAGACGCTGTTCAAGAAGGCTCTCGATCAGCAGCCCGACAGTCCGCTCGCTCGCGAGGTCGCTTCCGAATTCGACAAAGCCGCAAAGCGCGGCTCCATCCACAAGAACAAAGCTTCGCGCAAGAAGTCGCGTCTCGCGAAAGCGCAAGTGGTTGCGGCTAAAGCCGCCGCTGCGCCCGCCAAACCGGCAAAGCGCACGACCAAGAAAACCAGCTCGAAGAAGTAAGCGCTACTTGACGAGCACGTAGGTACCCGGGGCCGCGGCTAGCTCCGGGTATTTTGTGTTTTCCGGCGGCGCAATTTCTGCGCCCGATTGCGCACCAAGCCACTCGTACCAATCCGGCCACCACGAGCCTTCGCGTAGCGTCGCCACCCCGCGCCACGCTTCCGCTTCTTCCGGATTGACGTCCGAAGCCCAATATTGTGCCTTCTTGTTGCCGGGCGGATTCACGATACCGGCGATGTGCCCCGAATTCGCAAGGCGGAACGTCGAGGGACCCGAGGTGAGCTGCGTGAGCGCATAGACCGAGCGCCACGGTGCGATGTGATCTTCGCGGGCTGCAATGATATAGAGCGGGATGTCGATCTTGCCCAGATCGATGCCGATGCCGTCGATCTCGAGTTTGTTGGGCACGATGAGATCGTTCTGCATGTACATGTGGCGCAGATAATAGCTGTGCATCGTCGCCGGCATGCGCGTTGCGTCGTTGTTCCAGTACAGCAGATCGAATGCAGGCGCGTCTTTGCCGAGCAGGTAACGATTGACGGCCGGCGTCCAGATCAAATCGTTGGAACGCAACATATTGAACGTGTCGGCCATCTCGCGTCCCTCGAGATAACCGCGTTCGTTCATCTTGCTTTCGATGAATGCGACCGCGTCTTCGCCGAGGAAGTTCACGATCTCGCCCGGCTCACGAAAATCGACCAGCGAGGCCATAAAGGTTGCGGCAACGATGTTCGGATCGTCTTTGGACGCAGGCTTGACTGCAAGATATGCCAGGAGCATCGCGAGCAGCGTCCCGCCTAGGCAGTAGCCGTTAAACGTGACGTCGCGCGTCCCGGCGATCTCACCCGCGACGCGGGCTGCTTCCAAGCCGCCGCGCAAGATATAGTCGCGCATCGTGACATCGGCCATCGATGAATCCGGATTGCGCCACGAGATCACGAACGTTTGGAATCCCGCTGCCGTCGCGTGACCGACGAAGCTGTTCTTCTGCTGCAAGTCGAGGATGTAGTACTTGTTGATCCAGGGCGGCGCGATGATCAGCGGACGCTCGTGGACCTTCTCGGTCGTCGCGTCATACTGAATAAGCTCCATCATGTCGTTGCGGAAAACGACTTTGCCCTTCGTCGTCCCGACATTTTTGCCGACCTCGAAGGCGTCGGTGTCGACCAGCGCAACGCGGCCTTCGTTCTTGGTGAGATCTTCCGCCGCGTTCTTCCAGCCCTTGACGAGATTCTCACCGCCGGAGCGCAGCGTCTCTTCGATGACGTCGGGGTTGAGAAACGCCATGTTCGAGGGGCTCATCATGTCGCAAAACTGCTTGGCAAAGAACTTTGCGCGGCGCTTGGTGCGTTCGTCGACGTCGGCCGCTTCGATCGCACTCAAGAAGGCTTCCGTCACAAGCAGATATGCTTGCTTGAGCGTATCGAGTGCCGGGTTCTCGGACCATGCGGCATTTGAAAATCGGCGGTCGCCGGATTCCGGTGAGGCGACTGCGGGTTCGCCGTTCGTGCCGCTCACGGCATGTTCGGCGTTACGCGTCCACAGGTTGATCCAGAGCTTTGCAAAGTGGGCCTGCGACTCAGCCAGGCGATCCGGCTCTTTGAGCATCGCCTGCCATACATCGAGGGTGGCCTTGCCGACCCCGAACGGATCCATCGGATTCACGCTTCGTACAACCCCGCTTTAGTCAAATGCGATCCACAACCGTGTCGCACGATCCTTGTGCGCCAGCGGAAGGATGCGATTGCGGAGGGTCCCACGCATCAATTCGAGGCTTTGTGCCTTAACTCCGACGCGCCAGCGCCATTCCTCGTTCAAACGTGCGATCGGAAGCGGTGCCGGGCCCAAAATCTCGCCGGCACGTTCCTGACGCAGGATGGCGGCATAGCCGTGAATGGCCGCCTCGACGGCTTTTCGTGAACGCCCGGAAACACCGACGTAAGCAAGCTCGCCGAAAGGTGGATACGCCAGCGCCTTACGTTCTTCGAGCTCTTCGTGTGCAAACGTATCGAAATCGGCGCGCGCGCCGAGCACAATCGCCGGATGCTCGGGCGCATACGTTTGAACGATCGCAATTCCCGGACGCGAACGGCCGCTCCGACCGCATACCTGCGCGATGAGATCAAACGTTCGTTCCGCTGCACGATAATCGGGGGCGTGCAGTCCAAGATCTGCAGCAACGACACCGACGAGCGTGACGCTCGGAAAATCCAGACCCTTCGCGACCATTTGCGTTCCGACCAAAACATCGGCGTCGGATTCGAAGGTGGACAGGATGCGCGCATGGTCACCGATACGAGTTGTCGTATCGGAGTCCATCCGGACCACGCGCGCATCCGGCCAGAGATTCTTCACCTCCTCTGCAACTTTTTCCGTCCCGATTCCAAATTCTCTAAAGGCAGAATTTTTGCAACGCGGGCAAACGCCGGGCAATGCAAGCTGTAGGTCGCAATGGTGGCACCGTAAGAGACCTTCGCTGCGGTGCACGACGAGCGACGTGGAGCAGCGCGTACATTCCGGCACAAAGCCGCACCCGCGGCACAATATGAATCCGGCCGAGCCGCGACGATTAACGAATAAAATAGTTTTCTCGCCGCTTGCCAGACGCGCGGCAATCCCTTCCGCGAGTAGGCTTGAGAAGACGCGCCGGTTTCCGCTCGAGAATTCGCGCGTCATATCGACGACTTCGACGTCGGGCATCGCGGCCGCAGTCGCGCGCGTGGTCAGCCGCACGAGATCGATCTCACCGCGTAACGCGCGCTCATACGACGTAAGCGGCGGCGTTGCGGTACCGAGAATCAAGAGCCCGTTTGCCAGGCGCATGCGCTCGCGCGCGACCGCAAGCGCGTCGTAGCGTGGCGTCGTCTCTTGCCGATACGACGTCTCGTGAGCCTCATCGACGACGATTAGCCGCACATTTTCGAGCGGAGCGAAAACGGCCGAACGCGCCCCGACGACGACGCTAATCTCCCCGCGCGCAGCAGCCTGCCAGGCATCGTAGCGTTCGCGCTGCGAGAGCGCCGAGTGCAGCACCGCCACACGGTCGCCGAAGACGGCCTCAAAGCGCCGCGCCGTTTGCGGCGTCAGAGAGATTTCCGGGACGAGCACGATCGCGCGGCCACCGGTCTCGACGACGTCGGCGATCGCCTCCAAATAGACGAGCGTCTTGCCACTGCCGGTGACACCGTACAGCAGCAGCTCATCGAACGTCGACGTCGCCAGCTTCTCGCGAATCTTTGCGAGCGCCACGCGCTGATCGTCCGACGGCGTCAATGGCGACCGCACGATGCCTTGCGAACCGCGCGCCGCGCGTGCCGATTGCTGAATCTCGTGAATCGCTCCCGAGGCGATCGTGCGCGCGATGACGGCGTGCGAGTATCCTTCTAAGAGCGCGTCGGAACGGCGCAACGATCCGGCCTCGTGAACTGCGCGAAGGAGAGCGGCAGCTTTGCGCCCCGCGATTGCTCCATCTCCGGGAACAAGCAGCGCCGTCATGCGCTCCGTAACCCGCGGACCGCTCATCGTACGCACGCGCGCAAGATCGCCGCTGCGCACTAAACTCCCGAGATGCCGAAGCAAAGCCGAGCGTTCGGCGGCGCGCCGCGCATCCGGATGACGCAAGAGCGCCTCGACGGAAAAGCCGTCCCGCAGATCGTTCCAAATCAATCGCAGCAAGCGCTCCGGTACGCCTGCGTATCGCGACGGCGTCGGCGATGGCGCAACGACCGCAATCTTCTCCTCGACGCGCGGGATCGCGCCGGCGAGAACCACGGCGCCGAGCGCTTCACCGAGCGTGCACACGGCGCGATCGGCAATAAATCGCGCGAGTGCTAAGCCCGTCTCATCGAAGGCTCGCGGTGCATCGGCAATCGTACCAACGGCACGAAGCGCTTCGCCGTCTTTTGCAAACGGGCCGGAGACGACATAGGCGTAGACTTGCCGCGTTCCGAGCGGAACACGGACGACGTCGCCGATGCGCGGAGACAAACCATCGGGAAGCGCATATGTAAGGGGCGTATCAAAACGCGCAGTTCGAAGATGAACGAGCACGTCGACCGCCAGACCGGGCGACACGCCCAGCGCTTGCGCCGGTCTTTAGGAGCTCTCCTTCCCCGGTTGCACGATATGCGGCGTAATCAGGAATACAATCTCGTCGCGTTCCGCGCTCCGCTGCCGGTTCTTAAAGACCTCGCCCAACACGGGGATGTCCGCGAGCAACGGCAGCTTCGTAACGGTTTCCGAGGTAACCTCACGCAGGAGTCCACCGAGAACAATCGTCTCGCCGTCCGCAACTCGCAGCGTGGAATCGACTTTGCGGTTCGCAATGACTGGATACGTTTGCTCGAAGCCTTGAATCTCACTGTACTCGGGATGCAACTCGGCGATGATCGATCCATCCGCGCCAATCGTCGGCGTCATCCGCAGTTTCACGCCGATGTCGATTGTTTGAATCTGCTGATTTCCGCTACGAATATCGAAATAGATGATTGGATAGGTCTCCCCAATCAGCAAACTTGCTTCATGATTGTTCAGGGTTACGAGTCGCGGAGTAGCCAAAATCTTGGCTTGCCCTTTTGAGACCATGAAGTTGAGCGTCGCATTCAGCTGTAACGAGCTTCGCGCGAACGTGAAGCTCGTTGCGCCGGCCGCGGGCTGGCCCGTCAGATCGACGCCACCGAATTGAATTCCGATGTTGGACGAATCGTTTTTGGGGGTCATGTCGATGACTTTTACTTCAAACATAACTTGGCGCGACGGTTGATCGATTTGATCGAGGAATGCATGTACCGTCTGTGCCACCTCCTGCGTTCCGCTCAGAAGAATAACGTTTTGACGGTCATCGGCAACGGCTGAGCCGTCGGGAACGAAGCCTTTCAGCAGCTTGACCGCATCTGAAGCTTTGACGTATCGCAACGCGACCGTGCCGACTCTTTGAGCAACCGCGAGGCTTGCCGGCGCATCCAACGCCGCGATGAGCCCGGTGGCTCGCTCTATCGTTGATTGATTTCCGGTCACGACAATCGAAGCGGTACGCCGATCCGCGAGCACGACGGTCCCCGCGATGAGCGCATCACTCAGGGGCTTTACCAAATCTTCGGGGCGCGCGTTGAGAATCCGGAAGATCTTTGTATGCGTGCCGAGCGCGCCATCGTCACGCTCCCCGAACCGCCGGTTCATCGAAGCGCCGGCGCCGACCAACAGAACCGCCCCTTCCTTTCGAACCTGCAGGTCGTACGCTCGCGTGAGGGCGTCCATCGTTTCCTCGAACGTAACGCCTCGAAGGTGCAAACTGACGCGGTCGTGTCGGAGCGACGCGTCGGGCATAAGATTCACGCCCGCCTGCGTTCCCAGAAGACGGAGTACGTCCACGATGTCTGCGTCGCGGACATCGATGTTAATAGTGGGAGCGGCAGAGGTAGTTATCGGCCCCAGCGCAATCACGCACGCCGCCACGAGGCCCTGCCATTTCGTCTTCATTGTTTTTGCGGTCCCTATTCCGATCTGTCCGAAAACTGCAAACGTCGTCCGTCGGCGAGAACGACCACGCCTGAAGCAATCGAAGCTATGCGGGTTCCCTCGATCGCGTCGCCTATGCCGACAATTTGCGTCGTGGCGCTGTCGAGCGACAGGAGCGCGTGCGGCTGGGCTCCCATTACGATCGCGATGACACGCACGTCGCGCTTCTTCTTCGGCGGCGTGCCTCGGCGCTGAACTTTCGCTTCGGTGACTGCGGGCAGCGCACGCGCGAACGGATCTGCGTGCGGGCGAACGTCGTAAACTGGAGTACGGATATCCGGGATCGAGGCGACGACGGTGCTCGCCGAAGTACGCTCGTTGTCCGGAGCAGAGTGCCCGAAAAGCGGAATGAGCGCGAACCCCGCGCAAACGAACATCGCGCCGCTCGATGCGAGCAGCTTGCGCTTACGGTAGGTGAGCGCGAGCACTTACGTCTCCGAGACGAACAACATCGAGCGCGAAGGTGGCACGCACATGTCCGTGAGCGCGCTCAAACGAAGCAATCGAAGCCTGCGCAGCAACATGTGATGAAGAAAGGTCGGCTAGCGCGGCGAGCGTTGCGGGATACGCGCCTTCGACGGCGACCTCGAATCGGGCATTCCCTTCGTGGCGGAACGCCGTCACTTGCACTCCTCGCCGGCGCGCGATTTCTTCGACGTCACCGAACAACGTCGCGATTTGGTGCCCGAGCGAGTCGTCCAGATGAAGAACTGCAATCCCGGTCTCGATCGCTCCCATCGACCGTTCGATGCTATCGCCGGCTCGAAGCGTTTGACGTTGCGCAGTCATCTCAAGATTGAGCGCCGTGGCACGAGCGTCAACGCTCGCGAGGGTAGACTCGAATCCGACGATGCAACCGAATGTGAGCACTGTCGCGAGTGCTACTATCGCAAAACTCATTTGGTCGCTATGTCGAAATGAAACGAGAGGGCGCTTTGCACGATGTCGTCACGTCGGAGCTCAAACGTCGCGGGCTTATCAAAGGTTGATTCCAGCCTCCCAAGTGAGGCTCGAATATCCGTTAAACTCGTACCGCGTCCATCGATGTCGAATCCATCTGGCGAAGCGCGCAGCTGCGTCAACGCCATCGAGCTTGCTAGCAGATCGCTCGTCGCAGCAATTTTCTCCGCGAGATCGATGTTCGAACGGCGCCGCGCAAGAGCTACAAGGAGCGCGGTTCTCTGATCGCGGACCGCCTTTACGTGCGCCTGCATCTTCTGGACATCGCGCGCTAGGATGTCGCGTTGCCGCTCCAGCTCGCGCACGTTGTGCATTGAATAACCCAAGCGGACAACCTCCACGCCGACGAACGCAAACAGAACCCCGAAGACCAGTAGTCCCGCCCGAAACGTTCGCGCCCGTTGGAGTGCCCTCGTAAGCGCGGCTTGAAGTTGTTCAACGACCCCATGATCTCGAAAGTCAACGCCGATCATGCGGCGCTCGCAGCCTGCGCCGGCAAAGCCAATGCCGCTGCGCCGAACCAATCGAACGCACCCGCACGCTCGACCTCGGACGGCAGATCCGATTCCATAAGCGTGCCTAAGTCGACCGGCAAGACGCGCACGCCAAATGCGTCCGCAATCTTCTCGCGTAGAAACGAGAGCCTCGCACCGTTACCGCAGACGAACAAGGTCTGGAATGCGCGTGCCTCCAGTCCTTCGAGCTCCGCTCCCAGCGTCCGCACGTACTCGTCGAGCGCATGGTCCGCGGCACCACCGAGTCCGACCGTCCGCTTCCGAATTTCTGCAATTTGCAAGCTCGTCCCAAACTCACGCGCAAGCGCATCGCTGAAAAACGCACCGCCGAGGTGAAACGGCCGGACGACCGGCAGACCGTTCGCGAGTGCGATTAACGTGCTGCGTTCAAGACCAATATCGAGCAACGGCAACTGCCCAGCGCGGATCAAGACGCACGCCTCGTGGTCGATTGCCACGACGCGCAGACCACACGCGGTCAGCACGTCAATTGTCTCCCGAACTTTTCGCGAGGGAGCCGCCGCAACAATCGTGTCCTGACCGATTGTGGCTGACCGCACTGCGATCGTTTCCTCGTCGATACCCCCGCCGAACATCGAGACGCCCTCAAACCGAACGGCTTTGCGCAATTCGGTTGCGCCCATGCCCGGAAGGCGAATCAATCGTAAGCGTGCGTCGCACGTGCGAACCGCTGCGACGCAACGCCGCTCGAGCGTCGGCAGCTGACCAAGTGCAAGACGAAGGGCCTCGCGCGGGTCGTCGACGATATCGGCTGCACCGGTAGCGAGCAAGCGTGTCCGACCCGCTGCCGTACTCGAAGCAGCCGCGACGCGAACACGGGACACGCCAAGATCAACGCCGAGCGGTAGCGAGCGCTCTTTCATGGCGCGCTCTCCGCACCGAGGCGCCCAAGGGGAACCGCTAAGGAATCAGGCTGCGCAGTTTGTCGGGTTCGACGACGATGACGTGCGACGTCCGCATATCGATCAACTTCTCGTCCCAAAACCGGTTGAGCGTTCGATTGACCGTTTCGCGCGTCGTCCCAATCATGTTTGCCATCTCTTGGTTCGTGAGACGCAACGAGATCTTGATGCCGTTCTCCGCCTTTTCGCCGAAACTCTGACTGAGGTTGAGGAGCAGCGATGCCAGCCGCGCGCGGATGTCTTGCGAGGTCGTCGCTGCGATGAGTTGGTTCGCGGCGCGAAGACGCTGCGAGAGCGCCGTCACCAAATAGCGAGCGATTTTCGGTGACCGTTCGAGAACCTCTAGAAACGCCTTCTCGTCGATTACTCCGACCTTGACGTCGGAGAGCGTCTTGATCGACGCCGAGCGCAGCGACGAATCGAACAGGCTCATCTCGCCGAAAAAGTCGTTCGATTTCAAGATTGACAGAATCGTCTCGCGACCATCCGACGCAACACGCGTGACCGCTACCGAGCCGTCCAGGATGATATAGAACTGCCCGCCCGGATCGCCTTCGCGCACGATGAACTCGTGCTTGTGATAGGTGCGGAGTGCCGCGGTCTGCGCAACTTGCTGGAGCTGCGCCTCCTCGAACTCGCGGAAAAGTGGAATATTGCGAAGATTGGTGGTGTCGATCATCTGCGATTAACGTTCCCGGGGTCATCGAAGAACCCCGTCACTGAGCCGATGATACGCCAAAAGGCAGACGCTACCCGCCAAGAGGTAGGGACCGAACCGAACAGGCGAGCCGAAATGGGCTCTTCCCGCGGCAATTCTGCCTAGCGCGATAGCTGCGCCGACGATGAATGAAAGCCCGATCGCGCTAATGCCGCCGAGCGGGCCGAAGCCGGCACCGACGACGGCCGCGAGTTTCACGTCGCCGAGTCCGATGCCCCGGCCGAGACTCAGCGCCCATATGAAGAAAACGGTTCCTGCCGTGACCGCCGCGCCACAAAGGGATGAAACACCCGCTCCTTCGAGTACTGCCATAATCACGACGCCGATCGTCCCAACAACGACGAGCGGATCGAATATAAAGCCCGATTGCGCATCGACAACTGCGGCAACCGCGAGCACGACGAGCGCGGCGTCGAGTGAGAGCTTGATGCACGACGTCGCCGCTAGTACCGCCGCGACCCACGCTGTTGCAACCCAGAAGAGGGAAGTTGCGTGCAAGAGGAGTCTGCGCCGCCGAGCCGCGTCCTGCGCGAGCATTCCGAGAAAAAGTGCCCAACCAATCATAACCGCGACACCGCCGATCACTCTCGTAGCCTCGCCGCTCGCGATGATGCAATTTGCGCGAGTCGCGCGTAACGACGGTCATGCGTCAACGCTGCAACGACACGCAGCTCTTTTGCGGCTCGCGCAAGATCATTTATACTCCAAAGCGCGAGCGCGCGATCGATACGGATCGCTTCATCGTCATGTCGCAACAGGTATGAATCAGCCACCTTGATGCCCGCAGCAAGAGCGGGACTGGCGTGTATCTCGAGCGCAGCGAAGACAAAACGTTCGGCAGCCGTTTCTGAGTCAGGATCGCCAGCGACGGCAAAGCGATAATAGTGCTGAGCAGTGACGGGATCGCCGGAGCGAAGAAATTCGTCGCCGCGTACGCACAGGGCGCCCGCGATGAGCGGTCGCAGTAATACGACCGCAAGAAGTGCGGTGAACGTCGCTAGCAGCCAACGGCGCCCGGGAGCGATCGTCATGCCAGTATCGCGTACAATCCGCCGACCAAGAGCAGCAACGTGCCACTGACGGTCGCGCACGCATCGTGCGGCAGCGAAAGGCTGACCGGCATTCTCACCGATTTCACGAGTGCAACGACGACCAACGGGAGGGTGTGACCGAGCCCGAACGCCAGCAGTAACGCGGCGGCCATCGCGCCACCATGCTGGACCGCCTGGAGTCCCAGCGCAATCGCGATCGGGGTGCAGCACGGTGAAAACATCACTGACGAGACCAGACCAGCCATGAATATGGCGCCGAGCGACAACAGGGGCGGTCGCTTGGGCGTGCACGCGTTGTGCTCCGTCGCACCGAGTGCACGCGTACCACACACGATAAGTGCGCCTGCAAGCGATGCGTAAATGACATGAGTTCCGACGCGCAGCAGAGCAATGAGAGCGCCGGCAAAGGCGTAAGCGAGGTAACCACCGAGACATCCGGCGACGAAAACCAAAACACGCGCACGCTCACCGCGACTCGTCGTATACGCCGCAAGCATAAGATAGCGTGGCGCG
>Ga0302324_100007175_pt1 | contig 23804 bp, 18 predicted proteins | sample Palsa_T0_1_FD_201949 | JGI IMG/M metagenome (GOLD analysis project Ga0302324, IMG submission 201949) | Peat permafrost microbial communities from Stordalen Mire near Abisko, Sweden - Palsa_T0_1 | ecosystem: Environmental > Terrestrial > Soil > Palsa > Peat permafrost | place: Sweden: Abisko... | reverse complement strand
GGCCGCGAGGAAGGCGTTGATAACCAGTTTGGGAACCGCCTGGATCGGCAAATACAGACGCCGCTCCTTGGAATATTCGCCGAGCAGCGCGCCATCCGCGGCATGAACGCGCGTCATCACCGGCGGTTCATAATCCTGAAGCTGCGAATAATCCGGCAAGTCCTTGGAAAAATGCCAGATCAGCCCTGCCACGGCGGCGACGCCCACCAGGAACACGACGGTTCCGGCGGCGAACAGGAAACCCAAGAACCGCACCAGCAAGCGCATTATCGAATATCCGTTTCAGCCCCTGCGCCGCAACTGGCGGCGCTTTCCTCACTGCGAACCCTGGCACGGAACGATCGAGCATTCCACGCAGACGCATAACACATTGGCCACGAGCCAGTTTTGATCGATTCCGAAAACCTCGCGCCAGCTTTTTTATAGTGCCGCCGCTGTGGCCAAACTAGGGCTGGCGGCATCGCGGTTCCCTTCAGTTGGCCGGAGCGGCGGTTGCGAGACGTTTGGCAAAGAAGGCATCGATGGCATGCGCCACCGAGCCCACCGTGCGGGAACGCCAATTCTCCGAGACCAGATGTTCGAGATCGTCCTTGTTCGAGACGTAGCCGAGCTCGATCAGCACCGAAGGCACGTCAGGGGCCTTCAGTACCCTGAATCCGGCGGATTTGAGAGGGTGTTTGTGCATCCGCGTGGTCGTCTTCATATCGCCCATCAGCAGGCGCGCGAACCGGTTCGAGAAGGTCCGGGTTTCACGCTGCGCGAGGTCGATCAGAATGTCGGCGACGTCGGTCGGCTCTTCGGTCAGGTTGACGCCGCCGATGGCGTCCGCCTTGTTTTCGGCCTCGGCGAGCCTTTCGGCCTCGGCGTCGGAAGCGCGGTCGGACAGCGTGTAAATCGTGGCGCCCTGGGCATCGCCCTCGTGACGCGGCAGGGCATCGGCATGGATCGATACGAACAGCGCCGCCGATTGATTTCGCGCGATCCTGACCCGGTCATTGAGCGGGATGAAGGTGTCGTCGGTGCGGGTCATGACGACCCGGTATTTGCCGCTTTTCTCGATGCGATCGCGCAACGCCGAGCCGAATTCCAGCACCAGGTTCTTTTCGTATTCGTTGCCCGACTGCGTGCCATTGTCGATGCCGCCATGGCCGGGATCGATCACGATCACGGGACGCAAATCAGCTGGCGTGGCGGGCTTGTCCAGCGCCGCCGCGGGCTTGTCGAGTGCTGCCGCGGGCTTGTCGAGCGCTGCCGCGGGCTTGGACGCAATCTCCGCCTTGGCCTCGATGGTGGCGACGGCGTCTTTGGTTGCGGCGATCGCGGGCCGCAGTTCGGGCCGGTTGTCGGCCGAGAGCGACTGAACGAAGGTGGTGCGGTCCACTTCTTCCAGTTCAAGCACCAGCCGCGGCGGTTGTCCGTTGGCGGCCTCGAGCAGATAGGAATTGGCGATCCTGGCCGGGCCATTCAGATCGAACACGATCCGCGAGCCGCCGGGCATCACCAGACCGTAGCGAAATGCCTTGATCAGCCCGCGCCCGGCCGTGCCGGCTCCGGCAGCAAGCTGAAAGCTGACCTGGGGAATATCGAGCACCACGCGGTACGGATCGGCCAGCGGAAAGGCGCGGAACGAGATCGACTGGTCGAGGTCGAGAATGAAGCGGGTCTGCTTGCCGTCACCGGCCAGGCGGACGTCCGAGACCACGGGAATGCTGGACGCCGCGATCGGTTTCGAAGGCTGATCTTCGTTCGCGCGGCCAATGGCGACCGGCGAACACAGCAATGCTGCGGCGCACAATAGCGCGCAGCTCAGCAAAACATAATGATTTGCGCGGCTCGCCAACGAATCTGTGCCTCCGAGCAGCCCTCTTACCGCAATAGAACCACAGGGTTAACCACTGCTTAAGCGTCCCGCGGCGAATAAGGCCGAGTGTTGCCGGGGGGCGACGCTTCACTTGCACGCGGCCGCCAATCCACGTATGTAAAAGGGGCTGACGGCTAAAACTCCCGGTTGTGTCGCGTTCAGCCTCCCGGTGCAGCGCCGGAACCTTCTGATAATCCGAGGTTCCAGCGTCTTTCCGATCCCTCCACGGCCAGCGCAGCGCGCGGCTGACAAGGAGCGGCGGTTTCGAGCCCGAGCGGCGTCCGGTCCCAGGTTACCATCTTGTTCCAGGGACGGCTTTAGACACGGCATAACCGATTATCGGGCCGCATGGCCCCGATATGCGATGGCCGGCGGGCGCTTTGGCGCCGCGCCGGGCTTTCAGCGACCGACAAGGCGGCGCTTTTTGCCGCCAACGTGTTCAGACGGGCCGACGCTTGATGCGCCAGACTGTGTTGCCGACGATGATCCACGGAAGAACCGCGCCGACGCGGAGCGAAAGCTCCGCGCGTCGTCTTGTTCCGCCAAGATCCCGTTCGGCTAGGCGCCCCGGGTTGCGTTTTGGCCTTCCCCTCACCCCCGAATCAGGTGGACCGTCGCGTCACCCGGCCGCGCCATATGCGCGCGCCGCCATACGCGCCCGCCGCCGTCAAGAGTCCCAAAATGCCCAACAAAATGTTGATCGATGCCACCCACCCGGAAGAGACCCGGGTCGTCGTGGTCCGCGGCAATCGCGTCGAAGAGTTTGATTTCGAGACCGCTCAGCGCAAACAACTGCGCGGCAATATCTACCTCGCCAAGGTCACGCGCGTAGAACCATCCCTGCAAGCCGCCTTCATCGAGTATGGCGGCAACCGTCACGGCTTTCTCGCCTTCAGCGAAATCCATCCGGACTATTATCAAATTCCGGTCGCCGATCGCCAGGCCCTGATCGAGGCGGACGAGCGCGCCCATCGCGAGGCCGAGGAAGAAACCGAAAATCGCTCCAACAACCGCCGCCGCCCGCGTCACCGCAACTCGCGCCGCCGCGGCAGTGGCGAACGGGTCCAGAGCGAGATCGTCGAGAACGCCAGCACCGATCCGTCGCAGGCCGCTCAGCCCTATCCACATGCGGACGGCTCGCACGCCGAAGACAGCCACGACCACGATTCCGGCCATCACCACGCAGATGCCGAGCATCACGATCATGACGAGCATTCGCATGACCACGAGCATGATCATGAGCACGCTCACGGGGAGCACGACCATGTTCACGCCAGCGAAACGTCTGCCGTTGAACCCTCGGCCGATATGCCGGTTTCGATGGCCATCGAGGCATCTGCCGCGATAGCGCCGGCGAGCGCGGCAGCGCGGGAACAACAGGCGCCAGACGAGCATTCGCATGACGAGCACTTCCACGAGGAAGACGCGCGCGAAAACGCCGCCCATGCCGACGACGCGCCGCATGCCGAGCATGGCGACGGTGGACACACCGGTGAAGCCCACGCCGTTGCATCTCACGACGAACATGCCGCCGCATCGCATGACGACGAGCATCACGACGATGACGATGAAGGCGATGAGGCCGATGAAGAAGTTGTTGAATCCGTCGGCGGCGACGATGTCATGGAAGAGGTGCCCGAGCGCGCCTTCCGCCCGCGCCGGCAGTACAAGATCCAGGAGGTCATCAAGCGCCGCCAGGTCATGCTGGTGCAGGTGGTCAAGGAAGAGCGCGGCAACAAGGGCGCCGCGCTGACGACCTATCTGTCGCTGGCCGGCCGTTATGCCGTCCTGATGCCGAACACCGCGCGCGGCGGCGGCATCAGCCGCAAGATCACCTCGGCGCAGGATCGCTCGCGGCTGAAGGAGGTGGTGCAGGATCTCGACGTGCCCGAGGGCATGGGGATCATTCTGCGCACCGCGGGCGCCTCGCGCACCAAGCCCGAAATCAAGCGCGACTTCGAATATCTGATCCGGATGTGGGAAACCGTGCGCGACATGACCCTGAAGTCGCAGGCTCCGACCCTGGTCTACGAGGAAGGCTCGCTGATCAAGCGGTCGCTGCGCGATCTCTACAACAAGGAAATCGACGAAATCCAGGTCGCCGGCGAAGCCGGCTATCAGGAAGCCCGCGATTTCATGAAGATGCTGATGCCCTCGAACGTGCGCGCGGTCAGGCAATATCGCGACGGCCAGCCGCTGTTCTCGCGGATGGGCGTCGAGAGCCAGCTCGATGCGATGTTCTCGCCGACCGTGCAATTGCGCTCCGGCGGCTACATCGTGATCAACCAGACCGAAGCGCTGGTGTCGATCGACGTCAATTCCGGTCGCTCGACCCGCGAGCATCACATCGAGGATACCGCACTCAAGACCAATCTCGAAGCCGCCGAGGAAGTCGCACGTCAGCTGCGCCTGCGCGACCTCGCCGGCCTCATCGTCATCGACTTCATCGACATGGACGAGAAGCGCAACAACCGCTCGGTGGAACGCAAGCTCAGCGACTGCCTGCGGCAGGATCGCGCGCGAATCCAGGTCGGGCGCATCTCGCATTTCGGTCTGCTCGAAATGTCGCGCCAGCGCATCCGCGCCAGCGTGCTGGAGAGTTCGACCGAACCGTGCCCACAATGCGGTGGCAGCGGGCACGTGCGCTCGGTGTCGTCGGTGGCGCTGCAGTTGCTGCGCGGCCTCGAGGAAATATTGATGAAGGGCGCGACCCACAATCTCGTGGTGCGCACCCGGACCGACGTTGCGCTCTACGTTCTCAACCACAAGCGCGGCCATCTGCGCGATCTCGAAAACAGTTTCAAGGTCACGCTTGCGGTGATCGCCGATCCGACCGTGAGCGGCCAGCAGTCGTTCATCATCGATCGCGGTGAACAGGTGCACACGCTGGAGGCCGCCAAGGCGCTGCTGGCAGCGCAGGTCGCAGCGTTCCCGCCGCAGGTCGAGGAAGCGTTCGACGAGGACGAACCGTTCGACATCGAAGCCGAAGCGGAAGTGGAAACCGACGAGACCGAAGGCCTGGTCGGCGATTCGCCCGTCAGCGAGGCAAGGGACGGCGAACCCGATGCGGATGGCCACAAGCGCAAGCGACGGCGGCGGCGACGCGGCCGTTCCGGCGAGGCGCGCGAAGGTGGCCCGCGTGACGAGCATGTCGTGCGGGACGACAGCGCAATGGCGCCGATTGCACCTGACGCGGGTGCGATGGCAGGCACCGATGAAGGCGAATCCGACGAAGACGAATCCGAGGAGCAGCCCGGCGTCGCGCGCGCCGACCAGGCCGCAGGCGGCGAGCGGCGGCCCCGCCGCCGCGGACGCCGTGGCGGACGTCGCCGGCGCGGCGGACCGGAAGACGGTCTCGCCGGATCGATTGCCGACGAGCTCGGACCAACCTCGGCTCCGGAAGTGACCAGCGCGGTCGCCGATTTCGATGGCTATTCCACCCCGGAACCCTCCGTGCCGGTGATCCAGCCCGAATCCATTGCGCCGACGCCCGAACCACAGCCTGTCGATCATGGTCACGGGGAGGCCCGCGCCTCCACCCAGGAAGAGACCGCTCAGGAAGCCGAGCGCGCCGCGCGGCGGCGCTCGACGGTACGCGAAAAAGTCAGCTTCCTGGTCAACGCCCAGCCTGAGGCTTCCTCGCCCGTCACGCACAGCCCCGGACCATCGGCGCCCCCTGCCCCGGCCGAGTCGGCTTCCGAGGCAACCGACTCCCAGCCCCGCCGTGCGGGATGGTGGTCGCGGCGTTTCGGTAACGGCGAATAGACCCTTAGAATTCGTGAAACGAAAAACCGCCCGGCAAAACCGGGCGGTTTTGTCTTGCGAGCCGCCGCCGAAAGAGTCAGCCACCTACCTGCCGGCGATAACGAACGACGCCATCGCCGGCGTTACGAGCCATTGCTGCGCGACGTGGGCTTCGGCGCCTCTTCCTTCAGCTTCTCGAGGGCGTCGGGCATCATGCGTCCGAACATCGAGCTCAGCATCGCGGTTGGAATGAGGCCGCCGCTGTTCTCCTGGCCCTGCGCGCCGGACATCAGAAATTGCGGCACCAGCGGTTGATTGATCTTGGTCAGGGCATCCGCGAAGCGCGAGAAATTCTGCTCGGCCAAACGATATTCGGGCCCGCCATAGGCATCGACGGAAAGCTTGGTGGCCTGGGCATTCGCGGTACCGATCGCCAGTGCCCGATCGGCCTCGCCCTTGCCCTCGAGCCGCGATCTCTCGCCAGCCGCCGCCGCGGTCACCTTGACGGTCTCGGCATCCTTCTGCGCCCGCGCCAATGCGGCTGCGCCTTCGTTCTCGTGAACCTTGACCTGAATCAGCGACTGGGTCAGCGCGACCTGCGCCGCCGCGGTCGCCTTGGCCTCGTTCAAGGTCCGCTCCTGCACGGCTGCCTTCTCCTGCTCTTGATACGTCGTCACCTGTTCGCGCGCCACCTGGCGCGAACGCAGCTGGAACAGGATGTCCTCGATGGTCCGGTCGCCGGCGGCGGCGCGCGGCGTACCGATCAGGACCTCCTGCAGTTCCAGCGAGTAGGCCTCGAATCTCGCTTTCATTTCGTTCCCAGACTCCTCCTGGATCGCGGCCCGGTTCTGCAGCAATTCGATCAACGTCATCTTCTGCGCGATATTCTTGAAAAATGCGCTGACCATCGGGTCGAGCGTCTGTTCGACCAGCTTCTTAACGTCGCCAAAGCGCTGAATGATCATCGGCGCTTTTTTGTAATCGATATGCATGACGACAGAGAGCGGCAGTGTCGGCTCGAACGCGTCTTTGGTGATCAGCGAGATCTCGGAAAGATTTTCGTCGAGTTTCAGCGCGCCTACTTCACCACGGACCCATTTGAGGATGAAGTTGACGGTGGGAATGATCTCGATTTTGCCGGCGTAGGTATTGAACGCGTATTTGCCGGGCAGCATGGGGTCCTTCCAGACGCCGCGGCTTCCGTTCAGGACAAGTTCGCCGTGACGATATTGCTCGCCCGAGACGTCGGCGGTCTTCGGTCCGGTGTAAAAGATCACCACGCCGACATTGCCGACCGGGATGACGGTCTTGGGAACGGCCTCAACCGTCGCGAACAATCGATTGATGTACCAGGTACCCTCGACCACGACCTGCAATTGGCGGCCGCGGAATCCGCCTGCCTTCAGGAATTTCTCCGGCTCCTGAAAATTGTTGTGAAACGTTTCGGCATCATGCAGGTCGGTTCCCAGCTCGGGCGCAATGATTTCACCCGGGGGCAGCGAGGGACCGTCGTGGACAGTGACAATGCCGACCAGATCCTGACCGACGGCAAGCACGACCGGGGCGAAGCCGTCGCGATCCGAAATGGTCTGCTTCATGCTGTCAAGAACGCCCTGTTCCTGCTGACTGAGGGCGTGGCCATAGACCCTATCGTCGGTGATGATCGCAAATTGCGTGGTATTGATCGCGTAGGTTCCCTCGCGCAGAATCTTGCGCTGCGGACCCTTTTGGCCACCGCCCTCGAGAAATCTACGCACATTCTGAAAGTCGGATTTGTCCTCGGTGTCGTTGGCTGCGAGCACCTGCGAAGCTCCCAGTGAGGCGCCGTCGCGCGCGAACACGTAGGCGATCTTGCCCTGCCCGACCGTGACGAGGTCGGAGGTGTGGATCCGGTAGGTGAAGGGAAAGAACAGGTGGATGCCGCCGCGCAGGATCTCGGGCTCGAACCCGGCCTCGCCGTGGAGCGCGATGAAGCCCGATTTGATCGAACCCTTTGCCGCCCACATCTTCTCCACGATTCCGACCTGGTTGTTCGAGATGTAGCGAAATATGTTGGCTACCCGCAGCAAAATCAGAATCGCAACCACGGCCCCGGCCCAGATGCCGGGTGTAACGAGGTTATTGATGTCCACGTTCGAATCCTCCCTGAGTGCCGATATAGGCTACCGGTTCGGCGGGCTGGAATAGCTCGAAGTTAGTCGTCGTGACGTGGCCAGGGGTTCGCCCGGGCGTGGATATCCTTGAATTGAGATACGTTTTCGCCGGCAACCAGGCCCAAGGAGGGCTTTCAGGAGAGCTTTTAACCGAGGTTTATGACGTCCACACCTCGGCTAGCCCGTCGTCACCGCCGTCTCCAGATCCGACGGATCGATGGTCTTGTTGAGATTGGCATGCAGCCGCTCGTGATCGAGTTCGCCTTCCCACCACGATACAAACACCGTGGCGATGCCGTTGCCGGTGATGTTGGTGAGCGCGCGGACCTCGCTCATGAACTTGTCGACCGAGAACACGATCGCCATGCCCGGCACCAGCGCCGGATTGACCACCGAGAGCGTCGCCGCCAGCGTGATGAACCCCGCGCCGGTGACGCCGCTGGCCCCCTTCGAGGTCAGCATCGCGACCACCAGAATGGTCAATTGCTGGCCGAAGGTGAGGTCGACGCCAAGCGCCTGGGCGATGAACAGCGTCGCCAGCGTCATGTAGATATTGGTGCCGTCGAGGTTGAACGAATAGCCGGTGGGCACCACCAGCCCGACCACCGATTTTGAACAACCGAGCCGCTCCAGCTTCTCCATCAACTGCGGCAGCGCGCTTTCGGACGAACTGGTGCCGAGCACGATCAGCAATTCATCCTTGATATAGCCGATGAACTTGAAAATGTTGAAACCGATCAGGCGCGCGATCAGGCCGAGCACGACGATCACGAACAGCCCCGCCGTCGCATAGAACAGCGCGATCAGTCCGATCAGATTGCCGAGCGCGGCCGGTCCGAATTTCCCGATGGTGTAGGCCATCGCGCCGAAAGCGCCGACCGGCGCCGCCTTCATGACGATGGCGATCACGCCGAATACCGCGTGCGACGTGTCATCGACGAGGTCGCGCAACCGGTGACCGCGTTCGCCCAGCGCCATCAGCGCGAAGCCGAACAGAATGGCGAACAACAGCACCTGCAGGATGTCGCCGCGCGCCAGCGCGCCGACCACGCTGTCGGGAATGATGTTGAGGACGAAATCGACCGACTTCTGCGCCTCCGCCTGCTTGACGTAACTGGCGACCGCCGCGGCGTCCGGCTTCGCCGCCAGCCCGTGGCCGACCTGAATCAGGTTGCCCATCAAAAGGCCGAGGATCAGCGCGAATGACGAGACGATTTCAAAATAGACCAGCGCCTTGACGCCGACGCGGCCGACCTTGCGGGCATCCTGAATGTGCGAAATGCCTGAAACCACCGTGCAAAAGATGATCGGCGCGATCACCATCTTGATCAGCTTGATGAAGCCGTCGCCGAGCGCCTTGATCCAGTCATTGGTGGCCAGTTCGGGCAATTTCCAGCCCACGACCACGCCGAGCAGAATGGCGATCAACACCTGAACATACAGGATCTTGTACCAGGGTTTCGCGGCGCGGGCCGGCGCCTCGGTTGCGATCGTTGCCGCCATCGGTCTCACTCCCCAAACTTAACTATTAACTATCGGTCCGCCGCGTTTGGCGCGGACCGCCCTTTTCCAGACACAGCCAAAAGCAATTGGATCAACGGAGTCAATGGCGCCGGCGCATTTTCCGGCGTTTGGATCCAGCGCTTCGGATCGAATTTGCGGCAGATTGCGTCATCCAAGCCATTGCGCGATGCGCGCGACCGCTTCGTGCATTTCGTCGGCCGAACGCGCATAGGAGAACCGGATGAACCGGCGGCCGTGAACCGGATCGAAGTCGATGCCGGGGGTTGCGGCGACGCGCGCCCGTTCCAGCATCTCACCGGCGAATTTGAAGCTGTCGGAGGTGAATGCCGAAACATCGGCGTAGAGGTAAAATGCGCCGTCGGCCGGCAGGAATTTGGTGAGGCCGGCCCGCGGCAGGCCCTCGATCAGAATGCGGCGGTTCTCCAGATAGCCGCGCTTGACCTCTTCCATCTCCTGGCGGCCTTCGAACGCCGCCTCGGCGGCAATCTGCGACAGCGTCGGTACCGAGATGGCGAGATTTTGCTGCAGCCGCTCGATCGGACGCACCAGAGGTTCCGGCGCCACCATCCAGCCGACGCGCCAGCCGGTCATGCAGAAATATTTCGAGAACGAATTGATCACGAGCGCATCGGGCGAAAGCTCCGCCGCGGTCACCGCCGGAAACGCATAATCGAGGCCGTGATAGATCTCGTCGGAAATGAACCGGATACCGGCGCTTTCCGCCGCCGCCATCAGGCTGGTGAGGGCTTCGCGGGACATCATGGTACCGGTGGGATTGGCCGGACTACCGACCAGCACGCCCTTCAGCGGTGTGTTGCGATGGGCCGCCAGCAAGGCTTCGCCGGTCAGGGCATGCCGGGTTTCGCTCGACGTCTCGATCAGCACGGGCTCACAGCCCAGCGCCGTGAGAATATGGCGATAGGGCGGATAACCGGGCACGGTGACCGCAACCCGATCGCCGGGCTCGAACATGGCCAGAAAGCCCAGGATGAACGCGCCCGAAGAGCCCGTGGTGACCACGATCCGCCCGGCGTCAACATCACAGCCGTAGGTCTCGCGGTAGTGGCGGGCGATGCGCGCGCGCAACGACGGGGTTCCCAGCGCGGACGTATAGTCGATCCGCCCGCCATCGAGTGCGGCGTGCGCGGCCATGATCGCCGCTTTCGGCGCCGGCGCCGCCGGTTGTCCCACTTCCATGTGAATGACGTGGCCGCCGGCCGCCTCGATGCGCGCCGCGGCCGCCATCACATCCATCACCATGAACGGCGGAACGTCGCTTCGTCCCGATGCCGCCAGCAGGCCTTTGGCACGGTCTCTCAGTGTCGCTTCAGGCATCGATATCTGCTATTTGAGCTGGCGCCCCAGACTAGCCGCAATCCGCGGTTTGTTAGGGCATATCGCGTATCCGCCCCGCCGCCAATCATTAAAGACTGCTCGATGCCGCTCCGCATAGCGTTACGCAAGAAAACCTCGAAGCTCACCGCCGTCACCGCCGTCACCGCCGTGATCGCGCTTGCCCTCGCGCCGATGGCGGCGCTGGCGCAGGAAAAGGAGAAGGGCCCCTCGATCCTCCGCGATACCGAGACCGAGCAATTGCTGCGCGACTACACAAGGCCGATCCTGCGGGCCGCCGGCCTGGAGAAACAGAACATCCAGGTGACCATCATCAATGAGAGCGTTTTTAACGCCTTCGTCGCCGACGGCCGCCGCATTTTCGTGAATTACGGCGCATTGATGCAGTCGGAGACCCCGAACCAGATCATCGGGGTGCTGGCGCACGAAACCGGCCATCTGGCCGGCGGCCATCTCGCCAAGCTTCACGAGCAGCTGGAGCGGGCCCAGACGCAGGCGATCATCGCGATGCTGCTGGGTGCCGGCGCGCTCGCGGCGGGCGCCACTAAAAGTGGTGGCAATGGCGGTCTGGCCGATGCCGGCGCCGCCGCCATTGTCGGGCCGCAGGAAATGATCCGCCGCAGCCTGCTCTCCTATGTGCGCGGGCAGGAAGAAAACGCCGACCGCGCCGGCGTGAAATTTTTGACCGCGACCGGCCAGTCCGCGAAGGGCATGTACGACACCTTCAAGCGGTTCACCAATGACAGCCTGTTCGCCGCCCACGGGGCCGATCCCTACGTCCAGTCGCATCCGATGCCGGCCGAGCGCGTCGCCGCCCTGGAGGAAATGGCGCGAACAAGCCCCTATTGGGACAAGAAAGACGATCCGGCCCTGCAGGCGCGCCACGACATGATGCGCGCCAAGATTTCGGCCTTCATGGAGCGGCAGGACACCGTCTATCGGCGCTATCCGATCTCGAATACCACCCTGCCGGCGCGCTATGCGCACGCGATCACGACCTATCTGCACGGCGATTTGCACAATGCGATCACCCAGATCGACGGGCTGATCGCGGCGCAGCCCAACAACCCCTATTTTTATGAATTGCGCGGCCAGGCGCTGCTGGAGGGCGGCAGGCCCGCGGAGGCGATTGCGCCGCTGCGCAAGGCCGTGCAACTCTCGAATAACGCGCCGCTCATCGAGATGTTACTTGGGCAGGCGCTGGTGGCGTCCGATAATAAGGCCTACGCTGAGGAAGCGATCGGGATTCTGCGGGCCGCGGTGGCGCGCGAGACCGAGGCGCCGCTTGGCTATTTGCAGCTTGCGATGGCCTACAGCCGAAAGGGAGATCTGGCGGAGGCCGATCTGGCATCGGCACAGGCGGCCTATCTTCGCGGTGACAACAAGACCGCGCGCGATCTCGCCTCCCGCGCCAAAACCCGTTTCGCCGTCGGCACGCCCGGATGGGTCAAGGCCGACGATATCATCACCGCCAAGCCGCCGCCGAAGAGCAAGTAGAATAAGCCAAGTTGAAACAAGCCAAAAAAATAAGCCAAGAAAATAAGCAACGAGAAATAAACTGACCTGACCCGGCAAGGTTTTCGAAAAACCGGTTTTTACAAGAACGTGTCCCTAGGAACTTGTCGCTAACAACTTGCCGTGAGTCTCACTCAAGAGGATTTGCCGATGCCTCCGTTCCGCCTGCTGATGCCCGCCCTGCCCGCCTTGTTCGCGTTCGCCCTGTGCGTCGCGCCACCGGCGGCATCGGCGGAAACCTTCTCCGACGGCCAGCGCGGGGAGATCGAGAGCATCGTCAAGAATTACCTGATCGCCCATCCCGAAGTGCTGGAAGAGGCGATGGCCGAACTGAACAAGCGCCAGGCCGCCGCGGAAGCGGAGAAGCACGAAGCGAGCGTCGCCACCAACGCGGATGCGATTTTCAATTCGCCGCGCGGCGTCACGCTCGGCAACAAGGACGGCGACGTCACCTTCGTCGAATTCTTCGACTACAATTGCGGCTACTGCAAACGCGCCATGGCCGACATGCTCGATCTGATGAAAACAGATCCCAAGCTGAAAGTGGTGCTGAAGGAATTCCCGGTGCTGAGCGAGGGTTCGGTCGAAGCCGCCAAGGTCGCGGTCGCCGTACGCATGCAGGATCCCGGCGGCAAGAAGTATCTCGATTTTCATCAGAAGCTGCTCGGCGGACGCGGCCCGGCGGACAAGGCGCGCGCGATGGCCGCGGCCAAGGAGGCCGGTCTCGATACCGCCAGGATCGAAAAGGATCTGGCGAGCCCGGAAGTGCGCGCCACCATCGAGGAAAACTTCAAGCTCGCCGAAGCGATGGGCATGAACGGCACGCCGAGCTATGTGATCGGCAAGCAGGTGGTGATCGGCGCGGTCGGTCTTGACGGCCTCCGGGAGAAAATCGGCGTCGCGCGTTGCGGCAAGGCGACCTGTTGAGCAACGCCAACCATTGAACGTTCGATAGACCAAGGGCCGGCTGTTGAGCCGGCCCTTTTATTTTGGCGATTCGCAAAACGCGCGAGCATTCATCGCGCATTCACAAAGCAAAATCGATGGAACCGCGGATGTCGGGGAACATCGCGCATCTCCTTTCGTTGTCGGCCAGGCAACACACCAACACCTGAGGAGATATTTGATGACCAATCGTTTGATGATGACGGCAGCCGCGGCGGCGCTGATCGCCGGAACCGGTTTCGCCCATGCGCAGGGAATGAACCGCGAAGCGCCGTCGGCTGGCGCCGGCACGCAGAGCGCGCCTTCCGCTGATCACGGTCCGGCGGCCGCAGCGCCCGAGGAAAAGATGCAGCCCCAGGGCGGCAAGACCCAGCGCACGCAGGGCGAGATGAAGTCCGGGCCGAAAGGCGAGAAGTCGGCCCAGGACAACAGTACCAATAACAACGTGAAGAGCGACAAGCCCAACAGCATGCGCTCGGAGACGAACGACAAGGGTGCTGCGGGTAAAGACATGAAGGCCGAAAACCGCAACGGCACCATGAACGCGGAGTCAAAGAGCGCGACCGACACCAAGTCCCAGACCGTTGGCCAGGCCGGCGCCGGTGCCAAGCTCTCGACCGAGCAGCGCACGAAGATCACCACCGTGATCAGGGGTCAGCACGTGGCCCCGCTCAGCAATGTGAACTTCGCGATCACGGTCGGCACCCGGATTCCCCGCGACGTCACCTTCCATCCGCTGCCGACGGAGATCGTGACGATTTATCCGGATTGGCGCGGATATGAATTCATCCTCGTCAACGGCCAGATCGTGGTGGTGGATCCGCAGACGTTCGAGATCGTCGCCGTCATCGAGGCCTGATATCGGCCGGGAGACTTGATCCAGGGCGGGCCGAAGGGCCCGCCCTTTTCGGTGCGCATCCAGGCTTCCGAGCCGGCCATGGGCTGGAGGCGGCGCGATCCTTTAACATTGGTTAACGAGTGGTTTCCGTAGGTTCCACGCAGATTTTTACCAAGTAGATGAGGCATTTGAGAGTTGTCGCGAAGGGCCTAAAGGCTTCCCCTGGGCCCGGTTGTTACCTATAACCGCGCCACCTACCACCACATTGCCGGGATATGGATGGCCAAGACACCTGCCGACAAGACGCCTGCCGACAAGACAGCTGCCGAGACGATTTACGTGCTTAACGGCCCGAACCTCAACCTGTTGGGAACCCGCGAGCCCGAGACCTACGGCCACGCCACCCTCGCCGATGTCGAGAAGCTGTGCACGGAGACGTCGGCGCAATTCGGCCTGAAGGCCGACTGCCGGCAGTCCAACCGCGAGGGCGAGTTGATCGATTTCATCCACGAGGCGCATGCCAGGAAGGCCGCGGGAATTATCATCAATGCCGGAGGCTATTCGCACACCTCGATTGCCCTGCATGACGCCCTGGTGGCGGTGAAGATTCCGACCGTCGAAGTCCACATCAGCAATATCCACGCCCGCGAGAGTTTCCGTCATCACTCCTTCATTGCCAGGGCCGCTTTCGCAACGCTGTCCGGCTTCGGCATCGACGGTTACCGGCTCGCGATTTCCGGTCTTGCCGCCAAGCTCGGCGTCAAGGCAAAAGCCTGACGCATCCGCCCTCCCCAAGCAGAAAGTTCCGGATCAAGCTCATGGCGCGCCAGCCTGACGACAAAACAGCCGCAAAATTCACCAGCAGCGACAGTGCGCTCATTCGCGAACTCGCTTTGCTGCTGGACGAGACCAGTCTGACCGAGATCGAGATCGAGCGCGCCGGCTTGCGGCTGCGGGTCGCGCGCAACGTCAGCATCGCGGCATCGATGCCGGCGAGCTCGCAGCCAGCGGCTTCGGCGCCGGCTGCCGCCGCGCCGGTCGCCGTGGCCGACGTCGCCAAGCACCCCGGCGCGGTGCCCTCGCCGATGGTCGGCACGGCCTATCTGGCTTCCGAGCCCGGCGCCAAGCCATTCATCGAGATCGGCACCAAGGTGTCGGTCGGACAAACGCTGCTGATCATCGAAGCGATGAAGACGATGAACCAGATCCCATCCACGCGCGCGGGCACCGTGACGCAAATTCTGGTCGAGGACGGCCAGCCGGTCGAATTCGGCGAACCGCTGGTGATTATCGAGTAACAGCGCGGGGTGCGAGTGGCGAAAGTCTTCGCTGCTGTCATTTGCCATTCAACGCTCGCCACTCACTGTCTGGGACAACATGTTCGACAAGATCCTGATAGCCAATCGCGGCGAAATCGCACTGCGTATCCTGCGCGCGTGCAAGGAACTCGGCATCGCCACCGTTGCGGTGCATTCCACCGCTGACGCCGACGCCATGCATGTGCGCCTCGCCGACGAGAGCGTGTGCATCGGCCCGCCGCCGTCAAAGGACAGCTATCTCAACGTGCCGGCGCTGCTGGCCGCCTGCGAGATTACCGGCGCCGATGCGGTGCATCCCGGCTACGGCTTTCTGTCGGAAAACGCCCGCTTTGCCGAAATCCTCGCCGATCACAATCTGCATTTCATCGGGCCCAAGGCCGAACATATCCGACTGATGGGCGACAAGATCGAGGCCAAGAAGACCGCGAAGCGGCTCGGCATTCCCGTGGTGCCGGGCTCCGAGGGCGGTGTCGGTCCCGAGGACGACGCGATGGCGATCGCGCAGGCGATCGGCTTTCCGGTGCTGGTGAAGGCGGCTTCGGGCGGCGGCGGCCGTGGCATGAAAGTCGCGCAGACCCCCGGCGACCTGATGCTGGCGCTCTCGACCGCAGCCAACGAAGCCAAATCCGCATTCGGCGATGCCTCGGTCTATCTCGAAAAATATCTGCAGAAGCCGCGCCACATCGAAATCCAGGTGCTCGGCGATGGCCGCGGCGGCGCCATCCATCTCGGCGAGCGCGACTGCTCGCTGCAGCGGCGCCATCAGAAAGTCTGGGAAGAAGGTCCCTCGCCCGCGCTCGATGCCACAGCGCGCGCCAGGATCGGAGCGACGGTCGCCAAGGCGATGCAGGAGATGAAGTATCTCGGCGTCGGCACCGTGGAATTCCTGTATGAGGACGGCGAATTCTATTTCATCGAAATGAATACCCGCATCCAGGTCGAACATCCCGTCACCGAGATGATCACCGGCATCGACCTCGTGCTGGAGCAGATCCGCATCGCCGCCGGCGGCGATCTGCCGGTGACGCAGGACGAAGTCGTCATCAACGGCCATGCCATCGAATGCCGTGTCAACGCGGAAAACCCCGTGACCTTCCGGCCCTCGCCGGGCAAGATCCTGCAATACCATCCGCCGGGCGGTCTCGGCGTGCGGATCGATTCCGCCGTCTACCAGGGCTATGTGATCCCGCCCTATTATGACTCGCTGGTCGGCAAGCTGATCGTCCACGGCAAGACCCGCGGCGAGTGCCTGATGCGGCTGCGCCGCGCGCTGGACGAAATGGTGGTGGAAGGCATCGAAACCACGCTGCCGCTGTTCCGGGCGCTGGTCCGGGAACCCGACATCATCGATGGCGACTATCATATCCACTGGCTCGAACAATATCTCGCCGGCCAGCCGGCTACTTGACGGCCCTTCAGCCCCGCAAAAAGATGCAGCGCCCGGAATACCGATGGGAACCAATGGAACCATTGGTCTGGAGGGGCGTTTGGGTGAGTTGGGAACCTTTCCCGTCTGGGGACTGCTGGAACTTCATCACCCGATGACGCGAGACCATTGTGACGCCTGATGCCACGCGCCAGGGCGCGATTGGGCAAATCCTGCTGCTCGCGGCGGGCCTTGTCGTGCTGACCGTAATCAGTGCCGGTTCGGTCTATCTGGTCAATCAGGCGCGGGAGGACGCCAAATGGGTTGTCCACACCGTGGAAGTCGAAAACCAGATATCGCTCACGCAACTGCAGATGCGCCGGGCCGAAAGCGCGCAGCGCGGCTATATCACAACATTGCTGCCGGATTTTCTGACCGATTTCGACAAGGCCGCGTCCGAGCTCACGCCGGACCTGATGCGGCTGCGCCAGCTTACCAGCGACAACCCCGTCCAAGGGCATTTGCTGGACGAGATGATTCCGCTGTGCAATCAGCGGATCGAGGAATTCCGCAATACCATCGCCCTCGCGCGGGCGGAGCACGTGGATGACGCCGCCCGGATCATACGCGAAGGCATCGGCCGCGACGCCATGAGCCACATCGACGATCTGGCTCGCCAGATGCTCGCGGAAGAAGATCATCTGTTCGCGCAGCGCACGGCGAGCGCGGACCGCACTCAGAGCCTCGCGGCTTCGATGACCGGCGTGGGTTCGGGCCTGGTCGTTCTTTTGGCCGGCATCTCGATTTTCCTGGTGCGGCGCTCCGCACGCGCGCGTGACGAGGCCGAAGCGCAGTTGCGCGACAACAATCTCAATCTGGAGGCCACGGTCGACGCGCGCACCGCCGACCTTCGCGAGGCCAACGAAGAGATCCAGCGCTTCGCCTATATCGTCAGCCACGATCTGCGCTCGCCGCTGGTGAACATCATGGGCTTCACCAGCGAACTCGAGGAACTGCGCACCGACATTTTCAGGCGGATCGCCGCGCTCGGTCAGGCTTCGGCTTCGCCTGTGGCGCCGGTCGCCCACGAGGTCGAGCCCATCCTCGAGGGCGAAGACCGGCAGCTGTCGCAGGATTTCACCGAGGCCCTGGGATTCATCAAATCGTCGATCGCCAAGATGGATCGCCTGATCAGCGCCATCCTCAACCTCACAAGGGAGGGGCGGCGCGAATTCGAACCGGTCAAGATCGACACCCGCGAACTGATCGAATCGATCGTCGCGACCGTCGCGCACCAGGCTGCGGAAGCCGAGGCCCAGATTCGCATCGAACCGCTGCCCGCTGTCATCAGCGACCGTCTCGCGCTGGAACAGATATTCTCGAACCTGATCGACAACGCGCTCAAATATCTCAAGCCCGGGGTTCCCGGCGACATCGCGATCCGGGGCCGGACCAAGCTGGGCTTTGCAATCTTCGAGATCGCGGACAACGGCCGCGGCATCGATGCCAAGGACCATCAGCGGATTTTCGACCTGTTCCGCCGCGCCGGCGAACAGAACAGACCGGGACAGGGAATAGGGCTGGCCCACGTCCGCGCTTTGGTGCGGCGACTGGGTGGCACCATGTCGGTATCGTCGGAACTTCACAATGGCAGCACATTTACGATCACACTACCCATCGCCTGGACAACCAGTAACCGGAACCGAGACACATGAGTAAACCAGTCACCATCATCATGATCGAAGACGACGAGGGACATGCCCGTCTGATCGAGCGCAATATTCGCCGCTCCGGCATCAATAACGAGATCGTGCCGTTCACCGACGGTACCGCCGCGGTCAACTATCTGTTCGGCAGCGACGGCACCGGCGTCCATCACGGGAGCCAGGCGTTGCTGATCCTGCTCGATCTCAATCTGCCTGACATGACCGGCATCGACATCCTGCGGCGGGTCAAGGAAAACAAATATCTCAAATGCGCGCCGGTCGTGGTGCTCACCACGACCGACGATTCCCAGGAAATCAAGCGCTGCTACGAACTGGGCTGCAATGTCTACATTACCAAGCCGGTGAATTACGAAAGCTTCGCCAACGCCATCCGTCAGCTCGGACTTTTCTTCTCGGTCATCCAGGTTCCGCGATCCGCCCCATGAATCCTGCCGCGCCCACGCTGCTGTATATCGACGACGACGCGGCGCTTGCCCGGCTGGTCGACCGCGGCCTGACCCGGCTGGGCTTTCGGGTTGTTCATGCAACGAGCGGCCAGCACGGGCTCGACCGGCTCCAGCAAGGCGGCATCGACGTCATCGCGCTCGACCAGTACATGCCCGGTCTCGACGGCCTCGAAACCCTTGACCGGATATTGGCGATCCCGAACGCACCCCCGGTGATATTCGTCACCGCCGCGCAGGACTCAAGCATCGCGGTCACGGCATTGAAGGCCGGCGCCGCCGATTATCTGGTCAAGGACATCCATGGCGATTTCATCCCGCTGCTTCAGGTCGCCATCGATGGCGCGCTGCGGCAGGCCAATATCCAGAAGGCCCGCGACGACGCCGAGGCCGAAGTCCATGCCTCGCGCGACCGCTATGCCGCGCTCGCCGCCGAACGCGAGGTGCTGCTGCGCGAAGTCAACCACCGCGTCGGCAACAGTCTGCAGATCATCGCGTCGCTGTTGCACCTGCAGGCCAACTCCAGCACCGACGACGACGTCAAGGCGGCGCTGACCAATGCGATGGGGCGGGTCGCCGCCGTGGCGCAGGTTCACCGCCGGCTCTATACCTCGCACGACCTCAAAAGCGTGCTGCTGAACCAGTACCTCGACGCCCTGCTTGAGGATCTGCGACGGTCCACCGAGGGTAACCGGATGTCGCGGCTGACGCTGAAGGCCGAGCCGATCGAGATCGATCCGGACCGCGCGGTCGCAATCGGCATCATCGTCAACGAGCTGGTGATGAACGCGGTGAAATACGCCTATCCCGACGGCGCCGCCGGTGCCATTCACGTCGACCTCCGTGCGCAGGACGACCATCTGCTGTTGTCGATCGCCGACGACGGCGTCGGCCTCAACGTCAAGACCGACCCGCGTTCCACCGGCATGGGGCAGCGCATCGTCTCCGCGATGGCGTCCAAGCTCGATGCCACCGTCGAGCGCGATCCGGACCATGCCGGTACCCGGATCATGCTGCGGTTCCGCCGCACCAATGCCCCCGCCGCCGCCAAGCCCGCGACCGCAGCGGCCAGCTAGCCGCCGCGCCCCTCCCCCTGCTATCCTCCCGCCCATGACGTCGCGCGACTCCGCCGCTTCCGAAATCACGCCCGAAGTGCTGCTGCGCGCCTATGCCTGCGGCATCTTCCCGATGGCCGAGAGTGCGGACGATCCGACCTTGTTCTGGGTCGAACCGGAAATGCGCGGCGTGATTCCGCTCGACGGTTTTCGGATCTCGTCGCGGCTGGCGCGCACGGTGCGCTCCGACGCCTTCACGGTCTCGGTCAATACGGCCTTCAAGGCCGTGATTGCCGGCTGCGCCGCGCCGCAGCCCGGCCGCGCCGACACCTGGATCAACAAGCGCATCCGCGATCTCTATGTCGGACTGCACGAGCTCGGGCATTGCCACAGCGTCGAGGTCTGGGAAAATGACGAGCTGGTCGGCGGATTGTACGGGGTCAGCCTCGGCCGGGCCTTCTTCGGCGAGAGCATGTTTCACCGCGCCCGCGACGCCTCGAAAGTGGCGCTGGTGCATCTGGTGGCGCGGATGATCGCGGGCGGCTTCGAACTGCTCGACACCCAATATGTGACCGAGCATTTGCGCAGCTTCGGCGCGGTCGAGATCCCGCGGCGGCGCTATACCGCCCTGCTCGACCGGGCGATCAAGGCCGAGGCTGATTTCCGGACATTGCCGGTCGATCGTCCGATCCGCGGCGCCGATGCGCTTGCGATCGTCGCGGGACGGCAATGAACGCGCACGCCGCAAAGGCGGCGCGATACCCGGCATCCAGCCAGCGCAGAGGGATTACTGCCGGAAAATCCCGAACAGGCCGCCGTCCTGCTGCTGGGGCTGCGGCTGAGGCGGTGGTGGCCGTTGCTGCTGGAATTGCGGCTGCGGCGGCGGCGGACGCTGCGCCTGCTGCTTCGGCGCCGGCGGGCGTTTCTGGGCCGGCGGCGGCGGCGCGACCTTTGGCGGATCGGGCTGCGCGGTGACGACGGTGGTGTCGGGGGCTTTGCAGTCGGTGAGCCAGATATCGTAAATCGGATGCTCGACGCCGTGCAGGCCGGGACTGGCCGCGAACATCCAGCCCGAAAAAATCCGCTTCACCTCGCCCTGCAGCGTGATCTCGTCGACCTCGACAAACGCGTCGGTATTGGCGGCTTCGGTGGCCGGGCGGGTATAGCAGGCGTCTGTCTTCACGCGCAGCGCGCCGAACTGGACCGTCTCGCCGACGTCTTCGTCGAAATTGATGATGCGGCCGGTGATCTTGTCCAATCCCGAAAAGCTCGCCTTCTTGTTGACGATCTTCTGCGCCGGCGGCTCGGAGACCACCTCGTCGCCGGGCTGCAGCGTCGCCGGCGTCTGCGGCACGTTTTTGGGCTGGCGCTGCCCCGGAGCTCCCGGCGCCGGATTGGCGCCCGGGGGCGCAACCGCCACGCCCTGATTGGGCTGCGGCGGCGCCACCGCGACGCCCGGCGGCGTATTCTGCGGAATGATGGTGGTGCCCGGCGGCGGCGCCAGAGGCTGTGACTGCACGCTGCCCGGCGCCGGCACGCCCTGCCCCGGCGGCAGCGGACGGTTGGGTGTCGGCAGCAGGCGGCCCTGCGGCAGTTCCGGCACTTCCTCTTCGTCCTCGGGCTGTGGTTGTTGATTGCCGCGGGGAATGCTGCCGGGCGGGCGCGGCGCCGGATCGGAAAAAATATTACCGATCTGCGCATGCGCTGATGGCGCAAGCGAGATGGTCGTGGCGGCTACCAGCGCCGCAAATCCGGTCAGGGCAATGGTTCGAAACATCTCGCGGCTTTAAAAAGGCGAATCGGGCTCGCGACATTCTATAGGCTATCGCCGCGCGCGGGCCCTCCGGTTAACATGCCGAATACGGCGGGGAAAGGGCGGGTTGCGGTGTTGCGCGGCTACTGGTCAGCCGCTGCGACAAATGAAATAATCCGGCCATCAAGGCTCGCGCGCCGCGCGCAGGGCCCCGAAAGTCCGGAATAACCGGACCCGCCAGGGAAACGTCAAGGAAACGCCACGCATGCCCGATCGCATTCGTCTCGATGGCAGGGTTGCCGTCGTCACCGGCGCCGCCGGCGTCATCGGCGCCGCCACCATGCGGCTTCTGGCCGAGCGCGGTGCGCATATTGTCGCAGTCGACCGCAAGCCGCAGGAACTGCAGACCGCCATCAACGAGCTGCCGGCGTCGGCCCGCGCCGTGGCGATCGCCGCCGACGTGACCCGCGAGGACGAGGTCGCCGACTATGTCCGCGCCGCGCTCGACAGCTTCGGCAGCATCGACGTGTTCTACAACAACGCCGGCATCGAGGGCGACATCGCACCGATCACCCGGTATTCGCTCGAGACTTTCCGCCGGGTGCTCGACGTCAACGTGGTCGGCGTGTTCTTGGGCTTGAAGCATGTGCTGCCGGTGATGCTCAAACGCAACAAGGGCAGCATCATCAACACCGCCTCGATTGCCGGCCTGATCGGCTCGCCCGACATCGCGGTCTACAGCGCCAGCAAGCATGCGGTGATCGGCCTCACCAAAAGCGCCGCACTGGAATGCACCGCGACCGGCGTGCGCGTGAATTGCGTCTGCCCCGGAATGATCGACAGCCGCATGCTGAGCGCGATCATCGACGGCCGCAATCCCGGCAACGCACCGGTTCCCGGCGCCAAGATCGTGGAGCGAATTCCCTGCCGCCGGCTCGGACACGCCTCGGAAGTCGCTTCCATCGTCGCGTTCCTCGCCTCCGACGAAGCCAGCTATGTCTCCGGCTCCGCCTACACCGTCGATGGCGGACGAACCGCGGGTTAACAATTGTCATTCCGGGATGGTCCGAAGGACCAGACCGCAGATGTGCAATTGCACATCGGGGAATCTCGAGATTCCGGGTTCGCGTCTTCGCCGCGCCCCGGAATGACAGTCGCAAAATAGGGACTTCTCATCATGCCCGTCACCCTCGATCCCGATGCCGCCTTCGTCTTCAAGGCGTTTCAGGAAGCCGGCCGGCCGCCTTACGAAACGCTTTCGGCTGGCGAAGCGCGCGAATATTATTTGCAGGCCCGTCTCGTCACCAATCCCGACCCGCCCGAACTCAAATCGGTTGCGCCTCTCGCGATCCCCTCGCCGTCCGGATCGATCCCGGCGCGCATCTACACGCCGCTAAAACTGTGCAACGCCAACGGTCTCGCCCCCGGCCTCGTGTTTTTCCACGGCGGCGGCTGGGTGATCGGCGATCTCGATACCCACGACGTGGTGTGCCGAAAACTGGCCGACGAAGGCGAGCTGATCGTGATTTCCGTCGATTACCGCCTCGCCCCCGAGCACAAATTCCCCGCCGCAATCGATGACGCCATCGCGGCGACGACATGGATTGCCGGTCACGCCCAAGAGCTCGGTATCGACGCCGTGCGGCTTCTGGTCGGCGGCGACAGCGCCGGCGGCAATCTTGCCGCTGTCGTCGCACTATCGGCGCGCGACGGCGATGGCCCGGCGATATCAGGCCAGGTGCTGATCTATCCGGCCACTGATTTCGCGATGACGCATGCTTCGCACCGCGAGCCCGAGACCAGCATCCTTCTCACGCACTCCGTCATCCGGTGGTTTCGCGATCACTATCTCAATGGCATATCCGACATCGGCGATTGGCGCGCATCGCCGGCACGCGCCACATCATTCGCCGGATTGCCGCCGGCCTATGTGCTGACCGCCGGCGCCGACCCCTTGCGCGACGAAGGCGACGAATATGCCAGGCGCCTCAAAGAAGCCGGCGTGGCCGTGACCTGGCGGACATTCCCCGGCCAGTTCCACGGCTTCTTCACCATGGGCAAACTGCTGCAACAGGCCAATGTCGCCGTCGGCGACATTGGCGCGTGGCTGAAGGCGCTGGATTAGGAAAAATTTGGAGGCATTGACCTTCAACGAGATCGCCAAACACGCTCTGCAGTCGTGCGGTCTCACTCTGGCTTTCGGGCCGG
>Ga0302324_100007173_pt1 | contig 23806 bp, 9 predicted proteins | sample Palsa_T0_1_FD_201949 | JGI IMG/M metagenome (GOLD analysis project Ga0302324, IMG submission 201949) | Peat permafrost microbial communities from Stordalen Mire near Abisko, Sweden - Palsa_T0_1 | ecosystem: Environmental > Terrestrial > Soil > Palsa > Peat permafrost | place: Sweden: Abisko... | reverse complement strand
TGCCGCTCACTGCTCCGGTGGCGTATGAGGAAGAGACATTTACGTTGTTGCCCACTGCAACGCTTTCTCCAATAAGTCCGCCGACATAGTTGCTGCCCGTCACGGGGCCTGTGGCATAAGCATCGGTTATTACGCAGGAACAATATCCAACGAGTCCGCCCAGCTCGGAGGTGCCGTTGACCGCGCCAGTAGCGTAGCTGTTGTTGATCGTGTGATTTGCATTGCCGCTTGCACTTCCTACCAACCCTCCTGCTTCGCCGCCGCCGCTGACAGCACCGGTCGCATGGGCGTTTGTGATCGTACTATTGTTATCTTCACCCAACAGGCCGCCGACATCGCTACTGCCACTGACCGGGCCGGTTGCGTAAGCATCTTCCACGAATCCGTCATTGACGTAGCCCACCAGGCTGCCAACGTTGTCATTGCCATTGACCGAACCTCTTACCATTCCGATGTCGCGAATTGTTCCCGACGAATAGCCGAACAGGCCGACATCGCTGACCGACGGCAGGTCGATCGTGAGGTTCGAGATCGTGTTGCCCAATCCGGCGAACACGCCCGTGAAGCCGTTTCCGGAATTGCCGACGGTCCCCGCGCCGTTTGTGCCGATGGGAACCCAGCTCGAGGTGCCCGATGCATTGAGCGGAATTGCCAACGCATAGTCACGAGCCAGAGATGTGCTGCTGACGTTGATGTTTTGCATGTCGCTCATGCTGTAGAGCAGAGTATAGGGTGTTGCATTGATCGACAGGCTCGCGCCCGACGACGAACCGCCGGCGAACGAAATTCTGTCGCCGGTTGCGATGATGTAGTCGCCGGCGGTTCCCGTCCCGGTCGTCATCGCGAGGATGCCGCCGCCCGAAACCGTGATGTCGGCGTTGAAGTCGATATTGCGATAGGCGCTGAGCGAGAGGGTCGCAATCGTGCTCCATTCGATGGGGCTGTCGATGATGATGTCGCCATGGCCCGATCGGATCGGAATTCCCGGGCCGCTTGTGCCGGTGGCCGTCGTTTGCAAAGTGACATTGGTGTTCGAAGCGAGAGAGGAGTCGATCGTTGTCGCAGCGGCGTTGTTCACCTTGAGGTCATAGGGATCGAGCAGCCAGGAGCCGTCCCGGCCATGCGCCGCACCCGCATCGACGGTCGCGCCGGTGAAGTTCAGATTGTGGCCGGATGTCTCGATCGTGCCGCCATTGCCGCCGGACGCGCCGCCTTGCGCGAGTGCGCTACCTTGGAAATTCGTGTTGCCGGAAATAACGGAGATGCTGCCGCCATTGCCGATTCTTGTGGCCGAGGCATTGAGGATGCTCGCTTTGTCGACGGCGACGGCGTTCTCGCTCCAGCCGCCGATTTGAATCGTGCCACCGCCATTCGCGCCGGAGGCATCGAGGCTCGCCCGCGATACCGAGACGGTGCCGCCGTCGCCTGCATCGAGCGTGATCGTGCCGCCGACATTCGTGGCGGTCTGTGCGAGGACGATGCCGCTCATCGCGACAACGCCGGTGGCGACACCTTCCGCGGCATGGGCCGTGAGCGAGATATTGGCGCCCGTGAGCGCGCCCGTGTTGACGGCAGTCGCGTTGCCGTTCACATCGCCTTGCGCGGCAAACGACACGAGCCCATCTCCTGAGAAATCAACCGTGAACTTGTTGGCCGCGCCGACGGCAATCGTTCCGAATTTCGCGTTGACCGTGCCGTCATTGGTGACGCTGGGCGCCACAAGCGCGACGAGGCCGCCTTGCGCGGTGCGGATGCTGCCCCGATTGACGATGGAGGCGTTCCGGTTGCCCGCTTGCGTGAAATTGCCGGCGAGCACATCCGAATCCGGGCCGCCCGTCGAAGTCGCGATGAGCGAGCCGACATTCACCTGCGAGCCCTTGCCGAACAGCATGCCGTTGCCGTTGATCAACACGATGCGGCCATTCGCATCCAGCGTGCCCAGGATTTGCGACGCGGAGTTTCCGCCGATGCGGTTCACCGCAATCGCCTGCGCATTGGGCTGGACGAACTGCGTCGTCTGGCCCGCGCCGATGTTGAAGCTCGACCAGTCTATGACGACGTCTTCGCTCTTCTGGTCGATCTGCGTCTTGCTTGAAGACGCGGCGATGGAGGCCGAACCCGTCGTGACGGTCGCGCTCAACGGATTAGCCAGGGCAGGCGAGGCGACAAGCGGCAGCGCGACAAGCAATCCCGCGCTCACGCCGGACGCCCAAGCGAATGAGACCGAGGACTTGAGCGCGATGCGCAAATGACTGGCGGTGTAAAACGGCATCGGTTTCCCCAAGTCGAGCGTCGCGCAAGCAGGGTTCTGCCGGTCGCCCGATGTTTATGGGATCAAGAGCCGCAAGGCCGCCCCTGATCGATCATGAAGGTTAGCAGCAATCGATGACGAATACAGCGTTGGTCCCTTTCGCGTTCGGACCCAAAAACACGTCGAAATGGCGGAAAGTCGAATGTTCGGCGTCATACGTTCTGCCACGACAGGCAATGCTTCGCGGCGCGCGAGCCCGCGTGGAACTTTTCCCGCTTGTGGACGTTTTGTCTGCGTCCTACCGGGGAATTTTGTTCATGTCGCTTGTAAGCCTTGTCCTGATTCTCGTCGCTGTGGGCGTCGTGCTTTGGCTCGTGAACAATTATGTCCCCATGGACGGGAAGATCAAAGGCATTCTCAATGCGGTGGTCGTCATCGGCGTTGTGATCTGGCTTTTGCAGGTCTTCGGCCTGATGTCGACTCTCACCAATATCCGCATCGGAAAATAGCGCCGAAACGGCTTCACTCGCTTCCCTCTCCGCGCGTATTTCATGGTCGCGCATGCGTTGCGGTTTCCAGGAGGCGCGCCCGCACGCACCTTGGCCGCCGGAGCGTGAGCCTCAGACATCCCTTTTTCCGCGGTCTTTCGCGGAAATTGTGGGTGCGTTGACGGAAGCGGGCCGGCGGAAAATACTGAAAGCCGGGAACGCGCAATAACGTCCAGGGCTGGCCGCATCGGCTGGAAAAACGGACGAGCGCGCTGGGAGGCAAATTCCATGACACATCTTGGCTTTTCGCGACGGTCGGCACTGGCGATGGGCACAAGCGCCGCAGCACTTCTGGCGGTTGATTTCGACGCTCTTGCGGATGTTGCGCCGCCGATCGTGACGACGACCAACGGACCCGTTGCCGGAAATTCCGAAAACGGCACTTTGGCCTTCAAGGGCATTCGTTACGGCGCGCCGCCGGTCGGTGCGCTGCGGTTTATGCCGCCGCAAAAACCTTCACCCTGGACGACGCTGCCTCCCTATGGCTTTGGTCCGCCCGCCATGCAGATGCCGTCCGGCAGCGCTGCAGCAGAACCGAAGACTCCTCTCGCGATCGCGCTGCAGAGCGTATTTCCCACGCTCGCGGAGGTGAAGATCAACAGCGAGGATTGTCTGTTCCTCAATGTCTGGACGGGCTTTCGCGGCAAATTGAATGACGGCGCCAAACGGCCCGTCATGGTTTGGCTGCACGGCGGAGGCTATGCGTATGGCTCCGGCGCGTGGCCGTCCTACGACGGCGGCAATCTCGCGAAGCAGGGCGATGTCGTCGTCGTCACGCTGAACCATCGTCTCAATGCGTTCGGTTTTCTGGAACTTGCAGATGTCGGTGGCGCCGATTTCACGAAGTCCGGCAATGTCGGCATGCTCGACATCGTCGCAGCACTCGAATGGGTGCGGGACAATATCGGCGCGTTCGGCGGCGATGCCGGCAATGTCACGATCTTCGGCGAATCCGGCGGCGGCGCGAAAGTTTCCACCTTGATGGCGATGCCCTCGGCGCAAGGACTGTTTCACAAAGCGATCGTGGAGAGCGGTCCGGGCCTCAAAGGCGTGCCGAAGGCTGCGGCGACGCAAGACGCCAAAGATCTCATGGCCGAGTTGAAGGTTGCTGACGTGAAGGCGTTGCAGGCCATACCAGCCGCTCAAATCGTGAGCGCCGCTCTGGCCGTCTCCGCGCGCCGCGGACCCGGCTCGGAAATCCGCTTTCTGGCGCCGGTCGTCGATGGCGATGTGCTTCCGACAGATCCGTTTGATCCGGTCGCGCCCGCGATGTCCGCAAACGTTCCACTCATCATCGGCACGAACAAGGATGAAATGACCTTGTTCATGGCGGGCCAACCCTGGTTCGGCAAGCTTACCGACGATCAACTGAATGCTCAGGCGCCGATGATGGCCGGCGCGAAGGCGCCCGCGCTGTTGGCGGCATTGCGGCAGGCGCATCCGGATTATTCGCCGACCTATCTGATGACCGAACTCGTGACGACCACCTTCATGTGGGACAGTTCGATCAAACTTGCCGAACGCAAGGCGGCGCAGAATGCAGCGCCGGTTTTCATGTATCAGCTACGCTGGGAGACGCCCATAGGCGGCGGGTTGTTCAAGACACCCCACACGCTCGAGATTCCGTTGGTGTTCGACAATGTGGAGAATTCGCGCGCATTGGTCGGGCCGGGACCGGATCCGCAAAAGGTGGCGGATCAGATGAGCGCAGCCTGGATTTCGTTTGCGCGAACGGGCGATCCCAACACGGCAATGGCTCCGCGCTGGCCTCGCTACGACTCTGCCCATCGCGCGACGATGATTTTCAACGTGACGAGCAAGGTCGAGGACGATCCCTATGCGGAGGTCCGCAAGGTGTCGGCCTGAGGACCCGTTCTCGATAGTGGACGGCCACGGACGGCTGGGCCATTCTGTTCCCACATCGCCATTCGAAGGGGAACAATGTGAAAACGCGCATCACAGAAATGTTCGGCATCCAGCATCCGATCATCCAGGGCGGTATGCATTTTGTCGGTTTTGCCGAAATGGCCGCGGCCGTCTCAAACGCGGGTGGGCTCGGTATCATCACCGGTCTCACGCAGCGCACGCCGGAACTGCTTGCGAAGGAAATCGCGCGCTGCCGCGAGATGACGAACAAGCCGTTCGGCGTTAACCTGACTTTCCTGCCATCCGTCACGCCGCCGGATTATCCGGGCTATGTGCGGGCGATCGTGGAAGGCGGCGTGAAGATCGTCGAGACGGCGGGCAACAACCCGGCAAAATGGCTGCCGGGACTCAAGGAATACGGCATCAAGGTCATCCACAAATGCACCTCGGTGCGCCATTCGCTCAAAGCGGAGGCGATCGGTTGCGACGCGGTGAGTGTGGACGGTTTCGAATGCGGCGGCCATCCGGGTGAGGACGATATCCCGAACATGATCCTGCTGCCGCGCGCGGCGGACGAACTGAAGATTCCGTTTGTCGCCTCCGGCGGCATGGCGGACGGGCGCTCGCTGGTGGCGGCGCTGGCGATGGGCGCCGACGGCATGAACATGGGCACGCGTTTCATGGCGACCAAGGAAGCGCCCATTCATGAGCATGTGAAGCAGGCCATTGTCGATGCGTCGGAACTCGACACGCGCCTGATCATGCGCTCGCTGCGCAACACCGAGCGCGTGCTCGACAATCCCGCAGTCGAACGACTGCTGGCGAAGGAGAAGTCGCTCGGCGCCAATCTCAAATTCGAAGACATCATTCCGGAAGTGGCGGGCGTCTATCCCAAGATCATGAAAGACGGCGACATGGCGGCCGGCGCGTGGTCCTGCGGCATGGTGGTGGGTCTGATCGACGACGTCCCCACCTGCAAGGAACTGATCGACCGCATCATGGCGCAGGCGGAGAGTATTATTCGTGAGAGGCTTGAGCGGTTGCTCTGAGTTGACTTCCAGCAAAAGTTCACCATGGGCGGGTCAAGCCCGCCTATGGTGAGTTGGGGGAACCTCACCTCAACCCATCCAGAATTTTCCCTTCCGTCGAGAGATAATTGCGTTTGTAATTGAAGCGGTCTGTTCCGGAAAAAAGAAGCCAGTGATATTTCATCTGTTCGGCCCACCAGTAGCCGGGGCACGCATCGCCCTGTTTCATCGGCTTCGCCGTGATGTCGTCGACGATCGTGTAGCCATATGGCGCACGGCTGGTCGCTTTCATGTTTTGATAGTGGACGCGCGCGAGCTCCTGCCAGCGTTCGTCGCCGCTATGTACGAACAGTGCTAGGCACGAATCGACGAATTCGGGACGCAGTTCGTTGGTCGGGCGCGTGGCCTGGAATATTCCGTAGTCGAATCCCTCCGGTAGCACGCCAAACCGTGCCTGCACGTCGGCCCAGGAATTGAGATAGGCGCGCGCGTGCTCCATGTCGCCCGCTTTCGCGAGCAGCCCGGCATAAAACGCCGCAAGTTCGCTCTGATGGCGATCCATGCGAGCGCCGGTTTCGAAATCCACCTGCGTGAACCAGAGCCGCCCATCGAGAATTTCGATCTGATGCGCGGCGATCGCCTTCGCATGCACGTCGTACCAGTTCTTGAAATCCGGATCGCCGAACAGCCGCCAGCCGCCATAGAGATATTCGAAATAGGAATCCGATGGCGGCCCGATGCTCGCGCGCCGGCTCAGCCATTTGCCGGTTTGGATGTCGATATTGTCGGCGACGAGATCGATGGCGGAGCGCCGGTCGAAGCAGGCCTTCGCCGCTTTCTTCGCGGCATTGTAGTAACGCGAATCGCCCACAGCGCGAGAGAGGGTTCCGAATTCGGAGATATAGGTTCCGATCTCGGCCGGATAGCTCGCAGGATCGCGCACCGCGCCGGTCTTCAGGTTGACGAAGCGATAGGGCATGCCTGTCGGCGATTTCGCGAAGGCAGGCAGCAGGCGATCGGCAAGATCGTGGGCCAGTTCAAGCAGGCGCTTATTTTTCGTCGCGAGCCAGCCCGCGAGCAAGCCGCCCACCATGCGGATGTTGGTTTCGAATACCTGCACCTCGCCGTCGATGTCGAAATGGAGATTGCTCTCGATCCAGCGGACGCCTGTTTCGAGTTCGGCGTCCAGGCCCATCACATATAAAGTGTCGAGCGCCTCGACGATCGAAAGGCCAAGGCCCGGTCCGTTGGGAATCAGAAATTCCTCGGCACTTCCACTCACCGGCTTGATCTGGTCGTGCCCGAACGCGCGCTCGACATAATTGCGCCAGGCCCAGGCCATCTCGCCGCGTACATCGAGCGCCAGCCTGTGCCAATCGAATCCGGTCGGGGGTTTGGCTGCAGCAGCCAAGGCAGGCGCCAATGCGCTTAGTGCGCCCGCAGTGCCGATTGCGCCCAGAACCGTACGGCGTGCAAGCTTTTCATCCGAATTCATTTTTAATCTGAGCTCATTCGAGAATCCAATGCGTTCAACGCATTATCCGCGAGACTTTAGACAGTAGTTGAATTCGGCGGCGCAAGGGGACGTCTTAAGCAGCCGCGCCGAGCCGCCCGAGCTCTGCTTTGAGTTCGTCCAATAGGCGGGTCTCTTCAGGTCGAATCACGCCGTCGGCTTCGACCACGGCGCGCGCAGCCGCGATCAGCGCGGCCATTTCATCATGGCTGCCGCGCTCGAGCCGCGTCAGAGCGGGATCGAGTTGCATCAGGCTCGGCCGGTAGCTTTCAATATATTCGACCAATTCGACGGTGCCGGAGCCGTCGATCTCCAGCCCCCGGCTGCGCGCGAAGGTCATGCAATGGGTGACGATAACGTCGCGCTCGCGCCGCTCGAACTCGCCGTCGGCCCTTGCGATCAGGACAAGAGGAATCAGGTGATGGCCGACCGCCTCGCGCAAATGATTGAGGCCGTCGGGAAAAGGCGGCAGCGGCTCCGATTCGATGGGCGGAACATGGGTTTCCCGCACGAAATTGCCGAAGCGGCCAACCAGAAGCCCAAGAGACATGATCACCCACGCGGATTCGAATTCGGCCTGACGCTAGGGAGCTAGGATGACAGATTAATGTCACTGGCGCCGTCTACCCATAAATGCGGGCGTTTCTGTCTCGATATCTATATAGAAATCATATAGTTAGGCCTTTCCCAGGCCTGATCGTCCTCGCCAGAGTTCCCGGGCAGGCGAGAAATCCTCAACATTTTCAATAGGAAGACGCTGAAATTGGCCATCCAGCCGATTGCCTAGGATTATATCGCGCTGATACGTTGCCGGCCGATGCTCGGGATGCCCCCCGCGCATTCTGGGGCTTGTGGGGAAGCTGGTGTCCAAGGGTTCAATTTTTCGAGATCGCATATTTCGCGAGAGCATTGGTCTTTCTGCCGTGATGTTAGGCACGCTGTGCCTGACGCCATCGAGCGCGTTTGCGGCTCCGCCGCCCATCGATCTGCCTGGCGCTGTTCAGCCCGGGCACGACCGGCCCGTGCCTCAACCGGAAGCGCCGCCCAATTTCGACTTCAGCGTCGAAGCGCCCCATCGCTCGCCTGTTCCGCGTGCGGTTGACGAAATTCATTTCAAGCTCGCCGATATTCGCATCGTCGGCGCGACAACGCTGAGCCCCGACAACTTTCGCTCGCTCTATGCAGGCCTGATCGGCAAGGATGTTTCGCTCGCGAACATCTACGATGTCGCGGACGCCATCGAGAATGTGTATCGCGCGGCCGGTTATCTGCTCGTGCGCGCCTATGTGCCGCCGCAACATGTGAAAGACGGCATCTTCACAATCAAAGTCGTCGAAGGATTTGTCGAAAGCACATCGGTGCAAGGCGGGGACCCCGGCACGCAACGCCAGGTCAAAGCCTATCTCGAACCGATCGTGCAGGAGCACCCGCTCCGTCTCAAGACCATCGAGCGCGCACTTCTGTTGTCGAACGACATTCCGGGTGTGGCTGCCACCGGCGTGCTGCGCCCGTCGCCCAGCGTTGCGGGCGCCTCGGATTTGATCGTGACGATTACGGCGCCACCCGTCATCGGAAGTCTGTCGGCGACCAATCGCGGCTCGCATTTCTCGGGTATCTGGACCGTCACCGGCACGGCCGCTTACGCAGGAATTTTCGGCGGCGACCAACTCGATGCAACGGTCACGACCACGCCGGGCAATCTCGGCCAGCAGGATGCAGGCCAACTGCGCTACCGCACGGAAATCGGCGACGACGGCTTGATGGGTACTCTGCTTGGTGCCGTCAGCCATGGCGCGCCGGCAGGCTCGCTCGGTCCCAAGGAAATTCTTACCGACAGCTGGGCGGTCGGTCCGCGCCTGACCTATCCATTGATCCGCACGCGCGCGGACACCGTGACGCTCGACGGCGGCTTTACGATTCAGAACGCGAATGTGAGCATCCTCGGCGTCGGCATAAACCATGACCAGTGGCGCGTGCTCGACATGAGCGTGAGCTATGCGAGCAACGAATTCCTTGCGGGTGTTTTCAGTACGGTGTTCGACGTGGCCCAGGGGGTGCCGATTTTTGGCGCAACCCCCGATCACTCTCCCGATCTGTCGTTGGACGGCCGCACGACCTTCACCAAGGCGACCGCGCTTCTGCACTACACCAACAATTTCTACGCGCCATTCAGTTTTGCGGTCGCAGGCACCGGCCAGTATTCCTTCGAGCCGCTGATTACCGGCGAGCAGATCCTGTTCGGCGGGACGCAGATCGGGCGCGGCTACGATCCTGGCGGCATCACGGGCGACAGCGGCGCGGGTGGCTCGTTTGAAGTTCGTTATGACACGCGGTTCGACCAAATCGCGATCCAGAACCTCCAACCTTATGCCTTCTTTGATACGGCCAAGGTGTGGAACATGGCGCGGCCCGTGGGCGGACCGGAACTCGGCGATTATTCGATCGCATCTACGGGAGCGGGTCTGCGCTTCTGGTTCCCCTACAACATCTTTCTCGATCTGGAAGGCGCGCGAACGTTGAACGCCGTTCCGGGCAGCGACAACGGCAAGCAAGCGACGAAGTTTCTTGTCGACGTTGCCGTCACATTCTGAGGCCAAAGGCGAAGCGATGAATCAGACGGGATCGGAATTGCTGCACACGATGCTGCTGGCGACGAGCGCGCTTGTCGCCTCGACCATGCTGACATCGAGCGGGGCGTTGGCGGGCGGCCCGACGGGCGGCAAGGTCGCGGTCGGCAGCGCGACGATCACGACGCCCAGCTCGACGCAGACGGTCGTCGATCAAACGAGCCAGAAGGCGCTGATCAATTGGAACAGCTTCTCCGTTCCGACGGGATCGTCGATCACCTTCGATCAGCCGAACACCACATCGCTCACAGTCAATCGCGTGCTCGGTCCCAACGCATCCGCCATCGATGGTCAATTGCTCGCCAACGGTAATATCTGGATCATCAATGCGAACGGTATTTTGTTCGGACATGGTTCGCAGGTAGATGTCGGCGCGCTGCTCGCCACGACTTCCGATCTCAGCGACGACGATTTTCGCAAGGGCCGCTATCGTTTCACCAGGCCCGGCAATCCGGGCGCGTCCGTCACGAACCAGGGTTCGATCACTGCGGCGCAGGGCGGATCGGTTGTGCTCTCCGGCTCTCAGGTTTCCAACCAGGGAATCGTGCAGGCCAATCTCGGAACCGTCGTTCTGGGCGGCGCGAACGCATTCACCGTGGATCTCGATGGCGACAATCTGCTGCGCTACCAGATCACGGCGCCGGTGACTGCGCCGCCGAAAGGTGCACCCAATACCGGTTCGGCGCTGGTCTCGAATTCGGGAACGATTGCGGCCGCGGGCGGTCGAATCCTGTTGACCGCGCGCGCGGCGAAAAACGTCCAGGACGACGTCATCAACAACACCGGTCAGATCGAAGCGACAAGCGTCTCCTCGCATGACGGCGAAGTCGATTTCGATGCGGGTTCGGATGGAACCGTCGATGTGGGCGGGACGGTCAACGCGTCGGGAACCGGCGCGGGGCAAACCGGCGGCGCGATTAATGTTGCGGGCGGCACGGTGAACGTGGCCAACGGCGCCACGATCAACGCATCCGGCGACGCGGGCGGCGGCACGATCCAGATCGGCGGCGGATTGCACGGCAAGGGCACGATCGCCAATTCGAACGCCACCAATATCGGCAACGCCACCATCAGCGCCAACGCGATCACCAAAGGCAATGGCGGTACTGTCGCGATCTGGTCGAATGGAATCACGAGTTTCGCAGGCACTGTCAGCGCAACTGGCGGCGCGCAGGGCGGCAATGGCGGCCTGGTCGAAACCTCCGGCGGCAATGTGCAGGTGGGAGTGGCGGGCAAAGTCATCACGTCCGCCGCGAAGGGCGCGACGGGAGACTGGCTGATCGATCCCACCAATATCGACATCTTCACCGGCGGCACGGACGGCGTCGGCGGTTCGAACATTTCGCCGACCACGATCGTCAACGCGCTCGACTCGACCAATGTGACGCTCGAGGCGACCAATGACATCACAATCAACAACGCGGTCGATTATTCGAGCACGAATACGCTGAGCCTGCTCGCGAGCCAGGATATCATCGCGAATGCCGGCATTCAGAACAGCGCCGCGGGCGCGATCAACCTGATCGCCGGCTGGGACGGCGAGACGACGAATCTTTCGCAACTGACCGATCCTGGCGTTTATGGCAACAACAAAGGCTCGATCACAATCGGCGGTGCAAATGCCAGCGGCGATGTTGCAATCGGCAGCGCAGGCGGCACGACGACGCTGGCCGCGGCGAACCTGACCGTCGAAGCTGACAACGGTTATGCGCAGGCCGGTTATCACGACGCCGGGGGCGGCGGAATTGTTGTCGATACAACGGCCGATGTGACGGTCGACGCGGCTGCGGCCAGCGCCCAGATCGGCAATGGCGGCACGGATGTCAGCGGGAATGTTGGCGGCGATATCACTGTCAACTCTGGCGGAAACATCACAATCGAGGAATTGGCCAACGAAGCCGGCACACCGGTCATGGCCACGATCGGCAACGCCACCGGAGACAGTACATCTTCCCAGACAGGCGAGATCGCGGTCACTGCGAGCGGCGCGCTGACCGTCGAGGCGCAAGGCGCGTTTGGGCTGGCATATCTCGGCAACCTGTCCGTGACCGACACATCCGGAGGCGCCACGGGTAACATCACAGTGCAGGCCGGTTCGGTTTCGGTGCTGGAATCGGTTGGTTCCGGAGAAGCAATCATCGGCGATGGCGGCGCCAACCTCATCGAGAGCTACAACGATTTCACTGCCGGTGGAACGACCGGCGGAAATATCGATATTACGGCGGGCAGCGTTACCGTAACGGCTCAGTCGAACACAACCGGCGAAGGCGAAGCACGTATCGCCAACCGCGCTACCGGCAATGCAAGCGGCAATTACACGATCACCACGACCGGCGACATCATTTTGGACGCCGAAGACACTGCGAACTCTACGGCCCTTGTTGCAATCGGCAATGGCGAAAACGGAGGCACATCCAGCGGTACGATAGACGTCGAGGCTGGTGGGAATATTGCAATTACGGCAAACGGCGCAACAGCGCGCATCGCAAATGACGATGCGCCAAATTCGAATATCCGCGTCGCTGCGGAGGGCAATATCAGTCTCTCCGGTTCCGAAGGAGAAGCGTTGATCGGCAACGAAGGATTTGAATCCGGCGCGGATCCTGAGGGCGGCAATATTACGGTCTATTCCGCACTTGGCGCTATCACGCTGACATCGGACTCGGGCGACGTGGGAATCGGCAACACATTAGGTACGCCGAGCGGCAACGTCACCGTATTGACGGCGAGTCCGACGAACGGCGCGATCCAGCTCACGGCGAACGGCGATGGCGCATTGGCGTGGATCGGCAACACCAGCTCGGCCAACGCGTCATCCGGGAATGTCTTGGTCAGCGCCGGTCAGGATGTCGGTTTGTCGGCAACGGGCACTGGGGCCGTCACGCAAATCGGCAATGGCGGTCCCGGCATGGTCGGCACGGCGGGTGGCGACATAACGCTTGCCGTGGGTAGCGATCTCTCGTTATCCACCGGCTCAGCCGGCGCCTTCGCAATGATCGGCAATGGCGACGCCACGCAGAGCGGGACAGGCGGCGCAAGCGGCGACATCAATTTGCAGGTCGAAGGCGCGACCGCGCTCACGAGCGAAAGCGGAACGCCGTGGATCGGTAACATCGCCGAGCCGGGCTCCGTCGAATCCGGCAATGTGACGCTGATCTCGGCTTCGTTCCAGGATGACGGCGGCTTCGGCACCAACGTCGTCACCGATCTCGGCAGCACGAGCCAGGCAGGAAGCGGCGGCGATTTCCTGTTTGGTCTGACGAACAGTGATCTCAGCGTGAATTACAATGGCGGCGACTATAACAGCCCGCACAATCTCACGATTATGAGTGTCGACAATGTCAATCTCGACAACTCGATACAAAACAGTGGTACCGGCAATATCAACATCGTTGCGGGCTGGGACGGTTTGACCGCGAGTCCGTCCCAACTCACCAATCCTGGTGTTTACGGCAACAATAACGGGTCGATCACCATCGGCGGCGAAGGTGCGAATGGCAGCGTCGCGATCGGCAGTGCAGGCGGTACCACGACATTCGCGGCGGCCAATCTCACCATCGAATCCGACAATGGCTATGCGCAGGCCGGTTATCACGGCGCGGGCGGCGGCGACATCGTCGTCGATCTGACAGGGAATCTGACCCTCAACGGCTATGGCGCCGAGGGCGATTACGCTCAGCTCGGCAATGGTTCGCTCGACGGAGACGTGTCGGGCAATGTAACGGGCAATATTTCGGTCAACACCGCCGGTGCCTCGACCATCAATGTTGGCGAAGGCGGCGGCACCGCCTGGATCGGAAATTTTGCGAACGAAAACTCGATCGAATCGGGCAACGTGACGCTGATCACTGGAACCGCCGATCTGGGCAATTTTGGCGCCAATGTCGTCGCAGATCTCGGAAGCACGGGCCACGCCGGGAGCGGCGGCGATTTTCTGCTAGGATATACGAACAGCGATATCGATATCGACAACAGCGGCGGCCACGTAAACAGCCCCCACAATTTTACGATCCTGAGCGTCGACAACATCAATCTCGCCAGTTCCATTCAAAACAGCGGCTCGGGCAATATCGATGTGATCGCGGGCTGGGACGGGACGACCACGAATCTGTCCTCGCTGACCAATTCCGGCGTCTACGGAAACAATGGCGGTACGATCACGATCGGTGGCGAGAATGCCAACGGGAACGTTGCGGTCGGAAGCGCGCACGGCACGACAACCTTTGCCGCGGCGAACCTCATTGTCGAATCCGACAACGGTTATGCGCAAGCGGGTTATCACGGCGCGGGTGGGGGAAATCTGGTCGCCGACCTGACAGGGTCGCTGACCCTCAACGGCTATGGCAAAGACGGCGATTACGCGCAATTCGGAAACGGCTCGCCCAATGGCGATGTCTCGGGCAACATCACCGGGAACATCTCCATCAATGCCGCCGGCACGACGGTTATCAATGTCGGCGAAGGGGGCGGTAACACCTGGATCGGAAATTTTGCGAATGAAGGCTCGATCGAATCCGGCAATGTCCAACTCATCACGGGCTATGTGCAGGGCGATACCGGTCCGACGACGTTGGGCGATATGCTGGTTGCCGATCTCGGCACCACTTCCGTACCCGGCAGCGGCGGCAACGTCACGCTTGCGCTGACCAATCCGCAGACGGACTTCATCAATACCTATCTCGGCGCCAACTCCATCGAATATAACAGTCCGAATGGGTTAGCGCTTCTGTCCACTGGCAACATCACGCTGCCTTATTCGATTCAGAACGACGGCACGGGCGCGCTCACTATTCTCGCCGGTTGGAATCCATTGGTGGCGCCAGCGAATGTGCTTACGACTCCGGGCGCATATGGCAACACGACGACGGATCTGAATTCCGATGGCGGAACCTACACGACGGGTGCCTTTGTCTGGGTTGTCGGCGCCGACGGCGAAGTGGATGATTACAATCCGAATAGCTCAGGCGGGACCGTTGTCGACAGCGGCGCCGGCGCCGCGATCGGCAGCATGGGCGGCACGACGACCATCGGCGCGGCGCAGATCTATGTCGAAGGTCTCGCCGGCTATGCGCAGATCGGCTATCACAATTCCGGCGGTTCTGGCGCGATCAATGTTATCGCCAACGGCGTGCCCGGCACCGGCGGGTTGACGGGAGTCAGCGCGTGCTTCGACGGCGATGCGAATATCTGCGTTATCGGCGGGCGCTCAAACGAGACGAATCCGAACAACTATCCCACCTATGCCCAGATCGGAGATCTGGGCTTCGGCGTCGCTGGCACAGCGTCGTCCAACATCGATGTCACGGCTACCGGCAATATTGCGGTCGCGGGTGGCGGCATCTACGACAACTCCGACGGCAACGACCCGCAAATTCCGGATGCTTACGGGATGATCGGAAATGGCGACGGCGCGCAGACCGTCGCGCAAACGGTCGGTGGCACGATTGATGTCAACGTGGCAGGACAATTGAATTTCGCGAGCAGCGCGGCCGCCGGCTCGGAAGCGTGGCTCGGCAATCGCACAGGTGCGGGCGGTCTCGCGTTCGGCGATCTTACTGTAATCATGGGATCGGAAAACGATTCCGGCCCGATAGATTTTGGCGACATGATCTTTGCCGATCTTGGCAGCACGAGCCAGGCAGGAAGCGGCGGCAACGTCACGGTTGGCGAGACCGGTGGAAGCATCGACATCCAGAACGACGGCGGCCACCTTTACAACAGTCCGAACAATCTGACCGTGCTGAGCGTGGATGACATTAATTTCGGCTCTTCCATCCAGAACAGCGGCTCCGGCAACATCACGGCGGTGGCGGGCTGGGATGGCCAGACGATTAGTCCGTCGCAGCTGACCAATTTCGGCGTGTACGGCAACAATGGCGGCAGCATCGCCATCGGCGGTGGGGGCGCGACCGGCAACGTCGCGGTCGGCAGCGCCGGCGGCACGACGATCATGCTGACGGACACGATCGATGTTGAATCCGACAACGGCGTCGCCCAACTCGGTTACTCCGGCGCCGCTGCCGGCAATATCAACGTCGTGGCGCTTGGAAATGTCACGGTCGACGCGCTCAACGGCACTTATGCGCAGATCGGCAATGGCGGGAGCACCGTGGCGCTCGATGTTGGCGGCGATATCAATGTGACGTCGGGCGGCAACATCGTCGTCGAGGCCAATTCCAACGGCGGCGCGGCCGCCATCGGCAATGTCAGCGGCGGGTCGCAAAGCGGTGACATCACGGTCACGACGACGGCTGGGGGCTCGCTGGCGATCGAAGCGCTCGGCAGCTACGACGAAAACTTTAACGTCGCAAATGCCTTCATTGGCAATGCGTCGCTCTCCGACACTGCCGGTGGCGCCACGGGCAACATCACGATCGGCGCCGGTGCTGTCAGTCTCACCGCCAGCGGAGATGCTTCGCAGGCCTTTATTGGCGATGGGGGATTTTTCGAGTCGAACGGTACAACGGGCGGCAACATATTTGTGACGGCGACGAGCCTTTCGCTGGAAGCGAACGGGCCCAACGAGGACCTCAGCGAAGCGCGCATCGCGAACCGGGGCGACGGCCCGGTCAGCGGCAACATCAGCGTCGTCACGGCGAGCGACATCAATATCGACGCCACCGACGGAAATCTTGCTTCGATCGGCAACGGCGAATCCGGAACGGGAACGTCGAACGGAACGATTATGGTCCAGTCGGGAGGAAATATCTCGATAACGGCAGAGGACTCCGGACAGTCCCGGATTGGCGCGAGCATCGCGCCCGACACCGATATCGACGTTACCGCCGCGGGTGACATCACGCTTTCGGTCACCGGAACTCCGGATGAGAACGGTGCCGCAGGCCTGGCATTTATCGGTAGCTTCGCCGACGGTGAAGATGCTGTCGCGGGCAACGTCACCGTCGCATCGACTCAGGGCTCGATTTCGCTGGCGGCAAATGAAAACAATTCAAGTGTGTATATCGGGAATAGTTCGGGCACTTCCACAGGCGGCACGGTGACGGTATCGGCTGCCGATACTTTCAACGGTGCAATTCACCTTGTCGCCGGCGGTGCAAACTCGGACGTATATATCGGCAACAGCGGTGCCGAAGGACCGTCTTCCGGAAACATCATCGTGACGGCGGGAACCGGCCTCGGCCTGTCGGCGGATGGTAGCGGCAGCACGGTCCAAATCGGCAATGGCGGTCTGGATGCGCAGGGCGACGACACGGGCAATGTGGCCATAACCGTAACAACAGGGGGGATTGCCGCCACACTCAATGGAGACGGCAGCTTCATCCAGCTTGGCAATGGCGGAAACGGATCGACGGGAAGTGCTACCGGTGATACGTCGCTGACGGCAGGAACGAGTGTGCAACTCGCGGTCGATGAAACCGCTGCCGATTCCGGATCCTATATTCAGGTTGGCGATGGTTCTGCTTTCGATGCCACCAGCGGTGGCGGGAATATCGCCGTCAATGCAACTTCGATGTCGACATCGAACTCGGTCGATTTCGTCGGCAACTCGCTCGACATCGCGCTGACAGGCGCAGGCAATAGCGTCGGCGCCAATAGCGAGTTGTTGGCAATCGTGAACGATCTTGCCATCAAGACGAACAATGGAAGTGCTTTTGTCTATTCCCCCCAAGCTGTTTCGTTGGGAGTTGGCGAAGACGGCATCGATCTCGGCACAGGAGGCTTGATACTCGCGGCAGGCGGTGCGGTAACTCAGACTCAGCCGATCAGCGCCGCCATTCTGGGTGTCTTTGCGACAGGCGGCGCCATCTCGCTTACGAACACGAACAACGCGATCACCTTGGCGAATTTGTCGACTTCGGGCAGCGACGATGCGGCGCTGTACGACACGACCGATCTGACGATGACGAGTGCAAACGTCGGCGGCGATCTTACGCTTCTGACCGAGGGCAATCTGACATTCGCAGGTTCTGCTTCGGCAGGCGGAGCAGTCTTGGCGGTTGCCGGCTGGGACGGCACGACCGTGAGCCCGGCGGCGCTCACGACGGGAACCGCTTACGGCAACAATGGCGGAAGCATCACGATCGGCGGCGAAGGCGCCGCAGGAAACGTCAATGTCGGCAGTGCTTCCGGGTCGACGACAGTGGCCGGCGACAATATCAGCCTCTCGGCGAACAATGGTTTTGCCCAGATCGGCTACAACGGCGCCGGCAGCGGCGCCGTCGATGTCGTCGCGTCGGGCAGTGTCACGCTGACAGCCGGTACGCAGAACGACGAATTCGCGCAGATCGGCAATGGCGGATGGGACACGTCCGGCGACGAAAGCGGCAACATCACGGTCGATGCAGCCGGCAACGTCGCGCTCAATGGCGGCTCCGGTCAGGAGACTTATGCGCAGATCGGCCATGGCGGCACGGCGAGCAATTCGAACTCGCAAGGCTACAACGACACCGGCCTGATCACGGTTGATGGCCAAGCGGTGACGCTTGCGGCGGGATCGTCGCAGGGCAGCTACGCCCAGATCGGCAATGGCGGATATCAATCCGGCCAGAACAGTTCCGGCACGCTGACGCTTGGCGGCGACATCAACGTCAATGCGACGAGCGCCGTCTCGCTCACCGGCAACGGCGAAGATGCCTACGCACAGATCGGCAATGGCGGCGACTTCGTCAATTCCGGTGCGGCGAACGACACCACCGGCACGACCTCGGGCAATATCGTCGTCTCCGTGATCGATGCGTCAAACCACACGTCGCCGGATCCCGTGACGGTGCAAGCGGGGAGCGGCGCCGATTCCTACGCGCAAATCGGCAATGGCGGGAATGGCGAGAATTCGCCCGCGGCGAACGCGACGGTTACGTTCAATGTCAGCGGAAACGTCACTATCAGCGATTTGACGCTGATCGGCAGCGACACCGGTCAGGACGGCTACGCACAGGTCGGCAATGGCGACGCAGCGGAAACCGGCACCGGGAATATCAGCGGCGACATCACGATCGGACAGGGCATCGTCGTGACAATCGACAACGGCACTGCGCCGGGCACCGATACGATGATCGGCAACGACACGGGTTTCGGCACTGTCACCGGAACGATCACGGGATATACGCCGGCGTCGACGAATCCCACCAACACGCCTGGTGGAAACGGCGCGGTCGCGACAACGACCCAGACGCAGATAACGCCCACCGATACGGACGTCAACGTCGTGACGGTGACTCCCGAAACGAACGACACCACCACCAACAATCAGCCGGCTCCGATCAATCAGCCGCCCGGTCCTCTCAACCAGCTTGCGGACAACGGCAACAGCGAAGGCACCGATCCTTCCGATGCTCTCACGTCGTCGCTCGGTCAATCGCTCGACGCGCGCGCCCACAACGCGCCAATCACGGTGGTGAAATCGATCATCCCGGGCGTTCTTTCGGAGGTGGTCATGAAAGATCCGCACGGTCCGCATGGTATTCCGCCGGCGGACGAGGATTACTCTAGCTGGGGTAACGAGGCCCTCTGGCAGTGGTAAACAGAACTCACATTCTTGTTGCGGCGCTTCTCTCTCTTGGGGCAGGCGCGGTGCTGTCGAACGCGTTTGCCGCCGATGTCGGCAAAAACCTCGCCGGAGAATCCTGCCGGAGCACGGGGCCGCTGACGCCGGATCAGCCCATGGCGATCGTGTGCGGCGGCGGCGATGCTGCAGTCGGGCAGATATCCTATGTCCCTGCGCCGCGGGATCAGGCGGCGCGGCGTGGGGCTCTCACGCAATATGTTCAATCGCAAAGTCAGGATATCGATTGCGGCGAAACGCAATGGACCGGCGCCTCGGCGCTTCGAATCTGCACGCTCAAAAGCAATGGCTGGCCACGCATCGTAATCGGCGTGGATTCGGGCGGAAAGCTTTATCGGGCGGAAGGCGCGCCGTCGTCGTTGCCGGCGCTGCAAGCTGCTATCGCGCAAGACTCGAATCAGGCAACGGCGCCTGCCGATGCCAGCGGCGCCCTCGCGGCCCTCAACGCGAAATTTCCGGCATCAGTTCTGCAGGCAGCGGCATCGGACTATGCCGCTTATCAGCAATCCATCGAATCCGCGCGTCTGGCCGGAGCAGCCGACAATTATGCCCTGGCGGAATCGAATTACCGGCAGGCGCTCGCCATCGAAGAGCACCTGTTCGGTGCGACCTCGATGATCGTCGGCCAATCTCTCGCGGATCTCGCGCTGCAGGTGAGCAATCAGGGCAGGTTCGAAGAGGCTGCAGCTCTGTTCCGTCGCGCAACGCCCATTATTGAAGGCGCTGCGGACAATGATGCGCGTGCGCGTCTGGAATCCTATCTTGCGCTGGATGCCGCCAACCAGCGCCATTATGCCGAAGCACTCCAGTTCGCCCAGCAGGCTACCGCCGCGCGGCGGGCCCAGATCGCAGCTGCCACGCAGGCCAATGTGCAATCGGGCGATGCGACGACGGCCATACCCGTCAGCCAGGGTGAGCTCGCTCATGCGTTGCGTATCGAAGCAGAAATGTCACTGAGACTGGGCGATCTGGCGGGCGCGAAGGCGGCGGCGGAAGAGGCGCTCTGGATCGTCACCGACGAGCCTGGACTGCCACTGTGGTGGCGCGCGGACACGATCTCGCTGGTCGGCGAGATCAATGAGCGTTCCGGGCGTGTGGTCGCAGCGGAGCACGACCTGATCGATGCACGCGATTTGAATCTGAAATTGTTCGGAACGACAGCCCCGACGGCATTGGCCGATCTCAAGCTGGGCGATTTTTATTCCCGCCAGCAGCTTTATCCGGCAGCGCTCACGGCGTTTCACGCGGCATTCGAGATCGCGGCGGACGATCCGGTCGCGCGTCGCGAAATCGCAGCCGACGATATCGTGGATTTCGCGTCGGCCGAACTGGCTGCGGGCGATGCTGCATCGCGCGACGGGGAAATATTCCGCGCGAGCCAGCTCGCGGCAACCGGCGTCGCCGATCAGACCATCGCGAGGGTTGCGGCGCGTGAAGCCGCCGGCAACGGCCCCTTGTCGGATATGATCGCGCAGGAACAAGCCGCCGAGCGCAGCCGCGATTTCGCGCGCGTTCAACTCGCAGCCGAATACGCAAAATCTGATCAGGAGCGCAGCCGGGATATCGAGCAAAAGCTGGAAGCCAACGCGAAGCTCGCATCGGCGAATGCCGACGGGTTGATGGTCAAGGTCCGCCAGAGCTTCCCGCAATATGCGAATCTTGCAGATCCGGGCGCCGCCGATCTCGCCGCCGCGCAGGTCCAACTTGCGCCCGGCGAAGCGCTGGTTTCGTTCGTGTTCGGACAGACATCCAGTTATGCGCTGGTGGTGCGCCCGCACGACTTCGAGGCCGTGCCTCTCGCCATTGGCGCAGATGCGCTCACGGCGGACGTCTCCGATCTGCGTCGCGCTTTCGTTCCTGCGCTGGGCCGTCTGCCGGAATTCGACTTGAAGAATTCCTATGCGCTGTATCAGGCGTTAATCGCACCGCTCCATTTCGACGGCGTCAACCATCTGGTCGTCGTTCCGGGACCGGTGCTTTCGAGCCTGCCTTTGGCGCTGTTGGTATCTGAGCCGCCGGCGGCGCGCGACTATCAGCATGCGGCGTGGCTGATCCGGAAATACGCTCTGAGCGAAGTACCGTCGCCGCGCGCCTTCGTTGCGCTGGCGAGCGAGAGCGCACACCGCCCGCCCGCGTCGCGGCCGTTCCTCGGTCTCGGCGCGCCTTCTTTCGCGGGCGCTAATGGTCCGGCAGGGGCCAAGGCGCTCGCCGATCTGACGGCGTCGTGTCGCGAAGCCGGACCGGTCTCGGCCGATCTCCTACGCGCATTGCCGCCGCTGCCCGGTTCGGCGCATGAGGTGCAAACCATTGGCGCGCGGATCGGTGGGAGCGGTGCAGATATTCTTCTCGGCGCGGAGGCGACGGAAGCCAATTTCCGCGCTCAGCCGCTCGATCAGTTCGCGGTTGTCTATTTCGCAACACACGGCATCCTCCCCGGCGAGCTTCATTGCGAGGGCGAACCGGCTCTGGCGCTGTCGCCGCCCGCCAGCCCGGCCGCCACCACCGCAACCGACGGCATGCTCCAGGCGAGCGAGATTGCGCAGCTCAAGCTCAATGCCGATCTGGTCGTGCTGTCTGCCTGCAACACGGCCGAGTCCGCGGATGGACTTGGAGGTGGTGCCTTGCAGGGACTTTCGGACTCGTTCTTTGCGGCTGGCGCGCGCGCGGTCCTCGCGAGTCACTGGGAAGTGCCGTCCAACGCCACGGAAACTTTGATGATCGGCGTATTCGATCCGGCCAATCGCGCCCGAGGATTGGCGCAGAGTCTGCGCCAATCCCAGCTCGCATTGATCGCCAAGGCCACGACGGCGCATCCGTTCTATTGGGCCGCGTTCACGATCATCGGGAACGGCGAAAGCGGCACGGCGCGCACCGCGCAATTGACGACGGCAGGGCAGTGATGACCATGCGACGGATATTATTCGGGCTTCTGTTTGTTCTCGTGCCGCTTTCGGCGGCGAACGCCGCGCAATACGTCGTCGTTGAGGCCCGCGGCGTCGCGATCGCCGTTGGCAGCATCGTCGATCCCACCAAACCCCTCGTACTCAAGCAAGGTCAGCACCTGACGCTTGTTTCCGACAGCGGCCAGACGATCAAACTCGACGGCCCTTACCAGAAGGCGCCTGCGGCAGAGCAGGGCGTCCAACTCGCAGCCGCATTTACCGGCCTCGTCACAGAACGCAACGCCCGGATGGGCGAAATCGGAACTACGCGCGGCGCCGTGCCGAAAGCGCTGCTTCCTGCGCCCTGGCTGATCGATGCGACAAGTTCGGGTGGCGCCTGCCTGCTTCAGGGACAAGCGCCCGTGCTTTGGCGTCCGACGGCCGCCTCGCCGGTGGATGTGATCATCACGCCGTCGGACCGCAGCTGGCGCGCGCAGACCAAATGGTCGCCTGGGGCTGACAGACTCAGGCTGACAAGCGATCTCGGCGTCCACGGCGATGCGTCCTACTTCATTTCGCTGAACGGGTCGGAAGTCGCCATCACCATTTCGTCCGTACCGTCGGTCCTTTCGACCGACCAGATGCGCGCGGCCTGGATGATACAGAAGGGGTGCGACCGGCAGGCCCAGGCATTGCTCCGCGCCTCAAAATGAACGAACCGTCCAAGTCTCGCGCGCGCGGTCTGCTGCGCGACCGACGGTTCACATCGATTCTCGCGCTTCTGGCCATTTCCCTTCTGTCGGCCCTCACTGCGGTCGTTCTTGTCGACAACATTCTCGTGTTGCAAAGCGTCGACAATTTCATTCAGGATCGCGAGATCACGCTGGAGTCCGCGCGCACCGCGACCGATCAACGCGTCGTGATTGTCGCGCTAGATGAAAATACGCTAAGCGGATTCAGTTACAGATCTCCGATAGACAGGGAATTTCTTGCGAAATTGGTCGCGCGCATCGATTCTGCACATCCGCGTGCCATCGGCATCGATGTCCTGTTCGACCAGTCTACCGAACCGAAAAAAGATGCCGATCTCGCGCTTGTATTGGGCAGTGCGAAATCGCCGCTAGTCATCGCCTATACGGAAGAGCCGAACAACGTTACACCCAAGCAGCTCGCCTATCTGCGTTCTTTCGTGCCGGATCGTTTTCGAGCGACTCCGGATCTTCCACGCGATCAGTACGGAACGGTGCGAACCGTTCATCCTGGCATGAGGGAAACCAGCGGGCGATATCTATACAGCTTCGAACGCGCTCTGGCCGCCAAATGGGGGGTACAATCCCCCTCGCACGCAGTTCCGATCGTTTGGCACCGGCCGGCCGAAGACGACAAGAACAACTACTACGAGACCTCGGCGAAGGTCGTGGCTGCTTATTCGCCCGCGGCATTTGCGCTTCTGGGGCCCGCATTGTTCAAAGACAAGATTGTACTGCTGGGCTCAGATCTCAGCATCGTAGATCTTCACCGAACGCCGTTTTCATCGGTCTCCGACGCCGGAAATATGCCAGGCGTGA
>Ga0302324_100007172_pt1 | contig 23810 bp, 20 predicted proteins | sample Palsa_T0_1_FD_201949 | JGI IMG/M metagenome (GOLD analysis project Ga0302324, IMG submission 201949) | Peat permafrost microbial communities from Stordalen Mire near Abisko, Sweden - Palsa_T0_1 | ecosystem: Environmental > Terrestrial > Soil > Palsa > Peat permafrost | place: Sweden: Abisko... | reverse complement strand
TTTCACAAGTCAGAAGAAGAAACCATTCGGCGTGCGGAGTATCGGCTGCGCAAGCAAGCTGCACAACTTGGATTTCAGGTCATCCCAGCAGAGAACGGGTGATGTTCCTTGGGAGTCTTAGGGCTGTATCTGGAGCGCCACAACGAGATCTGCGGGGGGTAGCAATGCAGACGCTTCGGATACAGCGGCTTGAAGGGAGCCGCAGGTGTTTGCGGCGGATGCGGTCAGGCTATGGGAATTGAATAGACTTTCGCCTGCAATAGATTGAAAAGTATGCAGTTAGCAGAAAAAGGCGAAAGTCGATTCAGGACGCTTTGGTAGCCCATGATGTCCGGAGTATCGCACGCGCAGCGTCCGCCGCGCCAGCGGCTTCGTTCAAGTCGGCATGGCGGAAGTAATCCATGATTCTACCCTGGCGTTTGCGCATTGCTCCCGGTCACGGGCCATTCAGACACTCTTCATTTGAGCTGATCTCTTCCCACTCTTCCGCGATAAAACCGCAGAAGAATGGGGCACCCGATTCCTCGGCTCGTGAAGCTCCGCTCGGGAACCGTCCCTCAGGGGCTGAAGCCCTGCTCATTACAGGCCGTTTGCGGCACGACTGAAGTCGTGCCCTTTCACAGAACATAAACGACCGTCTGTGTGGCGAACACCACTAGCGTTTTCGCATTGCTCGTGGGCCATTCAGACACTCTGGATTCGAGCTGATCCCATCCCACCCTTCCGCGATAAAACCGCGGAAGAATGGGGCACCCAATTCCTCGGCTCGTGGAGGGTAGGCCACCCGCCCAATGAGCGTTTCAAAGGATTTACGCCGGAGGGGGTGGAGGAGGGAGGACACCGAGTTGCGCCATCATGCCTAGGCTATCCATGATGATGCGAGTGTCCTTGATGCGGCCATCCTCCAGACGGTCAAATACAATTCCCCAGACGCGCACATGCCGCCCGGTTGCGGGAATGCCGAGAAATGTACCGTCGTGGGTGCCGGTCCATTCGAAGCGGCTGGCGACTTTGTCATGCTCCGCAATTTGCTCCTGAATGGAGAAGACGATATCCGGAAAACCTGCACGCATGGCGCGGATGATGTCTTTGAGACCGTCAAGTCCCGGACCCTGCCCAGGCAATGGAACCTGTTCAACCACATCTTCCCAGACATATTGCGCTGCCGCCTCGATGTTTCCTCGTGTGATCACTTCGTCCACAAAGCTGCGGACGATCGTGGCATTGTCTTGCGCCATTCTCTTCTCCTTGGATACTTAATCCAGAATTATATCGATGCCATCGAGCCAGAAGGCTGGCTGCTCTCCTCTCTTCCCATCCTTCCGCGATAAGACCGGGGAAGGAAAAGGGAGCTTTCTGCTCCAGGCTCCCAGATTTTTTCTCGCACACGGGAACTTTTCTGGAGCAGCGGGTAATCATGGATATCTATGTTTGAGCGGCTGAGACGCAAGCCTCTGGAGAGCGAGTTGACCGATGAGGAGTTGCATCGATCTGCGCTCGCCGGCAGAGGGGAGGCGATTGCAGCGCTCTACAAGAGGCATGGCGGTCTGGTGTACCGGTTCACGCTGCGCATGAGCGGAAATGAGTCGATCGCGGAGGAGATTACGCAAGAGGTCTTCCTCGCGCTTCTGACGCAGATGGATCAATTCGATGCCGCGCGCGGGAGCCTGTCCACCTGGCTGTGCGGTATCGCTCGACGGAAGCTCTGGAAGCACCTGGAACACAGCAAAGATGCGCTGTTTGATTTTGATGAACACACCGCGGCGGAACTGCCCTGCACAAACGATGGGCCCGCGGAGCTGTTGCTGCGGCAGGAAGCCGTTCTTGCAGTTCGCGCCGGAATGGATGAATTGCCGCCCTTGCTGCGCGAAGTGGTGATTCTGTGCTCGCTTGAAGAGATGAGCTACGAACAGGTCGCGCGCATACTGGCGGTCCCGGTTGGCACAGTCCGGTCCAGACTTCACCGGGCCAAAGCACGGCTTGCCGGCCTGTTGCGTACGGAGATGGCGGATACGGAAGGAGAACGTCGATGACTGACAAGCAACTGGACGAAGTGCTGGAAGAACTCGGGCGAGAGCATCGGGCCATTGACGCCCCAGACTCGCTGCAACGCGTGCTGTACGCCGCGGCCGAAAGCAGAAAATCTGCCATTGGAAAGCCTCGCATGCAGTTCCCGTGGGCGTGGGCCGCAGTCGCCATCCTGCTGGCTGTCGTCGCGGTCGCTGGAGCCATTTGGCGGTCGCTCCAAACGCATCAACCGCAAACGGAACAGGCGCATACTCTACCCGCGCCCAAAGTCAGTCCTGGGCCTTTGCATTCATCGCCAGTCACAGCGCGCCAGAGCGTTGAGCCAAACGCTGAACCGGTACGCGAAGCCGTGAAAGCCCGCGCCGCCTTGCGCCATTCCTCCCCGCCGGATGCACCAGCCTCGAGTTCATTGGATGCTTTTGTGCCCCTGCCGGCAAGCGAAGGTCTTCCCAACGCGGCAGAGTTGAGCATCGTGCGGATCAGGCTGAGAGGGAGTGATCTTCAGCAGTACGGTTTGCAAACGCCTGCGGATGCCCTCGCGCAAACCATGCTGGCAGAGTTTGCGGTTGGCGAAGACGGGCTTCCCCGCGCCATCCGCATCGTTCGTTAACCCTTCAAATCCAGAGTTCAGATTCTGACTTTCAAATTGAAAAAGGAGTTGTGATGAAAACATTGCGTGGAAATCGAGCGGTCGCGGTCATGCTTGCGGCTGCAGTGAGTTCGGCCATAATTGGCCATGCAGAGAAACCGATAACTTCCGGCCAGCAGGATTCCGGCCAGAAGCAAAAGACAATGTTCCTGCGGGTCGACGACGAGGCAGGCGAGGGCCAGCAGGCACAGCAAAAAGTGATGCTTGAGATCGCCGGCGCCGAGACACAGGTGGTCAAGGGAAAGCCGTATTCAGCCGACACTTCCACCGAGACCGTGCAGACACTGGCCGATGGCAATCGCATCGCCCACCGCACAGTGAGCAAGTTTTACCGCGATAGCGAAGGCAGGACCAGGCGCGAGGAAACATTCGGCAATGTGGATCCCGAACATCCTTCGCCGCACGAGGTGAAGGTGTTCATCGATGACCCCGTGAGCGGAACGGCCCTTGTGCTGGACCCCGGCTCGAAGACACTGGAAAAGTTGCAGCGTACCCGCGATCTCGGCGACGTGCAACGTGATGACGCCGATGGAGCGCAGATCATGCTCAAGTCGGTGAAGGATAGTGAGACCAATGGGCAGGCCGCGCCGGGGAAGGTGTTCTTCCACATCCAGGATCAGCACTTGAGCGGTCCCAACGACCTCGCGTTGGTGATATCGGACGAAAATCGCAATATCGTGAAAGAAGACCTGGGAACTCGCAACATCGGAGGGGTCGACTGCACCGGCACGCGCCAGACCAGCACCATCCCCGCAGGGGCAATCGGTAATGAAATGCCCATCGCGATCGTCACCGAGACGTGGTTCTCGGGAGCCATCGGCGCTGTCGTAGAGTCCATTTCCGACGATCCTCGCTACGGAAAAACAACCTATAAACTCACCAACCTGCAATTGAGTGAGCCGTCGCGATCGTTGTTTGAACTGCCTGCGAATTTCAAGGTAAACGTGTCAAAATAGCCCTCTATTCCTGGACGATCGGGGGAAGGTCAATCAGCCCTTCCCTCTGTTGATTTATGCAAAAGGAAAACGTTGCAAACCTCTGGGTTCGGTGATTCCGACTTTAAGTTGGGACGAGGCAACGGCAGCTTGAATCCACTGGCCTGGTAAGTCTCTTAATTAATTCATGATTCCGCCCTGACGTTTCCGCGTTGCTCACGTGTCACGGGCCATTCAGGCACTCTGGATTCAAGCTGACCTCTTCTCACCTTTCCGCGATGAAACGGCACCCGATTCCTCGGCTCGTCGAGGGCAGGCCAACCGCCAGTCTATTTCGAACGGTAGGTCTGGTTGTCGAGTGAAGCAAGAAGCAGATTCCCTGCAGGAATGACAGACAAGAAAAACAAAGACAACAGGTGAAAAGTTGTCTTTCCAAAATATGAGCACCGGAGTAAAAATAGATCACATCGCGCCACGTTAGCGGCGTGACGGGGCGGAATAAAAGTGCAGCCCCATTCCAGTTCAGAGATATCGGATGCTTACAAGGGGTGACGCACGCTAGATCGGGTCTAGAAAACGTTCCTTGCAAAGGAGAACCTCCATACCTGAACTTATGAGGGAATCTGTGGGTCTGCCGTGGATTGGCGGGTGGCGCGGAGGTGATCGCGGCGTGGCGCTAAAACACAAGCTGATGCTCGGCGTGATCAGTGCAATGCTGGGGGCTTTGCTTCAAGGTTGCACAGCGGACAAAAATCCTTCCCAGGGGGAAACCAACCTGGCCAATGCGGCTAAAGACGTTGCCATTCCATTGGAGGCAGGGAAGATGAAAAATCCGCTGCCTGAGACGGATGAGGTTGTGAGCCAGGGCCAGGAAGTGTTTCTTTGGTCTTGCGCCCAATGCCACGGAGCGGATGCGCGGGGAGACACAAACGTCGGGCGCAACATGGCCCCGCCCGCCATGGACCTGAGCTCATCCCACGTGCAGCACTGGAGCGATGCGGAACTGTTTTGGATCATACAGAATGGAGTTCGCCTCACAGGCATGCCTTCCTGGAAGTCGAGCATCTCCGATAACGACACCTGGAAGCTTGCTCGTTTCATCCACAAGCTTCCCGCTGCCTCCGCCTCCGCGGCAGTGCCGTCACAGGCACAAGCCGTCGTCTCCGCGCAGGACAAGTACACCCTCAAAATACCGAATGGCCTTGCGTTCTCTGAGTTTAGAGGGTATGAAAGCTGGCCAGTGATCGCCATCAGCCATAACGGAAAAGCGCTCGCTGCGATCCTCGGGAATCCCGTGATGATCAACGCCTATAAGGCGGGCATTCCGGGTAACGGCAAGCCCTTTCCGGATGGCGCCAAGATGGCGAAGGTCCATTGGAACGCGGAAGTAAATGTCGGTGAACCGGGTGCGCCGACGCTACCAGACGGCCAGCATGACGTTGATCTGATGGTGAAGGACAGCAAGAGGTTCGCCGACAGCGGCGGATGGGGTTACGGCGTCTTCGAGTATGACGCAGCGTCCGATAGGTTCAGGCTCGGCAACTTAACGGACAAGCCACCGCAAGGGAACGACGCCAAGTGCGGGTTCGCGTGCCACACGAGCGTGAAGAATAAAGATTATGTTTTCACCGCTTACGGGCACAGATGAAGCGGTATGAGCTAATCCGTTGACTCAAGGAACTTCGGGTTCCGCGAAGTTTCGATGTACACATCAGCCTGATGCTGCTACAGCACCTCAAGAACCCAGATGCCGAAGGGCGATCTGCGGGGTCCGTTTGAGTTCTGCCTTTGTTGAGCCATTCGATGTCTGGATGGATAGATCCGGCGCGTCGCTATTTTTGCCGCATGCGGGGCGGGGTGGAGGAGTGCTTCGGCGTTGAGCGCGAACCTGCGATGAGGATGTCGACGAGGCGGCGGGCACTGGGCTCCCAGCCGGGTGACGCAGTGGTGTGGAAGATGCCGACGAGGGCACGGACGAAGTCGTTGGGGTCGGTGTCAGAGCGGAGATCACCGCTGGCGACGGCGCGCTTGACAGAGGCTACGAAGGCGGTGTGGATGAGCGAGCGGGAGCCTTCCATGAGCCGCACGGAGCCGCCTGCGACTGTGTTCATGGCGGGAATGATGAGCATTTTTCCGGCGACGTGGTCGATGAAGAGAAGCATCCAGGCGCGGAGGGCTTCGAGCGGCGGCATGGCGGCGGCGAAGCGCTGCTCGGCGGCGGCGAGTTTCTCAACTTCGCTGCGGTAGACGGCTTCGATGAGGGCATCGCGGGTTGGGAAGTGGCGATAGAGCGTGCCCGGGCCGATTCCGGCCTGGCGGGCGATATCGTCGAGGCTGGCGGCAGCGCCGTCGCGAGTGAAGACCTCCTTGGCGACCTCCAGGATGCGCTCGCGATTGCGCTGAGCATCTGCGCGGGGCTTGCGGGCGGGCGGAGGCGGCGGGAGCTTCTTTTTCGACATATGCAAAGTTTACAGAAAAGTTTTGCATCCGGAGACTGTCTCCGGTTATCTTTCTATACGGAGACTGTCTCCGTTTTATTCCGCGGCGACGCGAATGTCAATCTGGCGCGATCTTCACGGGTAGCGTCCTAACAGCAGGAGGACAACGATGCGTGTATTTGTGACAGGATCGACGGGTTTCATTGGAACGGAACTGGTGAAGGAACTGATTGCGGCAGGGCATCAGGTGCGCGGCCTTACACGCAGCGATGCGGGCGTGGAGCAGTTGCAGGCGGTGGGTGCGGAGGTTCTTCGCGGTGACCTGCAAGACCTCGACAGCCTGCGCAGCGGAGCGAAGGGAATGGATGCTGTGGTGAACCTGGCGTTCAACCACGACTGGTCAAAGTTTGCCCAGAATGCGGAGGACGAGATCAAGGCGATTGAGGCGCTGGGATCGGTGCTCGAACCGGGAAAGCTGCTGGTGGTCACTTCCGGGATTGGGATCACGAGCGGCGCGCCGGGCAAGTTGCGCAAAGAGACTGATCCTCCGACGGATTCGCCCACGATTCCGCGTAGGCCAGAACAGGCGGCGCAGGCGGTGGCGGCAAAGGGTGTGCGTGTGGCGATTGTGCGTCTGCCGCAGGTGCACGACACGCGCAAGCAGGGGCTCGTGACGTGGCTGATTCAGATCGCGCGCGAGAAGGGTGTTTCGGCGTATGTGGGCGATGGCGCGAACCGCTGGGCCGCAGCTCCACTGAAAGATGTTGCGCACCTATATCATCTGGCGGTCGAGAAGACGGGATCCGACGTGACGACATATCACGCGGTGCAGGAAGAAGGCGTGGCGCTGCGAGATATCGCCGAGACGATCGGTAAGGGGCTGAAAGTGCCGGTGGTTTCGATCCCGGCTGAAAAGGCCGGCGAACACTTCGGGATGTTCGCGCACTTTGTGACGCTGGATATGCCAGCTTCAAGCGAATGGACGCGCACAACGTTGGAGTGGGAGCCGACCGGGCCGGGGCTGATCGAGGATTTGGCGAATATGAAGTACTGACGATTCCCGTTGGACTATCAGGATGAGCTAAATGCAATGCCCGGGTCGTTCCGGGGCGTTGTTATGTTTGCATACTCTTCAATTCAGGATGTTCTGAGAGGCTCAAAATATTCCCGTCGGGGTCTTTGAACCACGCGACCCTTGCCCCGGTCGGCGAAGTCCAGATGCCTAGCTCATCCTGGGCCATACCTTCATAGCGCTCGAAGTGGACTCCGGCCTGCGCCAGATCTTTAACGGTTGCGGTGATCTCTGGGACTTGCCAGCCTAAAACCGTGCCATGGGCTGGTGGGAGTTCTTTAGCCATGCCGAGACGAAGCATGATGCCATTGGCCTCAAAGACGAGCGCGAACGGCGGCTCTTCCATGACCAGGCGAAGGCCAAGAATGTCCCGATAGAAATCCTTCGCGCGGGATACGTCGACGATGGAGACGAATCCGATGATGTTGTATTTGCCGAGTCCGTGGGGTTGTGACATAGGACTATGATGGGCTTATTTAGAGGTTGTCGCAAGAGTGCTGTTACGACATAATGTATCTCTAATGCGACAAGGTCAAGTATCGACGGAATTCGATCCGAAGCGCGGTGTTTCTGTTGCGACGCTCGCGTATGAATACCCTTCCAGGTTTCAGGTGCCGGAACATGCGCATGGGTCGGATCAACTGATCTACGCAATCAGCGGACTCATGGAGGTATCTTCGGATCAGAGCATGTGGCTGATCCCGCCGCATTTTGCACTGTGGATTCCAGCGCGAACCCATCATCGGATTCATATGCCTGGAGCTGTTTCGATGCGCACGCTTTACCTGCGGACAGGGCTGGCCGCAAGACTAGAGCCGCGTTGCGCTGTGCTGCATGTAACTCCGCTGCTACGAGAGCTCATTGTCGAAACCGTGAGCATCGGTCAGCTTCGTATGCGGGATCACTACGAGTGCGCTCTTCGCGATCTGCTTATTCGTCAGCTTCAGAAGGCCACTCCGATGCCCACCTTTGTGACGCTGCCGCGAGAAGAGAGAGCGCTTGCAGTGGCTCAGGCAATATTGCGGAATCCGGCAGAATCGAAGTCGATGGCAGTTCTCTGTTCTGAGGCAGGTGTCAGCGTAAGGACGATCGAGAGAGCATTTCGCAAGGATGTTGGCACCAGCTTCGAATCGTGGCGAAGACAGGTGCGGCTAACGAAAGCCGTGGAGCTGCTGGTTTCGGGATGTTCGATCAAGGAAGTCGCTTACAAGGTCGGTTATTGCCAGTCGAGCGCGTTTGTTGAGATGTTCCGCCGTACATTTGGAACAACTCCGAAGGTATGGATTTCAGCCCTGGAAGCTCTTGGGCAACGATCCACTGGTACTGTGCTCTCACCTGCTGGCCGCGTCGAATGGAAGGAATAAGGCGAAGACTGTCCCACTGCGGCCTTCCCTCTGACTGCTTCGAAAGTGCAAAGTTCCCTGGTGTCGATGAACAATCTCATCGCTTACCCAAAGTCCGAGTCCTGTTCCGCTTGCGCCCTTCGTTGTGTAGAACGGCTCGAATATTCGACTCGCTGCCGATGCATGCATACCGCTGCCTGTATCGGCCACGGTGATGACAAGTCCTGGCCTGCCCGTGGTCCATTCTCCACCGGCCTGACAGCGTAACAGGAGACGACCACCACCCATCGGCTGCATCGCGTCAATCGCGTTGCTCACGAGATTGCTGAGCACCTGTCGTATCTCCCCTTCAAAACACCGTACTGGCGGCGCTGTGCGTTTTCGTTCCTCGACATGGACGCGGGAGTTCACAAGGCGGCTTTGAAACATCGAGATGACGCTGTCGATGAGTTGATCTGCGGAGATTTCCTGGGGGCTGCTGGACTGTTTGTGGAAGCGAAGAGTTTGATTCGCGATGACCGATACTCGATGGAGCTCCCGCTCTGCAGTCTGAAGGTAAGCCTTGGTGTCCGCCAGATCTTCGCTATGTTCTGCGAGGTAGAGCAGGTTCGTGACGGCCTCCAGCGGATTGTTGATCTCGTGGGCAATCGATGCAGCCAGGCGCCCCGCAAGCGCAAGCTTTTCGTTCTGCATCAGGGCCAGTTCCGCTTTTTTCTGCTGCGTAATCTCCAGCGACGCCGCTGTGATCCCCTGAACGGCGCCGTTGGGGGCGACAACCGGAAAATAGCTCACGGTCCAATAGCGATGTTCGCCTGGACGTGTACTGACTTCACCTTCGAGAGGAAAATTGACAACCGGCTGGCCGGCACGCACTTGTTCAAAAAGCTCTCGAAGTCCTTCGATTGGAGCCATTTCGGTCAGAGTTCGACCGACAACCTCCTCTGGTTTCAGTCCGAAGAACTCCGCTTGCCTGTCATTGAGGCGCTGATAACGGAAATCCTTCGTGTCGAATAAAGCCAATCCGATTGGAGCTGTCTTATAGACAGTTTCAATCTCCGCAAGCTGGCGCTCTGCTTGTTCCGACTTTTCCCTCAAGGCTTCGCGAGCGTTCATCTCCGCGGTGATATCCCGGGAAAAGGTGACAATTCCTTCAGGCGTTGGATAGACATCGATGTGCAGCAATAGATTGAGCGGTTTGGGATAATGGGCGTCGAAGCCGCCTGGAACTCTTTCGTTCATCGCGCGGTAATAGTGTTCAACGTAGGGAGAGCCTTCGTAAACTGCGTCAGGGAAGGCCTCCCAGATCTTGCGCCCCAGAATTTGCCGATCTGAAGCGTAGAGCTCCGCAGCTCTTGGATTGAGGTAGGTCATGACCCAATTGCGATCCACGCTCACGATCGCATCGGTTGTCACAGCCAGAACCTGACTCAGCCGCTCGGTGAGCCGATCTCTCTCTCGTTCCGCAGCGCGTCTTTCTTCAATATTGCGGAATACCAGGACGATGCCGCTCAATTCTCCGTTGCCATCGAGGATGGGAGCGCCACTGTCGTCGATGGCCGTGTTCTTTCCGTCCCTGGAAATGAGAAGGGTGTGGTTTGCTAGACCAGCGACCGACCCCGTGTGCTTGACTTTGTCAGCGGGGCTCTCCACAGGCTGATGCGTGGTTTCATTCACGATCTGAAAGACATGCGACAGCAACTCGCCGCTGGCTTCTTCGATCTTCCAGCCGGTCAATTCTTCGGCGACAGAGTTCATCCGAGTCACGCGAGTGTCCGCGTCCGTCACAATTACGGCATCGCCAATGCTTTGCAGCACGCGCGATGCGCGAGCTTCGCTCTCTTTCAGGTGCTGGGTGGCGTTGACCTCACGAGTGACATCCTGGCAGATGACAAGAACACCCAGAACGGCGCCACCTGACCCAAAAATCGGACTGTAGCTGTAGGTCCACCGGATATCCTGCAACTTTCCATCTCGGATAATCGGAACGACGGTGTTTTGGAAATACACCGTTTCTCGATCATCCGTGACTCGCTTCAGGTTGGGTCCAACGATCTGCCAGGCATCGGACCAGCACTCCTGAGCTGTCTGGCCTAAGCCCAAGGGGTGTCGCTCAGCGAGAAGCGGTATAAACGCATCGTTGTAGAGCTGCACCAGTTCCGTACCCCAGAAAACCAGCGAAGGAAAAGCGCAGGAGAGCATGAGGTTGACAGACAGGAGAAGGCTCTCTGACCAATCTTCGATTGGTCCGAGCGGAGTCAGACTCCAGTCGTGAGCCCGGATCAGCTCGGCCATTTGACTCTTGCCGACGATCAGGCTGTCCCGAGGGCTTTGAGGTTCGTTGTGATTTGAAATCTCGTTTGGCATTGAGCGTACTTGAAGAACCCAACCAGTTTAGTTGAATCTCGCCGCTTCAATTTGATGCACAAGCTTGGCAATTTGGAAGCCTCTTCCGGTTGGCATTTCGCTCAATGAGCGAATGATCGTTTCCGCATTGTTCCCGGATCGCGGGCCATTCAGAGGCTCTGGATTCAAGTTGACCCGTTCCTGGCGGCTTCGAAATGGCGCAAATCAGAACCGTGCGGCGGTAGAATCAGAATTGGCTTATGTCTCGAAATTTCTACGCGCTCGCAGCTACGCTCGGACTTCTCTCGCTGATTTCTTGCGGGATGACGTTTGTGCCTTCGAGCTTTCAGCCGGGGCTGCCGGCGAATGGTTCGCTGTGGAAGACGCTTTCGACCTTCCTGCTGCTGATTGCGCTTGTTTCTACGCTAATCGGGTCGATGTCGCACCTGTTTGAGCAGGTGGACCGACGAACGGAAGAACGGCGGAGAGCTGAACGGGAACGGCGGCGAAAGGGGCATTGAGGGTTTCACGACGCCCGCATCTCGGAATCGAGATGTGGGGCACCCAGTTTCAAGCCATTAAAATCAAGGATGAGAGTGGCTTTTTTCTCACGGAAAGTATGTCTACCCATGTATGAAGTGACAGTCGAGGCCGGATTTTCCTCTGGGCATTATCTGCGCAATTATCGCGGGAAGTGCGAGAATCCGCACGGGCACAACTACAAGGTTCGCGTGACGCTTGCTGGACGCGACCTGGATGAGACTGGCCTGCTGTTGGACTTCAAGCTGCTGAAGCATGTGCTGCGTCCGGTGATCGAGCGGATCGACCACCAGATGCTTAATGACCTGGAGCCGTTTATTGAATTGAACCCTTCGGCTGAGAATCTGGCGAGGTACTTTTACGATCAAACGAATCAGCAGTTGGCGGAGATGACCGCGGGTCGTGTGCGCGTGAAGGATTGCACGATCTGGGAGACGGATACGACTACTGCGACTTACTACGAGTAAGTTGCTGAGTTAGAAAAACTGTAAAAGGCTATAGATACAAAGTATCCCACCATAGCCCAAAAGAACGCGGCGAAAATGGGCACCCGATTTTGTGGTTCAACACTCGATTTTTTGCTATGGCTGTTTGGCGATCGTTAACATCTTGCGCATGAATTCGTCTTCCGGGAAGTCTTCAACATACTTCTCCATGGCGACGACGGCTTCAGGATATTGTTTAGCGGTGATCAGGCGGGAGACGAGCGTCTTTTGCAAGGGCTGGCTGAAGGGGTCGAGCGTCACGGCTTTTTGCGCGAGAGAGACGGCCTCTGCGGCGTGGCCTCGCTGGTCGGCGACGTTGGACAAATCAACGTATACCGTCGGCTGAGCCGGGTCGATTCGCAGGGATTCGCGCAGATGCTCTTCGGCTTCATCAAGCTTGCCGCTGGTCAGGGCCTGATGGCCGAGATTGGCCTGGACCTGCGCTGTGTTCGGGTCGGTCTTCTCCAACTCGTTCAGGAGCTTCAGATACGAGGCAGCGTAGGCCGGCGTTTGGTCCTTCAACTCTTCGTATGCCTTCAAGAGCGTTGCGGCTGGAGGCGAGGATTCGCCTGGTTCGCGATCGAGATAGATCAGGTCGGGCAACGCTTCAGTGGTCATCTTGAAAGCTTCATCGGGAAACGGCTCATCCGGACGCGCCACGATGCGATGGTTGGTGAGAGTGGTATGCCCGATGGCCACTCCTTCGCGCTTGGGCATGTGGCAGCCGATGCAGTTGTCTGCCGGCTCAGTGTGCTGCCGCGCTGCTGCTGGGAATTTACAGCTCTGCGCGGTGTGGCAGCTCATGCACTTGCCGTTAAAGTAGGCTGGGGCCTCGGCGCTGGTTGGCTGGACGTGCGGATCGTGGCAACTGGTGCAGCGCATCTGCTGCGCTTCAGGCTTACCGGCGCTGGCCATGTAACACTTGCTGAGGATCATGGAGTAGTAGTGCTCGACATGATCTTCGCGGGGCGGAGTCTCTTTGGTGGGTGGCATCATGAGGATGGCCAGGACGCGGTCTAACGGCGTGCCGGGGCGGAAATCCTGGTAGGTCTTGCCGGGTTGAAAGATGCGCGTGTCGCCGACCTGATGGCATGACATGCAGATATCGTCAGAAAGATGGCCCGCGATCTTCGCTGGATTTACGATGGTGGGGTCTTTGCCCTTGTCGTAGGATTCTCCATCGCCCATTGCCTCGACGTGAGCAGAGCCTGGTCCGTGGCAGTTTTCGCAACCGATGGCAAGCTGCGTAAATGCTGGATTGCCGTACTTGCCGTCGCTGCCTGCCACCGGTTGCGGACGCCCGGTGTGACAGAAGATGCAGCCTGGTGCGACGACGCGATTGAATCCGTAATCGCCGCGCTGGTAGCCGGGGGAGAGATCCCACTTGCCGGTCTTGTCGTAGTAAGAGAGTGGCGCTTCAAAGATGTAGTCGCCGCGCTTGATCAATGCGCTCAAGCCGTTCAGATTGGCGCCCACGATCCATTCGATAGCGTGAGTATTGCGAAAGACTTCATGGCCGTTGGCGTCGAGCTGATACTCGCTCTGGAAGAGCTTGCCGCCCTCGGTATGCACTTCGAAATGGCGGTCGAATTTCTCGTCGTAGATGGAAGCGGATAAGGGCACGTTGTGCAGGAAGTCCGGCATCACCGAGGTCGTAGAGTTGCTCGTGGAACTGACGGACCGGCCCATGCTGGTCTTGCTGAACTGATCGTAAATCCCCGCGTGGCAGCGGGAGCAGGCCGTCGATCCTACATAGCCGGCGCTGTTGGCAGGATGAGATTTTGCGCGAGCAGAAGCGGGTTCCGCGCGAGGCGGATGGTTCACCTCGGCGGAAGCCGTAGCATAGAACATTCCTGCCATGACAGCCAGGATGACTATGGTGGCCCCAAGCCCACAACGGGCTACAGGTTCATTCGGCGAGCGCCGATGAAGCCATCGAATTGTCATGCCGCGTAGACGAGCGAGTTGGCACGTAAGTTCTACGATTTAGTGCAAGGTTTGTAACGATTTGTAACCGCTGGTCGAATGTCGCAGGATTTCAAGAGATGATTGATTTCATAATAAATTCGGGCCAATTTTGTGCGTTATATGGAAAGCGGGCAGACGTGTGGCCTATTCTTTGGCGATAGCCAGCATCTTGCGAATAAGGTCATCTTCGGGGAAGTTATCGAGATACTTTTCCATGGCTGCGATTGCTTCAGGATATTGCTTAGCGGAGATGAGGCGAGATATGAGCGCCTTTTGCAGAGGCTGGCTGAAGGGCTCCAGCATCACGGCTTTCCGGGCCATTGAAACTGCTTCTTCCGCATGTCCTTGCTGGTCAGCGAGTTCGGAAAGGTCAGCGTAGACTCGCGACTGAGCGGGGTCGAGTTGCAGGGACTGCCGCAGGTGCTGTTGCGCTTCCTCAAAGCGGCCGCTGGTCAGGGCCTGATGCCCAAGGGCCGCCTGGACAAGAGCGTTATTCGGCTCAGTCTTCTCCAGTTCGCTGATGACTTTGAGATAGGAAGCTTCGTACTCGGTCTTGTGATCCTTTAGCTGTTCATAGGCTTGCAGAAGCGTGATCGTTGGCGGGGCTGCGCTTTGGCCCGGTACGCGATCGATGTGGATCAGATCGGGCAGCGCGGCGGTGGTCATTGCAAAGGTTGCGTCTGGATAAGGCTCGTCTGGCCGCGCGACTATGCGATGGTTGGTGAGGCTGGTGTGCGCGATGACCGTGCCTGCGCGCTTGGGCATGTGGCAGCCGATGCAGTTGTCTGCTGGAGTGGTCTGTTGCCGCGCTGCTGCCGGAGCCTTGCAGCTCTGCACAGTGTGGCAGCTCATGCACTTGCCGTTGAAGTATGCAGGCGCTTCTGCGCTGGTGGGCTCGACGTGCGGATCATGGCAACTGGTGCAGCGCATTTGTTGCGCTTCCGCCTTGTTTGCGCTGGCCCGGTAGCACTTGCTTAGAATCATCGAGTAGTAGTGCTCGACATGGTCATCGCGCGGCGGATTCTCCCTGGTTGGGGGCACCATCAAGATGGAGACGGCGCGATCGAGTGGAGTGCCGGGACGAAAATCCTGGTACGTCTTGCCGGGCTGCAGGACGCGCGTATCGCCGACCTGGTGGCATGACATGCAAATGTCGTCCGAGAGACGGCTGGCGATCTGTGTGGGATTCACGATGGTGGGGTCTTTGCCTTTGTCGTAGGATTCTCCTTCGCCCATGGCTTCGACATGCGCGGAGCCGGGGCCGTGGCAGTTTTCGCAGCCGACCGCGGTTTGGGTAAAGACCGGATTTTCGTATTTGCCAACGCTGCCGGCTACAGGGCGCGGACGTCCGCTGTGACAGTAGATGCAGCCTGGGACTATGGCGCGATTGAATCCCAGATCGCCGTTTTCATATCCCGGAGACAGGTTCCACTGCGCTGCTCTGGAGTAGTACGAAAGCGGGGCCTGAAAGAGATAGTCGCCGCGAAGCAGAAGCGCTCCAAAGCCGTTTTCGCCGGTGCCGACGATCCACTGCATTTCGTGGGTGTTGCGGAAGACCTCTTTGCTTGCACTGGCTCCGGCATTTGGGCCGGGAGCGGTGGTTTGATATTCCGATTGGTAGAGCTTGCCGTTTTCCGCGTACACATCGAAGTGATGGTCTAACTTGGCATCGTAGTAAGTGGCTGGAATGGGCAGCGTCTTTAGGTAGTCAGGCGTAATCCGCGTGAGGGAGCGGCCCATGCTGGTCTTGGCGAAGTGACGCGCGATGTCAAGATGGCAGCGGGAACAGGCGTCGCTGCCTACATATGTGCTGGCGATCGCGGGCGGCTGCTTCGCGGGATTTGACTTGGGTTTGGGGCCGGACCTAGTTTGCGCGTAGCCGGCTGCAATGGCTGACAAGCCTGCCAGCACTAGAACCGCGGACTGAATGCGACTTCCCATCGCTAACTAACATCGCAGCTTTGCGGAAGAGCTGTCCACATGCAGGCGGGCTTGAACATTCGAAGGATAGATTTCTATCTCATGCCATCAAGAATCGAGCCGACGATGCCGCCTACAACTCCGGCTTCTGTGGTTTCACGTCTGCCTGAGGGCATGTATTGCTGCAACTGGTGCGCGAGGCGGCTGATGGGCAGCGTCTGGAGCCAGACGCGGCCGGGGCCGGTCAGCGCGGCGAGAAAAATTCCGTCGCCGCCGAAGATCATGTTTTTGAGGCCTGGAATGCGCGTGATCTGAAAGCTGACGCTGCCCTGGAACGCGCCCACATGGCCGGGATGCACGCGCAGCATCTCGCCTGGCGCCAGATCCTTGATGACAACTTCGCCGGAAAGCTCAAGCCATGCGGTGCCGATGCCGCTGACTTTTTGCAGCAGAAAGCCGTCGCCGCCGAAGATGCCCGCGCCGAGGGATTGCTGGAAGCCTACGCCGAGCTGGATCTGCTGGGTGGCGCATAGGAAGCCGTGGCGATGGATGAAGAAGTCGTAGCCGGGCTGCACCTCAACCGGCACGATGTGGCCCGGCACGCGGGTGGCGAAGGCCACTTCGCCGGGCGCTCCCCAGGCTCGGTACTCGGTCATGAAGAGGCTGCCGCCGCCGGCTACGCGCTTGAGCGCGCCGAAAAAGCCTCCGCCGCCGGCCATTTGCGTGTGGGTGGTCATCTGGATAGAGCTGGACATCCAGGAGAGTTCGCCAGCCTCGGAGATGACGCAGTCGTTGGGCTGCAATAGAAACTCGAGGACGGGCATGGTGGTGCCCACGATGCGGCTTTGCATAGGGATATCTCCTCTGGGCTGGATGCGGCGATCAGGATGCGGCGAACGCCTTTCGAGGTGAAGTATACATTGGGGCAGGCCGATGGCGCGGCCCGATTTCTTGTGTCAGGGCAATACGAATCAGATGCTTCTATGCCGGATCAGGTGCATCTAACACGTCTGTGAAGGCGGCAGTTAGAACAATTCCGAAGAGAAGTCAGGAGAAAAGCCATGCAAAATGATGCGGCGTTGAGAAAACAGCTGGTAAGCCTGCTCACGGGCGGCGAGGCTCATGCGACTTTTGAAAAGGCTGTGAAGGATCTGCCGGCGAAGCTGCGCGGGGAAACGCCCGAGGGCGCGGAGCATTCTCCCTGGCAATTGCTGGAGCATCTGCGCATTGCTCAGTGGGACATTCTGGATTTCTCTCGAAATCCCGAATACAATTCGCGAAAATGGCCGGATGAATACTGGCCGGCGACGCCTGCGCCGTCCGACAGCAAAGCCTGGGATCAGAGTGTGAAGTCCTTCCTGAAGGATCGGAAGGAGTTATGCGATCTGGTTACTGACAGCAAGACGGATCTGTTCGCTGCGATTCCGCATGGGGACGGGCAGACGATTCTGAGAGAAGCGCTGCTCGCTGCCGATCACAATGCCTACCACGTGGGTCAACTGGTGCTGGTGCGGCGTCAGCTGGGCGCCTGGTAGATGGTGCGCGATCACGCTTGCACGGGATGATCGGGGTTCCAGAACGGCTCAGGCGTTGGAACAAATTGGATTGGAACCTCAGAAATGAAGGACTTGAGCCAGTCCGCACAGAGAATCATTCCGCCCTGCTCCGAGAGCACGTGGCCAACGACGATCAGCGCCTTCTTATTGCCGGCCTGGATGCTGTCCTGACAATACTCCACGAGTTCCCATTCGCGAGTTTCGCCGCAGATGAAGACGTCGAGGTCGGGCTGGGCGAAGATTTTGATTCCGCCTTCACGGCTGGCGTAGCCCCAGCTTGTCTCAACGCGCCGCACGGGCAGCGCCGGATTGCCGAGGACGCGAATGGTTCTGGCATTGAGACTTGTCTGCATCTGCTGGACGAATTTCGCAAGTGGGATGCCGTCGAAGGTGAGCTTCTTCGGATCGGCGGGATCGTTGACATTTTTCTGCCATCCCAGCTGATTGACCATACCCTGCGCGATGCCGTCGGGATGGCGGGCGTGCCAGTGGTCATGAAAGTGAAAGAGCGCTATATTGTGCTGCTTGCAGAAATCTAGCTTGTAGAGAAGCGTAGGGTCGCTTTTGATATCGTCGGTGTGATCCTGATGCAGGTAGAAGGGCGTCTCGTGGGTCACGATCATGTTCTTGCCCTGCGCTGCGCAGCGCTCGACGACTTCGAGCGTAGCCATCATGGTGGTAGCAATGCCCTGAACAGGCGTCTCTGGATCGCCAGTCAGCAGATTGTCTACCGTCTGCTCATGCCATGGCACGCCTACGTGCGACTTGATGCGGGCGATTACCTCGCCCACTGTGATGGCTGCAGAGGTTGACTGTCCAAATGCAACGCCGGAGATCATCGCGCCGCCGACGGCCAGGAACTCACGTCGTGAGAGACTGTTCATTTTGGATTGTCCCTTGAAAAGATGGAATCGGCCTGACACTTACAGGCGCAAGGCTACACCATCCTCCTCAGAAGCGGACGTCTTTGTAGAAGATGCAGTGGGTTTCGAGATACCAGGAGACGACGAAGAGGGTGAGCATGATGCCCGTTGTCCAGCAAAAGACTTTGACCGGGAATGTGCCCAGCAATGTATGTGTGAACGAGGCGTGGCTCGGGACCAGGCTTTGCTTTTCCGAGCGGAAGAGCAGTCCGGCGATCAAAGTAACTCCTGCAGCCAGAAGCAAGGGGCCAATGGAGCCGTAGATTCTCTCTTCGAAGTCGGTTGCGGGAGCCAGAAACGCAGAGTGAAAGACAGCCAGCAGCGAGAACAGACTGCCCAGCAAAGCAACCGGCCTGGCGAGCTCCAGCAACATCGCGCGCACCTCGACGAAGCTCATTTTAGCGCCGATTAGCGATCTCTGACAGACTCGGCGTTTTTTTACGCATCGCATAAGGTCCGCGGTCGATTATGGCTCGGATCCTTGCCTAAGCCATAGACGATTGCCGGTATGGGACATTCCTGTTCAGCGCAGAAACCGCGAAGTCCGTAGAATAAGAAAGCGATGAGTTTTACCGAACAGTTCGATGTTGCCGTGGTTGGCGCGGGGCATGCTGGTTGCGAGGCGGCGATGGCGGCTGCGCGCATGGGCCTGAAGACGGCGATTATCACCATGAATCTGGATTTGATTGCGCAGATGTCGTGCAATCCGGCGATTGGCGGCATTGCCAAGGGGCACCTGGTGCGCGAAGTGGATGCGCTGGGCGGGGTGATGGGCGAGGTGGCCGATGCGGTCGGCATCCAGTTTCGGCTGCTGAATACTTCGCGCGGGCCGGCGGTTTGGAGTCCTCGGGCGCAGTGCGATAAGCAGTTGTACCGGGTGAAGATGCGGGAAGTGCTGGAGAATCAGCCGAATCTGCATATCAAGCAGGCTGAGGCTGTGGATCTGGTTCTTGAAGGTGCTCCGCTCCCACATCTGCCCGGCACAGAACGCCGGGCAGATATGGGGCACCCTGATTTTTCTCCTATCCGCCGAGTGCTTGGGCTGAAGCTGCGCGATGGGCGGCAGTTATTGGCTGGGGCGACGATCATCACCACTGGGACATTTCTGAATGGGCTGATTCATTGCGGCGAGGAGCGGTATCCTGCGGGGCGCAGCGGCGAGCCGGCGTCTGTGCTGCTGGGTGAGGCGCTGAGGCGGCTGGGGTTGCGCACGTGCCGACTCAAGACAGGCACGCCGCCGAGGCTCGATGGCCGGACGATTCGCTGGGAGGCTTTTGAAGAGCAGCCGGGCGATGCGGAGCCTACGCCTTTCAGCTTTCGCACGAAGAAGATCGTGCAGCAGCAGGTGAGCTGCCACATCGCCTACACAACACCTGAGACGCTGCAGATTATTCGCGACAATGTGGGGCGTTCGGCGATGTATTCAGGGCAGATTGAGGGGATTGGACCGCGGTATTGCCCTTCGATCGAAGACAAGATCGTCAAGTTTCCGGAGAAGACGCAGCATCAGTTTTTCCTGGAGCCGGAGGGGCTGAACACGCACGAGGTCTATGTGAATGGCATGTCCACTTCGCTGCCGATGGAGGTGCAGTTTCAGATCGTGCGGTCGATTCCGGGACTTGAGAATGCTGAGATGCTGCGGCCTGGCTACGCAATTGAATACGACTCCGTGGACGCGACGGAGCTCGACCGGGCGCTCAAGGTGAAGTCGATGGAGGGCCTGTATCTTGCGGGTCAGATCAATGGGACGAGCGGCTATGAAGAAGCTGCGTGCCAGGGCATTATGGCGGGCATCAACGCCGCGCTGAAGCTGAAGGGTGAGCCGCCGTTCACGCTGGATCGGACCGAGGGCTACACCGGCATCCTCATCGACGACCTGATCTCGAAGGGGACGAATGAGCCTTACCGGATGTTTACTTCGCGGGCTGAATTCCGCCTGCATCTGCGCATCGACAACGCCGACCGGAGGCTGACTCCTTATGGCCGCAGGCTGGGTTTGATTGGCGACGAGGCGTGGGCCGAATACGAGCAGAAGCAGGCTCGGATGGCGGCGCTGGCTCAGCTGCTCCATGCGAAGAAGGTCGAGGCTGCCGGGTTGGCGATTGCCGCGGCGGAGATTGAACAGAGCGCCGTAGCCGGGCAGACCTGGGCGCAACTGCTCAAGCGGCCTGAGGTGCGGATCGAGCAGGTGCTCAAGGCGCTTGAGCCGGAGCTTGGAGCGGATCCGCTGCTGGCTGACTTCATCGCGCTCCCACATCTGGACGGCGACGGAGGCCGTCCAGATATGGGGCACCCAGTTCATGTTGGGCACACAGTTCCTCAGAGGCTGGCCTCGATACCGCGCAACGAAGCGCGCGCTGTGGAGACGGAGATCAAGTTCGCCGGTTATCTGGATCAGCAGAAGAAGGCGATTCAGAAGCTGAAGGACGCTGAGGGCGTAACCATTCCGGAGTGGCTGAATTACACGACCATCAGCGGGCTTTCGCGCGAGATGCAGGAGAAGCTGGGACGCGTAAGGCCGCAGACGATTGGGCAGGCCAGCCGGATTCCAGGTGTGACGCCGGCGGCGCTGGGGCTGGTGCATGTATCGATAAAGATACAGGCCAAAATACAAGGCAAGATGCCGGAGAAACAAAGCATTGCTTAGTAAGGAATCTTGCGCCGGAATCGGCGGCTCGCGTTAGAGTCGAGTATGCGATTTCAGCTCCTCTCCAAGGCGCTTCTCTATTCAGTTGCATTTCTTGGCTGCGTTGCAGCCCTGGCTCCCGCCTCGTGGCCGCAGACGCCTTCACCAGCCAAACAGGTTCGCGCCCGGCAACTGGGCGTTCCCTTCGATGGCCAGCCTGGGCCGCTGGATGCTATTACGGACGTGGCTGGCGTCGAAGTCGGGAGCACCACGCTGATCTCAGGCAACGGGCCGCTCAAGGTTGGCGAAGGACCGGTGCGCACCGGGGTGACGGCGATTCTGCCGCGCGGCCACGGAGACACAGCTCCCGTCTATGCCGGCTGGTTCAGCCTGAACGGCAATGGTGAAATGACCGGCACGACCTGGGTGGAGGAGTCCGGTCTGCTGGCCGGGCCGGTGGCCATCACCAATACCCACTCCGTCGGAATAGTGCGCGACGCAGTGATCGCCTGGGGATTGAAGCATGGCGTGGTCGGCGACGAGTGGTCGCTGCCAGTGGTGGCCGAGACATGGGACGGCTACCTGAACGACATCAACGGCTTTCACGTAAAGCCGGAACATGTCTTCTCTGCGCTAGATGGCGCTCACGGCGGGGCCGTTGCGGAGGGCAATGTAGGCGGCGGCACGGGCATGGTCTGCTACGGCTTCAAAGGCGGCACCGGTACAGCGTCTCGCAAGCTCACTGCCGATCTGGGAGGCTATACGGTCGGCGTGCTAGTCCAGTGCAACTGCGGACGGCGGCCACAGCTGACCATCGCCGGCGTGCCTGTGGGCCGCGAGATCCCCGACGGCGCGCCTTATGCCGGCGTTGCCACACCGGCGGGATTGCCGGGCAGTGAAGCTAGCGGCGACGTTGGCTCTATCATCATTGTTATCGCTACCGATGCACCGCTGCTGCCGCACCAGCTGAAGCGGCTGGCCCGGCGAGCTTCGCTGGGGCTGGCGCGAACCGGCTCAAGCTCCGGCAATGGCTCCGGCGATATTTTTCTGGCATTCTCAACGGCGAATCGAGGCGCGGATAAGACTCCTGGGCCCAACTCGGTGCTCACTGTTTCGAATGAGCGCATCAGTCCGCTCTTCACGGCCACGGTGGAGGCGACTGAAGAAGCCATCGTCAACGCCATGGTTGCCGCAGAGACGATGACCGGCCGCGATGGGCATACCGTCAATGCGCTTCCGCATGAACAGCTAATGCAGACGCTGAAAAAGTACAACCGCTAGGGTCAATGCTTGCGCGCTATTCGACAGCCTTAATCCAATTTTGGGCTACAAATGGAATAAGGATTGAGTTATTCCAGAAATTGAAATAACACGGCGGGAACCGCTACTGGTTCGATGTGTCGCTCTTGTCGCTCTTCGAAAATAGCGGGATGTGGAACGGCATTTCCGCCTGGGACTTGTTCTTGGCTGCCTTGGTCTTGCCGACCGGATCCTCGCGTAGCAGAGTGCGCTGGGCGTTGAGGCAGACCCAGTTGCCGTGCTGGCGCTGGAAGACGTGGGTAAAGACGCCCTTTTCTTCTATCTCTTTACCGTCGAACTTGTGGGTAAACGAGTAGGTGCCGTTGGCGACGGCTACATCGCCCAACATGCGCACAGTGATGACGTGCATGTCTGTCGCGGCGGACTTGTCCGGCTCGGACAACACGTTTGCTACCTGCTGGTTGCGGGTGGTGATGTCGCCCGCAGCCGAGACATTTACAAAGAGCGGCGAGAGCACCAGTTCCAGCCCGTACTGGTCGCGCTGGTTCAGGGCGCTGCTCCAGGAGTCTTCAACTTTCTGAAGCGCTTGAATGTCGGGGCTTTCCACAGAGGTGACCGGAGCCGCCGAAGGAGCTGGAGTCTGGGCAAATACCAGACCGGTAAAAAGGAAAAACGAAGCAAAAACAGCAGGAAATGAAGACTTCATAAGCATCTACTCCTATAGACCATGATAAACCTCGGGGCGTGAGCGGGCCGGGTGCGCGGGTTCTGCACAATCGCTGCGGAATTCCCACAAGGCGGCTTCTTGGGAAGTTTGTACACTTGCACCTATGGCTTCTCTCACTCATCCGGTTTCGAGTTTTGGTTCTGACAGCGGCCTGCCCAGTAATGTTGATGCAGAACGCACCATCTTGGGCGCAATTCTGCTTGAGAACCAGGCTCTCTCCGAGGCTGAAGAAAAGCTGACCGCGGAAGACTTCTCGCTCGACTCGCACCGCCGCATCTACCAGCGCATGACGGAGTTAGGCGGCGAGGGGCGCGCGGTCGACCTAGTCACGCTGGCCCATGAGCTGGCGCGGTACAAGGAGATTGAATCCGTCGGCGGCGTGGCCTACCTGGCGTCGCTCACCGAGGGCTTGCCGCGCAGGCCGATCATTGAAGAGTACATCCGCATCGTCAAGGACAAGAGCCTGTTGCGTCAGCTGATGCTGATCTGCTCGGCGGCCATTGCGCGCGCCGCCGACCAGAGCGAGACGGCTCTCGACGTGCTCAACGCCGCCGAGTCGCAGCTGCTCGTCGTCGGTGAAAAGAGCATCACCAAGGGCCTGGTGAGTCTGGAAGACATTGTCGCCGGGTCGTTTGGGACCATCGACAACCTCTACAGCCAGGCGCGCGAAGTCACTGGCCTGGCGACGCACTTTACCGAGTTCGACAAGATGACATCGGGATTGCAAAAGGGTGAACTGATCATCATCGCGGCGCGTCCCTCGATGGGCAAAACGGCCTGGGCGATCAATATCGCGCAAAACGCCGCCGTTCAGGGCAAAGCGGTTGTCGCTGTTTTTTCGCTCGAAATGTCCAAAGAAGCGCTGCTGCGCCGCATGTTGGCCTCGCAGGCCTGGGTAGACCAGCGCAAGCTGCAAACCGGATTTCTGGGCCGCGCCGATCAGGACAAGCTGCGCGCCGCTCTTGAAGCGCTGGTCGAGTCCAAGGTCTTCATTGAC
>Ga0302324_100007171_pt1 | contig 23812 bp, 18 predicted proteins | sample Palsa_T0_1_FD_201949 | JGI IMG/M metagenome (GOLD analysis project Ga0302324, IMG submission 201949) | Peat permafrost microbial communities from Stordalen Mire near Abisko, Sweden - Palsa_T0_1 | ecosystem: Environmental > Terrestrial > Soil > Palsa > Peat permafrost | place: Sweden: Abisko... | reverse complement strand
CGTTTGGCACGCTGTACTACGAAATCAATAGCGTGTGCCCCCCGAATCGCAGCTTTGACTGGACGCCGATCTCCGGAAGTTTCTACGGCTACGTCGGCACGAGCCTCTCATCGCCGGATTTCGTGGGCCTCGTCGCGCTGAAGATTCAGTCCGAGGGCTCACGGCTCGGCAACGAGAACTACGACATCTACGCGCTGGCCGCGGCGCAGGAGAATGGCTCACCGAATACGGTGTTCCGCCAGGACATCCCGGGCAACAACGGCGTCTACAAGACCTACCCCGGCTACAACCTCGTACTGGGTAACGGAACCGTGGTCGCGAACGACTTCGTACGCGGTCCGGGACTTGCAGTCGCGGGTGTGCCGCAGACGGCCACGAATCCGTAGGGAGGAGTTCACCTGCCGCATGGCAACGTGCGGCAGGCTTTTCCCAACGTTTAAGCGGGCGGCTTCGGCCGCCTGCACTTTTTTGAGCCTTGCAAAGCGCTAGGCCGAACGGCGCAGCTGTACGTTGCCGCTCGCAAGGCCGCCGCGCAGTACGTAGGCGTCGAAGCCGCGTTCCACCATGATGTAGGCGGCCGCGGAGCTGCGCCGTCCCGTGTCGCAGTACACAACGTAGGGCACGCGCGGATCGAGCGCCGAGAGCTTCAGGCGAATGAAGTAGAGCGGGATGTTGAGCGAGTCCTCGATGCACATGTTCTGGTGCTCGCTCGGCAGGCGCACATCGAGCCACTTGCCGCCGCGCGCCACGATCTCGCGCGCCTCATCGTAGGTGCGCCACTGCAGCAGCGGCTCATTCATGAGCTCGCGAAAATCGTCCTTATTAAGGCGCATCAGAAGCCCTTCGGTGAGCATGGTGACGGTGGCGTTGCGCTTGGCCTCGGCGATGAGTGCTTCCTCGCCAAAACTATCACCGACGCCAAGCTCGGCAAGCTTGATGCCTTCCTTGTTAAGCGGCGTCTCGCGCGTGACCACGCACTTGCCGTTCACGATCACGTAGAAGTAGTCGCCCTCATCGCCCTGCTTGATCACCACCTCGCCCGCGCGATAGGGCACGCGCTGCATGCGCATGAAGATCGCCTGAATGTTGGCGGGCGGAATGCGGTGAAACGCCTTGGTCTGCAGCAGCGTCGTCATCCAGTCATCACCGGAGCTCTGCGTCTGGGTCTGAAGCTCCGTGACCTCATAGCTACCGGTTTGGTCCCAGGTAATGATGACGTCCAGCAGCTCACTGTCGATGGCGAGATACTTGATCTCATCGACGGCGCGGGCGCTCGCGCGTCGCGGCGTACCGGGACACAGGGGGCCTTTGGCCTCGGGCGTGCCGCCTTGAATCATTGCGGTGGTCTGCTCGCCCTGGCGCAGCTCGACCATACCGGCGATGAGCCAGATCGAGTGTTTGTCGGTGTCGCCTTCCTTGAAGAGCAAGCGGCCGGCATTCATCGTGCGCACGCTGACTTTCTTGGCGAGCGCCGCAAGATTGTCCCTCTTCAGGCCGTCGAGCGGCGTGAGGGTTTTCAGCAGCTGCGAAGTGCTGGTTTCGCGTTCGTCGGCCATTTCAAGAAACCCTGCAGGGCGTGCCTCATCGTAACCGCAAAATAATAGGGGACCGCAGGGGCGACAGTATAGGCTATGTCAACAGCGCCCAGCCCGCGTCGGGACGAAAACGAGAACCGTATCGCTGTGCGAGCGCGCCCAAGCGCTGCGTGATCGTGGCCACGCCAACGTCTCGGGCATACGTTAGTGGGCCGCCGCGAAAGGGCGCGAAGCCCGTACCGAAGATCACCGCGGCGTCGATGAGGTCGGCATCCTCGACGATGCGTTCCCGCAGGCATGCGACGCATTCATTGACGAGCGCGAGGATCATGCGATCAACAAGATCGACCGGCGCTGCGGCACTTGCCGCCGGCTTCACCGGCTTGCCATCCGCCCAGAGGTAGAAGCCCTGCTGGGTTTTCTTGCCGAGCTGCCGGGCGGCCACTCGGGTCTTGAGTTCGCCGAGTTCGGGCGGCGCGCGCCCAAGCTCCGCAGCGATGATCTCGCCGACATGCAGCGCAACGTCGAGGCCTACGACGTCGGCAAGCTCGATCGGCCCCATCGGCATGCCAAAGTCCACTGCCGCCGCGTCAATCACGGCAAGCGGCACACCTTCCTGCGCCGCGAACATCGCCTCGTGCAGATAGGGCATGAGCACGCGATTGACGAGGAAGCCGGGGGCGCTGCGACAGGGCAGCGGAAGCTTGTCGAGGCGCCGCGCAAATGCCGAGGCAGCCTGGGCGATCGCCGGGTCGGTGTGCTCGGCGCGCACCACCTCAATGAGCGGCATCTGTGCGACGGGATTGAAGAAGTGTAGTCCGACGAGGCGTTCGGGCCGCGCCAGCCGTGCGGCAAGTGGCTCCAGGGTCAGGCTCGATGTGTTGGTCGCGAGCCAGGCGGAGGGTTGCATATGCGGCTCAAGTCGAGCGTAGAGCGCCTGCTTGGCCTCGATGTCCTCAAATATGGCCTCGATGACCACATCGGCCAGGGCGACGCCCGTACCCTCGATGTCCGCGGTGAGACGACCGACGGCGGCGGCACGTTTGGCGGGATCACGGATGCGCTTCTCAAAGAGTGCCCGCGCGCGATCGAGCGCCGGCTGCAGGAACTCCATGGAGCGATCCTGCAGCGTGACCGTGCAGCCACGCAGCGCGCTCCATGCCGCGATGTCGCCACCCATAACGCCGGCTCCGACCACATGCACGCGCTTGACCGGCGTGGCCGACTTGCCGGCGGAAGCCTTGAGGCGATCCTGCAGCATGAAGACCCGGATCAGGTTACGCGCCGTCGCTGTTGCGAAGAGCTCGGCGATCGAGCGCGCCTCGGCTTCAAACGCCGCATCGCCGTGCGCGCCAAAGCGCGCCCAGAGATCAACGATCGCAAAGGGCGCGGGGTACTGATCGCGGCGCGCGCGTTGCTGCACTTGCCGCAGCAGCGCGGGCCTGATGAACGGACGAATCGGCGCACTGCTCAAGAGGCGCTCGAAAAACGACGCGCGCCGCGGTGGCGGCGGGGATAGCGCCATGCTGCGCGCCGCGCCTTCGAGTTCCTGCGCGCTCACCAGTCGGTCGACCAGGCCAATCTGCGCGGCCTTCTGCGCGCGCACTGGCTTGCCGGTCAACATGAGCTCCATCGCCGGGCGCACCCCCACGAGCCGCACCGTGCGTACCGTGCCGCCAAACCGGGATGGATACCAAGCTGCACCTCGGGAAGCCCGAGTGTGAGGCTCTCGTCGTTGACGGCAATGCGATAGCGGCAGGCGAGCGCAAGCTCCAGGCCCCCGCCGAGCGCAAATCCGTGGATGGCTGCGATCGTCGGGCAGGGCAGCGCCTCCAGCCGAGCGAGCACGCCTTGGCCCGCGCGGATGAGCGCGAAAGCATCCTCGGGCCCTTTGAATGCCGTGAATTCGTGGATGTCGGCCCCGGCGATGAAGCCGCTCGGCTTCGCCGAGCGCACGATGAGTGCACGCGGCGCCGCTGCGGCGAGACCCCCGATGAGCGAGCCCAGCTCGATCAGCACTTCGCTCGAGAGCACGTTCGCGGACGTGGCGGGCTTATCAAGCGCGAGCCACACGATGCCATCGGCATCGCGGTCCATCTTCCAGTACGTCAAGGCGTTCAGGCGTGGCCTCTGACTTCAAAGTCGCACACCAGCGGCCGGTGATCCGAGCAGCGCATGTCCGGTACGCGAAAATCGGTGACCTCGATACCCTCGCTCACCAGGATGAAGTCGAGCTCAATGCGCGGCACACGTGACGGGAAGGAGGGAATGCCCAGCGTGTTGGCGCTGCGCAGGCGCGCGGCGCGCATGAAGAGGTAGATCTCGTGCGTGCCCCAGAACGCGTTGAAGTCACCGGCCACGATCACGGGCTTTGGCGCCTGCACCACCAGATCGTGCAGCGAGCGCAGCTGGTACTGGCGATGGCGGAACTTCAAAGACAGGTGCACCAGGAACACACACACATCTTCGAGCTCAAGCTCGATGATGAGCCGTTTGATGCCGGTGTCGAAGTAATGGAAGCGCTCGCCGCGCACATGCGGGGCGGACAGGAAGGCATTTGCCTGCTTGCGCACGATCGGCATGAACTGATTGAAGGAGCCAAGGCCATACTTGCACTCGTAGGTCGAGTAATGGCCGATCTGGGCGGCGATGTGCTCCGCCTGGTTCACCATGCCCGTGCGCACGGAGCCCGTGTCGACTTCTATCAGGCCGACGATGTCCGGATGCTGCTCACGGATGAACTCCGTGATGTGGCGCAGCACCTTGCGGTTGCTGCGCAGATAACCCGCGCCCGGCAATGGCAGATGGAAGGCCGCCCCGGTGCCGGTGGCATAGCGGATGTTGTAAAGAAGCAGACGCAATTCTTGGCGAGCGGGGCCCAAAAGACGGTAATGGAGTATTCTATCGCGTGTGCGGTCAGGGGGCGCCGCTTAAAATGTCAGCTTGATGTCACAATCCCATCCGATCCGGATCTTCGTGACCCACTTCTGGGAAGTGGGCGAAGGCTACCTGAGAGTCTTCGAGTATCTCGAAAGCGCCAACAACTTTTTCTACCGCAACTACAGCACGCCTGAGAAACCACCCTCGGGAGATAAGGAAGCGGAGAAGGAGGATTTGCGGCGGCAGATTGCGCCCACCGAATGCGTCATCGCGTTGCCGGAACTCTACGAGCGCAACCAGGACCTGCTCACGTTTGAGCTGTTGTATGCGCAGGCGAGCCATAAGCCGGTGGTGCTGCTGAAGCGCTTTGGCAGCAGCGCGGCCGTGCCGAAGCCGCTCTCGGATCTTGCGAACGAAGTGGTCGAGTGGGATCAGCGCGGCCTGGTGGATGCAGTGCGTCGCCAAGCACGCCACGAAGACACGGCGCGTTGGGACACGATCGAATTCAAGATCGACTGACGGCGCGCCGCGCCGCCGCGCGGAGGACTTAAGCTTCGGCGACCTCGGCGAGATACAACGGTACGACCTGAGCGGAACTCATCGAGCGCATCACGGGCGTGTAGCTGCGCGGGATGGCGGCGAATATCAGTACCACTGACGATGCGATTTGATCTGCCTCGTCGTTGGACATCTTGCGGATGGTGGCGCGGAACGCGTCCTCGCCGCGCAGCACCGGGCGCTCGCGCGTGAGTGCTCGACTGACCGCGCGGAAGTCTTCACGCACTTCCTTGGGCAAGTCCTCCTCTGCGACCAGCGCCAGATAGTTGCGGTAGGCCTCCGTCAGGCGCTCCTTGATGCCGCCCGATCGGGCCAGGCAGAGGGTTGCCGACTGGAATTTTTCCCATGCTGTTTTCATCGCGAAGTCCCCGGTGGACGTTGCGGCCCTTTGGCGAACTCTAATGGGAAGGGCCGATGCGTCCGATTGTTACTTGTTATTCGAAGATTCCTGACTACTCAATCCCCTAGGCTCGAAATATAGCGCAGCCCCTCCGAAATACAACTGAAGCGCACCGTTTTGCTGGCTGCGTCACGCCCTCGAATCCGCCCCGGCATTGCGCTTTATGTATTTGGCGGCCCATGGGTTTTCTGGGGCTTAAGCGTGGCGTCGAAGCGGCGACGAGGGCAAACAGCGCCGGCGACATAACAATAGGTATTCAATGTAACCCATTAATAATAAAGGCGCTAAAAATGGTCAAAAACTGACCACCGGGCGGGTGGCGACGCGTGCGTGAAGAGCAACAGGCGCCGTGATGGCGCTCGGAAAAGCGCACTGCAGCGATGACATATTGGGCATAGCCCCGAGCCCTGGCGGCCTTTTGAAAGGCAGCGTTTCGGGTGGCCAATCGGCCAGCCGCGAGCGCGGGATCGCTTCGGGGTCAGCGAGCTTGAAGTTAGATCGCACGAGCGAGTGCGCATGGCACGAGGCCAAGCAAGGCTCACGCGATCGCGCTGCGTGCACCTCAAAAATTGATAAAACCTTCCGCAAGCCTGCGTAAAGACGATCCGGCTGCCGTCGGAGCCACGCCGGCTCAGTGTGACTTGGTTCTCGGTTCTTTGTATGCGAGCGGATTTTCTGCGCTTTCTCTGTGGAGTGTGGACCGGTTTCCGAGAACTCGGCGGTGCGGGCGGCTAATGTCCAATCGAGCGAACTCTAGAGCGCTGCCAATGAGAAATTTGCCCGTCGGATGGAGCAAGTGGTGACCCCTATGTCTGGAGAGATCGCGCGCTCGCTTATTAAGATCTCGACAACCTGACCAGGCCCCCCGCGTGCAATCTCAAGAATTCCCCCGCCGCTACGTACTCATCATCGATGACGATCCGGTCTTCACACTGCTCGCGAGCGAGACGCTCGAGCAGGCCGGTTTCACCGCCAAGGTCGCCAACAACACGCATACCGCACTCGAGCTCTTCGAGAAGGAAAAGCCCGATCTAGTCCTGCTCGATGTGGAATTGCCCGGCAGCAACGGCTTCACGATCTGTACCAAATTGCGCGCGATGAGCCCTGATGTCGACGTGCCGATCATCATGGTTACCGCACACGATGACACGCAGTCCATCGCGCACGCCTACGAGGCGGGCGCCACTGACTTCATCCACAAGCCGGTCCTGTGGCCAACGCTGCCGCATCGAATCGGCTTCATCTTGCGCGCCCAGGACAGCATGCGCGCGCTACGGGTCAGCGAGCAGAAAAACCGGGCGCTCCTGCAGGCACTGCCGGACACGATCTTCATAGCAGACCGCGAAGGCGCGGTACTCGAGCATCTCACCTGCGATGATAAGGACAGCGCCGGAAGTCTCATCGGCAAACAGCTCGAACGGGTGCTGCCTCCGGAGGTGGCACGGGCCGCACGCATGTCGATGAGCGGCATCGCCTCGAGCGAATCGGGCACCTGCGAGTTCTCCGTGGGGCACGGCAAGGACAAGCGCTCCTTCGAAGTGCGACTGCGCCCCCAAGCCGACGGCACGCTCCTCATCATCAAGCGCGATACCACGGAGCGGCTGCGCGCCAAGGCCCGCATTGAGTATCTCGCCTATTACGACACGCTGACCGGTTTGCCGAACCGGCAGCTATTCGTGCGTGTCGTGGGGCGCGCGATCCGGCACTCGAAGCGCACCGGGCACATGATGGCGCTGCTGTACCTGGATCTTGATCGCTTCAAGCGAATCAATGACAACCTCGGGCATTCGGTGGGTGATGCGCTGCTGCAGGCGGTGGCGCGCCGCCTGGAGCTCAGCGTTCGCTCCTCCGATGTCGTCTCGCAGGCCGGTGAGCCGCGGCCGAATGAAGACGCCCGCATCGCTCGTCTCGGCGGGGATGAGTTTGTCGTGCTGCTCACCGGAATTACCGATGAGGCGCAGACCACGGCTGTGGCGAACCGCATCCAGGAATCTCTCGGCGAGCCGTTTGACTGTCGGGGGCACCGCTTTGTCGTCACGCCAAGCATTGGCATCGCCATCTACCCGAAGGATGGCACCGACATCGAGGACCTGCTCGTCAAGGCCGACATGGCCATGTACAAAGCCAAGGATCAGGGGCGCAACGGCTACGCGTTCTACGGAGAATCCATGGCGGTGCGCTCGCTCGGGCGCCTGGAGCTGGAAAACGACCTGCGGCGCGCGTTTGAAGCGGGTGAATTCCAACTGTATTACCAGCCCAAGATGGATCTTGCGACGGGCGTCATCATCGGCGTCGAGGCGCTGCTGCGCTGGAATCATCCCACGCGCGGCTGGATCGCCCCCGACACCTTCGTGCCGGTGGCCGAGGAAACGGGCCTCATCGTGCCTCTCGGCGATTGGGTCATTCGCGAGACCTGCCAGCAACTCAATGCCTGGGCGGGCAGTCCCCTGGGCGATCTCACCATTGCGGTGAACGTGTCGGTTCAGCAGTTCGGGCGCGAGGATTTTGTCGACTCAGTGCTGCGGGTGTTGTGGCAATCCGGTCTGAAACCGCAGCAGCTGGAGCTTGAGATCACCGAAAGCCTCTTGATGCGTAACATCGATGCGACGACGCATCACCTCAAACGCTTCAGCGCAGCGGGACTTAAGCTGTCGATCGATGACTTCGGTACCGGTTACTCCTCACTGGGCTATCTGCGCCAGTTCCCAGTGGACACTCTGAAAATAGACCGCTCCTTCGTCAAGGACCTGCACACGAGCAACGATGACGCGGCGATATGCGCCGCAATCATCGCGATGGCGCGCGAGCTTAAGCTCAAAGTCATCGCCGAAGGCGTCGAGACGGCCGAACAGATGGAATTTCTGCGCCGGCATCGCTGCGACCAGGTCCAGGGCTACCTCGTGAGCGAGCCTATACCGGCGGCAGAGGTGCCGAAGCTGCTGACCCGCGTGCAGCGCGAATTGGGCGTGCTGCAGGCGACTGCGGCCAATGAGGTTGCCGGTTGATGCGACGGCAGGCCATGCCGATCGCATCCCACGCGGACCAGATCTGAGTCCGAAGCGTGCGCTTCTCCAATAGCAGTACCGGGCGTGGCGCATAGTCATAATCCGGCATCGCTGTCTGCCGCGCGCAGCGCCGCGGCGCGCCTTGTTGCGTTGCTTGCTCTCATGGGTGCCGCGTACGCCGCTTCGCCCGGTGAGTCCGAACCTGCGCTCATTATCAAGATTGGCAAGTTTGTCCGCTGGCCCGAGACGGCCTTCGCAAACTCGCACGGCGTGCTGCAGCTGTGTGTAGTCGGCGAAGCCGAAGGCGATGCGGCGCTCGACACTTTGAACGGCAAGAAGCTGCAGGACCGCGTGATCGAAGTTGCGCATTTGTCGCACGAGGATTCGTTAGCGGGATGCCAGATCATCTTCATCAACAGGTCCGAGCGTGAGCGGCTTGCGGAACTACTCGCCGCCGTGGCGCGCACCCCGGTGCTCACCGTGAGCGATATGCAAGGATTCGTTGCACAAGGAGGCATGATCGGCTTTACCGCCGTCAACGGTACGACGGGCTTTGAGATAAATCGCGCTGCGAGCAGCCGCGCGGGCCTTACGATTGGCGCGCAGCTGTTGCAAATCGCTGCCGCCGGGACCCAGGCCGGAAAACGCTGATGTTCCGCAATTCCAAGCTGTCGGTTGCGACTCGCCTGCGCCTTATCGTCGTTTACGCATCTGCCGTGGCTCTTCTCGTCGTCTCGGTGCTCTACGTCTGGGGAGAGGTGTTTAGCCTGCGCCGCAGTCTCGCGCAGCACTTGCTGACGTTGGCGACGACGGTGGGGGCAAACACTACTGCGGCCCTGACTTTTTCCGATCGCGCCGACGCGCGCAATGTCCTGCGCTCCCTGCAAGCAGACCCGAACATTCGCGCGGTCACACTCTATGATGCGGCCGGCAACGTTTTTGTCGACGTCGACCTGAGCGGGGGAAATGTCTCCCCGCGTGATCGCTTGCTCGATTGGGGAATCGGCAACGCGGCGGGCCGGGAACAGAGCACTCTTTTCCGTGGGCTGACGCGCGCTCATATCCATGTTCCGGTGATGCTCGATGGCGAGCAGGTGGGCACCCTTCATGTGGATGCCGAACTCACCCAGCTCTACGCACAGCTCAAGAGCTCCGTTCAGAGCACGTTCCTCGGGCTGCTGCTCGCTGCCTCACTGGCGTTCATTCTGTCGCTGCGCCTGCAGCGCTCGATCCTGGAGCCGCTGAATAATCTGGTACGTGCCGTGGGCAAGGTGCGCCAGAGCAAGAACTTTTCGATTCGCGCCGAGAAAACCTCCGACGATGAGCTCGGCGCATTGATCGATGGCTTCAACGAAATGATGGCTGAGCTCTACGTCTACAAGAACGAGCTGGAAAAACTTGTCGGCGAGCGCACGGTGCAGCTCAATACGGCCGTCGCGGAGGCGCGCGAAGCTCTGGGACGCGCCAACGCTGCAAGTCGCGCCAAGAGTGAATTCCTCGCACGCATGAGCCATGAGATCCGCACGCCGATGAATGGGGTGCTCGGCATGGCTGAGCTGTTGCGCCAGTCAACCACACTCGATGAGCGCCAGCGCCGTTACGCAGTCACCATCCAGCAGTCTGGCAACGCACTTCTGGACATCATCAATGACATTCTCGACTTCTCCAAGATCGAGGCCGGCAAGCTTGAACTGCATGTCGAACCGTTCAACCTGCGCGACCTTGCCGAAGATGCGGTCGACATTCTCGCCGAGCGCGCGCACAGCAAGGGCCTGCAGCTCTTCTGCGACATTCCGGCGGATATCGAAACCAGCGTCAGCGGGGATGCCCAGCGATTGCGCCAGATCGTCATCAACCTCATCAGCAATGCCGTGAAGTTCACCGAGCAGGGCGAGGTTAAGATCACTGTGCAGCGCAGCGGTTCGGACTTCTTCGATCCGGCCTACCGTTTTGAAGTTATCGACACCGGAGTCGGCATCAGGCCAGAGAGCCGCAGCACCATTTTCGAGTCGTTCGCACAGGAAGACACCTCCACGAGCCGCCGCCACGAAGGCACCGGTCTCGGTCTTGCGATCTGCAAGCAGCTGGTGGAACTGATGGGTGGCCAGATCGGCGTGACGAGCACCTTGGGAGTCGGCTCGACGTTCTACTTCACGGTGCCGTTGCCGACTGACACAACGGCAACGCGCGAGCGGCAGGATCTGCCGCTGCGCACCCGCATGCTGCTCGTCGATGACAACCTGACGAGCCGCGAGGTTTTGAAACACCATCTTGCGACCTGGAGCGTGCGGGTCACGGAAGCCACCTCGGGCAAGCAGGCCCTGGAGATTCTCGACAAAGCGCTGGGCGGTGAATTCGACGTCCTGATCATTGACACCCAGATGCCCGAAATGGACGGTATTACACTTGCGACGACGGTGCGCAATCGCGGCGACTTTGCCGGTGTGCCTGTGCTGATGATGAATCCCGTCTCCGCGGCTATTCCGGACGCGGCTAGCTTGAAAGACGGCCCGACGGCGTGGCTCAGTAAGCCGGTGCGCCGCGGACATCTGCATGCGGCCCTCATGGCGCTGCTGGTGGACCCGAGCGCCCTCGCGGCGCGAGGCCCCGAGGCTGCCACTCGTGGCACGGCATTCGCCGACGCAGAGGCGCGCACGGTGTCGCGGATTCAGCGCGTTCTCGTAGTGGAAGACAACCCGGTCAACCAGGAAGTGGCGCAAGCCATGCTGCACGAGCTTGGCGTCGAGGCCGTCAGCGCCTGGAGCGGTGAGGAGGCGCTCGAGAAGCTTAAGGCGGATCACTTCGAGGTAATCCTCATGGATTGCCAGATGCCCAAGCTCGATGGCTACGCCACGGCAGCGCTCTTTCGCGAATGGGAGAAGGAAAACAAGCGGGAGCGCACGCCCATCGTGGCATTGACGGCCAACGCACTGAGCGGCGACGCTGAGAAATGTTTTGCGGCGGGGATGGATCGCTATCTGAGCAAGCCGTTCACGAGCGAGCAGCTCCATAGCGTGCTCGAATCCTGCGCCTCCGTAACGATGATCACGGCCTCAGATGTGAAGAAAGAAAGCGCCGTGCTTGATTCGAATGCCCTGGGGCGCATCCGCGCATTGCACAAACCCGGCGGACCAAACCTCTTTGCGAAGGTCGTGAGCCTTTACTTCTCAAGCTCGCTTGCGCTCACCGATGCCATGCGTGCCGCGGCCTTCACGCGCGATGCCGCGGGGATCCGGGAAGCGGCTCATGCCTTGAAGTCGAGTAGCGCCAACGTCGGTGCACTGCAGTTTGCCGAGCTGTGCAAGGAGGTCGAGATAGCTGCCGCGGAGGGTCAGCTTGACTACGCGCGCGCGCTCGTCGACAAGCTATTGGCGGAATACAAGCACGTCCTACAGGCGCTCGACGCGCAGAATATTGCCGCCTGAAGGGCGGAGCGGAAAACGCAAATGGGGCCGTACTCATGGCCCGTCACACATGTCATACGCCGCGCCTCGTGCGGCTCCTCTGCGAGAACCAACCTAGGTGCGCAGTCTGGGCTCACCCATATACCGTTTGCTCGCGCAGCCAGAATGAAAATCGCGGCTCGCTTACTTGTTTTATTCTATTTGGGTGCAGAACGCAGAGTTCTTAGCAACATTTTGGGCGCTTTGCGCCGCCATGATTTCTCCAAAAGCCCGGCAACCACCTGCGGTCGAGCCTTGGCGAGAATGACCCGGATTCCCGCGACCTTGCCGCCCCAAGAGAGTTTTTCGATGAAGTTCGGATGAAGCGTCAGCGCGAGCTCTAAATCTTCATCAGCGACGAAGATGTGAACGTGCTCGCCCGCGGGCGGGGCGGTTGCGAATATCTTGCCGCGCACCCGAAACGAGGTGTAGTGAAAGTGCGGGGCTTCGGCAGCCTCAGGCAGCGCCAGCGCGATTTTGCGAACAACTTCAAGTTTCATGATGCGGCAAGGACGAGGCGATTATCGGCGCTCTCTCAGGCGGTCCCGCAGCGCGGCCCGGATAGGCGAAGCTCAGCGCACTTCGATATCGTACTTGACGATATAACGGTGATCGGGATAGCGCACGTCGACGATTACGGAATCATCACCGTGAAAATCAGGAGCCGACTGATAAAACAGTTGTCGGCTTCCCACGGCGGCTGAGTTGCAGGCGTAACGGGGGTTGCCTTGCGGATAGTTGGGATAGTCCTCACCCACAGCGGCGGAAATCGTTCCATGAGTGGGGGGCTGCTGAACCCTGACCTCTGGGTAACTTCGAACCCTGCAGCTTCTATTCAAGGAAACGAAAAATGCGATTTTATCGCTCTCACCGCTGTGGACCTCCTTGCGCAGCGGCCGACTGGAATCGACCTTTGCGGGCACTGTCACGACGCAAGCCGACATGAGGCACGTGACCGCCACTAGTGACAGCATTCGCATAATTCGCTGTCCCCTCAAATCGATAGCCAAGCCGTTGACGAGCTTACGAGACGGTAACGTTGTAGGTAATGGTGCGGACGTGGCTGTTTGCAAACCGCACATTTACCACGAAAGTATCGCTACCGTGAAAGTCCGCGCCCGATTGATAGAAGAGCTGTGTGCTCGGAGCAAGCTGCTTATTACACTCGTAACGAATGTTGCGCTGTGAGTAACCCGGATAGTCCTGGCCACTTTCGAAGTTAACGCTTCCATGAGCCGGTGCTTTCACGATGCTGATTTCCGGGAGAACATCGACTTCGCACGTGGGCTTCAAGGAATAGAAGTAACCTACTTTGTCTTTTTCTCCAGAATGTACCGCTCTTTGCGCGGGCTTATCCTCATCAAGGTCTAAGTGCACAACACAACCGGCAAGTAGAAACGCCGCCGCTATTGGCGTTAACAAAAGCATGTTGACCCCAGGGCGCGCTCTAGCCAATGCGCCTATCTCAAGCACACGATATCAAAATGCCGGCTGCGCATCACCGCGCCCCCTGAGAGCCAAGACTTCCCTATACGAGCTTTTGATATACATAGCACGAAGCTTTCAGGCGTGCGGCTCCAGCTGTGAGCATCGCAGCGGCCATGCATATGATGGGCGCTCGCGTTGCCGTGCTTGCCACCGGGTCGGGGGAAGGCTTCGCGTGTCTTGTGGGCTCATCCAACGGAGCCGTCACACCTTCGCCGGCTCAATGAGCTCAGCGAGACACAGGACATTCTCTAGTGCCGGTGTGCAAGCTTGGCAGGGCACTTCCGGGCGCGCCACCATGGTGCCCGTGAGGCGGCATTCCCAAAGATGGATGCCGTGCGCGTTTCTGCGAGAGCCACGATATATTCGCCAATCGGAGAGTTACGGCGGGCGCGGGCCCGCAACTTGCTTCGCTTGTCGCGACAGCGGAGAGCGGAGTAATGAGCGTGCATGAAGAAGAACCACCGGAGAGTTTCTCGAAAAGGGTGTTTTATGCTGCGAGCCTGGCCGTGGCCTTTGGAATCGTAGCCTGCGCGACCACACAGTCGGCTCCTACTCCCACCGAGCGCGCCGCAGACGCTTCAATCGCCGGCCAGGTACGCGTGGCTCTTAACTCCGACCAGCAACTCTATGCACGGCACGTCGATATCTGGGTCAATCAGGGCGTCGTGCGGCTCGGAGGTTATGTCTGGTCACCCGAGGATTTTGCGTTGGCTCGCAACGACGCTCAGCGCGTCCCCGGGGTGAAAGCCGTCGAGGTTCGCATGGAGCTCCTGCGCGGGGGCATGGCCAAGTAAGCGCCGGCGCACAATCGGCGCTCGCCGCATTCCCGGCGGGCGCGCCGTGTTGCGGTGCATCAGTGTGTCGTGGATGACGCATCTAACCCGATTTTCGGCAGATCCTCTGTCGACTCCCAGCACACTGCCGGAAGTAGATATGGCAGAGTAGGGCATTGCAGCTTTGTGTCGTAAAGAGCACTGGAGAGCAAGCTCTGATCACACGCCAGCACTAAGAATCTAATAAGAACATTCAGGGGGGCGCTGCCACTTAGGCAGCTCAAGGTCTATTCCGCATTCGGCTGAGGCTTCGCCGCGCGCTCATGGCGCTCGGCCCGCAACTCTCCCAACCCGTCGCGTCCGTCACGGCCTCGCAGGCGCGCGGGAGTTCTTTTGCGAGGCAGAACCCAAGATGCGAGCGATTGCTCTCTATCCGTTCACGAGGACCACACCATGCATCACCTCAAAGTGCCCAAGCGCTGGCTGATCGCACTGTCGGCAATTGCGACTGTCTGCATACTTCCCGTAAGCGCCCTTGCTGACGAACAAACCGACCTCTTGAAAGAGCAGCTGCGCGTCATGAAGCAGCAAATCGAGCAGCTGAGTCGGCAAGTCGAGGAGCTGAGCAGGAAGGCCGAGGCGCCTCCGCCGGCGCCAGCGGTCGTGCAGGCCGCCCCTCCAGCCCCACCACCGCCCGTTGCGAAGGCTGCGGAAGAGCCTATGTTCGAGCGGTTCCTGCGTGACTTCTACGGCACCCTCGATGTGTCGTTTGACGATACGACCAAGGGTATCAATGGCCTGACTGCCTACAGCTATAGCCTGGTCAACCCTCTGAATCCGAATTCGGGCTACGTTCAAGGCCCGGCGAAGGGTACTCAACAGGTCGGCATCCTCGGCTACATGCCGGCCCTATCGACCAACAAATCGCTGATTGGCTATCGGCATACTCATAAGATTGACGATACCGACTTCGATTTCCTGGTGCAGGTGGAAACCGCGCTTGCGATTTCCGCATCCCCGGGTCTCAAGACGACCTACACACAGCAGTCAAACGTTGTGCAGGGAGCAATCGGGTTAGGCGACACCTTCCTCGGTATCAGGAACAACGATTGGGGCACCGTCAAATTCGGGACGACCTATGCCCCGTACAAGAAATCCACCGACCGCATGAATCCCTTCTCCGGGCAGCTCGGCGACTACGCCGCGATCATGGGCAATACCGGTGGCGATAACCGGGTGGAGTTTGGAACACGCCTCGATCACTCGATCTGGTACGAGTCACCTACCTTCGCGAATCTCGTCAGCTTCGATGTCCTGTGGTCACCCGGCCAGAACCGCACGTTTGACAACGTCGTTCAATCGGCCGGATCGCCGGATTGCAACGGCGGCAATGAGCCGGGCAGCGGCAATCTGCTCCTGAACTGCGACGACGGCGGTTTTGGGAACGCCTTCAGTGCCGACGTGAAAGTGGAGACGGGTGGGTTCTACGGCACCGCGGCGTATGAATTACACCGCGGCGTGAATCGCAACAGCGATGGCATTGGAGCGAACAATCCGATCTATGGCTACCTCGTGGCAATCCACAGTCCGCTGATCGATTTCAATACGTTTAACAGCATCGTCGCGGAGTTTCCCGGTTACGCCACCGTCGCCTCGCCGCCGTATCTCACCGATATCGCGGATGAGTGGGCTTTCAAGGTGGGTGCTCAATACGCCTTTGACTTTGGTCTGACCGTAAACGGGATCTGGGAGCATCTGCGGCGCAACGTACCCCAGGATCTTGAGTTCCAGAATGAGCGACAACGCAACGGCTCGTGGGTTGCACTGACGCAGCAGATTGGCTCGAAAGACAATGTCAGCGTCGGCTGGGCGCACGCCACGGCAACACCCGGTGATCCGGGTGGGCAACACAACTACGACCCGCTTAATACGACGGATTCCGCGGACATGTACACCATCGCATGGATGCACAAGCTCGATAAGCAGCTGACGTGGTACCTGGATACCGCGCTCACCATCAATCACGGCAATGCGCACTATGACTTGGGTGCCGGTGGTCGAGGTCTCACGACCGACTGCCATGACGGGACGAACACGATTCTTACCGACTACAGCTCAGCGGGCCCGACGACGTGGGGCGGCTGTCGCATCGAGGGCTTCTCGACCGGGGTCAATTACAAATTCTAACGCTGTGGCGCTTCCATCAAAGACTTCCTTAGCCTGCAAGCCGTGGATCATGGGGTAGGGGAGGCGCGGAATTGTCGAGTTCAACTGCCGGGTCGCGAACAGCGACCCGGCAGTTAGGCTGCAGTGCTCAAGGTTTTTTCAGGATTCGATCGGGGACGAGTGTCTCGTAACCTAAAGAGGCAACCCGCGCGCGGAGCTGTCCCAACTGCGGTGATACGTGCGTAAAGCCGGCGTGGTGATCCATGATCCCGGTGATGAGCAATCCGCCCGCCGAGAGCTTGGCATCGATGTGTTCAAAGTAGGTCAATGGATCGTGCACATGTTCGAAGAACTCCATCGCAAAGCAAACGTCAAAACTGGGCATCTCCGGAATTGGCGATTCAGCGGTACACGGCAAGAATCGAGTTTGTATTCCCGTTTTCTTACCCCACCAGATCAGAAATTGACCTCTTAACGTAGGTATGTCGGCGAGCGTCAGCTCAACTTGCAGCCCCTGATCACGCAGGAACTCGGCCAAAGACCGGCTTTGCTGGGCAAGCCCGCAGCCAAAATCCATTATTGAGACGTGGTGATGCTCGGTTAAGGCTTTGACAATGAGGTCTGTCGGAGCCCATTGCGGCTCCGGATATGTCAGGAAGGTGAGGAAATGTAGCGGCCCTAGAAATTTGTAGGTCTCATAAACTTCCTCTGGCCTGTCTTCAAAAAAGACTCGGAAAAGAGAATGAAAGTCGCCGTTGAATCTGTCGAACGCTCGACCTCGGTGGCCTCTGGGGAACACGGCACAGGAGTCGGCATAGCGCTGGCGACTTTCCTCCAGCGAGATGCCAAGGCGTTCAGCGTTCCATTGCAAGAACAGTTCCTGCGTACGCGTGGAGCCTGATGCATGCCGATCTGGAACCGAGGCAACCAATCCTGTCCCGCGTAACGCCTCTGCCTTACGCGCGGAGCGGCTAAAGAGTAACTGCAGCTTGCCTTTTCGAGCCATGGTTGCACGGGCGCCTTGGTGATTAAGCCTATTGGGCAGGCAGAGCGGTACGGAAGTACCTCTATGTTGTCGCGGCTACCGCTCGGCGCAGTTGAGTGATCCTACGAGTTCGAGGGCTCGGACTGACCGGGGTTGGAGGAGGCTGTCGCCAAGCATGTCAGTTCCTCGTCAGAAAAACGCAGATCCCCCACAAGCCATCGGGCGCGGTGGACCTGGGAAGCTCTGACAAAGACCCTGCATGCCCGTGCTTCCCCCAGAAGGACGGTGTCCGCAACGATTCGCGCTGCGACGCCATTACCCATCAACTCCGCGAGTAACGCATTTGCCGAGGGTGCATCGGGCGCGTCGGTTAAGAAGCACCAGGAGTCGTCATTCATGTGACGGTATCAGTCCTTGGTTCCTCGACAATGGAGAAGAACCAGTTACTAGTGGGACGTATAATCAGATAGTACGGCCGTATCAAAAGCAACACCGAGAATCTCGAGCAGCGTCCGAATGTCTTAAGGCTGCCAGGATGAGCGCACATTGCCTCGACGATTTCGTTTTTGATGTCATCTTGCCGCTCGTCAGCCGTGGCTAGCACGGAAAACCGTAATCCCCTGGCGATGAATTTCAGTTTACCCCAATGATACGACGCTGATCCTATGACGCTCAGAGAGCCCTGATGGAGGAAGAGTCACCCAATCGGGGAAGCACACCCGCCGGGGATCTACGCGCAATGGGGCGATACCGATCGCGCACTCGATTGGCTCGAGACGGCGATGCGCAACCGTGACCCCTATCTCGCGTACACGAAAGTGAACCCCTTCTTCGATCCGTTGCGCGCTAAGCCGCGCTTCAAGGCGATCGAGCGAGCGCTGAAGTTTCCAGACTAAGCCGGAGCTGAGCGAAACCCAGCGTCGGATCCACACGTCCGCTTGATGTACGCTGAGCAAGCGATTACCTATGAGCGATACTGCATGCATTGAGTGAACAGGCGAGCTGAGAGAGGACAAATGGAACTTCACAAATCGAGGCCGTGCATGGCTTAATGATTCACCGCACGAACCCAGCCACGCATAGAGCGTTTGTGTCCCTTAACGAGGGCACGCATGGGCGGCCTACGCGGCGCTGATATATTGCTTGCGGAGGAATGCGTAGTGAACTATCGCCGGTTTTCGCTGCTGCCCTTGATCTTCATTGCTTGGCCTGCACTGGCCGAAGTGCCTCCCAACACGGATTCTCTCGAGACGGTGCTGGTCAGCGTTACGCCTGTTATGGGCACAGACATTCCGCTCGCACACGTTCCAAGCAATGTGCAGACGCTGCGAGCATCGCAACTAGAGAGCGATCATGACGAGACCGTAACTGACGCGATTGACCGCCATCTCGCCAGCATGTCGCTTGCCGATACAGAGGGCAATCCTTTCCAGGAGGATCTTGTTTCGCGCGGCTTTACAGCCTCGCCGGTTCTAGGAACACCGCAGGGGCTGGCGCTCTACCAGAACGGCGTGCGCATTAATGAAGCATTTGGCGACATTGTGCTCTGGGATTTTATTCCAGTGTTCGCCATTAAGGAGCTGCAGGAATTGCCCGGCTCGAATCCAATATTCGGCCTGAATGCTCTCGGCGGGGCGATCACATTGCAAATGAAGGACGGCTTTAGTTTTAAAGGCACGACCGCTGAACTTCAAGGCGGCTCCTTCGGGCGCTATCGCGGCACCGTGCAGGAGGGAGTTGACTTGGGCAATACGGCGTTCTACGTCGGCGCCAACGTTGAACATGAGGACGGCTGGCGTCAGCTTTCCTCGTCCGATGTAGTGCAAAGCTTCGTGGACGCCGCGCTTAAGGGCGACGGCTATGCGCTCGGCGCCAGCCTGACGGTTGCGTGGGGCCATTTGAATGGCAACGCTGCCGACCCAGCCCAGGACAATCCAACCGCGGCTTTCGCCGTTCCTGACCTCGAGGTCGATCACCTCGTTTTCCTGCAAACTCGCGGCAACAAAGACTTGACCGACGCGATGTCTTTACACGCTACGGTTTATCTGCGCTCGGTTGATATAGAAATCCAGAACGGTGCTGCCTCCGGCTTTACGCCATGCGGCGACACCGTGTGTAACGATGGGGTTCCGGTCACATTCTTTGACGGGGCGCCGTTACCGCTCACTGTGCCTTATGAGGGCATCGTGCCTCTTTCAACCACGCGAACATTGGGCGAGGGGGGCTCCTTGCAGCTCACGCTCAATCAGTCGCTTGCGGGTCATGACAACGTTGCCAACGTCGGTGTGACCTACGACCAGGCGCTGAGCCACTTCAGCAATATCACGCTGTTGGGAACGCTCGCCTTTTTGAATCCACCGGGCACAACGACCTACTCCGATGGACAAGAAGTGGGAGGTTCGGATTACAACGTACGTCTGGACGCCCTGAATCATTACGGCGGCGTGTTCTTTACGGATACTTTGTCGGTGTCGCAACGGCTTAGCGTTACAGCCGCCGCCCGTTATAACGACGCGACCGTGCATCTGAGCGATCTATATGGTGATTCGCTGAACGGCGAGCACAGCTACTCGCGTCTAAATCCTTCGGCAGGTGTCACTTATCAAGTGTCGCCGTTGTTGAATGCTTATGCGAGCTACAGCGAATCCAATCGCATTCCGACAGCGGCCGAACTATCTTGTTCAAATCCGAGCGAGCCTTGCACGTTTCCGCTCGGCTTTGTATCTGATCCCAACCTCCATCAAGTTGTTGCGCGCACAGCGGAGGTCGGAATACGCGGTGGCGAGGGCGCGACTCATTGGTTCGCGGACGTCTACGACACTCGCAACTCGAACGACATCATCTTCGTCAGCGCCGGACCGCTCATTGGATCCGGATATTTTCAGAATTCGGGCGACACTCAGCGACTTGGCGCGGAGGCGGCGTTCGAGGGCGCGTGGAGGAAGTTCGACTATCACGCCAATTACAGTTTTGTCCATGCCACATTCCAGTCGCATCTCAACGTCTTCAGCGATAACAATCCCGCAGCGAATGCCAATGGCGACATTTTTGTGGAACCAGGCGACCGCCTTCCCGAAGTGCCGATGCACACAGCGAAACTGGGCATCGGCTACCGCCTGTCGCAGGATGTGCACGTGGGACTGGACGGGATATTCGTGTCGAATCAATATCTGCGGGGTGATGAGGCCAATTTACAAGCGCCGCTGCCGAGCTACACGCTGCTGAATGCGCGCGTGTCATGGCAGGCTGCGCGACAATTGTCATTCTTTTTCGAGGGAGAGAACGTCCTTGACCGCCACTACGCCAGTTTCGGGCTCTATGGTGATCCAACCGGCAACGGTGCGTTTCCGCAGTTCACGAATTCGCGCTTCTACACACCGGGGGCTCCCTGGGGCTTTTGGCTTGGTGCGCACGTGAGCTTATAGCTTGGCGTGAATACAAAGGCGATCGCATACCTGCGAGCGCGAAAATCCTCACCCTGCAAGCGGCTACTTGTAGATAACGCTGGCGAGCCGAGCACCTGGGTCTCAACCAGGGGATTGGCTGACGATTGGAAGTCGTAATTTCAAATCTCGGTCATCTCCATCCAGGCCGGCGCTTGCCTCGTGATGTTTGACAAGCTGCACCACGGCTGCTCTGCAAACCCAGGAACTGCTAAAATAGCACCCGAACAGTACGCACGCATTGCGCCGCATTTGCCGAATCAGAATCGATGCTTGCGCCATCGTTAGGATGGGCATACCCAAAAGGAGCGTCCGCATGAAGACAAGACACCTGGCGCGATGGGCCGGAGCCTGCACGCAAGCAGTGGTGCTATCGGCGCTGATGGGCTCCGCGGTGGCTGATGCGACCCCGTACGAGCGGATGGCGCCTCTCGAGCAATACCTGATGCCTCCCGATTCCGAGATCGCACTCGCGCGCAGTGCCGCGCCGACCGCGATTTCCGACAAGGCCACGATCCTCACTCTCGATTCGCAGGGTTACCAGACCGCCGTCCGCGGCACCAACGGATTCACCTGTCTCGTGGAGAGGTCGTGGATGTCGCCGGGCGCAAGCCCCGATTTCTGGAATCCAAAGATGAGGGGACCAGTTTGCTACAACCCGGCGGCCTCCGGGTCCATTCTCGCGTACACGCTCCGGCGGACGAAGCTCGCGCTCGCCGGAGACTCGAAGGAAAAGATTCTCGATGAGGTGCGCGCCGCACTCGCGCGCAAGGAGCTCCGCTTGCCCGAGCCCGGCGCGATGTCCTTCATGATGTCGAAGGATGGGTACCTAGGCGATGACGTGGGCCACTGGCATCCGCACCTCATGTTCCACGTGCCAAAAGTCGCGGGCGCGAGCTGGGGAGCAAACCTGCCGGGGTCTCCGGTGGTCCTGGACGACCGCGAGGTCCCGGAGCCCGAGACGATGTTTCTGGTGCCGGTGTCCCGCTGGTCGGACGGAACGACGGCGGCGGCCCACTAGGGCCCTGCCGGGATGGAATAACACCCGAACGCACGCATTGAGCCGCATTTGGCGATTCAGCGTGGCAGCGTCTCGCACCAGAACCTCAGCGTGATTAACGCGATTCTCTGTTGTCGCTGAGAACGGCTGTCGTCGGCGTTGGTCGCACCCTCGCCACGGTCCGTCGCGCGCCGCGGTTCAAACCGCCGCCCACGCATTAGGATTCAAACTTGGAGGAGTGGGTCTACCGCTACCGCACTGGACTTGACTCATGGAAACACTGAGCTTGTCGAGCCGCAGCCCAATCGGCGTGATTGTGATCGCCGTGTTCCTCTGCCTCCTCGGCCTTCTCAGCCTTGGCCGACTGCCACTGCAGTTGTTTCCCGACGTCAACAGGCCCCAGCTCTCGGTCCAGGCCGGCTGGCGTACCGCCTCGCCCGAGGAGGTCGAGTCGGAGCTGCTTGAGCCGCTTGAGAAGGTCATGCAGGGCATGCCCGGGGTCGAAGAGATCGAAGGCAACGCACAAGCCGAAAACGCCAGCCTCAACATGCGCTTCGCTATCGGCACCGACATGAAGAACGCACTGGTCGAGGTGATCGGGCGGTTGAATCGCCTGCCGCCACTGCCGCGGGATGCGGACCGACCGAGCGTCTCTCTCGGTGGCAATAACAATGCCGACGAGACGCTGACGTGGTTCTTCGTGCAGTTGTTGCCCGGTACTGCCGGGCCGATCGAGGCCCACCGCCGCTTCATCGAAGATACGGTACGCGCAAGACTTGAGTCGATTCCGGGCGTCGCAGCCGTCGACGTGAACGCCGGGCCTCCGGACGATGTGCGTATAACGCTCGATCTGGCCCGCACCGCCGCGCTCGGCATCAGCATTCCGGATATCGCCAACCGCGCCGCCAGCGCCAACAATATCTCCGGCGGCCTGCTCGACGTCGGGCGCCGGGAGTACACCCTGCGTTTCACCGGGCGCTTCTCCCCCGAGCAACTTGGAGCACTGGTGCTCGCTTGGCGGGACGGCAGGCCCGTGCGCTTGGCCGACATCGCTAAGATCGACGTCGCACCGCCGCCGCGCACCTTCTTCGCGTACCAGAACGGCAACCCGGCGATCGGGATCCAGGTGTTCCGCGCCGCCGGCGCCAACGTGCTCGCAACGCTCGATGCGGTAAAGGCCGCGGTGGCTGACTTGCGCACCGGACCCCTTAAGGCGCATGGCCTCGGCATCGAGCAGTCCTTCGATGCATCACTGTTTATCCGGCGCGCGGTGCACTTGCTCACTGAAAACCTGATCGTGGGCGCATTGCTGTCGCTCGTCGTAGTGTGGTGGTTCATGCGCGAGTGGCGCGTGACGTTGCTGATCGCCGCCACCATTCCCGTATGCTTGTGCGCCACGTTCGTGGCGCTCGATCTCTTCGGTCGCAGCCTCAACGTGATCTCGCTCGCTGGACTTGCCTTCGCGGTCGGCATGGTCGTCGAGGGCGCAATTGTGGTCTCGGGCAACGTGGTGCGGCTGCGCGAGGGTGGCATGCCGCTCGCGGAGGCCTGTCAAAAAGGTGCGCGACAAGTTGCCGGCGCACTGCTCGCGTCTACCGCAACCACCGTAGCCGTATTCGTGCCGGTACTGTTCCTTAAAGACGTCGAGGGCCAGTTGTTCGGGGATCTTGCGCTTACCATCTCCATCGCTGTCGCCATCTCGGTGATCACCGCACTGACGTTGCTGCCAGCCGCGCTCGGCTTCGTGCTGGATCGACCGCTGCGTCCGAGCGGCTACGGGCAGGGGTGGCCGAAACTTACCGAGTGGATCCTGCGCGTCACGAATACGCCGGCAAAGCAGGTCGCATGGATCGCCGGGCTACTTATCCTGCCGTTGGTGCTGGCGTGGGTGTTGCTGCCGCCGCTTGACTACCTGCCGCCGGTTAAGCGAGCCGCCATCGACTCGTTCTTTGAATTTCCCCCAGGCATGAGCCCGGAGACGGTTAACCGCGAGCTGCTGCCGACGCTGCTAGAGCGAATGCGCCCTTACATGGAAGGGCGCAAGGAGCCGCACCTCAAGAACTGGTACATCCAGAGCTGGCCGGGCGGGGGCACTATTGGGGCGCGCGTTGTCGATGAGAGCCGCATCGGTGAGCT
>Ga0302324_100007170_pt1 | contig 23812 bp, 23 predicted proteins | sample Palsa_T0_1_FD_201949 | JGI IMG/M metagenome (GOLD analysis project Ga0302324, IMG submission 201949) | Peat permafrost microbial communities from Stordalen Mire near Abisko, Sweden - Palsa_T0_1 | ecosystem: Environmental > Terrestrial > Soil > Palsa > Peat permafrost | place: Sweden: Abisko... | reverse complement strand
ACAGTAGCACGGGCATTGCGCCGCCGTTCGCTCTTCATCAACGCTCGCGCGGCGCGGAAACTCGACTTGGCTCTTTCGCTCAAAACTGGCTTATACAGTACAAAATGCGCGCCAATCTGGAATACGGCCTTTAACCCAACAATGGGCTCGACGATGGCGACCGCGACCGCTTGCTTGTTACAGGGAGCGAGCCGCGCGCTGCGCAGCACTTCCGTGGCGCCGTCGTCGCTGAGGTCGACGATGATAGCCTCAAAACGCTGGCGGCTCAGCTTGCGCAGTGCGGAATCAGAGTCAGCGCACAAATCTACCGCAATATCCAGGTCTCCCAGCACCCGTCGCAGAATTCGGACGATCTTCTCGTCGGAACATAACAGTAACGATTTCAATCTCATAGCTGGAACCTGATTACTGGAAACTGATTACAATTACAAATACGACCGAACGATCGCCACAACACGACTGCGACAACACGATTACGACAACAGGACAAGCGGCGGGCCCGCTTATAGCTGAGGGGCTTCGCGACTTTCCAGACTCAGGCTGCAGAGTCTCTCCGCACCGTATCTTTAGACTTTAATCTCAATGCGTTAGCAGGAGCAATGTCTCTCCGGGAGCAGGGGTTACGAGCGTAATTGGAAATTCGCGGCTTCTCCAGCCGGCGGGATTGGATCGGCCACCGGTTTGCCCGGCACCGTCTTTACACCCGCACTAATGAAAGATTAAGCCGATTGTTTGCTTCAGCTTAAGGTCGATTCATTCGTGTTTCGGCTGGAAAAATTCCTTTGACTCCTGCATGCCATCAGGGGTAGGATATTTAGTCTCCGATTAGGTTTAGGTTCGCCAGTAGTAGCGGCTCTGTCGCCGCTCCCCTGCAGCGCTGTTCCACTCGGCTGCATCCTGAAGACTAGTTGGAGAATCATATAGATAGCGTGTTTTGAAAGCTGTCAGAAAGTCATCCCCCGCAAGTTAGAAAGGTTCTCTCATGGCCAAGCGACGAGGAAATCCGAACTGGGGCAAGCCCGAACCGATTGGGCCGATTACCCCCACCATCACCGAATTTGAGCAGGTTGTCCGCGAATACAAACTGTCGCCCGACCAGTACCTGCGGTCGACTCGCTTGCGCGAGTGGGCACGTCGCAATAAGAACTCGAAGTATATCCCCGAACCGCTCCTGGAAGCCTGGGGCTTTGAGATAGAGTCCACCCTGTAAGCGCAGGCACGAGAATGGGTTGAGGGCCGCTGCGCTAGCGGCCCTTTGTATTTCGAATGCATGAATTCTTTTCTTTCGCGGACAGCCTCTCGGCCGTCCCTCGCACTTTCCAACCGGTTCGGACCTTTTCCAGGGGTTATCAGATATCATAGGTTTTCTGTTCCTGTCCCAGTCGGCTTCTCATGCCGAATATCCTGCAAATCCCGCAAAGTGAAGTCTTTGCCTTGCTGGCTGCCGTCGGTTTCGCGGCTGGGCTGAATCTCTATGCGACGGTTGCCGTACTGGGCCTGCTGGCGCACTTCGGCCACCTGCCCTTACCGCCGGGATTGCATTTGCTGGAAAGTTGGCCCATCATCGCGGCGAGTCTGGCCCTCTTCGCGCTGGAGTTTTTCGCCGACAAGATTCCGGCTTTCGATCTCATCTGGAACGCCCTGCATACCTTTATTCGCGTGCCGGTTGCGGGACTTCTTGCGTATCAGGCTACGGCCCAGCTTTCTCCTGAGCACCAACTATTGGCCACGCTGCTGGGAGCAGGCGTCGCCTTGGCGGCCCACGGTGGAAAGATGGCCGCCCGCAGCGCGGTGACGCCTTCGCCCGAACCGTTCTCGAACATCACGCTGAGTTTAGGCGAAGACGCGCTCGCCATCGGGCTGACCTGGCTGGCCACGCGGCATCCCTATGTAGCCGGAGCATTTGTCTCAGTCTTGGTCGTGATTATCGTGATCCTGACGCGCTGGGTAATCAGGGCGTTGCGTGCGCTGTTTCGCGGGGCGGAGCGCGAACTGGCAGGCTAGAGGATTTCAAACCGTCCGAATTCTCACACATTATTGCTATTCAAGAACGGACAGCGGGTTCCTCACCGGGCCTTCGGCCCCGTTCGGAATGACAAAGGATTTTTGACTTGAAGAATACCTGTAAGGACTGATATTGCAAATCTTCAGACCAAGACTCAAAGCTGGACCAAAGCTTAAACTTTGTCATCCCGAACCGGGCTGAAAGCCGGGTGAGGAACCTGCCGTCCCCGTCACTTTCATCGCCGCGGGCTCTCCCCATCCCGCCGCAAGATCTTCCTAAGTCGGATTTTCATGCTTAATCAAAGCAACTTTCTTCTCGCGCCGCCACTTCTTAATTTCCGTTTCTCGCGCGATCGCGTTCCCGACATTCTGAAATAATTCGGCATAGACCAGCCGATGCACTCGATACCTACGCGTAAACGCTCCGCCCTCGCCTGCTCCCTGCCGCAAGACCCGTGCCATAAGGAATCCAGTCATTCCGACGTAAATCACCCGGCTTTTGCTTGCCATGATGTACACGTAATAACGGCGTTCACGCGGCATTGCCACTCCCAGCGGACGGACGAACAGCAGGTTCCTCACCGGGCCTTCGGCCCCGTTCGGAATGACAGAGATCTCTGTTTGTTCAATAATGGAGTCTAAAGGTTGACGCGAAAACTTGCAGTGTCGGGCGTCACAATTGCTCTGTGCAAAAACACGGCCCCACCAAAACTCAGTGTGATTCCGAACCGGGCTGAAAGCCCGGTGAGGAACCTGCTGTCCCCTTGCCTGCCGGTGCAGAAATCGGCCCGAGCACCCTCGAACCCGTTGCATCGCCTCTGCTAAAATTCCGTGAATATGAGTCCCCAGCTACCATTCACTGATGTTCCGGAAGCACTTGAGGAAATTCGCGCCGGACGAATGATTGTCGTGGTCGACGACGAGGACCGCGAGAACGAGGGCGACCTCACACTCGCCGCCGAGAAGGTCACGCCCCAAGCGATCAACTTCATGGCCAAATACGGCCGCGGTCTGGTCTGCCTGGCCATGACCGAGGAGCGGCTCGAGCATCTGCGTATCGGACCCATGACTGCGGAGAATACTTCGCAGTACGGCACCGCATTTTGCGAGGCGATCGACGCGCACTCTGGCGTGACCACCGGCATTTCGGCTTACGACCGTGCCCGCACCATTCAGGTTGCGATCGATCCGGCCTCTAAGCCATCCGATCTGGCGCGTCCGGGACACGTCTTCCCGCTGCGTGCACGCAAGGGCGGAGTGCTGGTGCGGGCAGGGCAGACTGAAGCGGCGGTCGATTTGGCTCGCCTGGCGGGGATGGTCCCGGCGGGAATCATCTGCGAAATCATGAAGGACGACGGCAGCATGGCCCGCGTGCCCGACCTGATCGGATTCTGCAGCGAGCACGGGCTCAAGATGCTGACAGTCGCTGAAGTCATTCGATATCGCATGGAGCATGAACGCTACGTTCATCGTGTGGGCGAGGCGCTGGTGGACACGCGTTTCGGGGAGTTCCGCCTGATCGCTTATGAGAGCGAGATCGATGGCGGCGAGTCGCATGTCGCTTTGGTTCGTGGAGACATTGAGCGCTCCGAGTCTCCGGTACTGGTCCGCATGCATGCTCATTGCCTGATGGGAGACGTCTTCGGGGCCACTGGCTGTGAATGCCACGCCACGCTCGAGGGCTCGTTGCGCCGCATTGCGCAAGAGGGGGGAGCGCTGATTTATCTGCACCAGACTTCGCAGGGATTCTCCGTGGAGAAGTTGGCCGACCGTACTGCACTCAGCTTTCATCGCGGCCGGAAACTACCAGCGCTCTTCGAGAACGAGAGGCAGATTCAGCGCGAGATCGGTATCGGAGCACAAATTCTCTCGGACTTAAATCTGCGGCGAATTCGCCTGCTGACCAACCGCCCCAAGAAAGTGGCGGCGCTGGAGGGATTTGGGATTGAGATCGTGGAGCAAGTTCCGGTGGGACTGAACGAAGTAAAAAGATGAATGTGTGGAGCGGGCACTCTTGCCCACTTGCTGGCGTCAGTAATAATTTACAAGTTTAGAACAACTCTTTACTTACAAACTTCAGTGCTTAAAGCCTTTAGCGGGCAGGAGTGCCCGCTCCACACAAGCCAAGGCACTCTAGAAAGGCTTGCGCACCACGACTTCCGCGTCGCGGATGAAGAACTGCGCCGAGCAGGTCTCTGACCCACAGATCACCGGCAGCAATCCGTTGATCTGGCGACGCGTGATCAGGCCCAGCATGCCGCACGAAGGACAGGCCAGCACGGCCCAGTAAGGATCTTCCTTCTCGCCGATCTCGCCGGCGTTTTCCAGCACAAAGACGGTACCAGGCTGCATCTGTTCCGGAATCCACTCGCTGAGAAGATCCAGTTCACCGACCATGTCGTCCTCCTGTGTGCCTAGTCTGTTTGCCGCTGTCAATGCTCTGTCTACGAAACTTTTTTAGCACGCTTGCGGTAATCCCGCGAGGTTACTGAAGTATTCGCCTTCGCGGAGATGACCCCACCCCGCACCTGGCGGACCGCGTCGCTCAGGCATACGCCAAGAATCGGTTGGTTAGAATTCTTAAGAATATCGACGATCTGTCGCGCCGAAGTCTTCAGATAAAGATGGGTGCCGTCGGTGAGCAGGTGGTAGTCAGAGTTTCTGCCGGCAATCTCGGCCAGACTCTTGCCAATCTCACGGTTTAGAAAGCGCATGACCTTGCGCACGCCTTGCAGGGAAAATCCTTTGCGCCGCAGTTCGCAGATTACAGCCACCTCGGTGAGGTGATTCATCGAATACAGACGACGATGGCCTTCGCGCTCCGGCTTGACCACGCCGCGCTCATCCCACCACTGGAGCTGGCGCGGGCTTATGCCGGTTAGCGCGATCACCTCGTGCGATGTAAAGCGGTCTTGCATGGTGTCTAAAATGATCCCCTGGTACGTTTGAAACAAACTCGAAGCGAAATGTTTCAAACATTTTAGGCGCGGTTGGGCTGGGGTCAAACAGAGAATCGGTGGAAATAGGGTGACTAAGAGAGTTCCTGTGGGAGAGGGCCGAGGCCGCCGCCCACGAAATGGACGACCTCGAGGCGGTCGCCGTCTTTGAGTGGTGTGTCGGCCCAACGATCGCGGGGCACAATGTCGCGATTCAATTCGATGGCTACGCGGTCGGCCTTCATGCCGAGGATTTCGACGAGAGCCGCCAAGGTAAAGGGCGAAGACACTTCGCCAAAGTCTCGCTCTTCCCCATTGATTTGAAGGTTCATTTTACGGAAGCGCGGGATAATCGAGATGCGGACGGAGCTTCGAGCATCGAAAACTCCCGGACCCATGCCAATTGGCCTTCCGTTTCAGGCACGGGCAAGCCCCGCACACCGCTTATCTGCGTGAGTGCGTCGCCGGGGGTGCTGCCATCCCTGATGAGAAGTGCCGCGGCGAACATGCCGGATCGGCCGATACCCTGTCGGCAGTGAATCGCCACGTTTCTTGCTTGTCGCAGCATCTCGCCCACCTGTGCAATCACGCGCGACGTGTCATCTCGCGATTGAGGCACACCGCGATCTTCGACCGGCAGCGACACGAAACGAAGGCCATGAGATTGGGCCAGGTCAGATTCTTCGCTGAGTTGCAAATCTGCATTTTCCTGGTTTGTGAGCAACGAGACTATTCCGTCGATGCGGGCTTTCCGCCAGCCGGCGATGTCGTCTTCCAGCCAGTCGCCGCCGCGGGGCCGCGCGGAAATAGCCAACTTGCCCACCCACGGCCCGTGTATCCAGTAAAGTTTGGGATTCATTTCTTTGTATTCGCGGTGTATGCCGCTTTCCGATCTATTCTCTCACGATAGTTTCCCGTGGAAGAGCGTCTACGTCCACTCCGCGCGCTCTGAGAATATTGATGCGATGATGCCCATCCAGCATGGTCTCATCAGGGCGCGTTTTCAGGCTGTCTTTGTGCCCGGGCTTAAGGGAATGCAACAGAATTTCGGTTGGGACGCGATCAATCTGTTGCAATTTTGCCGGGCTCAAAGAATTGTCAGGGTGCAACGGCTTCCGAGGAAAAGGCACGCGTGCCCTACTCCGCCTTGCGCAGGGCGAACTTGCGGGTTGCAGTGCGGCCTTCGAAGTTGGCTTGCACCAGAAGAGAGGAATCGGGCATGGCCGACTCCTCCACCGCAATCTTGATTTCCGCCGCGCCGCTCGAATCGGCAACTGCCTGAGTGTAGAACGGCGCCTCGCCGGGACGAGCGAAGCGAAAGGTCAGGCGGGCTCCGGGCGCGGCGATGCCGCCTTCAGTGACGCGCAACTGCATGGTCAGGTTGCGGTCGGCGTGAATTGATTCGGCGTTGAGCCACTGCACGTCGAGTTCTTTCACGGCGGCCAGATCGGCCTCGGGATGGTCAAGAACCTGGTCCAGTTTGCCTTCTCGGATAGCGTCGAGCACCAGTCGGTGCTGCTCGCGCAGTTGCTGCTCTTTCTGCGTGTCGACGAGCTGGACCTCGCCCGTGTTGCCGCCGTAGGAGGTGGCTTTCTTGCCGATGCAGCGCCCGCGAACGAAGACTTGCGTTTGCAGCAGCCGTTCACTCTCACGCGCTTCGCTCTGCACGTGATAGATGGTGTCGCCGTGCTTGACGTCAGTATTGAAGCCGAAAATCATAAGGAGTTCTGTTTTCTTATGGCTATATATTTGACTGTGAGTTCACAATCATCGAAATTTTCGATTGCGAAAGTACGCGCCGATGCCGTCACGAAATAATCTGCTCCATTTCCACAAGATGTGGGCCGGTTCGCCTTGACACTTCTGAGTGTAAGCCCATAACCTAGAATGTTTAAGTATTGCTTGGCGCGAATTATATCCATCTCATCCTATGCCCGACAATTACTTCGTCCGCTACCTGCCTTTTTTGATCCATATGATCATAGCGGGCGGCATTGCGACTGCAATCGTGTCGCTTTCCTGGTTGATCGGACAACGGAAACCTACGCGCGCCAAAATGTCCCCCTACGAATGCGGCATGACGCCGGTGGGCGACTCCCGACAGCGTTTTTCGGTGAAGTTTTACCTGGTCGCCATGTTGTTCATTCTGTTCGATGTTGAAGCAGTCTTCATCTATCCCTGGGCCATTATTTTGCGCGACTTGAAGCGTTTCGGGCTGTGGGAGATGCTGGTTTATATCGGCATTTTTCTGGTGGGCTTCTTTTACGTCTGGAAAAAAGGTGTTCTGGACTGGGGTGAGACTGCACCGGGCCGGGGGAATTTCTAATGCCGCTGGCTCCCGCAGTCACCGATCTTGAGCAACTGAAGAACCATCCGGCGGTAGCTCGCCTCGTGAGCTGGAATGCTGCAGCCGTGGAAGGTGCTAAGTTCGATCGTGAGGAGTTGACGATTTTCGTTGAGCGAAGTGGTATTCGCGAGGCTTGCGCCGCGCTCAAGGACGACCCAGCGTGTCCCTTCAATTTTCTCTCTGATGTCACCTGTGTGGACTGGTATCCGTCCGAGCCCAGGTTTGAGATCATCTATCACTTGCTCTCGATTCCGAAGAAAGAGCGCGTGCGATTGAAGGTCCATCTGAACAGCGCCAGTCCGGCGATTGAGTCCATCACTTCGGTTTGGCCCGGCGCGAATTATTTTGAGCGCGAAGTCTTCGATCTTTTTGGAGTCCGCTTTACCGGGCATCCCAATCTGCGGCGCATTCTGATGCCGGAAGACTGGGAAGGGCATCCTTTGCGGAAGGACTATCCCGTGGAGGGCTACCGCTAGGAAACGAGATGGCCCAATTTAATCCCACACCCGTAGTTGAGCCCGGCCAGGATCGCACCATGATCCTGAACATGGGTCCGCAACATCCGTCGACCCATGGAGTGCTGCGTGTGCTGCTTGAGATTGACGGCGAGACCGTGGTGCGCATGATGCCGGACATCGGATACCTGCACACCGGGATCGAAAAGACCTGCGAGGCCAAGTTCTACCAGCAGGTTGTACCACTCACCGATCGCATCGATTATCTCTGCCCCATGACTAACAATCTCTGCTACGTGCTGGCAGTGGAGAAGTTGCTGGGGCTGGAGATTCCGCCGAAGGCGCAGTGGCTGCGGGTGCTGCTGAATGAACTGACCCGCATCAACTCGCACCTGGTGTGGCTGGGCACGCACGCCATGGACATTGGCGCGCTGACTGTCTTCTTATATTGTTTCCGCGAGCGCGAAGAAGTTCTGAAGATTTTTGAGATGGTCAGCGGGCAGCGCATGATGACCTCGTACTTTCGCGTGGGAGGAATCGCGCTGGAGCCGCCGCTGGGATTCTTCGACCGCGTGCGCGACTTCGCGGGATATTTCCCAGAGAAGATCGATGAGTATGAGAACCTGCTGACCGGGAATCCCATTTGGGCGATGCGGACCAAAGGCGTCGCCAGAATGACCGCCGACGACGCGATCGCCCTCGGCGCAACCGGACCCACGCTGCGCGGCAGCGGCGTCGACTTTGACTTGCGGCGCGATATGCCGTATTCCAGCTACGAAAAATTTCAGTTCAAGGTACCGGTGTCGCAGGAAGGCGACGTCTTCGCGCGTTACATGTGCCGCGTACAAGAGCTTCGCGAGTCGACCGCTATCGTGCGCCAGGCGCTGGACGGAATGCCCGAAGGTCAGATCAAAGCGGACGCGCCCGGCATTGTCCTGCCTGATCGCGAAAAAATGAAGACGCAGATGGAATCGCTCATCTACCACTTCAAGATCATCACCGAAGGCTTCGCGGTGCCAGCGGGCGAGGTTTATCAGGCGGTCGAGTCGCCACGGGGTGAGATGGGCTATTACATCGTCAGCGACGGCACGGCCAAGCCCTACCGCGTGCACATGCGTTCGGCATGTTTCGCCAATCTGCAGACCCTGCCGACGATGTGCGAGGGGCGACTGCTGGCGGATGTGGTGGCGGCAATTGGGAGCATCGATATTGTGCTGGGAGAGATCGACCGGTAGGGAGATTTGTAATTTGGTAATCGGGTAATTTTGTAATTCGACATACGGCGCGCCGGGTTAGTTAAATTACAAAATTGCCCGATTACTAAATTACAAATGAAATTCTCTGACGAATTCGAATCCCGCTTCGCCGAGATGGTGACTCACTATCCGACGAAGAGATCAGCGCTCGTTCCTACGCTGCTTTACGCGCAGGACGAGGTTGGATTTCTCTCGGACGAGGTGATCCTAGAACTAGCAACGCGTCTTGACTTGACCGAACTCGAAGTGCGCAATGTGATCAGCTACTACTCGATGCTCACGACGAAGCCGCGTGGAAAGTTCAATGTGCAGGTCTGCACGAACATCAGCTGCCTGGTGCGTGGCGCGGAAGACATTTTGCATCATTGCGCCAAGAAGCTGGGCGTGGGCCACAAGCAGACTACGCCCGACGGTATGTTCACGCTGGAGGAAGTGGAGTGCATCGGCGCCTGCAGCTGGGCTCCGGCAGCGCAGGTGAATTACGATTTTCACGAGAACCTGACGGCGGAGAAAATGGATCGGATCCTTGACGAGTATAAGCAGAAGGCAACGCAGTAAAAGCGATTGATGATTTCTGATTGTTGATTGCTGATTGAAACCTGAGTTTGGGCATTTCAATCAGCAATCAGAAATCAACAATCGGCAATTTCTCTCATGGCTGACTTGGTCTCTCATCCCGACGAGGTAAAGGTCGTCTCCCGGCGCTTCGGGCTGGGTGCGACTAATCTCGATCGTTATCTCGAACTGGATGGCTATAAGGCCGTGCAGAAGGCGCTGGCGATGGAACCGGACGCCATTATCAACGAGGTCAAGAATTCCGGGCTTCGCGGGCGCGGCGGAGCTGGATTTTCGACTGGGATGAAGTGGTCGTTCGTACCCAAGCAGTCGGCCAAACCGAAATACGTCTTGTGCAATGGCGATGAGAGCGAGCCTGGTACCTGCAAGGACCGGCTAATCTTCGAGCACGATCCGCACTCGGTGATCGAGGGAGTGATGATCGGTGCGCTGGCGGTGGGCGCGAAGAGTGGCTACATTTATATCCGCGGGGAATACCGTTATCTGCTGAACATCATGCAGAAGGCCATCGCCGACGCCTACGCCCGAGGATTTATTGGTAAGAACATCTTCGGCAGCGGCCGCGATTTGGATATTTATTGGCACGGGGGCGCGGGCGCTTACGAAGTTGGCGAAGAGTCGGCGCTGATGGAATCGCTGGAAGGCAAACGTGGCATCCCACGCATACGGCCGCCATTTCCGGCCGTGGTCGGACTGTGGGGCGGGCCGACCGTGATCAACAATGCCGAGACGCTGGCCAATGTTCCGCACATTATTCTTGGCGGTGCGGACTGGTTCGCCAAGCTGGGGACGCCGAAGAATGGCGGCACGCGCCTGTTCTGCCTGAGCGGCAACATTGCTAAACCCGGCGTCTACGAATTACCCATGGGCTATAACTTAAAGAAAATGATTTACGAGGTTGGCGGCGGCATACCGGACGGGCGCAAACTGAAAGCGGTTGTACCGGGCGGCGCGTCATGTCCTTGCCTGACGGCCGACGAGATCGATGTGGCCATGGATTTCGATTCAGTCGCAAAGGCCGGTTCCATGCTGGGTTCGGGCGGTGTGGTGGTGGTCGACGACCAGCAATGCATCGTGAAGTTTGCACTACGCACCATGAAGTTCTATCAGCATGAAAGTTGCGGATGGTGCATTCCCTGCCGCGAGGGTACGGACTGGTTGAAGAAAACTTTGATTCGTTTTCACGCCGGCGCGGGAGTAAAGAAAGACATCGACAACATGCAGTATCTGTCGGAAAACATGTTGGGGCGGACATTCTGTCCACTGGGCGATGCGGCGGCGATGCCGACCATCGCGTTCGTGAAGAAATTTAGAAAAGAGTTCGAAGAGCATCTGGATGGCAGGCCGTGCCCATTTGAAAAAGCGGGCGCGGCGGAACTGGCGTTCGCGCACTAGACTAAAGATTGAGTCATTGGGCGATCGGGTGATTGAGCGATTAGAAATCTGCATCTGGCGATTCTTCGATCGCAAAATCGCAAAATTCTTATGGCTGACGTAACCCTTACTGTTGACGGCAGGAAACTCACGGCTCCCGCGGGCACGCTGCTCATTGAGGCCTGCAAGACGGTGGGCATTGAAGTGCCTTCGTTTTGCTATTACCCCAATCTGTCTTTGCAAGGCGCGTGCCGTATGTGTCTGGTGAAGGTTGAGAAGATGCCCAAATTGCAGACCGCCTGTACTACGGTGGTTGGCGAAGGCATGATCGTCATCACAGAGAGCGACGAGATCAAGCAGGCGCGCAAGTCGATGCTCGAGATGCTGCTGGGTAACCATCCTCTCGATTGCCCGGTATGCGACGCGGGCGGGGAGTGCGAACTGCAGGACATGACTTTCTCCTACGGCGCCGCCGAATCGAAGTTCATGGAGAAGAAGAACCACAAGGACGAGCAGCAGTGGTCGCCCGTGGTCTTCTTCGACCGTCCGCGCTGCATTCTGTGTTACCGCTGCGTGCGGGTGTGCGGCGAGGGCATGGACGTGTGGGCGCTGGGGGTGCAGAACCGCGGCGTGAGCTCGCTCATCGCTCCTAATAAAGAAGATCACCTGGAGTGCGAAGAGTGCGGCATGTGCATTGACATCTGTCCCGTCGGCGCGCTCACTTCCGGCGCTTATCGCTACAAGACGCGGCCCTGGGAGATGAAGCATGTTGGCACCGTGTGTACGCATTGTGGCGATGGCTGCAAGACCACGCTGGGCGTGCGCCGGTCCGACACCGGCATGGAGATTGTTCGCGGCGACAACCGCGACAAGAGCGGAACTAACGGCGATTTCCTCTGCATCAAGGGCCGTTATGCCTTCGATTTCGCCAATCACGAAGAGCGCCTGACGCAACCCCTGATTCGCAAGAACGGCAAGCTGACTCCGGCGACTTGGGAAGAGGCGTTCGAACTGGTGGGGAAAAAATTCGCCGAAGTTCGCGACCAGGTTCGTAACGACGAGGGCGGCTCCGCGATCGGCGTGATCGGATCGACACGGACTACTAACGAAGAAGCTTACCTGCTCTCGAAATTCGCCCGCGTAGTGTTGCAAACCAATAACGTCGATCATCACCGCACGGCCGACTTCCCTGCTCTTTCGGCGGCTCTGCGGGGCAAGGACGGCGCCACCGCCAGCATGGCGGACGTTTACAGCGCGCCCGCGATTCTCTTGATTGGAAACGATCCTACCGAGCAGCATCCGCTGCTGGCCTGGCAGATTCGCAATAATGTACGGTTGAATCGTGCGCGGCTCTATGTGATTAACTCTCAGCTAATAAAGTTGCAAAGGCAGGCTGCCAATTTTACGCAGATCGCGGCAGGGTCCGAGGGCAAGGTTGCAACTTTCCTGGCGGGGGAGGACGCGGCCGCTGAAGCGCTGGCCAGCACGTCGACAAACGTCGCGTCGATAAGCAAGGAAGCGTGGATCGCGCTCCGTCAGAAGCTGCGAGGCGAAGAAAATCTAGTCATTATCTTCGGTTCGGAAATTCGTGGCGGCGACATTGCGAAGCTAGTCGCATTTGGCTCCGGCGTTCCTGGGGCGAAGTTCGTTTGTCTGGCTGACTATGCCAACTCGCGCGGAGCCGCCGATATGGGGCTTTATCCTGACCTGCTCCCGGGCTATCATCCGACGGCGGGCAACAGCGACTTCCATCAGGAGTGGAAGCTGCCGCAAGCGCCCGGCCTTGGTCTCGCCGGCATGGTCGAAGCGGGCAAGAACGGCAAACTGAAGGCGCTCTATGTCGTCGGCTCGAATCCTGTGGGACGCGCGAGCATCGATCCTTTCGCGTTTTCGAAAAGCTTTGTGGTTGTGCAGGACATGTTTCTTACCGAGACCGCGATCATGGCGGACGTGGTTTTGCCCGCTGCCAATGCCTATGAAAAATCGGGTTCGATGACCAATACCTGCGGCGACGTGCAACTGGTGAAAAAGGCGGGAGAGATTTCAGGGACAAAGTCAGACTTTGAAATGATTGTCCGGATCGCCGACGCCATGGGCTTCGATGTTTCTAAACTCGTTCCATTCGGTGGTGGGATTCACGCCGACATGGGACAGTCGCGCGGCGCGCAGTCGGGCGAAGCCGACCGCCACGCGGTTTGGCTGGAGCGGCAGGGACTGGAGCCGAAGTTGAGTCCGCTCGACCCGATGGCGATATTCGATGAAATTCAACGGCTGGTTCCCGGGTATGACGTTTCGCGGGCGAATCTTCTCGCCGGCAACAGCGAGCATACCTCGCTGTCGAAGAGCGGCCCCGGCGCGGTGCACAATGCCGAGTCCATTTCGCCGGCGCACGATTCCCTGTTCACTTCTGGCACGCTGGGGAGGTATTCCCGCACATTGAAGTCGGTCATGGAGAGTCACGAAGTCAAGCCCGCGGAAGTTGCCGCGGACTAATATCCGTATCTAGAAGATTGAAGAGGAAAGAACGCGTTGCCTATCTGGCTCTACATTTTGTCTTCGGTGATCAAGTCCGCGGTAGTTATAGGGGTATTGCTCACGGCCGTCGCCTACACGGTGTGGCTGGAACGCAAGGTGGTAGGCCACATGCAGAACCGTTGGGGACCCACGCGGGTAGGGCCCTTTGGCCTGCTACAGCCGGCGGCCGACGGCATCAAATTTCTATTCAAGGAAGACCTCACACCGCCGCACGTCTACAAACCATTGTTTATTGCCGCACCGTTGATCGCCGTGATCTTCGCCCTGACGTCGATTGCGGTGATCCCTTTCGGCAATGCGATCACGATCGGCGGATACAGCTTTCCACTGCAGATTACGGATGTAAACACGGGTTTGCTGCTGATCCTGGGGGTGACCTCGATCGGCGTGTATGGCGTGGCGCTCGCGGGGTGGTCGTCGAACAATAAATATTCCCTGCTGGGCGGCCTGCGGGCCAGCGCGCAGATGGTGAGTTACGAAATTTCTCTCGGTCTGTCTCTCGTCGGTGTGCTGATCATGACTGGCAGTTTCAGCCTGCGCGAGATTGTTAACGCGCAAGGCGGACATTTCTGGGGATTCATTCCGCGATGGAATATTTTTCACGGGCAGTTCATCGGATTCTTTTGCTATCTGATGGCGGCGTACGCGGAAACAAACCGCATCCCATTCGACTTGCCGGAAGCTGAGACTGAGCTCGTGGCGGGATATCACACCGAATACAGCTCGATGAAGTTTGCGATGTTTTTCATGGCGGAATACGCGAATATGATCACGGTGGCGTGTCTGGCTACGCTTTTATTTTTCGGCGGTTGGCAGAGCCCACTCGGCGAGCAGGCGTGGCTGGAGGCGCACGGGGCACCGGCTCTATTTCTCGCGATCCTGCCTGTCTTCTGGTTCGCCGTCAAGATTTTCGCATTTCTCTTTTTGTATATCTGGGTGCGGGGCACGTTGCCACGCTTCCGTTACGATCAATTAATGGCATTTGGCTGGAAATTCTTGCTGCCGCTGTCGCTGGCCAATCTGATCGCCACGGCGATCGCAGTCGCCTGGTAGGAAAAGAAAGTTCTCAGTTCCCGGTTCTCAGTTCTCAGTTGGAGCGGCATACGTTGCTTCGCTGACAAGCCCGTACTAAGGGTTTTACTGAGAACTGACAACCGAGGACTGAGAACTGATTTCATGATTGTTCATCTCATTCTGTTTCTGGCCTTCGGAGCTGTCTGCGTGGCGGGCGCGATCAACCTTCTGGCGCAGACTCATCCCATTAATAGCGCGCTCTCGTTAATCGCGGTGATGGCCGCGCTGGCCGGCGAGTATCTGCTCTTAGGCGCGGAGTTCGTGGCGGCGGTGCAGGTCATCGTATACGCGGGCGCCGTCATGGTCCTATTTGTTTTCACAATCATGCTTTTGAACGCAGGAGTGGAAGACCGCACCAAAGGCAGCCGGGTTGCGCTTCTGTTCGGAGTTCCGGGGATGTTATTGGGAAGCATTCTGATCGCGTGGGTCGTGCTACGGCATTCGGGAACCGGCGACGTACGCGTAGGAGAGATGCTGGGCGATCCCGCATCAATCGGGCAATCCGTTTTTCACGAATTTCTTCTGCCCTTCGAAATCACTTCTGTCTTAATCCTGATAGCGATTATGGGCGCGGTGGTGCTGGCCAGCAAGCCGCCCACATCGCCGACCAGCGAACCTGCGCGGAAGGTGGTGGAGGGATGATTCCTCTTTCTTATTATCTGGTGCTGAGCGGATTCCTGTTCGCCTGTGGCGTGACCGGATTTCTCATCAAGCGCAACATCATTACGATCTTCATGTCGATTGAGTTGATGCTCAACGGCGTGAATCTTTCCTTCGTGGCCTTCGCTGCGCACTGGCATTCGCTCTCCGGGCAAATATTCGTCTTCTTCGTCATGATCGTGGCGGCCGCGGAAGCTGCCGTGGGCCTGGCAATCATCATTGCGGTTTACCGTACGCGCGAAACCTTGAATATCGACCAGGTGAACCTGCTCAAACTATGACGGCGAACCTCAATCTCTGGCTCATCCCGGTTCTGCCGCTGGCCGGGGCCGCGATCAACGGCGTGTTCGGGAAGAAATCTTCGCGGACCGCGGTCAGCGTCGTCGGATTGTTTTTTTCCGGTGCGGCTTTCGCGTGGGCGTTGCAGGTTGCGGCACGGTTTTCGTCTCTCGACCTGCCTTATCAGGAATATGTTGCCCACTGGATTCGGTCCGGCAGTTTCAGCGCAGACTTCGCCCTATACCTTGATCAACTCTCGCTGGTCATGTTGCTGATAGTCACTGGTGTTGGATTCCTGATCCACATCTACTCCGTCGGCTACATGTGGGACGATCCCAGCTACTACCGCTTCTTCGCCTACCTGAATCTGTTCATGTTTTTCATGCTGACCCTGATCCTGGCCAACAATTATCTGGTGATGTTCATTGGGTGGGAAGGCGTAGGGCTGGCATCGTATCTGCTGATCGGATTCTGGTTCACCAAAGATGCGGCTGCCGCGGCTGGAAAGAAGGCGTTTATTGTCAACCGCATTGGCGACTTCGGATTCCTGATCGCTCTGTTCCTGATGATCCAGCACTTCGGCTCGCTGAACTTTACCCAGGTATTCGATCAAGTGCGGCCCTTCGCTCGCGAGACTGCGGGCGCGGGGCTGCTGACGGCAATCGGAATTCTGCTGATGGTCGGCGCCAGCGGCAAGTCGGCGCAGATTCCGCTTTATGTCTGGCTGCCCGACGCCATGGAAGGCCCCACGCCGGTCTCGGCGCTGATTCACGCCGCAACGATGGTGACCGCGGGCGTTTACATGGTCTCGCGATCGCACGTAATCTTTGAACGCGCTCCGAGCGCGTTGACCGTAGTCGCGGTTATCGGAACCCTGACCGCATTTTTCGCTGCAACCATCGGGATTGCGCAAACTGACATCAAGAAAGTTCTGGCATACTCTACCGTCTCGCAACTGGGCTACATGTTCATGGCCTGCGGCGTAGGCGCGTTCTCGGCCGGAATCTTTCACCTCATGACGCACGCCTTCTTCAAAGGCCTGCTGTTCCTGGCCGCAGGATCGGTCATCCACGCCGTGGGCGGCGAGCAGGACATGCGCAAGATGGGGGGCCTGCGATCTTTTATTCCGTGGACGTTCATGACCATGGGGATCGCGACGCTGGCGATCGCCGGGATCCCGCCATTCGCAGGCTTCTGGAGCAAAGACGAGATTCTCTGGAAGGCGTTCTCCAGCGGGCCCGATGGTAAGGTGTTCTGGTTCATTGGCCTGGTCACGGCTTTCATTACCTCCTTTTATATGTTCCGCCTGCTGTTCATGACGTTCTTCGGCGACTATCGCGGAGCGAAGGTCGAGGACGGGCACGCTCACGCCACCGACGACCACGGTGGTCACGGACACGGCGATCCGCACGAGAGCCCCATGGTCATGCTGGTCCCGCTGATGATCCTGGCGCTGCTGTCCGTAGTCGGCGGACTGGTTGGCATCGGAAACCGCTTCGAACATTTCCTAGCCCCAGTCTTCGGTTCGGGAGTGAATGCGGAGGGCGCCGGAGAAATCGCGACCCGCGGCGCCGAACTCGTACTCATGGGCATTTCCGTCGTGATCGCTTTTCTGGGCGCGGGTCTGGCCTATGTGCTTTACATCAGTAAACCCGATCTTCCACAGAAAATCGCTGACGGACTCAACGGCTTCTACGCCGCGGTCGTGAACAAGTACTACGTTGACGAGATTTATGCCACGATATTCGTCAAACCGCTGATCAAAGGTTCGACCACTATTCTGTGGCAGGGCGTTGACCGCAAGGTAATCGACGATACGGTCAACAACGCTGCCGACGGCGCGCGCCAGGTCTCGGACGAAGTCCGCCACATGCAGTCTGGCAACCTGCGCTCCTATGCGGGCTGGATCGCTGCCGGCTCCGCTCTGGTGATCGCTTTCATGATCTGGATGGGGGTGCGATGAGCATCGAAAATCTCAGCCCCTACATTCTGTCGCTGGTGACGTTTGCGCCGCTGGCCGGGGCGCTGCTGCTCGTTCTGCTGCCGCGCCGGGACCGCGACATCCGCATTTTTTCTCTGGTAGTCTCGTTGCTCACATTTGTTTTGTCGCTACATCTGGCCGTTCATTTCCATCGCGGACAAACTGACTTTCAGTTCGAGGTCAATCGCCAGTGGATCTCGACGCCCAACATTCATTACCACATGGGCATCGACGGCATTTCCCTGTGGCTGGTGATTCTGACCACGTTCCTTACGCCACTATGCGTGCTAATCTCGTGGACTTCGATTCACGACCGGGTGAAGGAATTTTTTATTCTTCTGCTGATCATGGAGACCGCGCTGATCGGCGTCTTCACCTCGCTCGACCTTTTCCTCTTCTATTTCTTCTGGGAAGCGACGCTGATCCCCATGGCACTGCTGATCGGCGTCTTCGGCCACGAGCGTAAAGTCTATGCTGCGGTTAAATTTTTCATGTACACCATGATCGCCTCGGTGTTTATGCTGGCGGCGATTCTGTGGCTGTACGCGCATTCCGGCAGTTTTGATTTCGTCGAGGTTCGAGACCAGATCGCGCGGGGTGCGGTTCCGAGTTTCCCTGCGGCCGGGCAGTGGCTCTTCCTCGGCTTTTTCCTGGCCTTCGCGGTCAAGGTTCCACTATTTCCGTTCCATACTTGGCTGCCCGACGCCCACGTCGAAGCACCCACTGCTGGATCGGTTCTTCTGGCGGGCGTCCTCTTGAAAATGGGCACCTACGGCATGCTCCGCTTTAACCTCGGCCTTTTTCCCGAGCAAGCGCGACATAATGCACCCTGGATCATGATTCTGGCGCTGATCGGCATCGTCTATGGCGCACTGGTCGCGCTGGTACAGCCGAACATGAAGAAGCTGATCGCCTACTCTTCTATCAGCCACCTGGGATTTGTGGTGCTGGGGATTTTCAGCTTCACCCAGGCGGGGTTGAATGGCGCCATGTTCGTGATGCTGGCCCATGGCGTTTCCACCGGCGCACTTTTCATGTTGACCGGGGTTCTTCACGAACGCCGCCACACTTACGAGATTTCGGAGTTCGGCGGCCTCGCCGCTCCCATGCCGATTTACGCGGCATCTTTTCTGTTCATCGTTCTCGCTTCGGTCGGACTTCCTTTGCTCAACGGATTCATCGGCGAGTTTCTGGTGCTGACCGGTGCATTCCAGGATCGCGCCGTATATGGAATCATCGCCGCGACCGGCGTCATCTGGAGCGCGGGCTACTTGCTATGGATGTACCAGAGAGTTTTCTACGGCAAGGTTACGCATGCGGTAAACAATTCCCTGTCCGATATTTCTGGTTTCGAGAAAGCTGCGGTCTGGCCTTGCGCTGCGGCTGCGTTAGTCATGGGCGTCGCTCCTATTCTCTGGCTGGGTGCGATTGATCCCGCGGTGCAGGCCGCGCTAACACCATTCACTCAAGTGGGCAGCAAGTTGGTGGGACAATGACCATGATTCCCGCCGCTTGGTCACAAATTACTCTCCGGATCATTTCGCAGATGATTCCGCAGACGATTCCACAATCTGTCGACTACATCCGCATCTTGCCGGAGCTTGTCCTCTCGGCCTTCGGCATTGTAGTAATGGTCCTCGACCCACTGGTCGACGAAGAAAAGAGCCAGAAGATTCTTGGCCTCATTGCCTTCGTGGGCGCGATTGCCGGCCTTGCGGCGAGTTGGTACATGGCGCTGTCGCCCGGCCTGGCTTTTTCCAACATGGTGCGGGTCGACAGCTTCAGCGTGTTCTTCCATTTTCTGGTCATCGCCATTGCGGCAGTCGTCATCCTGAGTTCGTTCGAATACATGGCGGTGCAGCGCATTCGCGCCGGCGAATATTATGCGCTCATACTTTTCGGCACGGTCGGCATGGCGCTAATGTCGTCGGCGGTGGAGTTGGTGTTGATCTTTATCGCACTGGAAATTTCCTCAATTTCAACCTACATCCTTGCCGGATTTCGGCGCCAGGAAGCATCGAGCAGCGAGTCGTCACTCAAATATTTCCTTCTGGGCTCCTTCGCCACAGCGTTTTTCCTGTACGGAGTCGCCCTGATGTTCGGGGCCACCGGATCGACGAACATCGATCTCATCAGCCAGAGCCTGCAAGCCGGACCGGTGAAGTTGCTGGTCTATGTCGCTATGGCCCTGATGTTCGTCGGCCTCGGATTCAAAGTCGCCGCCGCGCCCTTCCATATCTGGACGCCCGATGTCTACGAAGGAGCTCCCGCCCCCATCACCGGCTTCATGTCGACTGCGCCCAAAGCTGCAGCCTTCGCCGTGTTGTTGCGAGTGGTCTTCGCCATCAACGCCCCCGGGTGTTTCTGGCTTCTTTGGGTGGCAGCGGCGTTTTCCATGACACTCGGCAACGTGGGCGCGCTGGTGCAAACCAACGTAAAGCGGCTGCTGGCGTACTCTTCCATCGCCCATGCCGGCTACATTCTGGTGGCTTTTGCCATGACCACGCCGGAAAACTTCGGAGCCGGAATTTCTGCCGTCATGTTTTATACCGCCTCGTACGCGGCCATGAATGTGGGCGCATTTGCTGTGGTCAGTCACTTCGCTAACACCGGTGAACGCTACGTAACCCTCGAAGATTACGAGGGACTGGGACGAACTTCGCCGATTCTCGCCGCGACATTCACAATTTTTCTGCTCTCGCTCATTGGCATTCCCATGACCGGTGGATTCTTCGCCAAGTTCTACGTCTTCAGCGCGGCCATGCGGGCTAATCTGATCTGGCTGACGATCATCGGCGTCATCAACAGCGCGATTGGCGCTTACTATTACCTGCGCATCATCGTCGTCATGTACATGCGCGAGTCGCGGAAAGTAGTTCCCACCACGCCCATTCCATTCGGATTGGGATTCGCGCTCGCGCTGAGCGTCGCAGCCACTCTCTATCTTGGGCTGCTCCCAGATCGTCTCCTCCAGGACACGCAAGAATCGGCCCGGGAACTGCTTCGGGCGCCCGAGCCCGCGGCTGCGAACGCCACGCCAACTCGGACTTCCGAGAGCGTGCGTCCGTACTGATTTTTTATCGGAAATATTTAAAACACGCATTTGACAAGGACCTTGGGCCGCGTGCATCATGGGTGCACCCAGTTCAGTCCTGACCCTCTTAAAGGAACTGACAGCGAACCGAAGGAGTGCATCATGTTGAAATTGATTCGCAGGTTATGGTCGGAAGATGCGGGACAAGACATCGCGGAATATGCCGTAATGTTGGCGGTTATTCTGGTACTGGTGGTCGGAACCGTCCGACTGATCGGCTCTAATGCCAACAACGCATTCTCGAATGTGGCCAGCTCACTGCAGTAAACCAGCACAGTCGATTTTTGTGGAACGGAAACTTTCTATGACTCGATTTACCCCAGGCACCGTCTTTACCGGCTACTACTGGTTTACCGGAGTAGCGGCGGCGGCCCGACTTGGGGTCCGGATGAGCCAGTAAAGCCACCCAGACTAACCGAGTCAGCCACAGCCGCGATCCAGAGATCGCGGTTTTTGTTTTTTGAGGAAGCGCCAACATCCCCGCAGCCACACAAGGAGAAACACGATGATCGTCAACATGTCGGAAAAAGCCAGCGAGCAGGAAATCAACCACGTGATTGAGCGCATCCGCGAAGCTGGTTACCAGCCACATGTCACCCGCGGAACCGAGCGCACCATCGTCGCCGCCGTGGGCAGCGGACGCCGCCACGAGATCGAAGCCCTCCAAGTCGCGCCGGGAGTCGACAATGTCGTCGCCATCGCCCAGCCCTTCAAGCTCGTGAGCCGGCAGGTAAAGGCGGAGCGCACAGTGGTGAACGTCAACGGGGTCGCGATCGGCGGCCCCGAGGTGGTGGTCATCGCGGGTCCGTGTTCAGTTGAGTCTCGCGAGCAACTGATTGACACGGCGCACGCCGTGAGGCGTGCCGGTGCTGCCATGTTGCGTGGCGGAGCGTACAAACCGCGCACCTCGCCTTACGACTTTCAGGGCCTCGGCCTGGAGGCGCTTAAGATTCTGCGCGAAGCCCGCGAAATCACCGGCTTGCCGGTGGTCACAGAAGTAATGAGCACGGAAGACATTGACATCATCTGTGAATACGTCGACATGCTGCAGGTCGGCGCCCGCAACATGCAGAACTTTGCCCTGTTACGCCGTCTGGCTACTGTGAAAAAGCCCATCCTGCTGAAGCGCGGTCCATCGTCAACAGTAAAAGAATGGCTGCTCGCCGCCGAGTACTTGCTCTCCGGAGGCAACAATCAGGTAGTTCTCTGCGAGCGTGGCATCAGGACCTTCGAGACCGAGACGCGCAACACCATCGATCTGGCTGCGGTCGCGTTGGCTCGCGATCTGTCACATCTTCCAGTGATTGCTGACCCCTCGCATGGGACCGGCAAGCAGAGCCTGATTGCGGCGGTTTCTCGCGCAGCCGTGGCCGTGGGAGCCGACGGCTTGATCATCGAAGTGCATCCCTGCCCGGAGCGGGCTTTATCCGACGGTGCCCAATCGCTTGACTTTGCCGGATTCGGCCGGGTCATGCGCGCATTGGCCGAGCCGCTGCGCCAGACCGCCAGCCTGCCCGCGGCGTCTCTGGTCTGAAGCTAAGGCGGTAAGGGTTTGAAAAGGGCGCGCCTTCAGCCGCGGAGGGGTTTCGAACTGAGCGTCAATGTGCCGAAGGCTGCTTGACCTGCATAGCGGGGTCGCCCAACAGAGTAAATGTCTCGCGCACGTCGCGGTCACCAATGTGCGACTTCGCCCTGAGAATTGACTCACCCAGGGTACGCTTCGTGCCGAAGACATTCTCAACCACGAGTATGTCGAGATTCGTTTGCGGAGGAGCCTGGTTCAATCCGCTCGAAGCCAGAACCGCAACCGCGCCTCCATTCGGCGCCAGCAATAGCGTCACGCCCAGCGGTTGTGCATATACGTCCTGAAAAAATCCATTCAGGCAGTCCATGATCAGGAAAACCGGAAGTTGTGATCCGTTGGTCAGCGAAGTAACCGAATTGGCGTCGAAGATATCTGCCCCGGCCCACTGATCTTCGGAACCGTGTCCCATATAGTTGACCAGAAGCTGGCCCGAATTAATCCCGCTGATGATGTCGGCGGCCGCGACGGTATTGCCGACCGTGCCTCTGAATACATCGATGGCCTGCATTGTCGCGGGCAACTGCGCCTGCACCGTCTGGGTATCTTGCGTGAAGCTTTCGGTGTCGTCCTTGTCGGCCACCATCAAAGCCTGTGAGGTCCACGATCCATTCGTGGACTTACCTTCGTAGGCGACGATCTTTCCCACCACAGTTGCGGCTTCATCCAAAGTACCCACCGGCAGGCGGCCGGTAGCGATGCTCGGCATGCCGGTGCCGGTAAAGTCGGAGAACCAGTCGTCAGATGCGGTCATCAGACTGCTTGTGGGCACAATGCTCGTCGGCACCAGATCGAGATGGCCCAGGCCAAGATAATCTCGGGGATCGAGCGAAGCGCGCCCATTCAAGAGCAAGTAGGTTGGCGGAGTTTTCCAGTTCGTATTCGCGGATTGTAGGAATTGCCGGATCGCGAATGGACTGCGCTCTCCAAAATTAAACTCGTCATACAGGTCGGTGATAAATACGACAGAGGAAGACCTTCCTTCAGCCCGATGCGCGCGGACTAGTGGCGCCAGCGCCGGCGCAAACTCGTTCCAGGTGACCATTGCGATGTCGGCGCCAGGCTGCGGACTGTGCCAGTGCGATGGATGATTATTCCGCACGGCCGCCGCAGAGAAGAAGCGATTTTCCGCGACCGCCAACAAAGTGTGATCCACCGGCGCGGACGCATTCGTAGTTGTCCATGGCACCTGCACAGCGATCTCGTCCTTGCCGTTAAGCAGTTTTACCTGTGGCGAGAGCTGTACCGGGCGATTTGGATCCGTGATGTCGAGCACGACTGGCGCGCTGGCGAGGCCGCTGACTTTGATCTCGTCGCCGGCCCTGCCGGTAAATTTCAACTGGTCACCATCGGCAGCATAGAGGTGTGGATAGGTGATGCGGATCGATTGCACCAGACTGGTGTCGTAGTCGCCGTTCTGCGCCGTAAGCGTAACCGTATTGCTGCCTTCTTGCAGGATTCCGGCAGGCAGCGGCACGTTTAAGGTTCCTTTAGCCTGGCCAGTAAACGTAACCTCTCCTACCGCTGTTCCGTTAAGAGCGACCGTAACGTTGTGCGGGAAGCCGGTGATCACGCCCTGCAGCACGAGATCAAGTCGCGCCGTCTGGGTGGATCCTGTGTCGACATGAGGAGTCACTAGAATTTGGTCAACCGGTGTGG
>Ga0302324_100007168_pt1 | contig 23815 bp, 24 predicted proteins | sample Palsa_T0_1_FD_201949 | JGI IMG/M metagenome (GOLD analysis project Ga0302324, IMG submission 201949) | Peat permafrost microbial communities from Stordalen Mire near Abisko, Sweden - Palsa_T0_1 | ecosystem: Environmental > Terrestrial > Soil > Palsa > Peat permafrost | place: Sweden: Abisko... | reverse complement strand
GTCCGCCGGCAGGGTGCGCCAGAAGATATTGTCCTCCCTGCCGCCGTACATGCCAATCGTCGCCCACATGTGATGGTTATGCGGCATGGCCGTCATGTGAGGGCCCCAGACGACATTGATAATCGTGAGTTCATCGGAGCGATAAAGCAGGTCGATCCCGGCCTTCTTCGGCTCCCCCAGGACTCGGATCACCTGGGACGGCTCGGAAACCGCCTCCCGCATCAGTTCGCGAATGGCCCTATGAGCTCCGTCCGAACTCATGGCTGCCTGGCAATCGGCAATAAAGCAGTCGAGGTCAAACACGATTTGTCTCTCCGTGCGCATACCAGGGGATGGAAATTATCTCATAGACTGCGCATTGGCAAAATGAATCTTTCGGTCACCGGCAAAATGTGCCGCCCGCGTTAACCGAAAGCTAAGCTTTCGATGTCACCCTCGCCGCCTGCCAAAACAGCACCAGCGATGGGGACAAGGGCACTACGCATGTCGCAGTCTCAGCCATGACGAGTGAGCGATGAAGGCACTGTTCGACGGCCTGAAAGCCCTCGGCGCGGTGCGTCTCGCCGCCATGGGTGCCGTCGCCCTGGGCTTGATGACGCTGCTGGCGCTGATGGTCCTCCGTTCGGGCTCCAGCGATCAGATGGCCTTGTTGTATGGCGACCTCGATCCGCGCGATGCCAGCCAGGTCGTCGACCAGCTCAATCGCCGGCATGTGCCTTACAAACTGGGCGGCGGCGGCACCCAAATACTCATTCCCGCCGATCAGGTGCCGGAATCACGGATGTTGCTGGCCAAGGACGGGCTGCCGTCCGGCGGTTCCATCGGATACGAATTGTTCGATCGCGGCGACAGTTACCTGTTCTCGGCGTTTCAACAAAAGATCAGCGAAACCCGGGCGATGGAGGGCGAACTGGCCCGCACCATCCGCTCGATCCGCGGCATTCGCGCCGTCCGCGTGCACCTCGTACTGGCCAGCCGGGAACCCTTCGCGCGAGAACAGCAAGAGGCACAAGCCAGCGTGATGCTGACGATGGTCGGTGCGCAACGCCTGGATAACGAGGGTGTGCAGGCCATTCTCAACCTCGTCGCGGCCGCGGTACCGGGACTGCGTGCGCACAATATCGCGGTGGTGGATTCGCGCGGCGACCTGCTGGCCCGCGCCGGACAGCCGGTGACGCAACTCAGCGAGGCCGCGACGGCCGACGACGTGAGGCACGCCACCGAACTGCGGCTCGCCCGTGCTGTCGAGGAAATGCTGGAGAAGACGCTCGGCCCAGGACATGTAAGGGCCGAGGCGTCGATACGGATGAACTTCGATAAGGTCAATGAGACAAAGGAAGTATTCGATCCCGATGGGCAGGTGACGCGCAGTACGCAGACAGTCAACTCGACCTCCAAAACGACCGAGGCGAACCCGGCGGTCACCGCGCAAAACAATCTGCCGAACGCTGATACCGGGACCCAGAACAATGGGTCACAGGACGGCCGCCAGGAAGAAACGACCAATTACGAAATCGGCAAGACGGTCCGTACGCTGATCAGCGAACAGCCGCGGATCGATCGGATCAGCCTCGCGGTCATGGTCGATGGTTCCGATCAACCTGGGGCAGACGGGAAACCGGTGTGGCAACCACGTTCCGCCCAGGATCTGGATCGGCTGACCTCCTTGGTGAAATCCGCGATCGGCTATGACGAAAAACGCGGCGATCAGGTCAACGTCGTCAGCATGCGCTTTGTCGCCGATGAGGTCCCGGCGGCGGACGCAGGCGGTTTGCTCGGGATGCATCTGGAAAAGCCCGACATCATGCATTTGGCCCAAACGGCGCTGTTCGGTGTGATCGGGCTATTGGCCTTGCTGCTGGTGCTGCGGCCGATGGTGACTCGGCTGACCGCGTTGGCGCCGGCGGGCCTCGTGTTGGCCGATGGGTCGGACGGTACTGGGCTCGCGCAAAGCGGCGTTTACCCCGGTTCCGGATATCCGGGCGGAATCCCGTCGCTCTCCGCACCTTCCGGGATGGCCGCGCTGGCGGGCCCAGGCTCGTCGGCCAGCGCACTGACCGCGGCGCAACTCGAAGACGAAGCCATGATCAGCCTGAACCAGATCGAGGGGCAGATGCGTGCGTCCTCGCTGCGAAAACTAACGGATATCGTCGGCAAGCACCCGGATGAAACATTGACGATCATGCGTGGATGGATGGCCCAGGAAAATGGGTAAGAAAAATGGCTGATCTCCCGAAGGTCGACGACTACCGGTCGCTGCGTGGCGCGCAGAAGGCGGCGATCGTCATGCTGGCTCTGGGTGAGGAACAGTGCGGCCGGCTGTTCACCATGATGCACGAGGACGAGATCCGAGACATCTCCGCGGCCATGGCGCAACTCGGTGCCGTGCGTTCCGAAATCGTCGAGCGACTGTGCACCGACTTCGTCGACAATCTCGGGTCGTCCGGCAGCCTTGTCGGCAGTTACGAGAGCACCGAGTCGCTCCTGATGAAAACGCTGCCTCGCGATCGGGTGTCGCAGATCATGGAGGAGATCCGCGGCCCGGCGGGTCGCACGATGTGGGACAAGCTCGGCAACGTGAATGAGGACGTGCTGGCGAATTATCTGAAGAACGAATATCCGCAAACCGTCGCTGTCGTGCTCTCCAAAGTCCGGTCCGACCATGCGGCCCGGGTGCTGACGCTGCTGCCTGACCCGTTCGCCATGGAGGTCGTCATGCGCATGTTGCGTATGGAGACCGTGCAAAAAGAAGTGCTGGACGGTGTCGAGCGAACGTTGCGCGCGGAATTCATGTCCAATCTTGCTCGCAGCGCACGGCGCGATTCGCACGAGTTGATGGCCGAAATCTTCAATAATCTCGACCGTGCCGCCGAGACACGGTTCATCAGCGGCCTCGAGGAGCGCAACCGCGAGTCGGCGGAGCGGATCAAGTCTCTGATGTTCACCTTCGACGATTTGCAGCGCCTCGCGGGACCGGCGGTCCAAACGTTGTTGCGCTCTGTCGAGAAGGACAAGCTGCCGATCGCGCTGAAGGGCGCGTCCGACAAGATCAAAGATCTGTTCCTCAGCAACATGTCGGAACGTGCGGCGAAAATGTTGCGCGACGACCTGGCGGCGCTTGGCCCCGTCAGGCTGCGCGACGTCGATGAGGCTCAGTACAATATCGTGAATTTGGCAAAGGAGCTGGCTTCGCAAGGCGCGATCGAGATCGGCGGCAATGGTGACGAAGAGGTGGTATACTGACCATGAGCGATGCGTTTTCCTCGTTTCGCGGCTCGGGCGTGCTGTTGTTCGACGAAGACTTCGATATCCCGCCGCCATCGTCGGAGCCCGAGGTGATTGAGCCGCTGTTTACCGCCGCTGAACTCTATGCGGCGCGAGATGAAGCGGCGCGCGAGAGCCGCGACGCCACGCTCGCGGAAATCGATGCCACCGGTCGGGCGGCGACAAGGCTCGCGCTGACCGAGATTGCCAGGCAAATCACAGCGGCGCGGGCGGACATCGTGTCGATCGCGGAGCAATCGTCGCAGGCGATCGCGCGCCTGCTGGTCAATTGTTTCGCGACGGCACTGCCGGCATTGAGCGCGCGTCACGGGCCTGCCGAAGTCGCTGCCGTGCTACGTCATATTTTACCAATTCTGCATAACGAACCGAAGATAACTATCCGCGTCAATACGCATCTCGTTGAGGCTTTGACCAAGGAATTCCATTCCGCGGACGCCGACCTGGCTGCCCGCCTGCGGTTGATCCCGACCGACGCCGTTGCACTCGGCGATGCGCGGATCACCTGGGAAAATGGAGCCGCCACGAGAGATACGGCGACGTTGTGGACGCAAATCGAGAACATCCTCGCCCCGGCCGGGTTGCTGAACGCACGACAAACCACGAAGGAACACGATCTTGGCAAATGATATGGAACTCACCGAGCTGTCCGAACCGGGCGAAACCAGCAGCGTACGTTCCTCACGTGAGCTCGAGGCGGTTTACGATATCCCGGTCACGGTCAGCGTCGTACTCGGAAAGACCACGATGCAGGTCAGTCAGTTGCTCAAACTGGGCCGCGGTGCGGTGGTCGAACTGGATCGTAAGCTTGGCGAGGCGATCGATATTTACGTGAACAATCGTTTGGTCGCGCGGGGCGAGGTCGTGATGGTCGATGACACGCGACTGGGGGTGACGATGACGGAAATCGTCAAAGGTGATCGGGCACCATCGTGAGACGGGCACTGATTCGCCGTATTGTGACGCGTCATCACCGGTCCCCAATCCGTCATCACCGGGCTCGACCCGGTGATCTCTCGCGGCACCGCGCGCGGATTGTTGTCCGGCTCGGTGGCCGGCCATGACGGGTTTGACGTTGCTATCGAAGAGCCAGACGCCGTCGGAATTATCCGGTCTCCTCCGATGAAAGTCCTGATCATCGGTTCGCTTGCCGGCGACCTGGGCCAGGCGGCACGGATTGCCATCAGCCGTGGGGCGAAGCTCGATCAGGCGGATAATGCCGAGAGCGCACTGATCCGATTGCGATCCGATGCGCACATCGATCTCGTTCTGTGCGATATCGCCCATGATGTCGGAGCCATCGTCGCGGCCCTGGCCGCCGAGCGTATGGCCGTGCCGGTTGTCGCATGTGGAACGGGCGACGACCCGGAGGCCGCCGTCCGCGCGATCCACGCCGGCGCGCGAGAGTTTCTCCCGTTGCCGCCCGATCCGGATCTGATCGCCGCGATCCTGGAGGCCGCGGCCGGTGAAACCCATTCCCTGATCGTGCGCGACAACGTGATGGAAGCGACCGTCCGTCGTGCCGAGCAAGTGGCCCGCGCCGACGCCTCCGTGCTGATCAGCGGCGAATCAGGTACCGGCAAGGAGGTGCTTGCCCGCCACATCCACCGCAAATCACGCCGTGCCGGCGGCGCGTTCGTCGCACTAAACTGCGCCGCGATACCGGAAAACCTTCTTGAATCCGAGTTGTTCGGCCACGAAAAAGGTGCCTTCTCCGGTGCCCTCGCTCGCCGGCTTGGCAAGTTCGAGGCTGCTCATCGTGGCACTCTGCTGCTGGACGAAATTTCCGAGATGGACATCCGCCTGCAGGCAAAGTTATTGCGCGCCTTGCAGGAGCGGGAAATCGACCGTCTTGGCGGCTCCGCTCCGGTGAGAGTGGATGTCCGCATCCTGGCGACCACAAATCGCGACCTGACGGCTGAGGTCCGGCGCGGAACGTTCCGGGAGGATTTATATTTCCGCCTGAACGTCGTCAGCCTACGGATCCCGCCACTGCGCGAGCGACCGGGCGACATAGCCGCCCTGGCTGAACATTTCTGCCGCAAATACGCCGCCGTGAACGGACTGCCTTATCGTCCTCTCACACAAACCGCGTTGTCTCGCCTGACGGCGCACCATTGGCGTGGCAATGTCCGCGAGGTGGAAAACGTCATCCATCGCGCGGTCCTGCTCGCGACCGGGCCGGAGATCGCTGCTGATGATGTCGAGCTCACCCCGTCCGATGGCTCGCGGCAGGCCGCTGGCGGAACGCAGGTGGCCGGTATCGCGTCACTGGTCGGTCGCCGCATGGAGGACGTGGAGCGCGACCTCATCATCGAAACTCTCGGTCATACGTTAGGCAATCGAACCCACGCCGCGACCATCCTCGGCATTTCGATCCGCGCGTTACGCAACAAATTGCGCGACTACACAGCGCGGGGCGTCGCCGTTCCGCCGCCCGCCGCGAGTGCGGCCTGACCGCCGATGGCGGGGCCAGCCGATGTAATTCCCGGAGTTCTGGCCCGCATTCGCCAATACGCGCCGGGCAGCGACGTCGGACTCGCGCTCGGGGTCGTGGCACTGCTGTCCGTGCTGGTGCTGCCGCTTCCCACGATCCTGCTGGATCTCGGACTGGCGCTGTCGATCACGACGTCAGTACTGGTGCTGATGGTGGCGTTGTTCCTGAACCGGCCGCTCGACTTTTCCAGTTTTCCGACGTTGCTGCTGCTGACGACCTTGTTACGTCTGTCGCTGAACGTCGCGACCACGAGGCTCATACTGTCGCACGGCAACGAGGGCATGCTCGCGGCGGGCCACGTGGTCGCCGCGTTCGGCGGCTTCCTGATGGGCGGCGACGTTGTCATCGGCCTGATCCTGTTCTGCATCCTGCTGGTGGTGAACTTCATGGTCATCACCAAAGGCTCCGGCCGAATCGCCGAGGTCGCCGCGCGGTTCAGTCTCGATTCCATGCCCGGCAAGCAGATGGCGATCGACGCCGACATGTCGGCCGGTCTTATCGACCAGCATACCGCGCGAACCCGGCGCCGCGACCTGGAAGAAGAGAGCAGCTTCTACGGCTCGATGGACGGTGCCGCGAAGTTCGTCCGGGGCGACGCGATCGCCGGGTTGATCATCACCGGCATCAACATCATTGGCGGCCTCGCCATCGGCCTGGTCCGCTATCACATGCCGTTCGCCGACGCCGCCGCGACTTTCACGACGCTGAGCGCCGGCGACGGGCTCGTGGCTCAAATTCCCGCGCTGCTGGTCTCCACCGCCGCCGGTATCGTGGTGACCAAGGGCAATATCGAGGGCACCGCCGACGTTGCCCTCATCGGGCAACTGGGTCGCGGTCCGAAGCCGTTGATCATGGCGGCGGGTGCGGCGACCGTACTAGGGCTGCTGCCCGGACTGCCGCTCCTGCCATTTGTGGCGATCGCCGGTCTGGCCGGCGGTGCCGCGTGGCTGCGCCACAAACACCCGATCGGCGCTTCCGATACCAAGGCCGTCACTCCAATTGCCACCGAGCCGCCAATCGGCGAATCGTTACGAATGGACATGATCCGCCTGGAGCTCGGTTATGGGTTGCTGGCTCTCGCCGGCGGCGAAGGTCCGCGGCTCACCGAGCAGATCAAGAGCCTGCGCCGTACCATCGCCGGGGATATGGGTTTCGTGCTTCCTCCGGTGCGGATCCAGGACAACATGCGGCTTGGTCCAACGGAATACGTGATCAGCGTGAAAGAGATCGAGGCCGGCCGCGGCGAATTGCGTCCGTTGATGCTGCTGATCATGGATCCGAAAGGCGGCACGCCAAAACTCGCGGGCGAGGCAACGAAAGAGCCGGCGTTCGGGCTGCCGGCCATGTGGATCGATCCGTCGCTGAAAGAAGAAGCGTTGTTTCGCGGCTGCACCGTTGTCGATGCTCCGACCGTGCTGTCCACGCACCTGACGGAAATCGTTCGGCAGAACGTCGCCGAGCTGCTGTCGTACGCGGAAGCTCGCAAGCTGCTGGACGAGTTGCCGGCGGAACATCAAAAGCTGGTCACCGACATGATCCCGAACACGATCTCGGTCGGTGCCGTGCAACGTGTGCTGCAATCTCTGCTGGAAGAGAGAGTCTCCATTCGTGACCTGCCGACGATCCTGGAAGGGATCCAGGAGGCGTGCGGCGCGCCGTCTCGCGCCATCCCCGCGATCGTCGCGCATGTGCGTGCGCGTTTGGCGCGGCAAATCAGCGACCAGAACACCGGGTCTGCGGGCTACATTCCGCTGCTGACACTTTCGCCGGACTGGGAGGCGGCGTTCGTCGAATCTCTGGTTGGGCCACCGGAGGAACGGCAACTCGCGATGGCGCCAGGTAAATTGCAGGACTTCGTACGGAAGTTGAACGAGGTTTATGAGAAGGCCGCCTCGGGTGGGGAATTGCCGGTTGTTCTGAGCAGCGGAGCGATCCGTGCTCATGTCCGTGCGATCGTCGAACGAGTCAAACCGGGAACCGCGGTACTGTCACAACTGGAGATCTTTCCACGCGCACGGATCAGGACTGTGGGGACTGTGTGATGGTGGCGTGGGCCAGGCGGGAGCATCCGCGCGTGCCGCTTGTCAGGCCATGACGCGCGATGCCGCCCCGCCGCCAAAGGGTCCTGAGCCGGAGCAAAAGCCGCCGCGTATTCAGCCTCGCATTATCGCGGCGCCAAAACATGGTCAAATGTACTGGTGTGATTTCTGGCTCGACGCCCAGTTGCCGGAGATGTGGAAGACCCGGCCGGTGGTAGTGATCTCCTACAAAAACACACTGCACGGCCCGTGCCTTGTGGTGCCCACCACGACTGAGCCTCAAGGCAATAGTCCATGGGCGTGGCAACTGTCGGTATCCATTGATGGACAACGAAGTTGGGTGATCTGTAACCATTTATATACCATCGCTCCAAGCCGCCCGTCACAGGTCAAGGGGCGGATTTTCCGGATCCCAAACGCGGAGTTCAATGAAATCTTGCAGCGAGTCACAACCTGGCTGCCGAGGCCGTTTGAGATTGACAAATAGGCTTCGTGGCCCCACTTTCACTTTCTCGCGGCTCTGGCTCGCCGGATGACCGTTGCCCGAAAGGGAGCTACGCGCCAAGGGAGCCTCACGGCTCCCTTTGGTTTGTCATGGCCCTGGGCCGTCGCCGATCTGCGGCAATATCTTGGCGCCGGCTGAGCGCTGTCAATCTGCTTCTGCTCATGCGTGGTCAGAACAACGAATACCCCCCATCGATCACGAATGTATCGCCGGTGTGATAGCGTGACGCGGTGCTCATCAGATACACCGCGATGCCGCCAAAATCGTCGCCGGTGCCCCAGCGGCGCATCGGCACCCGGGGAAATACCTTGTTCTGGAACCCGTCGCTGGCGAGCGTTTTCTCGGTCATGTTCGTATCGATCCAACCCGGCACGATCGAATGCGCGCGGATCCCGTAGCGCGCCAGTTCCACCGCCAAAGACTTCATCATCGAGATCATTCCGCCTTTCGTGGCCGCGTAATGTTCGCTGCGCGGCGACGCCTCGATCGCGGCGAGCGATGCCGTGCCGGCCAACACACCCTCGATCTTATTGTGCACCATGTGTCGCGACGCCGCGCGAAGCGTGTAGAAAGCGCCGTCAAGATTGACTCGCATGACGCGGCGCCATTCGTCAGCGGGCATCTCGAAAAATGGCTTGCCGCCCGAGCGGCCCGACACTCCGGCGTTGGCGAAGCAGCCATCGACCTGTCCCAGCGTTTCGACGGTGCGGGCGAAGCAGGTTTCGACGGCGGCTTCGTCTCCGACGTCGCACTCCAAAGCGAGAACGCGCTGATCCCCCTTGGGACCAGCTTTCGCGATTTCGTCTCGCGCCGCGGCATTCTTCGCTGGGTTGGTGCCCCAGATCGCTACATCCGCTCCAGCCGCGGCGAGGGCTTTCGCCATGCCCAGTCCGATGCCGGAGTTTCCGCCGGTGATGAGGGCGACTTTGCCGGTCAGGTCGAAAGGATTCAATGGCACGGGTCTCTCCAACAGTTGGCCACGGGATCGCTCATCAACACCGGCCGCGGCCCCGGAGGCAAGGTCACTGGCAGTACAGCGTCATTTCGGATAGACTGCATGCGAAGATCAAACGTGAGGCAGCACCATGATCCTGACCGCGGACAGCGACATCGCTCAGAAGACCAATCGCCGGCGGACCGGCAATGGCTGGCACACGACCTATATCGGAAAAAATCGCAACACGTTGAAGGAAGGCGAGGCACCGCCTGATGCCAACATCGTTTACCCGATGGCATTTCTGGTCGAGAAGGACCCGGCCGCGATCGTGAGGCCGCATTTCCACGCGGCCGACCAATATCAGGTGGTGGTGCAGGGCGGTGGCCGTCTCGGCGTGCACGACGTCGCCATCGTGTCGGTGCATTACACAGACTCTTATTCCGCGTACGGCCCGATTGTCGCCGCGGATGAGGGCATTGCCTGGTTCACCCTACGTAACGCGTGGGACCCTGGCGCCCGCTATATGCCCGCCGAGCGTCAGCAATTGCGCGAAGCGCGCGCCCGCTTCCAGCATCGGGAGGCAACCTGTGGTCCAATCGCCCCGCTGACCGACACGGAACTCGCCGCGCTGACGGACGTCAGCGGCGATGCGGTGATCGAGGAAGCGAAAGATGGTCTCGGCACCTGGCGCTACACGGTAAAGGCGGGGGGCGCGGCGCGTGGTCCCGAACCGGCCTCGGGCGGCGGGCAGTTCTGGCTTGTCAGTGCCGGATCCGCGCGAGTGCCAGGTGGCGCATTGCTACCGGTGAACTCCTGCGTATTCGTGGCGCCGGATGACGCGGCGATGGCGATGACGGCGGGCCCGACCGGTGCCGATCTGCTCTGCATGCAGTTTCCGAAGCGCGCGCGCGACTGACGTAAGCGGATGGATGGGGATTTGTTCGGACTCGGCGCCTCGCCGAGGCGGCGCGAGGACTCGCGTTTTCTGATCGGAGCGGGTGCCTATCTCGACGATCTGGTGTTTCCCGATGTCGCGCATGCGGTATTCGTTCGTTCGCCGCATGCTCATGCGGGAATTACGTCCATCGATGGAGCGGATGCAAGGGCCGCGCCCGGCGTTCTCGCGGTCCTGACGGCGGAGGATGTGTCCGCGGATGGGCTGAACGATTTGCCGCCGACCGTCGAAGCCAATGTCCAGACCGGCGAGCGATTTCGTTTCACGCCGATGCCATTGCTGGCGCGTGATGAGGTCCGTTACGTCGGCCAGTTGGTCGCGCTTGTGGTCGCCGGGACCAGGACACAAGCACTCGATGCCGTCGAGTTGGTGCGTGTCGCGTATGAGGCCCGCCCGCCGGTGATGGCACCAGACATCGCCGCCTCAATGCCCAACCATCTCTGCATGGACTGGTCACCGGGCGATGCGGACGGCGCGTTCGACCGCGCCGCGCATATCGTCTCGCTGCGATTGCATAATCATCGGATCGTGACCAATCCGATGGAGCCGCGCGGCGTCATCGGTGTCTACGACAGGGCAACCGGGCAATATATCGCGCACGTATCCAGCCAGAGCCTGCACGGCAATCGTGACGCCATCGCGCGTGTCTTGAACGTGCCGCCCGAGCAACTGCGTTTTGTCGCGCCCGATGTCGGCGGTGGCTTCGGTGCCAAGAATTTTCCCTATCCCGAGCAGGCACTCATTCCTTGGGCGGCGAGACGATGTGACCGCCCGGTGAAATGGATCGCCAGCCGAAGCGAGGTATTCGTCAGCGATCACCAGGCCCGCGATCATTTGGCGAGTGCGTCGCTGGCGCTTGATGCCGAAGGACGGTTTCTCGGTTTGCGCGTCGATAGCATCGCCAACATTGGCGCATATATGTGCGGTGGCGCCGGTTCGTTGCAGACCTTTCAATATCCTCATTTGCAAGGCGGGGTCTACGATATTCCTCATATCGGTCTGCGAATCCGCACCGTTCTGACCAACGCCGCGCCGGTTGGCGTCACGCGAGGCCCAGGATTCGCGGAAGCGATAAATGTGATCGAGCGATTGATCGATGCGGCGGCAAGACAATGTGGTTTCGATCGAGCTACGCTGCGCCGGCGCAACATGGCGCGCGCACCGATGACCAATGCGTTGGGTTACGCGGTGGACAGCGGCGCCTTCGCCGAGACCTTCGATCAGGCGCTCGCTGCCGCTGATCTGCCCGGTTTCGCGCAGCGCCGCCGAGACAGCGAGGCTCGCGGACTTTCGCGCGGACTCGGCTTTGCCTGTCACATCAAGGCCACCGGAGGCAATCCATCCGAAAATGTCGATATCCGGTTCGACGACGATGGCTCTGTAAGGCTGATCACCGGCACGCAAACCATCGGCCAAGGCCACGAAACGACATTTCCCCAGATTCTGGCGCACTGTTTGGGCATTCCGAACGATCGGGTCCGTCTCGTGCAGGGCGACACCGGCGTCATCCGCGCCGGCGGCGGGCATGGCAGTTCGCGCGCGACTTATATGGGCGGAACGGCCATTTTCCGCGCATCGGAGGAAATTGTCGAAAAAGGCCGCCCGATCGCGGCGTCCATGCTGGAGGCGGCGGAGACCGATATTGATTTCGCCAACGGTGCGTTCTCGGTCACCGGCACGGATCGGCGCGTGGCGTTGCTGGATGTCGCGACGCGGGCGCGCGAGGCCGGCTCGCCGCTCGATACGTATCACTTCTGGACGCGGGAACACATGACCTTTCCCAACGGCACCCATGTCGTCGAGGTCGAGATCGATCGCGGTACAGGCCGGGTCGCTTTGGTGCGCCATACCGCGGTCGATGATTACGGTGTCATCGTCAATCCCATGATAGCCACCGGTCAGGCGCATGGGGCGATAGCTCAGGGGTCCGGACAGGCACTGATGGAGCATGCGGTTTACGACGCGGAGACGGGTCAGTGCGTCAGCGGATCGTTCATGGACTACACGATGCCGCGCGCTGACGACTTTCCGGTGTTCAACCTTGCATTCAACAACACCCGCTGCACGACCAATCCGCTTGGCGTGAAGGGCTGTGGGGAAGCGGCCGCGGTAGGCATTTTTCCGGCGATCAACAACGCAGTGGCGGACGCGCTTGGTTCGGACGGCATTCTCGACGGACCGGTGACGAGCGAGCGGGTTTGGCGCGCGCTGAACGCCGCGTGACCGGCGCCTGCCTTGATCGCCCGGCCAGGCGGGACCATCTTTCCCCGCATGGATCTCGACTTCACCGACGACGAACTACAGCGCTACTCCCGCCACATCCTGCTGGCGGAGGTCGGCGGGATTGGCCAGGCGAAGCTGAAAGCCGCGCGGGTGCTGGTCGTCGGCGCCGGAGGTTTGGGGTCGCCGCTACTGCTTTACCTGGCCGCGGCCGGTGTCGGGACGATTGGCATCGTCGATGACGACGAGGTCGAGTTGTCGAACCTGCAACGCCAGATCGCTCACTCGACCGCGCGGATTGGCATGGCGAAGGCGCTCTCGGCCGCGGATGCCGCATGGGCGATCAATCCGGACGTCCGGCTGGAAACCCACAAACTTCGGCTTTCGGCGGACAACGCACTCGATATCATTGGACGATACGATATTGTCTGCGACGGCACGGACAATTTCGCCACGCGGTTCATGGTGTCGGATGCCTGCGTGTTGGCGAAGCGGACACTGGTATCGGCGGCGGTGTTGCGCTTTGAAGGCCAGCTGTCAGTCTTCAAACCACACGAGGGCGGGCCGTGCTATCGCTGCCTGTATCATGAAGCGCCGCCGCCCGGCGTTGTCCCGAGTTGCAGCGAGGCGGGGGTACTGGGCGCGGTGACGGGTGTCATGGGCACGCTGCAAGCCACCGAAACGCTGAAGGAAATCCTTGGCATCGGCGAAAGCCTGTCCGGGCGGTTGCTGGTGTGGGACGCTCTCGCGACCCGGTTCCGCACAGTAAAACTGCGGCCCGATCCGGCATGCAAAGCCTGCGGTCCTGAGGCGACCCTGCGCGACCTGTCCGAGCACACGGATACGTCTGGGCCCGCCTGTGCCGTCTGAGACCTTGGGTCTGTTGCTGCTGTCCGGCAGTCACGACCGAGCCCACTACGCCTTCGTCGTCGCCGCCGGCGCCGCCGCATTGGGCCGCTCGGTCGTGCTGTTCGCCAGTAACCGTGGGTGTTTGGGGCTGACGACAGATTGGTCTGGGTTGGATGACACCGCACGCGATGCGCGGGTTCAGGCGGCAGGCGTGGCGGGCCTGGAGGAACTGCGAGACGCATCGATCGAGCTCGGCGTACGGCTGATCGCCTGCGAGGCGGGATTGCGGTCCGAGGGTATCGATCCGGCTTCCTTACTGCCTCAGGTCGAGGTCGCCGGGGTCGCGACCTTCCTGGGCGCTGTCGGCAGCGGACAAATTATTTCTTTGTGAGATCGACTGCCGGCGTCCCGATCTCCCGACTTCATCGGGGGAGCGGTTGAGTGATCTGTCGCGGCACGATGCTGGTAGAGGTGGCGCGAACGATCCCCCGATCAACTCGTGGGAAAACCAGTACGTTGAGAGGTTGGTGCGGCCCGACGCGCGTCGCGATATCGACGCCGCCGCCTCCAGGCGTTAGCGTTCCCGCAGGAGGATGCAACGATGTCCCAGCAAACCGCCGGCGTCGCCTGGCCCGTCACTGACGGGACGCGGGTGCCATTCGAAATCTACACCAGCCAGGATGTGTTCGAGCGCGAGCAGGAGCGGATCTTCCGCGGCCCCTTGTGGAACTATGTGGCGCTGGAGGCGGAGATCACGGAGCCCGGGGACTTCAAGACGTCCTTCGTAGGCGACACTCCGGTCGTGGTCAGTCGAGCCCAGGATGGCGGGGTTCATGTGTTTGTTAATCGGTGCGCGCATCGGGGAGCGACGGTGCAGCGGCATGCCTCGGGCAACACCAAGGAGCATCGGTGCGTTTATCATCAGTGGTGCTACAGCAGCAGTGGCGACCTGACGAGTGTGCCGTATCGGCGGGCGACGACCGGGTTTGGCGGCTATTCCCCGGATTTCGAAATGAAAGCGCATGGGCTGCGAAAACTGCGGGTGGCGATCTACAAGAGCGTGATTTTCGCGACATTCGATCCCTCGGCGCCGAGTTTGGAAGATTTTCTTGAGGAACCGTTGCTGGAGGCGATCGACCGGCTGTTCTCCCGCGAGGTGAAAGTACTCGGCCACATGCGGCAACGCATCCATGGCAATTGGAAACTGTATGTCGAGAATACCCGCGATCCTTACCATGCGGCTCTGTTGCACGGATTCCATGCGACATTCGGAACCTACCGCAGCAGTCAGAGAGGGTTTCGAGGTCATGACCGGGCTCGCGCGCACAGTGCCGGCGGGAAATATGGCGACGACTTCGCGAAGCCCGCGACGGCGGAGACGGTTGGCGACGATAATTATATCGCCAGCTACTCGCTGACCGATCCGTCGCTGATGGCGGGTCGCCCCGACTTCAACGACAACATCAACCTCGCGATCACCAGCATCTTTCCCAGCGTGGTCGTGCAGCAGATCATGAACACTCTGGCGACGCGCCACATCAGACCGAAGGCGCCGGACGACTTCGAGCTGTACTGGACCTATTTCGGTTATGCCGACGACGACGCGGAAACCACCGCCGCGCGGCTGAAGCAGGCCAATTTGGTCGGACCGGCGGGCCTGATCTCGATGGAGGACGGAGAGGCGGTCGAACTCATCCAGCGCGCGATCGTGCGCGAGGGCAGGGATTGCGCATTCCTGGAGTTCGGTCTCGTCGACGATGATCCGGACAAAGATACCCAGGGCGAGGACGCCGTGCGGGCGTTCTGGCGTTATTATCAGGGAATCATGGCGTGATCGTCTCGCCCGAGATCTACAACGAGATCGTGGCGTTGGAATATCGTTACGCACGAGTTCTCGACGATGATCGGCTTGAGGACTGGCCGAAGCTTTTTGTCGAACGAGGCGTTTATAAGGTGATTCCGCGCGAGAACTGGAACCGGGAACCGAAGCTCGCGATCCTGTTTTGCGACAGCCGGGCGATGATGGTGGACCGGATCAGCAGTCTGCGAACGGCGAATATCTATAACATTCATTATCCGCGGCACGTGATCGCGAACGTTGAAGTATTGGGTGCACGTGGCGGAGACTACGACGTGGCGGCGGCGTACACCGTTTATCAAACGGATCAGGAGGGGCAGACGAAGCTGTTCAGCGTCGGCCAGTATCTCGATGTGATCACGCTCGGAGAAAACGAACCGCGGTTCCGCGAAAAGATCGCGATTTGCGATACGTTCAACATTCCGAATTTGCTGGCAATTCCGCTGTAGGCGCTCAAGAAGCACCTGGCCGGGTGGTTACTCCGCGACAGGCGTCTCCGCGGCCGGCGTTGCCTCAGTCGCGCCGACGATGGTTCGTGCCTTCTCCGCGATCCGCGCGGATTTACCGCGGCGGCCACGCAGATAATACAGCTTGGCGCGACGGACGTCGCCGCGGCGGATGACGGTGATCTCGGCGATCGTCGGCGAGTAGAGCGGAAACACGCGCTCCACGCCCTCGCCGTAGCTGATCTTGCGTACGGTGAAATTGCTGTTCAGACCTTTGTTCGAGCGGGCGATACAGACCCCCTCGAACGCCTGCGTGCGGGTGCGATCGCCTTCCACTACCTTCACCGACACGCGCACGGTATCGCCGGGAGCGAATTTAGGCACCGCGCGGGCAGCGGAGAGGCTGGCGATCTGGTCAGCCTCATATTGCTGGATGATGTTCATGATCGGCGTCCTTTCGTCATGTACTGGGCTGGCGAGCCCGCGATGTAGGCTGCCCACAGATCGGGGCGGCGTTCCTGAGTGATCCGTTCGGATGCTTCGTGGCGCCACGCGGCGACGGCACCGTGATGGCCCGACAACAACACGTCCGGCACACGCCGGCCGCGCCATTCCGCGGGCCGTGTGTAATGCGGGTATTCCAGCAATCCGGACGAAAAGCTTTCGACGATCGCACTGTCCGCGGCACCCATTACCCCGGGCAGCAGACGGACGACGGCGTCCAGCAGCACCAGCGCGGCGGGCTCGCCGCCCGACAGCACGAAATCGCCAAGGCTGACTTCTTCCATGCCGCGGGCTTCGATCACGCGCTGATCGATGCCTTCGTACCGGCCGCACAACAGAATGACGCCGTCGCCATGGGCGAGCCGTACAGCGTCAGCCTGGCAGAACCGCCGGCCGCGCGGGGTCAGGCACAGGACCGGCCGTTCGTCCGCGACACGGTCCAGTGCCGCATCGACCACATCGGGCCGCAGCACCATGCCGGCACCACCGCCAAACGGCGTGTCGTCAACGGAATGATGCCGATCGGTGGCGAAATCCCGGATCTGGATCGCTTCCAGCGACCAGATACCGTTCTCCAATGCCTTCCCCGCCAGCGAGTGGCCGAGCGATCCCGGAAACATCTCGGGGAACAGCGTGACGATGGAGGCGCGCCAGGTCATGCGGCGGCCTCCACTTCATCGTCATCCCCCGGTCGATCCCCCGAACAAGTCGGGGGAGGGGGATGACGGGGAGGGTCGCCCGAGGGATGATCGAGCGAAGCCGCGGCCGGCACGTCAATCTCATCCGGCGGCGCGACGGTAATCCGGCCCGCTTCGATATTAACGTCCGGCACGCACTCGGCTGTGAACGGTACCAGGAATGAAACCGCATTGTCGCGATCGATTTCAACGCTCGCACCGGCGCCATAATCGTGCACAGCGGACACAAGACCCAGTGTCCCGCCGTCCGCACCGACCGCCATCAATCCGATCAGATCGGCGAGGTAATATTCATCCGGCTCAGGCGCCGGCAGCCGGTCACGCGGAATGAACAGCTTTTCGTTGGTCAGTCGTTCCGCCGCGCCACGATCGGCGACCTTCACCGTCTTACCGCCAACAATTTCGGAAATCTCGGCGATGCCCTCGCCCACCCAACGCAGCGTGAACTGCCGCCCCGACAGATCGGACAACTTGCCGTATTCGGTCAGGTCGGCGGGATCGGCGGTGTGACTGGTCACCCGCACGAGACCTCGCACGCCATGCGGGCGACCGATCACGGCAAGCAGGATGAGGCGATCGGACAACTCAGCCCGCCGTCGCGGCCTCAGCCGCCTTCGCGCGCTCCTGCGCCTTTTTCTTGGGCGATGACTGGACCGGCTGTTCTTTCCACACCGGCATCGGCGCCAGCCCGGCGCGGCCGAGGAATATCGCGACCCGCTCGGTAGCGAGCGCGCCGTGGCTCAACCAATGTTGAATTCGTTCCGGCTGCAATCGAACGCGATCGGCGTGCTCGGCCGGCAGCATCGGGTTGTAAGAGCCCAGTTTCTCGATGAAACGGCCATCGCGCGGGCTGCGGCTGTCGGCCACGACGATATGGTAATAGGGGCGCTTCTTCGCGCCGGCGCGAGCGAGGCGGATCTTGAGACCCATGTGAGGCGTTCTCCTTAACGGTTCAGTACGGTCGGCGTTGCTGCCCCATGCCTTTCGGCATCAGCGCGGAAAGTCCATTGCGCATCAGGCCTTTTTGGCCGAGCTTGTTCATGCGCTTCATCACGGTCGTCATCTCGTCGAACTGCTTCAGCAGCTTGTTGACCTCCTGCACCGAAGTGCCGGAGCCGGCGGCGATCCGTTTCTTGCGGCTCGCCTTGATGGTGTCGGGCACCCGGCGTTCCTTCATCGTCATCGACGAGATGATCGCCGCCTGACGTTTCAGGATTTTGGTGTCGAGATCGGCGCCTTCCAGTTGCTGCTTGATTTTGCCGGCGCCGGGCAGCATGCCGATAATGCCTGACAGGCTCCCCATCTTTTGGATCTGCCGCAACTGGGAAGCGAAATCTTCCAGGTCGAACTTGCCGCGCATCATTTTCGCGGCGAGTTTCTCGGCCTCCTGCTGGTCGATCGTTTCGGAGGCTTTTTCCACCAGTCCGACAATGTCGCCCATGCCCAGGATACGGCCGGCGACACGTTCGGGGTGAAAGTCTTCGAGAGCATCTTGCTTTTCGCCAACACCGACCAGCTTGATCGGAGCGCCGGTGATGGCGCGCATCGACAAGGCCGCGCCGCCGCGGGCGTCGCCATCCATGCGGGTCATCACGATGCCGGTAACGCCAACCGCCTCATTGAATGCCTTGGCGGTATTGACCGCGTCCTGGCCGGTCATGGCATCGACCACCAGCAGAGTCTCGGCCGGATTGGTGGCGGCGCGGATCTCCTTCACCTCCGCCATCAGCGCTTCGTCGATCGAAAGCCGCCCGGCGGTGTCCAGCAGCACGATGTCGTAACCCTCGCGCCGGCCGGTATCCATCGCCCGCTGCGCGATCTGCACCGGTGTCTGTCCCGCGATAATCGGCAAACTGGGCACTCGCGCCTGCTCGGCCAATTGCTGCAGTTGGAGTTGCGCGGCGGGCCGTTGCGTGTCGAGGCTGGCGAGCAGGATCTTTTTCCTCAGTCGCTCCCGGAAGCGCAGCGCTAGTTTGCCGGCGGTGGTCGTCTTGCCGGAGCCTTGCAGGCCGACAAGCAGGATCGCCACGGGCGCGGCGGCGTTGAGATTGATGGGAACGGCACCGGCACCGCCCAGAGCCTCGATCATCACGTCGTTGACGATTTTGACGACCTGCTGGCCGGGGGAGACGGATTGCAGCACCTCGGAGCCGATCGCGCGGTCGCGCACCTTGGTGATGAAGTCGCGTACCACGGGGAGGGCGACGTCGGCGTCCAGCAGCGCGAGGCGAACCTCCCGCAGCGCTTCGGCGACGTCCATCTCGTTCAGCGTGCCCCGGCCGCGAAGGCGATCGAACACGCCGTTAAGCTTGTCGGACAGAGCCTCGAACACGTGAAAACCCTCCTGGGGCATGCTGTCGGCACGACCCAAAACGAAGATGCGCCGCTGCGCGAACCCTCGCGGAGCGGCGTAGCCCCCACGTCAGGCGGGGACCGGGTGACTGTGACGGCCCGGATGGGCGGGCTTATGAGGGCAGGGCAGGGGCGCCGTCAAGCGGCCCTGGCCCCGGGGCCGGTCTTAGGGTGTGTGGACGCACGGCCGTTGGCCACGGGTTTCGAGAACCCCGAGGAGCATACAGCGGCACGATAATATGCGATGATGGGGTCGCGACCATCGGGCGCTCGGGCCTGATCGAAAGGAAACGGGAGATGGACGCCAAACAGACGACCTTGAGCCGGCAGGGCAACCGATTGCTCGGCTTACTGACGCCAAAGGATTTCGAACGGCTTCGTCCGAACCTTCAGCCGGTTGTGCTGGAATACAAGGAACCGCTCTACCACGCCGATACGCCAATCGAATTTGTGTGGTTCATCGAAACCGGCGTCGGCTCTCTGGTTAACACCATGGCCAACGGCGACGCCGCTGAGGTCGGAACGATCGGTAACGAGGGGATGGTCGGTCTGCCGCTTGTGCTCGGGGATATCCAGGCGCCTACTGAGGTGTACGTCCAGGTTCCCGGCGCCGGTCTGAAGATGAACGCGGCACTGTTCAGTCGGGAACTGGAGCGGAGCGCATCGATGCGCACGGTGATGCTGCGCTACGCACATGCCGTCTTCAATCAGGTCGCGCAGTCCGCCGCGTGCAACCAGCTGCATTCCCTGAAGCACCGGTGCTGCCGATGGTTGCTGATGACACACGATAGAATGCAATCGGATGAGTTTCTACTGACACAGGAATTTCTGGCCATGATGCTGGGCGTGCAACGTACTGGCGTCAGCGCCACGGCGGCCGCGCTGCAGCGGGCCGGTCTGATCCGTTACAATCGTGGTAACGTAACGATCACCAATCGTGAAGGGCTGGAGCGGCAGTCGTGCGAGTGTTACGGCATTTCCAAGATGGAGTTCGACCGGCTGCTCGGCGAATGACAGCGTCCGCGAATGCGCTGCTATGAGGCGGCAGTCCGGACCACAGCACCTCGCAAGGTGCGATTGGTGCCCGGCCGGGAAATTGACTGATCAGGCGTGCATCTCGGGCATGTGATTGCCGTACCACATCGCCGGGGAATCGTACCGAAAGGAACAATCTTCCGCGATAATGTCCACGATCGCCGCATCGCTGGTGAACAGATCGGCTGGCCAATCCAGCAGCGGCACCTGGGCAGAAGGTTGCGTCAACCTTTCGCTATCCATCCGAATTTCCCCATATCCGTCGCGGTTTTGCTTCACTGACATAGTCTCACTCATCGCCCAACTCCTTCCAGGACCGCCGCGTTCAGTATTGGGCGGTCACATTTCAAGATTGTCCGAGGGTATCCATGCTTACCATTACGAAAGCGTTGCAGTAACCGGGTCATCGTTTGGCGCCGGTGCGAAAAGCATTACAGGGGAACCAGTGGCGGGGAAATCCGGCAGATTTCGTACGGAAAATTCCGTACCGATGGACGTGCCGCGGCGGCCCGCTACGGCAGAATGACCGTCCGGTTTCGGCTGATGACGAACGCATCCTCGCGTTCGAGGAAATCGCCGACCACTTCCACGAACGCTTCTGGCCGTTCCGCCGCGACCGCGTGGCCGGCATCGTAGACGAACACCAGATGCGCGTCCGGCATCAGATCCTTGTAGATCCGGCCCATCTCCGGTGGGATCACAACATCCCGCGTGCCGAACACGACCAATGCAGGAATCGCCACCCCGCGCATCTGAGCCTCCAGCGCCGGATCGCGATCAGGCCCGCGCAGCCGGCGCGTCAGCGCCACGATCCGCGCGGAGTGCTCCGCATCGACCATCTGGGCTGGCGGCATCCGCTCGGGGTGCGCGTACAACCTCCGCGCGACTTGCTCGGGCGAGCCGGAAGGCGGTTGGGTCCCCTCGGGGCGGATCGCCGCCGGTGCTTCCAGCACCAGCGAGCGGATCAACTCAGGCTGCTGGACCGCGAGCCACAATGCGACCTTTCCGCCGAATGAGGTGCCCCAAAGATCGAACCGTTTGAGATCAAGTCGCTCGCAGGCTTTCGCCATTGTCGCCGCGAGCTCCTGCATGGTCTGCGTCCGCTGGTTCTCGACGGCGCCAAAGCCGGGCAGCTCAAAAGCGATCACTCGGAACCGGCGGCATAACAAATCGTGCGCCGGGTTCAGTCGTAGGCCGCCCGCGCCGTGCAGATGCACCAGCACCGGTCCTTCGCCAGCCTCCATATAGCGGATCCGGAAACCGTCCGCCTCAACCCAGGCTTCCTGGAACGGCACGATCGTTGCTCCCTTCAAATGTCGCGGATGTGCGGCAGAACCTTGCGCCCGAACAGTTCCAGCGAAGCGGTCAATAAATCGGGATCGGATGAACCCGGAGTGTTAAAGCCCAGATCGATGATGCCGGCGCCGGTTTGCTCGCGGCAGCGCCTGATTTGCTCCACCACCGTATCCGGGCCGCCGATGAAATTGATCGGCAGCGCGCGATTGACGCTCGGGGGCCGGGATTCACCAGCTATGTTGCGTGTATCCAGTTCCAGCAACGCATTGGCAACGCCGGCACCCAGAGCAAACGCCGCCTGTGCCGGATACGCCTCCATCGCACGTTGTGCTTCCGCATCGGTTTCCGCCAGCACGATATTCGCGCGGAAGATGATCTGATCGGACGTCGGCTCCCAGCCATGGAGCGCGCACTGGTCGCGGTAATAGCCGGTCGCTTTCCCCATCACGTCGAACGGTCCGTAGGATACGCCAAGGCCGATCTTGTTGCGCGCGGCGAACTCCCCTGCCTCGCGGCTCGTGCCCAGAGCGAAGGTCGGCGGATAAGGTTGTTGCAGCGGGCGCGGCCAGACCGATACCGTCCTGTAACGGAAATGCCGGCCCTGCCAGCCGAACGGCTGCGGCTCGGTCCATGCCTTGAGGATCAGCTCCATCCCCTCGTCCGTACGTTCCCGCGATTCCTGGGGATTGAGGTCGTAGGTCAGCGCCTCGTTCGTCGTGCCGCGCAGCAGGCCGACAACCAGCCGCCCGTCCGCCATGGTGTCGAGCATCGCCAGTTCCTCGGCCAGCCGCACGGGGTTGCTGTGCGACACGATCGGGCCGGGCAGGGCGAATTTAATTTTATGCACGCGCGCCGCGAGATAAGCGGCCGCCATGGGCGGTGACGGGGTCAGGATGCGCGGCGAATAATGGTGCTCGGACAGGCTGACCCAATCGAAGCCGAGCTTCTCGACCAATGTAATCCGGTCGACCATGCCCTGATAAACCGCCGTGCCCGCGGCCTGGTCATAAGCGCCGGATGGCATCGGCCAAACCGGCGGCATCGCGTGAGGCGCGTGATAACGCCCGGTTTCGAAATAGGAGACTTTCATGACGGCGCCCCATCCATGCGACTGAATCCGCGTTAACGGACTCGATTGTAGTCGTAATCCTCGCGTGAGCCCCCGTCAGCCCGTAGTCCGGCCGGCAATGGTGCGCGCGTGGCGTTCACTTTCGCGTGGACGTCGAGCGCGGCCTGATCTTTCCACAGTTCGAGCAACGCGAGCTTGTCCGGGTTCAGGACGCTCTGGAATACTTCGAATTGTTCGCATCCGGGCTCTTGCATGACCTCGGCGCAGCGTCCTTTGAACACGTGCGCGAGCTCGGAACCTTTGCCCGGGGCCGCGTCAATCGTGACAACCAATCGGACCGCCATGTTTTGCCTCCCATACGCCTGCGACGCCGCCGAGTAGTGACCCGCCACGGCCTCCCGTCAAGCGCCTTGTATTCGAAATGCCGCTCCGTTCAGGCGGCCGGCAGCAGCGCGGCGCTGTAGCCTCGCCGCTGCATCGTCTCCAGCTTCAGCTTGATCGGCGTCCCTAGCCACAGCGCGTAAACGGAGTGGTCGTCGACCATGTCGTCCGTTAGCGGATGAACCAGAATGTCGAGGCCTTGGCGATTGAGCATCAGCCACGGGATGACGGCCTGGAACGCGTCCGGTTCGAAGATGACGGCGAATTGCGAAATGGGATGGGGTCCGATCGGATCGTCGCTGAGCCGGCCGGCCTGAACCGGGAAGTTCGACGCCAGCTGCTCGCGCAGGCGGGTCGCGACCGGAAGTGTTCCCTGATCGTAATATACATGTACGTGGTAGCCGTGCACCTGAGGCGATCCGGTTGACATGTCGGCCATGGCTGGTCCTCCGTTTGGTTTGCAAAAAGCTTCGCATGCTCTCGCGAGCCGCACAAGAGACTTGGCGACAGCGACTGGGCGACAAAGACTGGGCGCACGGCAAAGTTGCCGTTGCCGGGTGGCGGGCCGTGCCATTGAAGCTCGCTGAGCAGGTCGACATCGCCGCTCAGTCGCGGGCGAATTTACGACTATCAAGTTGCTGAACTGGTCGGGGCGACAGTCGATGGGCCCGGTGATGAAGCCATGGTGATGAAGCCATTATGTAACCTTCCTCCCGCCAGTATCGGCATGGACGACCGTCTCTTCGACCGCTGGTAAGAATAAGTGCCGCACTGACCGCCGGAACAATGGCGAGGGGCCGGAACAGACGTCCTATGGAGGGTTAACGAACTGACCGGCTGTGTGACAGGCGGTTGAAAATCGCTGCCAGTTATTGGTATCGATCGCCCCTTC
>Ga0302324_100007166_pt1 | contig 23818 bp, 19 predicted proteins | sample Palsa_T0_1_FD_201949 | JGI IMG/M metagenome (GOLD analysis project Ga0302324, IMG submission 201949) | Peat permafrost microbial communities from Stordalen Mire near Abisko, Sweden - Palsa_T0_1 | ecosystem: Environmental > Terrestrial > Soil > Palsa > Peat permafrost | place: Sweden: Abisko... | reverse complement strand
CTCGTTTGACAGGTGGCTTGGCTATAAGTTCCAGTTGCAAAGCGGCAACCTGCCCTTCCTCACGGTCAACACCAGCACCGGCGACCATGACCAGGATGACGGCGGTATTGCGATCGATTCGGCCGGCGTATGGCGGCATGTAGCGGTCTCCTTTACACCCGGCACCGAAAAATTCTATATCCAGGGTAAATTAGTGAGTACGGCAACTGTGACAGGCACGCCATTGCCGGTTAGTTCTGCCATCAACCTGGCGATAGGCAACGAATTGCCGAAGGAGAACTATAACCTTACGAACAGCACCGATCCGAATTACTTTTATGGCGGCGATTATTTCATGGGAGCGCTCGATGAGGTCCGGTTTTACAATACCGTGCTCACCGACGCCGAGATCCTTTCAATTTATACCGATGAAAGCAGCTTATAACGCAATGGTTGTCGCCGCGCTGGCCCTGTTCAGCGCGGCCTGCAACTCCGCCGCCACTTCAGGCAGGACCGATTCAACCACCGTGACCAGCAACGATTTGGCCGCCGCACACATGGGTGACTCGACCTCCGCTACCGGCACGGATTCCGCCGCCGCCCCATCTTGGGCGCTCCTCCCCTTCACCAAGGTCGACAGTGTCAACCCGATCCTGACCCCGGGCAAGGGCCGTTTTACGGACCCCATCCTGCATCAGGAGGTCGCCTGGGAAGAGAAGGATGTCTTCAACCCGGCGGCCGTCGTCAAAGACGGCAAGGTCTATCTCCTTTACCGCGCACAGGATCGGGTCGGTCACCCCGCAGGCACCTCCCGTATCGGCCTGGCAAGCAGTACTGATGGGCTGCACTTCACGCGAGCCGGGGCGCCCGTACTTTATCCCGATAATGACGGCGAGAAAAAATGGGAATGGGAAGGGGGGTGCGAAGATCCCCGGGTGGTGGAAGACGAAAAGGGCGTTTATTACATGACGTATACCGCCTATGACGGCAAGCAGGCGCGGCTCCTCATCGCCACATCCACCGATCTGCGGCACTGGACAAAACACGGCGCGGTATTCGCCGATGCCTATCAGGGCAAATACAAGGATCTGTGGTCAAAATCCGGCTCGATCGTCAGCAGGTATGAAAATGGCCGCGTCATCGCGACAAGGGTGGCTGGTAAATACTGGATGTACTGGGGCGACCAGAACATCTGGGCGGCGACCTCAGACGATCTGCTGCGATGGACGCCGGTGGAAATGGCCGCGGGCGAGCAACCGCCCATAGCGTTGCGCGGCCAGGCGCTGAACATGCCACGGTTGAAGATCGTTGTCCCGACCCGGGCAAAAAGATTCGATAGTGACCTGGTCGAATCGGGGCCACCGGCCATGCTCACCGACAGTGGCATCCTGCTGATCTATAACGGGCGGAATATTCCTTCCATCGGCGACACCAGCCTGCCCGAGGGCACCTATGCCGGAGGTCAGGTGTTAATGGACCGCAATGATCCGACGAAGGTGATCCACCGGCTGGAGCACTATTTCATCCGTCCGCAGGCGCCATACGAGATCACGGGACAGGTCGGCCAGGTTTGTTTCCTGGAGGGGCTGGCCAACCTGAATGGCAAATGGTTCCTGTACTACGGGACGGCAGACTCGAAGATCGCGGTAGCAATCAAGCAATTTTAATTCTTGATTAAAACCGCCGTATCATAACCATTGGCCGGGTTTCCATTTAAATCGACCGTGTTATAGCTGATACTCATCATTGTCAAAGTGTCATGTGAAATTTGGATTTTCGCGGTGTCAGCGCCATCGGTGGGGTTATAAACAGCTAAATATTGACTGTTATATATGTTATAGGTTGAAGTGTCTAAGACGAGCCCCGAGCTATGAAGATAAGAGGTATAAACCGTGCCTTTCTCAAAATCATAATAGTCCTGGGCGCTGACTGGGAACCGAGAGCTGTCCGAGAAGGCGCCGTTCAGTGAATACCAAACTTCTACATCGCTGACAAGTGTCCATTTACCAATGATAAGCGAGCTGTCGGTTGCTGGAGGAGCACTGATGGGGCTTGAACTCTTTTTACATGCTGCGAAAATAACTTATACGATAACGGATAAAGTAGTAAATGTACGTTTCATAGATACAGGTTTTTTTACAATAACGGTCTTCCGGCCACGATATTATCCTTAGGTGAGCTTTTAGTAAATTGAGGCAACATCACAGCAACATGGACACGACATACAACATCAAACAAGCCATACCATTCTTCATGGTCACCAACATGGAGACATCGCTGCATTTCTATGTGGGCGGATGCTTTAGCACTATACCACGAATTTCTTTCCAAAGGCCTGACGCCCAAAGAACCCTTTGTGGGCAACCAGCTGTGGGATGTAAGCCTGGTGGACCCAGATGGTTATAGCCTTCATTTTGAAAGCCCCACCGATGTACCGGAGGAAACAAAGTATAGGGAATGAGTGAATAAAAATAAGTAGACCACCCTTGCAATACCCTCCACCTTCGCAATGAGCTGTCATTTCAGTTGATCCAGGATCCCGTCCCACAACACTAATCTCGCTTTTAGAGCAGATTCCGCGGCATCCGTCGCCTCTTGCCATTTGGTGTCGTCGTCGCCACACAGTTCCGCCGTCATTTGATGCGCCAGTTGAGCATGGTGTTCTCCGTCAACTTCTATATGACGCTCGAGATAGTACAGCAGGATATCCGCTTTGCCGGGAAAACTCGCCGAAATGGATTTGACCATTTCTATGAAGATCGCCGGGATCAGGTCCTCACGTCCGAATGTAAAGACAGCGGCCAGTATGTGCGGTCGTCCGTCTGCGATTACCTGAAACGTGTGTCGTACAAATGCCTTCGCTGAACCGGAAACGGCAGCATCGTCAAGGGCTTGCTCCAGCGATGACCCCAGATGGATCCTGTTCAATACCGATAGGATCGCGTCCGTATTGCCCCCCGCCTGCTCCATAGCCCGTAGATATAGTTCAAAATGGCTTGTCCGGCGGCCGGCTTCGTCAACGTCGCTCTCTTCGCCGGTGACAATTTCGTTGATAAGGTAGCGTGTGGCAGGATTTCCCACCGGTACCCAAGGCACGCCGACGCAGGTCAGCTGCTGTTGCAACGCCTTCAGGAGCGACATGAAATCCCAGACGGCAAAGACATGCTGCTCTGTGAATTGTCGTAGCGAATCGAGATCATTTATGGATGCATAGAGGGGATGTGTGATCAGTTGTCCGCGCACTTTTTCTAAACGTTGTTGTAGCCTTTGGGTTTGGATGCTGTTCAAATTCATGACGCAAAGATAGCCGCATTTTTTAACCATGCGTCGCGTGATATTTGAAAATATGATAAGCACTTTTCGTTACGTATCATATCTTCCCCCTGGATGAAATCAGCCTTGACAAGTACCTTTTGGGATGGCGTATTCGCTTTATCGGTAACAGCGAAGATTTGTGTCAGGTTTATTTTTTTGAAGCCGTATTCCAGCAATGCTTTTGCTAATTCGGTGGCAATTCCCTGCCCCTTTAGCCTGTCGTGGATAACGTAGCCCAATTCGGCTACAGATGGTTGCTCTTCTGTAGTTTTTAGCATTCCGAAACCTATGAAATCTCCATTAGCAGCATCAAAAACTCCCCAACGTGCAAGTTTAATTCCCTTTTTATAATCCGCCAAAGCGTCCTGGAATATCTTAATATTCTCATCATTGTTCCTTTTCGGGAGATAGTCAGTAACCAGCGGATCGCTTAAAAGTTCCAAAAAAAGAGCTTCTTCATCCGGTAAAAATTCACGAACAATAATGCGAGGGGTTTGTGTAATAATCGCCATAGCCCCCAAAGATATTAAATAACAGTTATTTACCGGTTCTAGTTATTTGTAAAAGCCGCTGCTATCGCCAATTTTTCCCTGCTTAGATTCATTTCGACTAAAGCGATACCGAACAAAATTGATTTTTTCATATTAGGTGTCAATTAAAAAATGAAGAAGATGCTACCCTGTACCACAGCATTTTTAAAGTCCGGACTGATGTTTGAAGAATTGAAATCGCCTACTTTCGACAACCCGGCAACATATCTTGCGCCTGCATGAAATCCCAGTAGTCCGGAGCTACATAGTTGAAAAAATAATACATTACAAATATACCCCACCCCAAACAGGCATTCCAGCCCAACCGTAGCGAGGCGGACAAATTCGCGTTTTAAACTGCTGATCGAACATGGTGCGGTTACGTATAAACCGCGAATAGTCCTATAAGTTCCATCAATGGTGCATGGGAGTTCCTAAATTAAGTACGTTTCTTTGCGTAAGTAAATAAGGGTTCAGGTTCTTTGATGGTAGACTTCCAAAATATCACCATTGCTGCCAGAGAGCTTTATTATATATTACCATATCAGGTACATTATCGTATTATAACCAATAGTGTTGAAGGGTGGTTTTTGGCGATTGATACTTCGTTAGTTCCTGTGCAGTCGTTTTTGGCTATGGCTGCCAGCACCTACGATGCTGTACAAAGCGGGGAAAATAAGCACTCCAGATCAGCTGAACTTGTCCGTAAATTTAGAAAGTTGCTTGCGGCAAATATTCATACAATAAAAAAACCGTCAGTATACGCCTCTAAGCTTAATGTTTCAACGGGATATCTAAATGAGGCTATAAAAAAAGCCACAGGTTCATCAGTAAGTTATTGGATACAGCAAGAAGTGTTCATTGAGGCTAAACGCTTGCTCTATCATAACGATGCGGCTGCTTAATCGTAAGTAAACGTGGAAATAGCCTATCACCATGGCATGGGTAAATAAATTCAAGAAGAAACACTATTGAAAAAATTATCATTATGAAAACAGTTTTGATTACCGGCGCAAACAAAGGAATCGGATTTGAAACCGCCAGGCAACTAGCTCAATTAGGCTACTTTGTCTATTTGGGAAGCAGAAATAAAGAACACGGGCTTGAAGCAGTTAAAAAGTTGAATGACCTGGGTATATCTAACGTAGAAACCATAACAATTGACGTAACCAGCGTGAATTCTGTACGCCAGGCAAGGCAGCAATTAGAGGCCAAAATTGGTTCTCTAGATATTTTGATAAATAATGCAGGAACAGGTGGCGGCGAACCCCAGGATTTTGCTACTTGTGATCCGGAGAACCTGCGCAGTATATTCGATACCAATTTTTTCGGTGCCATACAGACAACGCAGGAACTCCTGCCATTGCTGAGAAAATCCGGGCAAGCCTCTATTATCAATGTATCCAGCGAAGTTGGCTCGCTTACTGCTCTTGCCACTCCCGGCGGTAATCCAAGCCGGGATAAGTATCATGCTTATGGCTCATCCAAAACGGCTTTAAACGCTTTTACGGTAATGCTTGCCAATGAACTTCGAGATGCCGGTATTGGTGTTAACAGTGTTACACCAGGACATACTGCTACTGACCTGAATCAATTCCGGGGAACAAAGACGGTGGAGCAAGGCGCGTCGCCCATTGTAAAACTGGCAACGCAATCCCAGCAGGGGATTACCGCAAAATTCTTTAAAGAAGAAGGCGAGGCTTCCTGGTAATTGATGTAATGACCAATCCGTGCGTACGGATCACACATAACCGAACGGCATTCCAAGCGTTAGTTAAGATCGAGCTGGTAAATGCGCGCCAGTTCCCTGAGCTCGAAAATATTCTTGATCTTGAGCTTTTCAAAGAAGCGGATCTTGTGCGTCCCGATGGTAGAGCTATGAAGTTTCAGCGTCTTCTTTATATCGGAATGCGAATAGCCGCGCAGGAGATATTTAGCGATCTCGATCTCCCGGCTGGAGAGCTTTTCAAAGGGATTGTCGGTCCTCCTTTGCAGCATATCCTCGTAAAGGAATTTTTTCAGGTTTTGGCTCATATAGATCGTTCCGTTCAGTACGCTCCCGATGGCTTTTCTTATCTCATCGCCTTCGGACTCCTTATGCAGGTAACCGAGCACGCCCATCTTCAGGTATCGCTTGGCGTACAAAGTCTCCGGATTCATGCTAAAAATCAACACCTTGCTTTTTTCCTTAAAAGCAAAAAGATTGGTGACCAGTTCGATACTGTCCGTCTCCGGCATGGTGATGTCGAGGACGATGAGGTTATAATCGTTGCTTTTGACGCGTTCCATCACCTGGACCCCATTAACGGCTTCGTCAAATTGGGCGAAAGGGTGCATGTCCTTCATGACGGCCCGAAGCCCGGTGCGTACGACGACATGGTCGTCAGCGATCAATATTCTGTCTACCCGCATAGGTTCTAATTTATACCTCTAAAATTATAGTTAGTCGTGCAGCAGGTCTGTAGTAAATTGTCTAATCTACATTTTATTTAGGGTCCGATAGTGTATAATTGACACGAATCCAATCGTTATATTATATTATATTTTTTTGCCATACTTATAAGTTCGATAGCGTTCTTGATATCCAGCTTTTTCATAATGCGCGAGCGGTGGGTTCCCACCGTAGACCTATTGAGATGGAGGGTTTCGGCGATCTCCGAAACCGAATAACCTTTTAATATTTGTAACGTCAATTCAAATTCCCTGTCGGACAACCTATCAAAGGGATTGTTAGATTGCGGACTGATCAATTCGGCGGATATGGCATTCGATAGCGACGAGCCAACATAAATGTCGCCAGCCCTCACCGCCCGGATCGCGGCTATTATCTCCGGCTCGTCCGACGCTTTGAGAAGGTAGCCGTGTACCCCTAATCTCAGGAAACGCATGGCGAAGATTAATGCCGGATTCACGGTAAAGATCAGCACTTTCAATAAGGGGAACTCTTTTAAGAGATAGCCCGACAGGCTAAATGATTCCGTATGCGGCATATTGATATCGAGGATCAGCAGATCGCATTTTCCGGTTTTGAGCTTCGCGATGATGCTTTTGCCGTCTATTGCTTCGTCAACGTCAATATCGTTGTCGAGATTTTTGACCATGAGCGTGAGCCCATATCGAACGATGGCATGGTCATCTGCGATGAGGATACAATATTTTTTTTGACGCGGCGGCGTGGATGTTTCAGGGGTCAAATTCATATGAAGATTTGTAAAAGAGGTAACGCCGTCAAAAATAAATGAAATAGCAGGCGGTCGAATTTCATTTTAGCTTTTATTAGCGCTACAAAGGACAATAGCGGAAAGTGAGTCGGTAACCTATACCCGATGAAAAGCATTTTTACCGGCAATTGGACGCTTTTCTACTGTTTGTTTACGGCAAGAACCAGTTTGTACAAAATCCGGTGTGGGGTTATAATTAGACATTTTATTACAGTGCCTTGGTCAACGAAACCTTACATTGAACACGTGTTTCAACAATCCGATTCCCCCGAAACCCTAACCCGTAAATAGGCCAACAAGTCGATGAATGTCATCACGAAAATTCTTTTCAATGCCGAAAAGAAGATCCGATATCTCGGGAGCAGCCCCGAACTGAGCGGACACGAAAAAAAGAAACTGGGGATATTCAACCTGATGAATTTCTCCTTCGGCCTCATGCTGGGCGTCGTCATTCCATTTATGACCTGGCTCAGGGGTATCCAATTGCCGATATGGGCATGGTGCGGCGTCTGCCTCGGGCCTATACTTGCAACCGGAACGGTGTCAATCCTGACCAGGCAATACAAATACGAACAAGCCAGGGTATGTTTCTTTATCCTGCATCCATTGGTGCTTACGGGAATTTATGCGATGAAGGTGGATATAGGGACCGACCTCTTTTTCGTCTGCTGCGGAATATTATCGGTGTTCATCGTGGAGAGCATCTATACCGTCATTTTTTCGTTCTCCCTGTCGATGACCTGTTATTTCATGGCGCATGGATTCGCAAAAAATTATGATTACAGCCTGGAAACCGTGAGCTTCGACTTGTTTCTTTTCAATCACCTTATCGCGATCTTTTTTATCTTTTACGGAATTTTCCGGATCAGGAACGAGAATGCACGCTATCAACTGCAGATAACGGACAAAAACAGGAGACTAAGGGGCAGTAATGGGAAGATCCGGGCGCAAAAGAAGGAACTACTGGACCGGGCTTCACAGATGCAGGAGCAAGCTATCCAATTGAGCGAGTTGAACTCACTAAAGAACAAGCTTTTTTCCGTCATCGCTCATGATCTCAGGAGCCCGCTTCACGCCCTCCATAATCTCTTCCGGAATATGGAGCGCTACGACCTGCCCGGCGATGAGATAAAAATATTGATCCCCGACGTTGTAAAAGACCTGGGCCATACCGTCGTCCATATAGAGAACCTGCTTCAGTGGGCCAAGACCCAGATGCATGCAGAAGCCGTGAAACCACAGGTGCTGGACATCTCAATGATCATTTTCGAAGTGCTTGGTTTTCTTCATTTGCAGGTGGAAGCCAAAAAACTGTACATCGAGACCATTATCGACAGGCCGGTGTACGTATATGCCGACGAGGGCATGATCAACGTGATATTACGTAACCTACTGTCCAATGCGATCAAGTTCACACCGGAACAAGGAACGATTACCCTGGGAACAACGGACTGTTCCTCCCATATCCGTGTCTTTGTGCAAGATACCGGCGCCGGCATCAGCCCGGAGAACCTAAGGAAACTCAGAGAGGGCCTTCAGCACACTACGGCCGGCACCGCCAATGAAACCGGCACGGGCCTGGGCTTGATACTGTGTCGGGAATTCCTTTCACGGAATGGCGGGAAACTGGAAGTCTTCAGCAAATTTGGCAAGGGGAGTATCTTTTCGTTTACACTGCCGAAAGGAAACTGATCGATCGTCCAACTATCGATCGATTACTACGCTGCGAGCCAGACAAACACCCTATTTTGTGCTTGTTGATCATAGGATTGAAAATTCTCATAGGAATCCACTTTGTGGATAAGGTAAAAAGGGTTTGTTTCCACAGACCCTTTCTTTTTTTGGTTGATAGCAAGCAAAAGAGCCGCACCAGGAATAGTGCGGCGCAAAACTAAAAGCCATCGGAAAAAGAGGTAAGCGAATACTGCTGGTGGGATATATTCGATCTTAAAAACGGGCTGTTTACCGATCAAAGATAGAAAGCGCTGCGGTCATGCCCTGTAGAAAACGATCTATCTCGACAGGAGAACATATTCTACGCGTCTATTCCTTTCTCTTGCCGCCGGATCGTCCTTTCCGTCCACGGTCTCCGGTACAAGCGGGCAACATTTACCCATCGCTCTTCCCTGAAGGCGGTCTTTGGAGATGCCTTTTTTAACCAGGTAGGCAATACAGGCATCCACCCGGGCCTTGGCCAGGCGCAAATTGTAGTCCACGCCTCCTATTCCATCCGTATACCCATCGATGCGAAGGAGAAGCTCGGAATGTCTTTGGAGAAGCCCGGCGAGGGAATCCAGCATGGTGTAACAATCGGCAGTAAGCGATGATTGTTTATAGTCAAAGCCACCCAGGCGCCGGGGCGCATCAAGCGACCGACGGATATTGGCAACTTCGGCCGCGAGGTTAGTATCGGGTAGCAGTGAGAGACAGATATCATCGTTGAACAGGGTATCGTTCCCTGTTTTGAAAGAAAGGGTATAATCTCCGGAAGCGGGGACATACCCTTTCTTTTCTGCTGTAATGGTAAAAGCCGAGCTGTTGTGCGATTCAAAACTGTAGCCTCCCTTGTCGTTCGTATTTATTCTTCCTTTTATTTTTCCCGGGCGTTTAGGAATGGTGAGCGTGACCGAGACGCCTTCCATCGGTTTGTGCGCTATGGCATCCACCACTCGCCCTACAATGTGTTGTTCGTTGACCTCGTGAAAAGAGAATAAGGCCAGACAGCAGGCCGACGACCGGTCGGAACTGAGCCAGCCGGTGTTCCAGAGATTAATTTCGTCGGTGCTGGTGAAGTAAAGATCGTCTTTGGAAGAGTTGACCGGTGTTCCAGGGTTCAAGGGTTGCTCCCAACGGGACAAGCTGATGTTCCCCTTGCAATAATAGATATCGAATCCCCCCATGCCGGCCCTGCCGTTGCTGGAGAATACCAGGGTACGGCTGTTCTTATGAAAGAAAGGAGCCTGTTCGTCGCCTGGAGAGTTGACCGTCGGGCCCATATTTTCCACGTATAAGACCTGGTAGGCCGAATCCAGGTGTGCGCACCAAAGATCGTAGTGGCCGACACCCTTAGGCCTGTCAGAGGAGAACAACAGATAGAACCCTTCAGCGGATTCGACAACGAAGGGTTGAGCGCTGTTGAAACCTGGCAGGTTAATGGAACTGTCCAGTTTAACAGGCTCGGACCAGCCGGTATCCGACCGTTGGGTCTCGTAGATTGCGGCTGTTCTTTTGCCACGGCCGACTTTTGTTCCGCGGTCGTCGGGGCTCCCGGGTCCGATGGTCCAGCGTGTAAAGAACATGCGTTTCCCGTCTGCGCTAAAGGAGGCCATGCCTTCCTGAGTCGCAGGTTGGGGATGAATAGCCAGGGGCTGTTGCGCATTGATGGTTTCTTCCGGGGCCAAGGCCAGGTAAAGGCGGTTGCTGTACTTCGTTCCTTCCGGCCGGATGCCGGTGAAGACGATGGTGTCGCCGCGGCCTCCGGCGGCGGCATAGGCGGAATTGAGGCCGTCGGGCGTTTGCAGGTGCATCACAAAGCTGTCCTTGTCGGTGCGTCTTTGCTCTGCCTGGATAAAGCGCAGGTTCTTGAGCTCCTTGTCGGACCCGGCAAGATAGGCGTCCATGGTCGTATAGTTCTCCTGGAATTTAGTCAGGGCCGTCGTGGCCTCCGGATATTTGCCGTTGGCGAGCAGGGACACGGCGTACCAATACAGGAGCAACGGATGATCCTTGTGGGGGAGGGCGGCAGCTTCGGCGTACCATTTTTCCGCCCGTTCGTGATCGTGGCAAAGCCGATAGCACTCGGCCAGGTTATATACGGCGTCCCCACGATTGTTTCGCGAGCCGCCGCCTTTGAGCTTCTTCTGGACGGCGAAGGGTTGAGCAGTTGCCGGCGGGTCTTTTTTCGCCTCGGCGAGGTATTTCTCGTAGTATTGAGCGGCGGAATAATATTCCTTCTTTTTGAACAGCGTGTTAGCCTGATTGAAATAGCCGGAACTGGCAAACTGCCCCATGATGGCCGGGATGCCGCAAAGCGAAAGCCCGAGGCTTAGTGCTATCCGTTTTATATGCTTGTTGTATATCTTCATGGCTTGGGCTTTATCGTGTTGCTTCAGAACCTGGGGCAATGAAAGGGTTTGGTCTTGATGACCTTTTTGTTTTTGCCGACGTAGGAAATGGATAGTTCGAAGCTGCCGGTGCGGGTAGCAGCCCCGGTAGCCGCAGAAGCGGCCAGGTCATAGCTCATGCCGACCGTGAGCCCGTTGTAGTAGAAGCCTGCGAAGGGCGATAGCGCGTCAGCCACCCGCCAGTTGACGCCGAAGAGAAGATCCGTGGTCTCATTGGCGTATAGTTGTGCATAGCCACCGATCATTCTTTCCTCCGCATTTCCCTCGCGCATATACAGTGCATTGGGAACGATGGAAAACAGATCGGATGCGATGATGCGCACCCCCGCGTGGATGCTGTAGCGGACAGGCAGTCTATCGTTATCGCCCGAAAGAAAGGTGTTGCCGGGTTGCGACAGATGAAAAACGCCGATACCGCCGAAGATGTTAGCCTTCCTATCAGGTGAAGCGTCATAATAGGCGATCCCTACACCGGCGTCGAAGGAGGAGACCGTTGGTTTGACGATGGCCTCGCCGGATGAGGAAGTCTCCTGGTAGCCAAGACCAGGCGCCCATTGGTCGCCGAACTGGAGTTTGGAAACGTCGAAGCGGCGGCTGATCACCCCAAACTGCATGGCCATGCTGATACAATGATCGGCGCCGGGACCAAGACGGACGCCGGTATAGGCCATATCAATATGTCCCACGTTATAGGCATAGGATTGATCGGCGGTGGATTCATTCAGCAGGTCAATGCCGACATTGTAGTTGCTATTGGTGGTCATGTCGGCGGAGAGACCTTTGGTCATGAGGGTGTTGCCGTATTGACCGCGGAAGACCACCGAGCCCCGATAGTCCCCTTCCATCACCCCAGTGAGGGCGGGATTCAGGGTCATTGGGCTGATGTAATACTGGGAGAAATGGGGATCCAACTGAGCTTGCGCCATTTGCCGACAGACTATCGAGACAATGAGGAGCGACAGATAGGTAAATTTCTTTTTCATTTGGATCTTTTTGCTTGGTGATCTGCCGGCGCTCACCGGATCAGGTTCAGGCTCCCCTTCCTGATGATGGGTGAAGTCTGTCCGTATAGCGTTACTTTCACTGCATACAAGTACACGCCTGTCGGCTGTGGATGGCCGCCATAGGTCCCGTCCCATCCTTTTTGCTGGTCTTTCGACTCAAAGAGCAGCTGTCCCCATTGGCTGAAAATCCGAAGTTCCAACTGGTTGATCGACGACCCATAGACTTTAAAGAGGTCATTCTTGCCATCGCCGTTTGGGGTAAAGGCGTTTGGGATGAAGAGGTCGCCGGTGTTTGTCCCTACCGTGACGGTAACGCTGGCCGTGTCGATGCATCCATTGGCGGATTCTGCGATCACTGAATAGGTCTTCGATGTGTCGATGATCGTAAAGGACTGGCTCAATGCGGTTTGATCCGGGAACTGGCTTTCCGGCAGCCAGGATAGAACCTGGTAGGATTGAGTGGAGTTGGTCGCGAGGTTTACCGGGAAGCCTGCGGTCACCGGGTCGGGGCTGGCCGTCAACGAGATCGCGAAGTCGACGACCTGCACGGTCAGACTGGCCGTATCGGCGCAGCCGGCAGCAGTTTGTGCCGTGACCGTATAGGTGGTTGCTGTAGTCGGGTGTACGATGATGCTGGACTGCGCGCCATAGCCCTGCCAGGTGATGGAGGCGCCCGGCGCTATGGCAGACAAGGTGTCCGGAGAGCCAATGCAAAGTATGAGATTGCCTGTCGTGATCAATTGTGGATCCGAGTTGACCGTGACCGTGAGGCTTTGCACCGGCGCCGTTTGCACACAGCCGGTCACTGCATCTACGCCCTGCTCAAAATAGGTTGTCGTGGCAGCCGGACTGACCACCAGGGCGTTCGCGGCCGAGGTCACGGTGCCCACGAGCACGGTCAGTGTCGGATCGCTGTAGATATTATAATTCACTCCCGCTACCGGAGTAGTGATGTTCAGTGTCGTGCTGCTGCCCAGGCAGATCGGATTGCCGCTCGCGGCCAGCGGCTGGGCAGCAGGGACGGGGTTGACCGTTACGGTGATGTTCTGACTCGCGGCGGTTTGCACACAGCCGGTCACTGCATCCACGCCCTGCTCATAATAGGTTGTCGTGGCAGCCGGACTGACCACCAGAGCGTTCACCGCCGAGGTCACGGTGCCCACGAGCACGGTCAGTGTCGGATCGCTGTAGATATTATAATTCACTCCCGCTACTGGAGCAGCGATGCTGAGCGTCGTGCCACTCGCCGCACAGATCGGGTTAGCTGCCGCAACCACCGCCTGCGCCGCCGGGACGGGGTTTACCGTCACCGTGATGTTCTGACTGGCGGCTGTTTGCACACAGCCGGTCACTGCATCCACGCCCTGCTCATAATAGGTTGTCGTGGCAGCCGGACTAACCACAAGATTGTTCGCCACAGAAGTCAGCGACCCTACGTTGACAGTGAGTGCCGGATCGCTGTAGATATTATAATTCACTCCCGCTACCGGAGTAGTGATGCTCAGGGCCGTGCTGCTGCCAAGGCAGATCGGGTTGGCGCTCGCGGCCAGGGGCTGGGCAGCAGGGACGGGGTTGACCGTTACGGTGATGTTCTGACTCGCGGCGGTTTGCACACAGCCGGTCACTGCATCCACGCCCTGCTCATAATAGGTTGTCGTGTCAGCCGGGCTGACCACAAGACTGTTCGCCACAGAAGTCAGCGACCCCACGTTGACAGTGAGTGCCGGATCGCTGTAAATATTGTAGGTGACGCTAGCCACAGGAGTACTGATACTGAGTGTCGTGCTGCTGCCCAGGCAGATCGGATTGGCGCTCGCGGCCAGGGGCTGGGCGGCGGGGACGGGATTGACCATCACCGTAATGTTCTGACTGGCGGCTGTCTGCACACAGCCGGTCACTGCATCCACGCCCTGCTCATAATAAGTTGTCGCTGCAGCGGGGCTGACCACTAGGGCATTCGCGGCGGAGGTCACAGCGCCCACAAGCACGGTCAGGGCCGGGTCGCTGTAGATATTATAGTTCACTCCAGCCACAGGACCGGTGATGCTAAGCGTCGTTCCGCTGCCCAGGCAGATCGGGTTGGCACTTGCAGCCAGTGACTGGGCGGCAGGTGCGGGGTTGACGATAGGTGAGACCGGCCCCTCGGTGATTACCGGGCCGTTGGCTGCGGTCAGGACCAATTGATAAGTATAGGCGTCTAAAGATGCCGTAACACCTGTTATGCCAAGAGTAGTGGAAGTGGCCCCGCTATAGACGGCGCCGCCGGGATCCGTAGCCGGCACATTTGCGAAGCCGCTGCCGGTATTCACCTGCCATTGGTAGGAACAGCCATTCAACGCGGATGCGCTGAAGCTGAGGGCGCCCCCCTCGCATACCGGCGATGCCGACACACTGATGCCGGGGGTCGAAGGCCACCACATAATGGTATAGTAGCCATTGGCAAGCGAAGAGCCTTTCACAGCAAACGAGACTGTGGTCCCCGCCGCAGACGTATTTACCGCGACCAGTTGATTCGTCCCACTGCCGAAGCTCCCATCGGTAGCATTGTAGACCAAAAAATAATTTGTTGCACCGGGGAGGGCAGAGCCGTTGTAGTCTGAAAAATTGAATTTTAAGGTTACTATGCCGCTGCTATTACCGCCCGTAGCATTTAAGTACCAGGAACGATTCCAATAATCCACGCTGGCCCCGATGCCAGTTACCGCTGCGTTCGTGAAGACCGTATTGGCCTGCCCGTTGTGTGCCGCTATCAGGTAGCCTGCCGATCCCAGGAAGTCTGCAGCCGTGCTACCGCTGCTAAAGCTCAAACCGTCCGTCGATCCCGCAGGATTGGCAAGGAAATTATCCGCCGCGCTGGTATACCCGATCCCGACCAGATTGGTCGTATAAGTCGTGGAAGAAGGCGGAGCATATTTAGCAGTGCTGACCGCTTCCCCCCACTCCGCAGACAAATAATTTTCCATGATTACCCGCTGGGTCGTATTAAAAGCGGCATTATAGAAAAGAATCTCGGATAGGGTGCCGGAGAAATAATTATCCGCGGCCCAGTTGCTACGGCCGATGTAATTGGAGGTTCGGGCGATTGCCGGAGGCACCCAGGTCTTACTTGAACCCGCTTGACCGGTATTGGCCTGGGAAGTGCCTGCCAGATAATGCGCTACCGCCGAAAGCGTTCCCGATGCTCCGCCTTGTTGTACGGCCTCATAGAGGGTATCAACTCCGTTGACTATAGCATTTGTTGTTGTGTAGGTTTGATCGCCTGTGCCGGCCTTCCAGCCCTCATAGTATAAGTTGGCTGTACTGCCACGACGGCCAAACGTGATATTATTAGATGCCGTACCATCCCCCAGATCATAGATCCGCTGCCATCCCTGGGCCGTTTGCGGTGCATTGAAGCTTCCCGTGGCAAAGGAACTGGTGCCGGCTGCAAAGGAAATGGAAGCAGGTAAGGTGGGAGTGCTCAAATATTGCGAGCCGGTAGACGTAAAGGTTAGTGCCGGTCTGTTGTAGGGTCCTGTAGTCGCGCCATAGACCGGCTCCTGCGTTGCAACCGCCTGAACAAAGTTGTAACCATTGCCACTTAGGTCCGACCATTGCCTGACCTGATTGGCCCCATTTTTGGTAATAGAAGAAGGCTTGTTCGCATTCAACCATATTACAAGGTTGCCGTTACCAAGTCCGCCCGGATAATATTGCCCCCTCGCGACACAAGCGAGCAGGACAAAACAAAGAGCGGATACTATGGGTTTGGGGTTGAACACTTATTGTTGACTATTTACGCGAATAAACTATTCCAAATATATTTTTATTGTTACGTGATCGGTAAATCACAGCCATGCCGCCAAAGTGAAATGAATTTCTACAAACACGGTAGTTCAGTGTTGTAGTCAACGCATATAGCTGTAACGTATAACCGACTTTTGGCAAATCGCAGAATGCACAGCGTCCGCCTGATCGATCAGACGGACACCAATGCAGGAAAAGGAATCGGTTAAGTTTATTGTAATACGATCTTTTATTTCCCCAATAAGCCCTGCAATTTCTTAAAATTGAATTTTTCATTCAATTGCAGCTCGATATCCGCCGCCATGGGTTCGGAAGGATCATAGGTCCAACTAACCAGGAAACATTGGGGTTTTTCAACCGTAAGCGCCGGGTTGAAATAGGTCGAGTCCGCTTCCACCAGGATTCTCCGGTTTGGGAGCCCATCTTCGAAGGCCTCGAAATTGGTAGCAGGTACCGATACCATCGCAGGTTTTTTGAGCTCTTCCGCAGATAAATGTGTTAGGAGGCTGTCCATTAAATGGAGAGTAGCATTTATATCGGCAGTGCCCTTCTCTATACCTTCTTTCAGGTAATCCTCATCTGTCTTGTACGCTTCCAAAAATCTTCGGACCCTCATCTCACTTTCACTTCCGGAATAGGTTTGCCGGATCTCGTCAATCTCGCGCTCTTTTTCGGCCTTCTGTGCTTCCGCTGACTTTACCGGTGTTCTCACCTTTATATCTGCCGTAAGCTTTTCTTTTTCAAGTTGTACTTCCTGGATCGCCGCAGCAAGGTATTCCCTTCTCGTCACGGCGATATAGGGGAGTTTGGCGCTGTCGGCAGTGATCAACCACAATTTCCTATGCAAGGTCTGCGTAATTGCCGAGTCCTCCCCTGCCGCGGGAGCCATGCCGGCCAGCGGATCCGGATCGCTCACCAGGTATTCAAAACAGGAGAAGCCGTCTTTCAGGACAGGCGTAACTTTCAGGGTCTGGAAGATCTTACCATTCACATACAACGTATCACGATAGATCGCATCGATGCTATTGGCGATGACGCCGATGTGGGCGTTGCCTTGAAACTGGCATTCCAGGCCGAAGTTCGTACGGGAGGACAAACTGCGTTTGTCCGAAACAAATTCGCCATACCAACTGGGAAGGAAGCTGCCTATTGAAAGGCAGGAGTCCTTAAAGAGGGCGATGATCGTGTCCGTCGTCTGTGCCATTTGTTTCAGCAGGGTATGATCGATGTGTCCGTCTACCCGGTCATGTTCTTTTTTCCAGGAAGGTGCTTTTTTAGGGTGCGTTTTGTGTCGAGGTGAGGTGACGGTCTCCGTGTTCGGTTGGGGCCCGTTGTAGGCTATGGCATTTGCGGGCGGTTCCTGAGCCCGGGTGGAGCATACAAATAGCCATAACAGCGATGTTAAGAGGTAAAGGGGTTTCATTGGCGTACAGTTTAGGGTTTTCGATGGATGTTGAATACCGTCAAAATAAACTCTTTTATAAGGTAAAGGTTGTAGTAAAATATTGCACTGATGGTAAAAAATGCTGTACGGTGCGGGGCCTGGGTTACTAGGAATTATGTAAATTATCGATGGTATTATGTAATGTTTGGTGAATAAAATCACTTGACCTTTAAGACAGCAAATACCTACATGACCACCTCAACCAACAACATAACCTTGCGTAAGGCTGCCTTAATTGCCGGCATCGGTTACATCCTTATGATAGGTTCGCCTATTGCTGAAACGATGTTCTATCATGGTCTTGTTGACTTAAGCAATGCAACCAGGACAGTAAAGAATATAGCGGCTAATGCAGCATTAGTTCGCTTTGGTATCATTTTATATCTTATTAATTTCATTGGCGATATCCTGGCTGCCTGGGGGCTCTATATTTTAATGAAGCCGGCAAATGAAAATTTGTCTTTACTTACGGCGTGGTTGAGAATTATTTACTCAGTGATGAGCTTAGTAGCCGTGATGAACTTATTAACCGTTTTGCAGTTGACAAGCCATTATAATTACCTACAGGCATTTACCAATGAACAGTTGCAGGCACAGGTTATGATTGCCCTGCGTTCATTCAGGGAGGAATGGTTGTTTTCCTTTACATTTTTCGGCATCTACCTTATTTTACTGGGTTATCTGGCTTTCGTTTCAACCTATATTTCAAAGATAGTAGGCATATGCCTGATGATTGCCGGTGCAGGCTGGCTGACAGATAGTTTGCAGCCGTTGCTATTTCCAAACGTGGACCTGAGTATTGGAATGTTTACTGGTTTTGGAGAACTGGTATTTATGTTTTGGCTGTTTATCAAAGGGGTGAGATTAAAAGAGCAGAATTCGAACTTCTAAAATTCTCTATATGAAATCTTTGCTATCAATTAAGTGGATTGTATTGTCCATATTCATTTCCAATATATGCTCGGGACAGCAGAATGAGTCAAAAGAGCAGCAAACGCAATCTTTAGGTCAATATTATCTCGCTATGTATAGCAAAGGCCCCTATTGGGAGCAGGATTCAGCAACAAAGGGGAAATTAATTCACGAACACATTAATTACATCCTGAATTTAAGGAAAGCCGGAAAAATTATCACCGGCGGGGCTTTCACAGACAAGGCTGCCTGGATTGGCTTTGAGATATATGATTGTAAAACAAAGGAAGAGGTAATTAAACTGACAGAAGCGGATCCAATGGTTTTATCAAAAATATTTTCCTATGAGATCCACAGTTGGACAACTCTAAAAGGAACGGTTAAATTCGAGTGATCTCAACGCCTTCAAAGAACTTGAGTTGGACATCCCTTCGTACCGACCTGAACTGAACACGGAACTACTTTGGGTCATCAGTAATTCTTGTTATCTTTAAAAATGCGGAAAATTCGTCTCTTATGCGTCATACTCGCAAGCCTGTTAGCAGCTACATTATGTGGTTATGGACAGGACAAGACCCCTCCTGTTTCTATCAATGTAAATTTGCTGCAAGATCAAGGAGATCTACCTCCAATTTGGGAGTTTTTTGGATATGATGAAGCCAATTATACTTACATGAAAGATGGAAGAAAGCTGTTGACTGAACTCTCCGCCTTAAGCCTGGTAAGGGTAAATGTAAGGACCCATAATCTGCTGACGTCCGGCAATGGTATACCTGGTTTAAAGTGGAGTTCCACCAACGCTTATACCGAAGACGCCAACGGAAAGCCGGTATATGACTGGAAAATCATTGACAGTATTTTTGATACTTATGTGCAACGTGGCATGAAACCACTCGCCGAAATCGGCTTTATGCCCGAAGCGATGTCCATTAATCCAGGCTCCGTCGACGAACAGGATACTTCGAATAAAAATAAACCTAAACACTATTCAGGGTGGGCATATCCCCCAAAAAGTTATGAAAAATGGGCTGAACTGATTTTTCAATGGGTTACCCATGCGGTACAGCGCTATGGCAAGGCGGAAGTAGAAGGATGGTATTGGGAGGTTTGGAACGAGCCTGATTTAACTTTTTACTGGAAGGGAAGTGTGGATGAATACATTAAATTGTATGATTACACGGCTGATGCGGTTAAGCGCGCATTGCCTGCAGCCAAAATAGGAGGACCGGAAACAACCAGCCCTGATGGGAGATCAGGCGGCGAGTATATGCGTGCCTTCTTAACCCATATTGTCAGCGGTACAAACTATGTTACTGGGAAAAAAGGTTCGCCAATTGATTTTATTAGTTTTCATGCCAAGGGTTCGCCCAAGCTTATTGATGGTATTGTGTGGATGAATATGGGCAATCAACTGAGGAGCATTGACAAAGGATTTGAGATTGTCTCATCTGTTCCTTCGTTAAAACATCTTCCAATCATCATCGGAGAATCAGATCCTGAAGGCTGTGCTGCCTGCTCAGAAGACCTTCATCCTGAAAATGCCTACAGAAATAACACCATGTACGCATGTTATACGGCTGCGGCAATTGCCCGTACCTATGACCTGGCCCAAAAAAGGGGCGTCAATTTGGCGGGTGCTGTCACCTGGGGATTTGAATTCGAAGATCAGCCTTATTTCAGGGGTTTTAGGGATCTGGCCACTAATGGCATTGATAAACCGGTTTTGAATGTTTTTAGAATGTTGGGTATGATGCAGGGCAACCGGGTAGTGACCGAATCCACGTCAAAGCAAAACTATATTACCATACGTGATTCCAGCGTAAGGGGACCGGAGCCGGATGTAAACGCATTAGCGACAAAAAGCCAAAATTCTGCCGCTGTCATGGTTTGGAACTATCACGATAAAAATGATCTCAAAGTTACCCCAACAGCTATTTCCCTTACGGTAAAAGGTCTTCCGGACCACCGGGTATTACTTACGCAATACATCATTGACCAGGAGCATAGTAACTCCTTTACAGCATGGAAGAAAATGGGTTCGCCGCAAGCGCCAACCGATGAGGAATATAAGACACTGGAAGCCGCAGGCCAGCTTGCGGGAATTTCCTCCCCAAAGTATATCACGCCTGTAAATGGCGAAGTAAAGATTGATTTTGATCTGCAGAGGCAGGCGATCACCTTAATAAAAATTACCTGGTGAACCATTTATGCACGCAGCAACAGGAAGTTCTGCCGGCGGCTTCTTAACTCGGTCAGTTTGTCCTGAACATATTCCATATACTTCCCCTTTGCCATGATCATAGCAGCCAGGGCGTTATCAGAACCGGCGATTCTCCCGTCATCCGGAGCTTCTTGCATCAATTTCCCTTTATAAGACAAGTAGAATTCCTCATGTTTCATTAAGAAATTCCAGGTTTTCCCTAACTCGCGGTTCCAGTACAGCATTTTTTTGGCCTGGTCCTCCGGGACAAACAATTCGGCCGTGTAGATCAGCGTAAAATATTCCACCCATCCGCTGAACAGCGGTTTCAGCGTTGTTAAGACCCAACGTTTTTCCTGTTCGTCGGTAAAGGAATAACCATCGATCATTTTTTGCAGGCGTATACTCGCCAGGGCGCTTACGCGGAAACAACGCTCTGCCCAACCGGGTAAATTGGGCTGCGGGGAGCCTTTTAACGCCGTGTCATTCAACATTTCCTGGTACAAATGCAGACATTCATTTTTCATAAAAATATTTTTTACAGTATTAAATGGATATGGAGCCGATTCCTGTTTAAAATTAGGCGTATTACAAGTAGTCACCTGTATATATCACACTACAGGGCTGTAGTTAACTATCTATATTTGCCGGGAGGCAGGGGGATCGTTTCCGGGGAGAGGTCAGGAATGATGATGGTGACGCTTGAACCCTTTCCTGCTTCGCTCCGGATCTCTATTGCCGCGCCTATCTTTTCCGCCAGGGTGTAAATAAAACGATATCCGAATGTTTGCGTAGTCTCGTGATGCAACTTATTCGAATATCCTTCCAGGCGACGAAGGGTTTCCGGCTTCATGCCGACGCCTGTATCCGTTACAATGATCCGGACCTCTCCGGATCCCCTTTCAAACTTAAGGGAGACTACGCCTTTTTGGGTATACTTTATGGCATTATCAAGTATATTCCGAAATATGATCTCCAGTATATTCTTATCAGTAAATAATAAGAGGGACCCATTCTTTTCATAGAGCAGCTCCAGCTTTTTCCGGACGGCTATGTCAGAATAAACGTGGAAAACATCATCGATCAGCCGGGTATGTTCAAATTCCGCTCTCTTTACAATAAAACCGTCTTTCTGGCTGCTATACCAGGTTAGGAAATCCTGAATGAACTTCACGACTGCCGCATTTGAGTTCTTCAGATCCAGGAAAAGATCCCTGGCCTCCTCATTTATGAAAAAATCGGAATAACTGAGCACATTGAATATCAATGACTGAGAATAAAGCGGTGATTTCAGGTCATGTAATATCAGTGAGATAAGCTTCTCTTTAAGGTTTATATTTTCCTGCAGCTTCAATTTGGATTCCGCTATTTCATCGACTGCCAGTTCCAGCTCGCCGACCATCTCCTCCAGCTCAATGGATTTCTGTTCCAGACTGGCATTCTTCCCTTTTATCTCTCTTTTCCTTCTTCTTAGCTTTATAGTAGAATAGATGACGAACAGGCATAAGGAAAGAAGGGTCATCCCCGCCAGGATACGGAATACGACCGTTTCATAAAACAAAGGCGCCACCTTGATCGATATACTCCTGGTAAAATATTTACCCGGACCAAATCCTGTTTTGACCCGGATGCTCAGCGTATAAGCGCCATGCGGCAAATGATCAATTAGAATTTTGCCGCTCTCATCGACTTCCGTCCACGCCTCCCGGAACCCAGCTATTTTATATTCCAATTCCAGGTTCGCCATGTTGTGATAATAAGGCACGGACAGCTGAACAAGCGTGGCGTTGTATTCATTTTTCAATTCAATCGAATCGCCGACCTGAACTGACCGGTCACCCTGCACAATGGAAGTAATGAAAACTCTGTTCTCAGGAAAATATTGCCGGATGGAGTCCTGGTGAAAGATAACCAGCCCGTCCATAGAATTGAAGGCCAGGTAACCTTCCCCATTTATGGCATTGGATGGGTTCAACCCTCCGTTGAATTCCATGGTTGTCAGCCCATCCGTCAGATCATACTTGTAATAGTACACCGATCCGGTCTGTTCGCTGCAGAAACGATTGATCTCTTCGCTGGTGGTCACGTACAGTCCCTTATTCGTCGATAGCCAGATCCTGCCGCCATTATCCTCCCTGATAGACATTATTTCTGTTAAACCGTCATGTTTGCCGACCGGGATCTTATAGAAATGATGATCATGGTAATAATAATTATAATCCTGCTGATAGCAACTGAGCAGAACGGAGCCGCCCTTCAGCTTTGCAACGTTCAGAATAAGATCATCGGGTACAAATGGTGATTTCTTAATACTATTACTATAGCTGTCGTAAATATATAACCCCCGGGTGGAACACAGCCAGAATTTGCCGTCCCCCATATACGTCATAGCCTGAAAGGTTATTTTATTCTTCGTGCAATATTCATTGACAACGGGGTTTTCAAAATTTCCATCCTTGTACGAGCGGACCGAATATTTAGTAAGACAAAAAAGATCACCCTTCTCATTCTCACAAAAGTCGGTCACTGTGCTTTCCGAAGCTGGTAAGGGCGTCTCCTTCACCTTCACCATCTGCCGATCATATTGAATTATTTTATGCGGGAAACCCATCCATCTATTGCCCGCATGATCCACAAACAAACACTTGGACCCCTCAGGACGTCGCCGGGTATATAATTTAAAATACCCCGTACCTGAAAATTCCCCCCAGGAATTGAAAAAAATATCTCCATCTCTTACAGATATCGGGTAAAATACCCGGGGTTTTCTCAGTTCCAGGAAGGACGGGGAAAATGCGGCAGGATAGAAAGGGTTCGGACGGATCAGGATAAGACCATCTTTCTGACAGGCGAGTACGGTCAGGTCGTTGGCCGCATTATATTCTACCCTATTAATGGAGGAATGCAGAAAGGACAGGTCGCAAATAAAAACGGTTCTAAGTGTAAATTTATCGATAGCCGATATCCTGTATAGTTTATTGTCATAGGTGATGTGCGAAGCAGCGGCATGGAACAAGGACATAGAGGGATAAACACCCGTTTTACTGCCCGCCCCCCCTTTCAGAAAATTCCTGTAGGCCGTATCCGTTAAGATATCTCCCGTCAGGACAATCCCCCTTTCCTTCCCGTTTTGTTCGTCAAGGGCGATCAACTTATTCTTTTCGACCCTGACCAACTCGTCATTGAGAATTGCAACCTGATCGGTAAGCGCCTTACGATCCCTGATAATGGTCAGCGTATCGTCTTTATATAAATAGTGGACATCCTTTTCATCAAACAGGAAGACGGAGTCATCCAATGGAA